>Ga0209677_100671_pt1 | contig 17793 bp, 12 predicted proteins | sample AraplaCvi_mCL_r2_2_FD_184285 | JGI IMG/M metagenome (GOLD analysis project Ga0209677, IMG submission 184285) | Arabidopsis root microbial communities from North Carolina, USA - plate scrape CL_Cvi_mCL_r2 (SPAdes) (version 2) | ecosystem: Host-associated > Plants > Roots > Endosphere | place: USA... | reverse complement strand
AAGACGTACGTGGCCAAGCCGTCCGAAGGGTACGCGCTGCTCAAGCGGGTGCGGACGCTGCTCCGCGACGGGACGACGGACCTCGTCCCCCTCGTCCATCGCGACGGATTCGTCTGGCTGGTGGTCGGCCCGAACATCCCGATCGCGATCGACGAGGTCGAGACCGACGCGGGCCACACCGAGAAGCACACGCTCAAGCGCCTCGGCCTGGACTGACTCCCTCCGTCTCCGGCTCCGTCTCCTCCCGCACCGCCTCCGCCCCGCACCGCCTCCTCCTGCTCCGCTCCTCCCCGCTCCCCACTTCGCCGAGGTGCTCGTTGTTGCAGGCGACACGCCGTGCGGGGGTGCAACAACGAGCACCTCGGCAAAGTGGGAGGCGGCGGAGAAGGATGCGGGCGGAAGGGATGCGGCGGAGGGGGATGCGCGGGTCAGGCGCCCGCGGCCGCGACCATCGGCACCGGCGCGAGCGCCGGACGGAGTGGCAGCGTCGGGATGGGCGCCGTCTCGGCCGGGCCGGCGGTCGCGGCGAACTCCTTGAGCCAGGGCAGCAGTTCCGGTCCCAGATCCTCGCGGGCGACGGCCAGCTGGACGATCGCCTTCAGGTAGTCGAGCCGGTCGCCGGTGTCGTAACGCCGGCCGCGGAAGATGACCCCGTGCACGCCGCCGGTCCACGCCGGTGCCGTCGCGAGGCCCTCCAGAGCGTCCGTCAGCTGGATCTCGCCTCCCTTGCCCGGCTCCGTCTTCTCCAGGATGTCGAAGATCTCCGGCCGCAGCACGTACCGGCCGATCACGGCGTAGTTCGATGGCGCGTTCTCCCGGCTGGGCTTCTCGACGAGGCCCGTGATCCGCACCACGTCGTCGTCCTCGGTCTCCACCACAGCGGCAGCGCCGTAGAGGTGGATGGACTCCGGCGGCACCTCCATGAGGGCGACGACGGTCGTGTTGAGCGCGCGCTGCACCTCCAGCATCCGGGACAGCAGCGGGTCGCGAGCGTCGATGATGTCGTCGCCGAGGAGCACGGCGAAGGGTTCGTGCCCGATGTGCATGCGGGCACGGAGAACCGCGTGGCCGAGACCCTTCGGGTCGCCCTGGCGGACATAGTGCATGTCGGCGAGGGACGTGGAGTAGTTGACCGTGAGCAGACGGTCGGTGTCGCCCTTCCGGGTCAGGGCGTCCTCGAGCTCGGCGTTGCGGTCGAAGTGGTTCTCGAGCGCGTTCTTGTTGCGGCCTGTCACCAGGAGGACGTCGTGCAGGCCGGAGGTCACCGCCTCCTCCACGACGTATTGGATGGCCGGCTTGTCCACCACCGGCAGCATCTCCTTGGGCATGGCCTTGGTGGCCGGGAGGAACCGCGTCCCCAGCCCTGCCGCCGGTATCACGGCCTTCGTGACGTAACCACTCATCTCGTTCTTCTCCTTGCGTCTGACACTGTGATCGGGGGCTGGATCGGGATGGGGGCGGGGCGGGGGCCGCGGCTAGCGGACAGGGGTGGATGGGGTGAGGGCGGCGAGGTCGTCGGCCAGCGGCGCGGGCTCCGGGACGGTACCCATCCCGAGGACGCTCCAGCCCGCACGGTTCCAGGCGGAGGCGTCGAGGCAGTTGCGGGCGTCGATGACCGTTCGACCGGCCACGATGGCGCGGAGCGCGGCGGGGTCGGCCGCCGTGAACTCGTCCCATTCGGTCAGGACGACGGTGAGGTCCGCGCCGGTGAGCGCCTCCTCCATCGAGTCCGAATATCCCAGCGTCGGGAACAAGCGTTGCGCGGTCGCGCGGGCCTGCGGGTCGTACACGACGACCTGTGCACCACGGAGGTGCAGGGCGGCCGCGACGTTCAAGGCGGGCGAGTCGCGCACGTCGTCGGTGTGCGGCTTGAAGGCGGCGCCGAGCACGCCGATCCTCCGGTTCAGCACCGAGCCGCCGAGCGCCTTCAACGCCAGATCGATCACCCGTTGCCTGCGCCCCATGTTGATCTCGTCGACCTGCTGCAGGAGCCCGACCGCGGAGTGCGCGCCCAGCTCGTTGGAGCGGTGCATGAGCGCGCGGATGTCCTTCGGGAGGCACCCGCCGCCGAAGCCGAGGCCGGCGTTGAGGAACTGGCGCCCGATCCGCTTGTCGTGCCCGAGGGCATCGGCGAGCAGCGTGACGTCGGCGCCGGCTGCGTCGCAGAGCTCCGCGATGGCGTTGATGAACGAGATCTTGGTGGCGAGGAAGGCGTTCGCGCTGACCTTCACCAGCTCGGCGGTCGGCAGGTCGGCGACGAGCACCGGCGAACCGTCCGCGATCGGCTTCTCGTAGATCCGGCGAAGGGTGGCCTCCGAGGCGGGCGAGGTCCCGCCGAAGACCAGGCGGTCGGGCGACAGCGTGTCCTCCACCGCCTTGCCCTCGCGCAGGAACTCGGGGTTCCAGACCAGCTCCACGCCGATCCCGGCGGGCACCGCGTCCGCGATGATCGCCCGGAGGTGGGCGCCGGTCCCGACCGGGACCGTCGACTTCCCGACGATGAGGCCGTCGTGCGTGAGGTTCTCGGCGATCCCGCGCGCGGCTCCCTCCACGTAGGAGAGGTTCGCCGCGAACGAGCCGGACTGCTGCGGCGTGCCGACGCAGATGAAGTGGACATCGGACACGGCGACGGCCTCGGCGAGATCCGTGGTGAAGGTGAGGCGGCCGGAGGCGACGTTACGACGGATGAGCTCGGGGAGGCCGGGCTCGAAGAAGGGAGCGCGCCCCTCCTTCAACTCCTCCACCTTGCGCGGGTCGGTGTCGACGCCGACGACGTCGAAGCCGAGCTCGGCCATGGCGGCCGCATGGGTGGCGCCGAGATAGCCGGTGCCGATGACGCTGATACGCGGAGCGGGCTGCCCGGCGGTCTTCTTCTGGGGAGCGGTCATGTCGATCGTCCTTTCTGGATGCGGCGGATACGGTAGCGGCGGATACGACGGATAAGCGGGATGCGGGATACGGTAGCGGCGGCGGTCAGGATGCGGCGGACGGTCGCCGCCGCCCGGCGACGGTCACGACGCCGGCGTCAGGAGGAAATCGTCCTCGGGCCGGGTGAGCCCCGCGATGAACGCGGACAGCGAATCGGCCCGGGAGTCTATGCGCCAGTCGTTGGTGGCACGCACGCCCTCCACGTAGCTGGTCACGGCGAGATCGAACCACGAGAAGCCGATGATGTCGTCGTTCTCTGGCTTCCCCAGCGCCTGGAAGAAGGAGGTGATCCAGGCGGCTTTGTGCCCATCGGTCTCCGACGCTCCGATCTCCGCGAGCAGGATGGGTCTGCTCGTGATCGAGCGGAGCTCTTTCAGGCTCGGTGTGAACGTGTAGTCGAAGCTGAAGTCGTTGTCCGGCTTGTACGGCGGGCGCAGATAGCCCGAGAGTCCCACCCAGTCGACGTAGGCGTCGCCCGGGTAGAGCGCTTCGAGGTAACCCGGCGCCTTGTGCGTCGCCGGCAGGTTGTTGACGATGTTCGGCGCCCACACCCAGATGACGAGACTGTTCGCGCCCTCCTGCTGGAAGATGTCGTGGACGTGGCGCCACATCTTCACATAGTCGCCGACGTTGTTGCCGTTGATGGAGTTGCCCTGCCCGTCGGTCTCGGTCCACGGGTACCAGATGCCGTTCATCTCGTGGTCGAGCCGGATGCCGAGCGGCAGGCCGGTCGCGACGATGTCCTTGGCGTACTGGTGCAGGTAGGCGTCGAAGTCGCCGCGGATGATGTTCGGCAGCGAGTACGCCGGAGCGGAGGTGGAGTCGTTTCCCGCATCGATCGGACGCGACTCCCAGGTCATCAACGGGAGCCGGCCCTGCTGCCAGGAGCGGGTCACCGCGTCGACACGGAAGTTCTCATCCCAGCCGCTGAAGTAGCCGACCATGTTGGGCTGGACGCCGACCTTCGCACTGGTCTCGTCGAAGGTGGCCCAGTTGAACGGCGCCTGCTCGGTGTACATGCCGTAGTAGCGCTTGGAGGGATGCACCAGATCTGCGCGGGCAGGAGCGGTGATCGGCGCCGGCGCACCGCCGCCGGACGAGCCTGAGGCGGACGAGCCGGATCCGTGCGCCGCCGACCCGGACGCGCCGGAACCGTGCGCCGCCTGTGCGGCGGACAGCTGCGCCTTCACGCTCGCCAGCTGACTCTCGGCGGCAGCCGCCTGCTGCTGAACGGTGGCCAGCTGCTTGGCGGCGGCCGCCTGAGCGGCGAGCGTCTGCTTCTGCAGCGACGTCAGCTTGCCCTTCTGGGAGGCGATGGTCTCGCTCGCCCGGTCGAGGTTGCGCTTGAGCTCGGCGTTCTGCGCCGCGAACGGCGTGATGGCCTGGGTCGCATCGCCGACCACCGCGCGCAGCGACGCACCGGAGGGCGACACCCAGACGTAGGCGGAGATGCCGAAGAGGAGTGCGGTGAGGACGATCGCCGCTGCGGCGGTCGCCTGCGAGCGGGACTTGGACTGGGACCACCAGGCGGCGGCCCCTGAGGGAGCGGTCTGGTCAGACAAGGAAGAGAGCCTCCAGGGTCAGGATCGCGATACCGATCAGGTACGGGATGACGGCCAGCGGGTTCAGGCGGCGGCGCGCCTTCGTGGTCACGGCGGTGGATGCTGTCCGCGCCTCGGCCCGGGTCGGGAGCTGCGTCCGGGTGGCCAGCGCAGTCGCGGTGGTCATGCCGCCCACGCTGGACTGGAGCTGAGGGGTGGTGCGGAGTGATGCCGCGCCCGCCGTGCCGAAGGAGCCCGTGCCGAAGGAGCCTGCGCCCGAGGGAGCCGATGGACCGGAATCGGAGGCGCTGTGCCGCGCGATCTCCTCCTCGGAGCTGATCTCCGTGGCTCCGCCGGAGTACGCGCCGGCGCGAGTGCCCCATCCACTCGCATGCGCCATGCGGAAGAAGCCGAGCAGCCGGATCGGCATGAGGAAGAACGTCGAGACGATGATGAACACAGGGAGACGGAAGAAGTCGCTCGGTTTCTCGGACAGATGCCGGATCTGGCGGATCGACATGCTGATGACCGACGAGGCGATCATGAGGGCGATGACGGTGACGATGCCGCCCTCGATGCCGTACGTCTTCAGGAATCCCTCGTAGAAGTTGTAGCCCGCGCCGGTGATCGAGCGGTACACCCACCCACCGAGAACGCCCGCGAGGATGAACGGGAGCAGGATGTCCATGACGAAGAAGAAGGCCAGCAGGGGCGCGTGGCCGAGCATCCACGGCAGCATGCGGAGGGTGTTGTACTGGCTTCCGCGGGCCCACCGCAGCTGCTGCTTGAACAGCTTCTTCACCTTCAGCGGAGCGTCCGTGTAGACCAGGCTGGTGTGCTGGTACACGGTCCGGTAGCCCTCCTTCAGTGTGAGGTTCGTCAGCGTCCTGTCGTCGGAGACCTCGAGGAAGACACCGAGGAACCGCTCGGTCATGAACTTGTCCATCACCCGCATCAGGATCGAGCGCCGGAAGGCGATGGTCCGCCCGGGCAGGCAGCCGATCTGCCCCACGACGCTCTGCGCCGGCATCGAGTACAGGGCGCGGGAGTTCTCGAGCCAGTCGGCCCAGCGGGTGATCCAGCTGCGCTCCGGCTCGAGGATGCGCTGCTTGGTCGTGACGCCTCCGACGCGGTGGTCGGCGAACGGCTTGACCAGTTCGCTCAGCGTGTTCTCGGTCCAGATGGTGTCGGAGTCGACGAGCACGGTTATCTCGCCCGTCGACAGCTTGCTGCCGATCATCACGGCGTTCCGCTTGCCTGGGATCGGCGTGTGGACCCAGCGCACGAGCGGGGCGAACTCCTCGCACACCTCGGCGAGCTCCGGGTTGGGGGCGCCGTTGATGACGACGATGATCTCGCCCGGCTTCTGCTCCACCATGCGGCCGAGGACGTCGCGGAACAGGTCCAGGGGCTCATCGACCACGGGGACGACGACGCTCGTCGTGCCGTGGAACTCACCGGTGTGGGGCCGGTAGCGCCGCGACATGAGGACTTTGACGATCCAGATGGCCCAGATCAGCCCGGAGTAGATCGCGAACAGATAGAACTCGGGGTGGCCGCCGAGCATGTGGCGGAGCTGCAACAGGAAGATGAACACGGCGGGCCTCTCACGGTGTGGGTGATATCCGCAGCGCTGGGGACCTGGTCGGTTCGGGTGTGGCTAGTTCTACGCGGGCGGAGCGATGTCCCGCAAGAGGGGGTGCACCGAAGCGTTTCCGCGTGTCGGAGCGTGCCCCGGGGCCGTCGGTCCCCCGTGCGGCGGACACCTCTTCCCGGGAGGCGCGAGCCTGCTCCTTCACCCTCGGGGTGAAGGAGAAATCCTGATCTGGAGCCAAAACGTGTTCTGAACGTCCGCCGGGCACCGCCATCGACTGCGTGCCCGGGACGCGCGGGATCTGTACCCCGGTCCCCGATCCGGGAGGGAGCTGGACGAGGGTGAGAACTTTTACACCTGCGACACATTCCGTTCATACGGCGAGAGCCGAAGCCCTCCCGCCCACCGGCCCTTCCGCTCTTCCGCCCTTCGCCGAAGTGCTCGTTGTTGCGGGCGACACGCCGTGCCCGCGTGCAACAACGAGCACTTCGGCGAAAGGGGAGGGACGGGATGCGCGGGAATTCCTCCGCGAACCATGTGTTTACATGGACATAGCCAGGCAATGGAGCCGACCCCATCCCACCGAGCATCCCCTGGAGGAGCCATGCCCATCGCCGAGGCCGCCACCCGTACCGCCGACACGTCCGCGCCCCTGCTGACCACTCTCGCCGAGCGCTGGAGTCCCCGCGCGTTCGACGCCTCGGCCGAGGTGGATGACATCGTCCTGCGTTCGGCGCTCGAAGCGGCGCGCTGGTCGCCGTCGGCCTCGAACACGCAGCCGTGGCGCTTCATCGTCGCCCGCCGGGGCACGGCGGAGTTCGACACCATCGTCGCGAACCTCCAGGGCTTCAACCAGGCCTGGGCCATAGCCGCCGCGGTCCTCATCGTCGCGGCCGCTGAGGTCGTGGACGCAGAGGGTCACGAGCGCCGCTGGGCCACCTACGACCTCGGGCAGGCCGTGGCCCATCTCACCATCCAGGCCCACCACGACGGGCTGCACGCACACCAGATGGGCGGCTTCGACCCGGACGGGCTGCGTCAGGCCTTCGACCTCGAGGAGCGCTTCGAGCCGGTCTCCGTCACCGCGCTCGGTGTGCTCGGCGACCCGGACTCGCTGCCGGATCGGCTGCGCGAGCGCGAGTCGGCGCCGCGTAGCCGTCGTCCTCTGGAGGAGATCGTCCGCTACCACGGCTGACGCCGCGGCGACGGCTACGGACGCACGAGCGTCTTGATGGCGCGCCGCTCATCCATCGCGGCATACGCCTCCGCGATGTCGGTCAGCGGGAGCTCCAGGTCGAAGACGCGACCCGGCTCGATCGCACCGGACCACACGTCCGGCAGCAGGTCCTCGATGTAGTTGCGCACGGGAGCGACGCCGCCGTTCACCCCGATGTTGCTGCTGAACAACGGGCGAACCGGGAGTTCGGGTCCGCCGTTCGGGACGCCGACGTAGCCGACCATCCCACCGGGGCGCGTGGAACGGATCGCCTGATCCATCGACTCCTTGGTGCCCACCGCCTCGAGCACGCAGTCCGCGCCGATCCCGTCCAGCAGCTCCACGACGGCGGCGACCCCGGCGTCACCGCGCTCGGCGACGATGTCGGTCGCGCCGAACTCGCGGGCCAGCGCCTGGCGGCTCTCGTGGCGCGACATCGCGATGATCCGGGAAGCTCCGAGCCGCGCCGAGGCGAGCACCGCGCAGAGGCCGACCGCGCCGTCACCGACGACGACGACCGTGCTCCCCGCCGTGACGCCGGCCGAGACCGCGGCGTGGTGGCCGGTGCCCATCACATCCGACAGCGTCAGCAGGCTCGGGATGAGGTCGGCGCGCGGGTACTCGGGCGTCGCGACCAAGGAGCCGTCGGCGTGCGGGACGCGGACATACTCGCCCTGGCCGCCGTCGGCGAAGCCGCCGTTGCGGTCGTCCGCTCCCCACCAGCCGCCGTGGAGGCACGAGGTGCTGACACCGTTCCGGCAGTTCACGCACGTCATGTCGCAGTCGTAGAACGGAGCGATCACGAAGTCGCCCGGCTTGATCTTCTGCACGCCGGGGCCGACCTGCTCGACCACGCCGACGAACTCGTGGCCGATGCGGCGCGGTTCCGTCGTGGGGACCACCCCGCGGTAGGGCCACAGGTCGCTGCCGCAGACGCAGGCGGCGACCACCCGGACCACGGCATCGAGGCCGTCGGCGTCAGGGCCGGTGTACAGGACGGGAGCAGGGACCTCTTGGAGGCGCACATCGCGCTCCCCGTGGATGACAGCAGCACGCATGCTCAGAAGCCTACGCGTCCGGCGGGTGCGGCCGTCACTCGCGCACGGCCGACACCGTCAGGTGGTCGTTCTCGCTGTCGAGGTCGACCCGCACCAGATCGCCGTCCCGGACCTCGCCGGCCAGCAACTCGGTCGCGAGCCGGTCCTCGATCTCGCGCTGCATCAGGCGGCGCAGCGGGCGGGCTCCGTAGATGGGGTCGTAGCCGCGCTCGGCCAGCCAGGCCCGCGCATCCGGTGTGACCGCCAGCTCCAGGCGCCGCTCGGAGAGCCGCAGCATCAGCCGGTCGATGCCCAGCTCGACGATCTCGCCGAGCTCCTCCTGGGTCAGGGCCGAGAACACGACGATGTCGTCGAGGCGGTTCACGAACTCCGGCTTGAAGGCCTGCCGGACCAGCTGCAGCACAGCCTCCTCGCGCTCGGTCGCGTTCAGCGTCGTGTCGACGAGGAACTGGCTGCCGAGGTTCGAGGTGAGGACCAGGATGGTGTTGCGGAAGTCCACGGTGCGGCCCTGGCCGTCGGTGAGACGGCCGTCGTCCAGCACCTGCAGCAGCACGTCGAAGACCTCGGGATGCGCCTTCTCGACCTCGTCGAGCAGGATCACCGAGTACGGACGCCGGCGCACGGCCTCGGTCAGCTGACCGCCCTGCTCGTAACCGACATAGCCGGGAGGCGCTCCGACGAGGCGGGAGACGGAGAACTTCTCCCCGTACTCGCTCATGTCGATGCGGACCATCGCCTTCTCGTCGTCGAAGAGGAACGCGGCGAGCGCCTTCGCGAGTTCGGTCTTGCCGACACCGGTCGGGCCGAGGAACAGGAACGATCCGGTCGGGCGTCCGGGGTCGGAGATCCCGGCGCGCGTGCGGCGCACCGCATCCGCCACCGCTTGCACGGCCCTCTTCTGGCCGATGATCCGCCGGCCCAGCTCGTGCTCCAGGTTCAGCAGCTTCTCGGTCTCGCCCTGGGTGAGGCGGTCGACGGGGATGCCGGTCCACGCGGCGACGACGGCGGCGATGTCGTCGGCCGTGACCTGCTCGTTCACCATGCGCGGGTGGTCGTGCTCGGCCGCTTCAGCCTCGGCCAGCTCTCGCTCGATGCCCGGGATGGTCTCGTACTCGATGCGGGACGCCTCCTGGTAGCGGCCGTCGCGCAGGGCGAGGTCGCGCCGGGTCTTGGCCTCCTCGAGCTGCGACCGCAACTCGCCCACGCGGTTCAGCGACGCCTTCTCGGCGCGCCAGCGGGCCTGCAGCTCCTCCAGCTGGTCCTCCTGCTCGCGCAGCCGCTCGCGCAGCTGCCCCAGGCGCTCCTTGCTGGCCTCGTCCTTCTCCTTATTGAGGGCGAACTCCTCCAGCTTCATCCGCTCGACCTGACGCTGGAGCGTGTCGATCTCGACGGGCGCCGAGTCGATCTCCATCTTCAGGCGCGACGCCGCCTCGTCGATGAGGTCGATGGCCTTGTCGGGCAGCTGGCGTGCCGTGATGTAGCGGTTGGACAGGGAGGCTGCGGCGACCAGCGCCGAGTCCTCGATCGTGACCCCGTGGTGCGCCTCGTAGCGGCCCTTCAGCCCACGGAGGATGGCGACCGTGTCCTCGACCGACGGCTCGCCGACGTACACCTGCTGGAAGCGGCGCTCGAGGGCCGCATCCTTCTCGATGAACTCGCGGTACTCGTTGAGCGTGGTCGCGCCTATCAGGCGCAGCTCGCCGCGGGCGAGCATCGGCTTCAGCATGTTGGACGCCGCGACGGACCCCTCACCGCCTCCTGCACCCATCAGGATGTGGAGCTCGTCCACGAAGGTGATGATCTGGCCCTCGGCGTCGTTGATCTCTTTGAGGACCGCCTTCAGGCGCTCCTCGAACTGGCCGCGGTACATCGCGCCGGCGACAAGCGCGGAGAGGTCGAGCGCGACCAGCTGCTTCCCCTTGAGCGAGTCGGCGACATCCCCCGCGACGATGCGCTGGGCGAGGCCCTCGACGACCGCCGTCTTTCCGACGCCGGGCTCGCCGATGAGCACCGGGTTGTTCTTGGTGCGTCGCGTCAGCACCTGGCTGACGCGACGGATCTCGGCGTCCCGCCCGATCACCGGGTCGAGCTTGCCGCTCTTGGCGATCTCCGTGAGGTTCACGCCGTACTGTTCGAGAGCGCTCTTGGCCTCCTCCTGCGTGGAGGGCGCACCCTGCATGTTCGCCATCTGGTTCCCTTCCCCATTTCGTTCTGGGCAAACTTGAGTCTACTAGGCTCAACTTTCTGGCGCGAGGGGATATTCCACCCGGACTCGCCCTCGATCCCGGTGGCCCCTGACGAGTACCCTGGCGGCCATGGTGTACCCGGCCCCGCTCCGCGTCGTGCTGATCGACAGCGCGACCGCCGCGACGCTCGCCCAGGTTCTGCCGCTGCTGCTGCTGAGCCTGATGGTCGAACTGCGCCGCGTGGAGCTGCACCGGCGCGGGCACAACGTGAAGCTGACGCGCACGCTGCTCGGCGTCTTCTTCGTCGCGTTCGGCGTGGTGGAGACGGTGTTCGTCCTCTCGATCGACGGCGAGCTCATCCCGTTCACCTGGAGCGACCTGATCGCGGCGCTGAGCATCTTCGCGCTCCTCGCCCTGCTCTTCATCCTCTCCCTCCTCGAGTCCCCCGCGCGACGTCGGCGCGACGACGACCTCTGAGTCCCGCCCCACCGCCGAGTACACAAAGACTGCACGCTCCCGAGGGGGAAAGCGTGCAGTCTTCGTGTACTGGATGGTGGGGCGCGGCGGGGCGCCGGGGTGGGGTCAGCGGACGGCGGGGTCCCGGTCGTCGACGTTCGGCGGGGCTGCGGCGTCGAGCTCCTCGGGCAGTTCGAGCGGGCGGCGCGTGTAGTACTCGCGCGCCTTGCGGTAGAAGATCAGGATCGGGAGGATGCCGACCACGATCAGCCCGAGTCCGAGCGCGTTGACGACGATCGCATCGTTCTGGAAGTTCTGGACGATGCCGATGACGAAGATGACGCCCATGAAGATCGCCCCGACCGCCGGCCACAGCCCGATCAGGATGAAGTTCTTCGCCGAGGCGAACAGCACCCGCCGGTACGCGACCACCACGGCCACGCCGGCGAGCGTGTAGTAGAACGCGATCTGGATGCCGATGGAGAGGATGGCGTTGTTCAGGACTTCGCCGACCGTCTGCCCGAGCAGGTTCGCACCGAGGAACAACAGCAGCGATACGCCCACGACGATCAGGGTCGAGAAGGCCGGCGTGCGCCACCGGCGGTGGATGCTGCCGAAGATCTTCGGGATGGTGTTGTCGCGTCCCATCGAGAAGAGGGTGCGGGTGACCTGGATCAGCGTGGTCTCGAGGGTCGCGATGGTCGAGAGCGCGACGGCGATCACCAGGATCTTGCCGCCGATCCCCGGCCAGACCGCATCGCCGAGCACCGAGAGGAGGTTGGCTCCGCTGGCCTCGATCTTCTTCTCGGGGAGGATGACGAGCGTCGCGATGGTGAAGACCTCGAACAGCAGGAAGACGATGATCACGCCGATGATGCCGGCGGAGCCGGCACTCTTGTGGCCGTCCTTGGTCTCCTCGTTCAGGTTGGCCGAGACATCCCAGCCCCAGAAGTAGAAGGCGGCGATGAGCGCTGCCGAGACGAAGACTCCCGGCCCGGTGAGGTGCTGGAACCCGAGCCAGTCCCAGGAGAAGGACGGCCCGGCGTGCGCCGTGGTCGCGGCGCGCACGATCATGAGCGCCGCGAAGACGATGAGGATACCGACCTCGATCACGGACATGATCCACTGTGCACGCGCGGTGACCTGAACACCGAAGAGCACGCAGGCCGCCATCACGAGGAACCAGAGGGCGCCGACGCCGGTGACCAGCAGCGTATTGTTCGCCTGCTCCGGCGCGAACAGCGAGACCGTCATCGAGCCGGCGGGCAGCGCGCCCGCGATCATGAAGATCGTCGCGGAGATCACGAGCGCCCATCCCGACAGGAAGCCGAGGATGGGGTGCAGCGCCCGCGCGACCCACGAGTAGGCGGCGCCGGCGTTGACGTCGAGCCGCCCGAGGTAGAGGAACGCCCAGGCGATGCCGAGCATCGGGATGCCGCACCAGAGCAGGGCGGCCGGTGCTCCGAGAGCCGCGACGCCGACGAGCGTCGCCGTGGTGGCCGCGATCGAGTACGCGGGCGCGCTTCCGGCCACGGCCATCACGATGGAGCCGGCTGCGCTGACGCCGTCGGCCTTCAGCTCGTGGCGGTGCTCGTCCGGTTCGGGTCCGCCGCCGCCGTATGAGGCGTCCGGCCGGGAACTGGTCTGCGTCATTGCTCTCCCTCGGTTCACGGGTCGCGGGGTCGGGTGGCGAAGGGCAACGCCGGTGTGCGACAGGGGGACGTTAGCAACATCCGGCCGTGAGGACAAGCGATTTACGACGGATTCGGTTGTCGGGGTACGGATTGGAGGCTGAAAGCGTTGTGAAAATCATCGTTCGCCGCGGATGCGGTGGAGTTTTCGCCGATGGGTCGGCGAACGTCCCCATGTCGGGTCGCTTGATCGGATCAGGACGCAATGCCTAGGGTTTTCCATGCCCGACGATGAGGACCCCGGCAGCACGCCCGCAGAGGACGGACACGGGGACGCGCGCGGGGGAACGCCGGGGCGGATTTCCCGTCGCGCGATGATCGGCGGGGTTGCCGGCGGGGCGGCGGTCCTCGCCGCGGCGGTCGGCGGGGCCGTGCTTCTGCCCCGGTTCCCCGGCTCTCCGAACGGCCCTGCGGCGACTCCGAAGCCGCACGGATCGCCTGACGGCCTCCTCGTCGACCGGCTGACGACCCGTCCGGGCTTCACGGTGGCTCATCGCGGCGGGTCGCTCGACTGGCCGGAGATGTCGATGGAGGGCTACCGCAATTCGGTCGCGCTCGGCGTCAACGCGCTCGAGATCTCGCTGGCCCGCACGGCGGACGGCGTCTGGTTCGGCCTCCACGACGAGACCCTCGACCGCACCTCGGGGACCACCGGATTCCGCGCCGCCGACCACACGTGGAGCGAGGTGCAGCAGCACACGATCACCGCCGCCGAGACCAACGACCCGAAGCAGCCGCGGCAGCCCTACCTGCGGTTCGAGGAGCTTGCGGACGCCTACGGCCGCACGCACACGATCTTGGTCGACCCGAAAGTGGTGCCCGTCGAGCACTTCGGGGAGCTGTTCGACCTCATGGGCCGAGTGGCGCATCCCACCGCCACCTTCGTCGCGAAGGGATACTGCACAGCGCGCGCCTGGCCCGTGGATGCGCGGGCGCGCGGGTATCGCACGTGGGGGTACTACTACGGCTCCGAGGTCGCGGCGGACCGGACGCTCTTCGCCTCCACCCAGGAACGGTGGAGCTGGCTGGGCCTCGATTACACGGCGGAAGCGGAGGAGTGGCGATCCTTCGCCGCGAGCGGCAAGCCCGTGCTGGCGCACATCATCCCCTCGCGTGCCGCCGCCACTCGGTCGCGCCGGGAGGGTGCCCTCGGCCTCGTCGTCTCCGGCGTCCGCGAGGTCCTCGCCGCGTAACCTCCTCCTGCGGCTGAGCCCCACCGTCGAGCCCCACTATCGAGTACACGAATATTGCACGCTCCCGCGGCGTGTCCCGTCCAATCTTCGTGTACTCGATGTGGGGGTCAGCGGTGCGGGGGTCAGGGGCGCTTGCGGGATGCGGTGACGGTGAACTTCGCGTTGCGCGCGATCTGACGCGTGGGGCCGACGCTGCGCTCGAGCGCGGCGCGATAGCCGAGGTGCGAGTTCCAGACGGTCCAGAGCTCGCCGCCGGGAGCCAGCGCGCGGCCGGCGTCGGCGAACAGCCTCAGCGCGGCACCGGTGTGCACAGCCGAGCCGATGTGGAACGGCGGATTGAGCACGATCAGCTCGGCCGAGGCGTCCGGCTGGGAGGCGAGGCCGTCATCCCGCACCACGGTCACCCGGTCGGCCACCCCGTTCGCTGCTGCCGTTGCAGTAGCGGATGCGACCGCAGCGGCGGACTGGTCCGTCGCGACGACCCGCAGCCCCGGGCGCGCGACGGCGAGCGCCGCCGCGAGCACCCCTGTCCCGCAGCCGAGGTCGACGGCCGTGCGGGCGTCCGGCACGGCATCGTCCAGGACGCTCAGCAGGAAGCGCGTGCCGATGTCGACCGAGGTGCCGGCGAAGGCCGCTCCGTGGGCGCAGATCCAGAGGCCGGATTCGGGGTCCCGCGAGCGCCGAGGCCAGCGAGGTCCGGGGGTCGTGGCTGCGGGATGCGGCTGGCGCACCGTGAGGACGCGGGCCTTCTGCCGGGCGAGGGAGGCCTCGACCGTGTGGAAGAACCCGCCGAGGACCTCGTTCATCGCGACGGTCATGTGCTTCAGCATCCCGCCGGCGAAGACCACGACCTCGGGATGCGCGTGCTCGGCGATCAGGCCCGCGATCTCGTCGAGCGCGTCGAGGCTGCGCGGGAGGCGCAGGAGCACCGTGCGCGCCCCGCCGACAAGTCTGGCGTCGAGGGCGCGGTGCTCGTACGCACCGGCGAGGTCGAGGGCTGCGGCATTGGCGTCGAGCGCGTGCTCGCCGGTCAGCGCATCCTGGTGGACGCGGACACCTCGCGCCCCGCGCGCGGCGGCCGCGAGGGTGAGCGCGCCGTAGCCGTCGCCGATGACCACCAGGCCGGGCGCGAGCACCGCCTCCCCGGCGAGGTCTGCGAGCAGCCGATCGGCCGCGTCGGAGGCGAAGAGGTTCGGAGCCTCGACGTCCGGCCACCGGCGCAGGCGCTCGTACGGAAAGCCGGGGGCTGCGGAGGACACGCCTCCAGTGTCGCAGAGGCCCGGACCCGCAGCATCCGGGTCGGGGGTCGCGCTGCTGTCCCCAAGGATTCCGGCCCGCCCGTGCGCCGTTTCCGGGGCAGGTGGCCAGGCCGCCGCCGTTACCCCAATTCGGGTCAGAAGCCCTGCAGATGCCCGAATTGGGGGCATGGCAGGAGGCGGCCGATACGTAGACTGACGGGTATGTCCCCACTGTTCTGGCTCGCTGCGGCGCTCGTCGTTGCCGGTGTCTACCCGGCGTTCCGATTCGTGCGCCGGGCAGTGCGGTTCCGGGCGACGGCGACCGTCATCGCGGTGGTCGCCGGACAGCTCATCGGCGTGGGGCTGGTGCTGCTCGGGGTACTGCTGCTCCCCCGGCCCGACCTCGCCGGGCCCGGCTGGTTCATCGTGGTCCTCGCCGCGACCGTCCTGCCGCTCGCCATCGGGGACGTCGTCCAGTCCTCGCGCCGCAGAGCCGTACGGATCGGCGTCGCCTCGGCTGCCGCCCTCCTCACCGTCGCCGTCGCCGGACTCGCCGCAGCACCGGCGTTCGCGGTGGCGACCGTGGCCGGGCACAGCATCCCGGTGACCGGGCAGACGCTCGCGGACGGTTACGAGCTGGCGGTGCACATCCCGCCGACGGCATCGGGATTCGGCGCTCGCGACGCCCACCTCTTCATTCCCTCGGGCTGGCTGCGCGACCCGGGTTCAACTCGCCCGGTCGTCGAGATGATGATGGGCCAGCCGGGCGACCCGACGCTGGGCGCGACGCTCGACGCCTTGCACAGCCTCGGCGACGACCGGCTCGCCCAGGCGCCTTTCGTGCTCGTCGTGGACCAGCTCGGCGCGGAGACGGCCAACCCGCCCTGCGCCGACACGTCGGCCGGCAAGCTCGACACCTACCTGTCCCAGGATGTGCCCGCCTGGATCGACGCCAACCTCCCGGCATCGCACAACCGGGCCGAGCGAGTGATCGCGGGCTTCTCGCACGGCGGCGAGTGCGCCGCATACCTCGCAGCAGCGCATCCCGAGAAGTGGGGCGCCCTCATCGACATCTCGGGGCCGGACAAGCCCGGCGAGCACCTGCCTGTCCTCACCCGCGACAAGTTCTTCGGCGGAAGCCAGGCCGCGTACGAGAAGACATGGCCGGAGAACATCCTCGCGTCGCGGGACTACCCGCAGCCGACCGTCGCCGTCTTCGTCGCCGGTGCGGAGGACCCGAAGTTCCGGCCGCAGGTCGAGGCCACCGCGACCGCGGCCGAGCAGGCGGGCTGGACGGTCACGTACTGGGCCGTGCCGGGCCTGGGGCACAACGGTCCGACGCTCATCCGCGGGCTGGCGACCGGCTACAACAAGCTGATCGGCGGCTGGCTGACGTCGGGGGCGACCAGCGCGAGCGACCGCTTCCTGTGCGCCGCCGGGCAGACTCCCTCCGCCTGCGGCCTGGTCCAGGCGGCGGCCGTCGGCGGGACGGTCGCCCTGGTCGACCTCATCGCGCTCGCGCTCTTCCTCGTGACCGGGCTCGCACTGTTCTTCGCACGCCGCGGCATCCTCATCGCGCGCCACCGCGCCCGCCCCTCCCTCGAGGACTGACCCCGGGCGGTCGGGATCGCTCCCGCGACGGAAAGGGAGGCGGACCCGGGCGATACGCCGCACACCCGCGTCGGAAAAGGAGGCGAATCCGGGCGATACGCCGCACACCCGCGTCGGAAAGGGAGGCGGATCCGCGCGACTCGCCGCGCCCAGGCGCGAAAGGGAGGCTATTCGGGCGGACGGTGGCCAGATCACCTCCGTTTCCGCGAGCGGACGGCGGAGGGGGCGGCCAGATCACCTCCGTTTCCGCGAGCGGCCGGCCGAGGGGCGGCCACAGCGCCTCGGTTCCGCAGACACGGGGCGGAGGGGCGGGCGCATCACCTCCGTTTCCCACTACGCGGCGACGGCGGCGCGGGACGCGACGAACGCATCCACGCAGCGGCGGATCTCGTCCTCCGTGTGCGCCGCCGACAGCTGCACGCGGATGCGCGCCCGCCCCTTCGGGACCACCGGGTACGAGAACGCGGTCACGTAGACGCCCTGGCGCTGCATCTCGTCGGCCATGCGGGCGGTGAGCGCCGCATCCCCGAACATGACCGGGACGATGGGATGCTCCCCTGGCAGCAGGTCGAATCCCGCCTCCGTCATCAGCCCGCGGAACAGTTCTGCGTTGGCGACCAGCTGCGCCCGCAGGTGGTCCGACTGCTCCAGCAGGTCGAGCGCGGCGAGCGTCCCGGCCACGATGGAGGGCGCCAGGGTGTTCGAGAACAGGTACGGACGCGCCCGCTGGCGGAGCAGGTCGACGACCTCGCGGCGGCTGGAGACGTAGCCCCCGGACGCCCCGCCGAGCGCCTTGCCGAACGTGCCGGTGTAGATGTCGACGCGGTCGGCGACGCCGCAGAGCTCCGGCGTCCCGCGCCCGTGCTCCCCGACGAACCCGACCGCGTGCGAGTCGTCGACGAACACCAGCGCGCCGAACTCGTCGGCGAGGTCGCAGATCTCGGCGAGCGGGGCGATGTAGCCGTCCATCGAGAAGACGCCGTCCGTGACGATCACCGTGAACCGGGCGCCCGCCTCCCGGGCCGCCTCCAGCTGCGCGCGCAGGTCGGCCAGGTCGCGGTTCTTGTAGCGGAACCGCTGC
>Ga0209677_100669_pt1 | contig 17855 bp, 16 predicted proteins | sample AraplaCvi_mCL_r2_2_FD_184285 | JGI IMG/M metagenome (GOLD analysis project Ga0209677, IMG submission 184285) | Arabidopsis root microbial communities from North Carolina, USA - plate scrape CL_Cvi_mCL_r2 (SPAdes) (version 2) | ecosystem: Host-associated > Plants > Roots > Endosphere | place: USA... | reverse complement strand
CGTCGTCCAGTCCACCGGCGGCGGCCCGCCTCCTCAACCGCTGGGCGGCCTGGTCGGGCGTCTGGGCAGCCCGGTAGGGGCGTGGCTCCAGCGCCGATTCGTACGCCACGGCAGCGGCCAGGACTCGGTCGAGTACGGGCAGCGCCGACGGTCCGAGCGCGCGCGGATAGCCTTCGCCGTCCGGCCGTTCGTGGTGGTTCGCCGCGATCCGCGCGACGTCGCCGAGGCCGCTGACGCGTTCGAGGATGCGCGCAGTGAGGTACGGGTGAAGGCGAACGCGTTCCCACTGCTCCGCCGAGAGCTCGGAGGTGGACTCCCAGACCCGATTCGAGATCCCGATTCGCCCGATGTCGTGCACATGGCCCGCGCGGCGGACCGCGGCGACGTCGTCGCTGTCGAGTCCGAGGTGAGATGCGGCGTGCGCCGCGAGCTCGGCGACCGCGCGTGAATGGCCGAGTGTGTACGGGAACTTGAGGTCCGCGAAATCGCCGAGGGCGATGAGCATGCGGTCGAGCTCCGCGGGGGTGAGCGGGTGATCCCGGTCGGGGGCCTCCGCGAGGGCGGCGTCCCAGTAGCTGCCGTGGTCAGGTGGAGCCAACAGCGATGCAGGATCCGAGAGGAACGCGTCGGCGACCAACGGGTCGAACTGCCCTCCGCGTCGCGATCGCACCAGGTGCTCCGCGCCGCCGGGACCGTAGGTGCGGTCGTGCACCTCCACAAGGTCGGCCAGTTGCGCGACCCGCATCTCGATCGGCAACTGGTCGCGTGCCAGGCCCTGAGGGCCGCCGGCGCCGTCGAAGCGCTCGAACGTGGCGCCCAGTACGGTCTGGACGCGTTTCGACAGGCCGATCTCGGCGGCCAGCAGTGAAGCCGAGGCGCAGTGCGAGTGCACCAGCGCACCCAGCTGCGCGTTCGGGCTGCGCATGAGCCGACCGATCAGCCTGATCCGCTGCGGCAGGGGAGCACCGTACGCGAGGTTGCCCATCAGGAACCGCATGTATGGAAGTCCCGCCCAGTCCACGAGGTACGCCTCCCGCTTGACGGCGATGTCGTCGCCGAACCAGCGGGCGTATTCGGTCGAATCGGCGTGGCACCCGATCCACATCACGAGCGTGGTGTGGAAGGTCGTGTCGCGTTGCTCGCGGGTCAGTCCGATCCGGTCGGCGAGACGAGTCGCGATGATCGCCGAGCGCAGAACGTGCTCCGCCGGCTGGCCGAGCCCGAGGTCGAGCGCGATCGACAGCGCGGCGAGCAGCTCGGTGCGGTGCGTCGCGCCCGCGGGAGGTGACACAAACTCATTCTGCACCCGGACGGGCACTCATGCTTCCGCTTCGAGCAATTCGCGCTGGCGCTCGGCCGCTGAGATGTGCCGCGAAGGATCGAAGGCGTCGTAGCGGGAGAACCCGTACACGAAGATGCCGAGCTGCGGCAGCCAGAAGCCGCCGATGCGTGCCTGCGACGGCAATGGCTGCGGGGCTCCGAGATCCCGGCCGGCGAGCGTGGCCCGGCTGTCCTCGATCGTCCAGATGCGCAGCGGTGCCGCGCGGAAGCGCTGTCGGTTGGGCATCTGGCCGGCGAGCCGTACTGTGCCCACGCCGAGCATCGGGCCGGCCATCCGTCCCATGAGCGCCAGGACGACCGGCGCAGCCCACATCCGGAGCGGCATCGCGCGCCCCATCGCGGTCATCATCCGGCTGACCACGGTCTGCCCGACGGCCACCGTCCAGTCCAGGATGTCGCCGTCACCGACTCGAACGTGCAGCGTCTGGTCGTCGAGCCACTCCAGCACGATGTCGGTGCGGATCGAGGGATGGCCGCACGCCGCGCCGATGAATCGCTCGCAACTGTGCGCTGGATCGGATGTCGAGTACACCCTCCAGTCGCCCTCGGGGCCGCGGTGCCACACCGCGCGATAGCCCGCGCCGAAGCTCGCGGCCGTGTTCGCGCGAAGCGCGAGGTAGTCGCCGGAGGCGAAGGAGAGGCCCATCACCCCGTAGCCGCTGATCCGCTCGTCGTCACCCGGCGGAAGCCATGGTCTCGCTTCGGAGAGCTCGGCAACGGCGCGGGGCGTCTCTCCGGCGGACATCATCGTCCCTGGACGACCGGGAACAGCCGGTCGGCGACGAGTCCGTGGGCCTCCCGGTGAACGGCGGCCGCGGACTCGGGGTCCGGCGCCTCCACCAGGCACCACGCCTTGCCGTTCGTCTCGTCCACCCAGTAGGCGCGGTAGTCGACGCCGTATTTCGTCTGGACCAGCAGATCCTGTGCGTGTGCGCCGGCCACGTCGGCTGCCGTCGTGCCCTCGGGAAGGTTTTCGTGCACATCCATGTAGAGCGTCATGATTCCTCCAAGATCGAATTCCTGCCTCCAGACTGACGCCGGCGCGAGAAGGGGTCATGGGGCATCTGCCTCAAGTTCAGGATGAATGCCGACGACGCAGGCGCCGAGGAGGAGCGCAGCACCAGGCCGGAGGCGAGCTGCGGGGATGGGCGGGAGCGTCCGCCGACGTGACCTTGCCCGGCGCGAAACCCGCGTGTGCGGCGTTCGGGAACGTGTGCTGCGGCGCGAGCAGGCGCACACGTTACGAACCGTCGCACGAGCACGCGCACACGTTACGAACCGCTGCACGAGCAGGCGCGCGCGTGACGCGACCGGCCAAGTGCTTGCCAACCACACCTCAGCGATATATCGTTAACTATCGCTGACCACACAAGGAGGCACCCCATGTCATCGTCATTCTCCGCCGGCGGGTTCGGTGGCCGCATGGACCCGGAGGCCATGTGGCAGGCGTTCGAGCAGTTGCGGTCCACGTTCGAGAAGAAGGTGGGGACGCGCATGGGACGCGGCGACGTTCGCGCCGCCGTGCTCGCCCTGCTCGCCGAGAAGCCGATGCACGGCTACCAGATCATCCGCGAGATCGAGGAGCGCAGCGGCGGCAGCTGGAAGCCCAGCGCCGGATCGGTGTACCCGACGTTGCAGCTGCTCTCCGACGAGGGGCTCATCACGGCGGAGGAGTCCAACGGGCGCAAGACGTACGCGCTGACCGAGGCTGGACGCGAGGTCGCCGCGGCCGAGGGCGCCGTGCCGTGGCTGGGCGACGAGACCGGCGAGCGGCGGGCGCCGGGCGCGGGCGCGGGCCACGGCGCCCTGCCGAAGGCGGGCATCGAGCTCGCACAGGCTGCCGCGCAGGTGCACCGCACAGGTACTCCGGAACAGATCGCGGAGGCGGCTGCCGTCCTCGAAGAGGCGCGCCGGCGGCTGTACGCGATCCTCGCCCAGGGCTGAACGGGTGACGACCGAGCAGGCGCCGGCGTCGGCGTCCGACACTCCCGGCACCACCGCCGCAGAGCCGGTGACGCGCGCGACCGGCTCCGCCTCGCCGGTCACGCCCCTGGCTCCGCCACGCGCGCCCGGCCCTCGGGCGGCGACGCCAGCGACGCGCGCCCGCTACCGCCGCATCCTCCGATTCGCGGGGTGGAACCTCACGGTGACGTGGTGGTATGAGCTGGTGCTTCCGCGTATCGGCCTCCGCCGTCTCGCCGAGCGGACCCGCCCGCGGCGCATGCGGAGGTTCGCCCAGCGGTTCCATGTGCTCGCGGTCGACCTCGGCGGCCTGATGATCAAGGTCGGCCAGTTCATGTCCTCCCGGCTGGATGTGCTCCCGCCGGAGATCACGAGCGAACTGGAGGGACTGCAGGACGAGGTGCCCGCCGTTCCCTTCCCGGCGATCCGTGCTCTCGCCGAGGCCGAGCTGGGTGTCCCGCTGGAGCTGGCGTTCGCATCCATCGACGAGATCCCGGTCGCCGCGGCATCCCTCGGGCAGGCGCACCGGGCGCGGCTCACGCCGGCGACCCGGTCCGAGACGGGACTGGACGGGGTGGTCATCAAGGTGCAGCGTCCGGGCATCGACGCGATCGTGGATGTGGACCTCGCGGCCCTGCGCCGGGTCGCGCGCTGGCTCAGCCGCATCCGGCTCGTCGCCGATCGGGCGGATCCGCCGGCCCTGGTGGAGGAGTTCGCGCGCACCAGCCTGCAGGAGATCGACTACCTGCACGAGGGTGCCAACTCGGAACGGTTCGCCGAGGAATTCGACGGCGACGCCCGCGTCGGCGTGCCGGCGGTCGTCTGGGAGCGGACCACGCGCCGCGTCCTCACCCTCGAGGACGTGACGGCGATCAAGATCACCGACACCGCATCCCTCCACGCAGCGGGCATCGACCCTGCGGAGGTCGCGCCGGCCTTCGCCGAGGTGATGTTCGACCAGCTGTTCACGAACGGGTTCTTCCACGCAGACCCGCATCCCGGCAACATCTTCGTGACACCGACACCGATACCGGATGTTGCAGGCGGCCGGCCGTGGAGCCTCACCTTCGTGGATTTCGGGATGATGGGCGAGGTCCCTCCCGGCATCCGGAGCGGGCTGCGCCGGCTGCTGATCGCGGCAGCATCCCGCGACGGCAAAGCGCTCGTGGAGGCGATCCGCGAGGTGGGCGTTCTGCTGCCGACCGCCGACACCGCCGAGCTCGAACGCGCGATGGTGCACCTGTTCGCGCGCTTCGGCGGGATGGGGTTCGCTCAGCTGCGGGAGGTGGATCCGCGCGAGTTCCTCGAGTTCGCGGACGAGTTCGGCGATGTGGTGCGCTCGCTCCCGTTCCAGCTTCCCGAGAATTTCCTCCTCATCGTCCGGGCGATGGCGCTCACCTCCGGTGTCTGCAGTGCACTCGACCCCGACTTCAACCTCTGGGACTCGGTCGAGCCGTACGCGGCGCAGCTGCTTCGGGAGGAGCGCGGCAACGTGGTGCAGGACCTCGCGCAGCAGGCGCTCGAGATCGCCGGCGTCGCCTGGAGGCTGCCCAAACGTCTGGATACGCTGGTCACCCGGGTGGAGGACGGCTCGATCGCGGTCAGCACCCCCCGGCTGGAGCTGCGGGTCGGTCGCCTCGAACGGACGGTCCGGCGCCTGGTCGCGGCGATCGTCTTCGGCGGCGCGATCGTCGCCGGCGCCATCGTGCACGGCGGCGACCCGGTGCTCGGATCGGTGCTCATGATCGGGTCCGTTGTGCCCCTGGCGTTCACCGTCTTCACAGGGCGGCGGGGCGGCTGAGGCGGAATACCGCCTGATGGATGGGCGTTTCACCCACCATGGCAACCACTGAGATCACGTCGACCAACCACGACCAGACCGTCGCCGACGGCATCGTGCTGCTCGACTTCTGGGCCGACTGGTGCGGTCCCTGTCACATGTTCGCGCCCGTGTTCGAGAAGGCGTCCGAGCAGCACTCCGACATCACGTTCGGCAAGATCGACACCGAGGCGCAGCAGGAGCTGGCGGCGTCCTACGGCATCCAGTCGATCCCGACCCTCATCGCGTATCGCGATGGCATCCCGCTGTTCTCGCAGGCCGGCGCACTGCCGGGCGAGGCGGTCGAGAACCTCATCGAGCAGATCCGCGAGCTCGACATGACCGAGGTGCGGAAGCAGTACGAAGAGCTGAAGGCGGCTGCGCAGCAGCAGGCCTGATTCACGCAGCGAGGGCGCGGCACCGTCAATCGACGGGTGCCGCGCCTTTCTCGTTCCCGCTGCGGGCGTCGCGGATGCCCGCAGCAACGGCGCGTCGGACCACCCAGTACAGGGCGTACAGTGCGACCGCAGCGATGGTGACGGTCAGGGCGAGGCTGGTCAACGGGTCCATGGTCGGTCCTCAGTCCTCAGTGCTCGTCGGCGACCGCGTCCGCGACGGCGACGCGCTCGCGCGCCGGCGTGAGCAGCCTGCCGACGTACGCCATGACGACCGACGCCCCGATCAGAGCGATGCCGAGCGGGGCGATGGCCTGCATGATGATTCGCGTGCACACGTCCAGCAGAAGCATCAGCCCTTGGTCGACCGTCGCTCCTCCTTGCATGTTGAGGAGGGTGTAGCTCAGGTTCGGGACGAGGATTGCCAGCAGCAACCCACCGATGGCCAGCCCGATTCCCCACCACAGCACGACCTTCGGTCGCAGCTTCGACTCGTCCACAGACGTCCCCCTTCGTCGCGTTCACCCCGATGCTAACGGATGCGCGGTGCCGGGTACCGAAGGAGATCGGGGCTCGAATCTCCTTCGAATGGCAGTACTGAAGGAGATTCGGCCGGCAACTGTTCGAATCTCCTTCGATCCGAGGCCCTCCGGGACGGGGAGGCGGCACAGGCGGCCGAGAGGGAGGCGGCGGAGAGGGCGAGAGGGAGGCGTCAGCGGCGGGCGGTGTGCGCCGAGGAGAGCGCCGCGCTGCTCGCGCGCGCGACGAGTGCCGGCTGGAACTCGACGTGGACCGGCTGCGCGTCCGGCTTCGCCGTGAGCTGCAGCAGCAGGTCCATCGCGGTCGAGCCGATCTCGAGGCTGGGCTGGCGGATCGAGGAGAGGGGTACCACGGCCGCCGACGCGAACGCGATGTCGTCGTAGCCGATCAGGGCGACATCCTCCGGCACCCGGATGCCCGCCTGCAACAGGCTCTGCAGCAACCCGATGGCGACCAGGTCGTTGGCGGCGAAGACCGCGTCCGGGCGATCGCCCGCCGCGCGCGCGGCGAGGGCCGCACCGACGCGCTGCCCTCCCTCGAGCGTGAGGTTCTCCGTCTCCAGCTTCTCGACCGTGCTGCCGGGGAGAGAGGACGCGACCTCCTCTGTCGCCCCGCGGTAGCGGTGGGCGACCTGCTCGATGGCGAAAGGTCCGCCGGCGAAGGCGATACGGCGGAACCCCTGCTCGATCAGGTGGGCCGCGGCGAGGCGGCCGCCGGCGACGTCGTCCACGGCGACCGAGCTGAACGAACGGTCGAGGCTGGTGCGGTCGACCAGCACGGAGGGGATGCCGCGGTCCCGCAGGCGATGCAGGCTCGGGGTCGCATCGCCGACGGGCGAGATCAGCACGCCGCGGATGCGCTCCTGCTCGAACATGGTCAGGTAGCCGGCTTCGCGCTGCTCGTTCTCGTCCGAGTTGCCGACCAGAACCGAGAGCCCGTCGCGCGCCGCCCGGTCTTCTGCCCCTCGGATGAGCGAGGCGAAGAACGGGTTGCCCACGTCGAGGACCACCATGCCGATCCCGCTGCCCTGACCCATCCGGAGCTGGCGGGCGGCGTTGTTGCGCACGAAGCCCAGTTCGGCGATCGCGGTCTGCACGCGCTGCACCACGGCGTCGGAGACCCGCTCGGGACGGTTCAGGACGTTGGAGACCGTCCCGACCGAGACGCCGGCGAGGGCGGCGACATCCTTGACACTGGCGGACGGCATGGCGCTCCTTCATTCGAGGCAGTGCTGCATATTATGCACGTTTCATTACGGTTCTGCACAGATTCCGACAGGGACTTGACGTAGCGCGGTGCGGTCTGGCAAGGTCATTTCAACGTTTCAAAATGAAACGGTTCACATCCCCGACGTGGAGATCATTCACGACAATGACGTCCTCAGCAACTCCCGCTCCCGGCGGCCCGCCGGTCCTCGAACTCCGGGGCGTGGCCAAGGCGTTCGGCCAGGTCATCGCCCTCAGCCGCGCCGACCTCCGGGTCGAGCAGGCGTCCATCCACGCCCTCGTCGGTGAGAACGGCGCGGGCAAGTCCACTCTCGTGAAGATCGTCGCAGGGCTCTACCAGCGGGACGCCGGCGAGATGCGCTTCCGCGGTGAAGCGGTCGACTTCAGCACTACGGCGGAGGCGAAGAACGCGGGCATCGCGGTCATCTACCAGGAGCCGACGCTCTTCCCCGACCTGTCCGTCACCGAGAACGTGTTCATGGGCCGCCAGCCCACCGACCGCCTCGGGCGCGTCGACCGCAAGGCCATGCGCACCGAGGTCCGTGAGATCTTCCGGCGGCTCGGCGTCCACATCGATCCGGACCGCCTCGCCGAGGGCCTCTCGATCGCCGACCAGCAGCTGATCGAGATCGCCAAGGCCATCTCTCTGGATGCGCGCCTCCTGATCATGGACGAGCCGACCGCCGCCCTCTCCGGCGTCGAGGTCGAGCGGCTCTTCGTCGTGGCCCGCAGCCTCCGCGACGAGGGTCGCGGCATCGTCTTCATCTCGCACCGCTTCGACGAGGTGTTCTCGCTCTGCGACACGATCACGGTGATGCGCGACGGGGCCTACGTCTCCACGGACAGCACGGTCGACGTGACCGAGGACGAGATCGTGCGCCGCATGGTCGGCCGGGATGTGACAGAGCTGTTCCCCAAGCAGGCGGCGACGATCGGCGAACCGCGCCTCGTCGTCGAGCACCTGACCTCCGCCGGGGTCTTCCACGACGTCAGCTTCACCGTGCGCTCCGGCGAGATCGTGGCGCTGGCCGGCCTCGTGGGCGCCGGCCGCAGTGAGATCGCGCGAGCGGTGTTCGGCGTCGACGGCTACGAGACGGGCAGCGTCCGGGTGGAGGGGCGGCCGGTGCCCAAGCGCCGGCCGACCGCGGCCATGGCGGCGGGCCTCGCGCTCGTCCCCGAAGACCGTCGCAAGCAGGGGCTGGTGCTGGAGGAGACCGTCGCGCGCAACAGCACCCTGGCCATCCGCAACAAGCTGACCAAGGCGGGCTTCATCCGCAGCGCCTCCGAGAACTCCGCCGCCCGCGTGTGGGCGAGCCGCCTCCAGCTCAAGACCAACGCCCTCGACACACTCGTCGGGACGCTCTCCGGCGGCAACCAGCAGAAGGTCGTGCTGGGCAAGTGGCTGGCCACCGAACCGCGCGTGCTCATCATCGACGAGCCCACCCGGGGCATCGACGTCGGCACCAAAGCCGAGGTCCACCGGCTGCTGTCGGAGCTCGCCGGGCGCGGCATGGCGATCCTGATGATCTCGTCCGAACTGCCGGAGGTGCTCGGGATGGCCGACCGCGTGCTCGTCGTCCGCGAGGGCCGCATCACGGCCGACCTCGACCGCTCCGTCGCCGACGCCGAGAACGTCATGTTCGCGGCCACCCACGCCCTCGAGGAGTCCGCGCGATGACGACACCCACCCTCACGCCCGAGAAGGTGCCCAACGCGGGCGTCCGGATCGCCCGCACATTCGTCCGGGCTCGCGAGACCGGCATCCTGCTCGCGATCCTCGTCGTGATCGCCGTGACCACGGCCATCAACCCGACGTTCCTGTTCAGCGGCGACGGCTGGCGCGACCTGCTTCTGACGCCCTCCATCCTCGCTCTCGTCGCCATCGGCCAGGCCATCGTCATCATCACCCGCAACGTCGACCTGTCGGTCGGCTCGGTGGTGGGACTGACCGCGTACCTGACCGGGCGCCTCTTCGCCGATATCCCGGGCATCCCGATCATCGCCGTCTTCGTGATCGGCGCCCTCGCCGGCGCAGTGCTCGGTCTGGTGAACGGCGCGCTCGTCGCGTTCGGCAAAGTGCCTGCGCTGGTCATCACCCTCGGCACGCTGTACGCCTATCGCGGAATCGACGTTCTGTGGGCCGGCAGCAACCGCATCAACGCGAGCGACATGCCCGACGCCTTCCTCGGGCTCGGGACGGGGTCCTTCCTCTCCATCCCGTACCTCACCATCCTGGCGGTGCTCGTCATGCTGATCGCGGGCTGGTTCCTCCGGAACCGCCGCGGCGGCCGCGAGCTGTACGCGATCGGCTCCGACCCCGCGGCCGCCGAGCTGTACGGCCTCAAGGTGACGCGCCGCATCCTCACCGCCTTCGTCCTCTCCGGCGCGACCGCGGGCCTCGCCGGAGTGCTGTTCGTCGCCCGCTACGGCACGGTCAGCTCGCAGACCGGAACGGGCCTCGAGCTCCAGGCCGTGGGAGCAGCCGTCATCGGCGGCGTCGCCATCTTCGGCGGCAGCGGTTCGGTGTACGGCGCGGTCCTCGGCGCGGTGCTGCTGCTCACCATCAACCGGGCGCTGCCCATCCTCGGAATCCAGGACTTCTGGCAGCAGGCGGTGGTCGGCGTGCTCATCATCGGCGCAATCGTCCTCGACCGTGTCCTCTCTCTGCGGCTGTCCCGCCGCCTCGTCGCCGAAAGGGAGGTCACCGCGTGACCGACACCCAGGTGCCCACCACCTCCGCACCCGCGCGCAGCTACCCCGACTACAGCCGCCCGCTCTGGCAGCGCTGGCTGCTGACCCGCGAGTTCGCGGTGATCGGCGCGCTGATCGTCGTCGCCATCGTGGCCTCCGCCACCGTGCAGAACTTCGGCACGCCGGTCACCCTCGGCTTCCTGCTGCTGGATGTGACCCCCATCCTGATGATCGCGCTGCCGATGACCTTCGTCATCGTCACCGGCGAGATCGACCTCTCGGTGGCGAGCACCCTCGGACTCAGCAGCGTCCTGCTCGGTGTGCTGACGAAAGCCGGGATGCCGTTCGAGTTCGCGATGGTCGTCTGCCTGGTGGTCGGGCTGGTCTGCGGCGCGGTGAACGGGTTCCTCGTCACCGTGGTCGGACTCCCATCGCTCGCGGTCACGATCGGAACGCTCGCGCTGTTCCGCGGCATCGCGGTCGGCCTGCTCGGCACGACGGCGATCACCGACTTCCCGTTCTTCTGGCAGAACCTCGCGCAGCAGCGCTTCGGAACCTCGGGCATCCCGGTCATCATGGTGCTGGTGGCGGTGCTCGTCATCGTCTTCGCGGTGCTGCTCCACGCCACCCCGTACGGCCGCGGGCTGTTCGCGCTCGGGCTCAGCTCCGACACGGCCGCCTTCTCCGGGGTGAACGTCGCACGCACCAAGTTCATCGCGTTCCTGCTCACCGGTCTGATCTCGGCCCTCGCCGGCATCTACTGGACGCTCCGCTACGGGAGCGCCCGCGGCGACAACGCCGTCGGACTGGAGCTCTCGGTGATCGCTGCGGTGCTGCTCGGCGGCGTCTCCATCTTCGGCGGCAAAGGTGCGATGCACGGCGTCATCGCCGGCGTCCTGCTGATCGGAGTGCTGCAGAGCGCGCTCCGGCTGGCGAATGTCAGCTCCGACGCCATCAACATCATCACCGGTGTCCTCCTCATCGTCTCGGTCCTCTCGCCGCGCATCCTCGCTTGGGCGCGCGGCTCCCGAGCCCGCCGACGGCGAAGTCAGCCGTAGGCACGTTCCACCCGCACCACCTGCACCACCTGCTTCACCCACCCCGAAAGGAACAACGATGTTGCCCTCCACCTCGCGCCGCACCAAGCGCCTGTTCGCCCTCGGCGCCGGCGTCGTCGCCGTCGCCCTCGCCGTCACCGGCTGCTCGAGCGGCTCCAACGGCTCCGGATCCGGCTCCGGCTCCAAGAACTACAAGATCACCTTCCTGCCCAAGAACCTCGGCAACCCGTACTTCGACACCTCCGACAAGGGCGGCGAGACGGCTATCAAGTCGTTCAAGGGCACCTACAACCAGGTCGGGCCTTCGACCGCCACCGCGGACGCGCAGGTCAGCTACATCAACACCCTGACGCAGCAGCAGGTCGGTGCGATCGTGCTCTCGGCCAACGACCCGACGGCGCTCGGCAGCGCCCTCACCCAGGCCAAGTCCGCCGGCGTGAAGATCGTCACCTTCGACTCCGACACGGACGCGAAGTACCGTGACGTCTTCGTGAACCAGGCGACGGCGGAGGGCATCGCCAAGGTCCAGGTCGACACGATCTCGAAGGAGATCGGTGACAGCGGCGAGGTCGCCATCCTCTCGGCCGCCGCCAACGCGACGAACCAGAACGCCTGGATCGACCTGATGAAGAAGGACCTCGCGAAGGACCACCCGAACGTCAAGCTCGTCGACACCGTCTACGGCAACGACGATGACCAGACGTCGTTCGACAAGACTGCGGCCCTGCTCCAGACCCACCCGAACCTGAAGGGCATCATCTCGCCCACCACGGTCGGCATCGCGGCCGCGGCACGCTACCTTTCGACGTCGGATGCCAAGGGCAAGGTCAAGCTCACCGGACTCGGCACGCCGAACCAGATGCGCGCGTACGTCAAGGACGGCACCGTCGACGAGTTCGCGCTGTGGAACCCGGAAGACCTCGGCTACCTCGCGGCCTTCGCCGCGAAGGCCCTGATCGACGGCGACATCACCGGCAAGAAGGGCGACACCTTCACGGCGGGCAAGCTCGGCTCGTTCACGGTCGGCGACAAGGGGACCGTGCTTCTCGGTGACCCGTTCGTCTTCAACAAGGACAACATCGACAAGTTCCACTTCTGATCCCGTCCTGACCCTGGTCGCCCGGCCCGCTCAGGCCGGCCGGGCGACCACTCCCTCCCTCTTCTCCTCCTGGCGAAAGCGACCACCATGCAACGTGCGTGCTTCCGACTCCGCGTCGACCCCGCGCACCTCGACGAGTACCGCGCGCGGCACGCGGCGGTCTGGCCCGAGATGCTGACCGCGCTGAAGGAGACGGGATGGGACAACTACTCGCTCTTCCTCGCCGACGACGGCTGGCTGATCGGCTACGTCGAGGCGAGGGACGACTACGAATCGGCGCAGCGGCGGATGGACCTCACGCAGGTCAACGCCCGCTGGCAGGCCGAGATGAGCCGACTGTTCGACGGACTCGACGGGGATGCCCCCGATCGGTCCTTCGAGCTGATCCCCGAGATCTTCCATCTCGAGGACCAGCTCGCAGCGATCGAGAACACGAACGACGAGACGAATGACGACACGAAATACGACACGAAAGGCGCAGGACAGTGAGTGACTTGACGTCCATCCAGGACCAGCTCGCACGGCAGGCGATCGAGCTGCCGAGCTGGGCGTTCGGCAACTCGGGCACCCGGTTCCGGGTGTTCGGCACGCCGGGCACCGCACGCGACCCGTACGAGAAGGTCTCGGATGCGGCTCAGGTGCACAAGCACACCGGGCTGGCTCCGACCGTCGCCCTGCACATCCCGTGGGACAAGGTCGACTCGTACGCAGACCTGCGCAAGCACGCCCAGGACAACGGCGTCGACCTCGGAACGGTCAATTCGAACACCTTCCAGGACGACGACTACAAGTTCGGGTCGGTCACCCACGCGGACGACCGGATCCGGCAGAAGGCGATCGACCACCACTTCGAATGCATCGACGTGATGAACGAGACCGGCTCGCGCGACCTGAAGATCTGGCTCGCCGACGGCACGAACTACCCGGGCCAGGATGCGATGCGCGCCCGCCAGGACCGCCTGGCCGACTCCCTCCAGAAGATCTACGAGCGGATCGGCGAGGGCCAGCGGCTGGTGCTGGAGTACAAGTTCTTCGAACCGGCGTTCTATCACACGGACGTCCCGGACTGGGGGACCAGCTACGTCCAGACGGCCGCGCTCGGCGACCGCGCCGTCGTGTGCCTGGACACCGGCCACCATGCGCCCGGCACCAACATCGAGTTCATCGTGATGCAGCTGCTGCGGCTCGGGAAGCTCGGCTCGTTCGACTTCAACAGCCGGTTCTACGCGGACGACGACCTGATCGTGGGCGCCGCGGACCCGTTCCAGCTGTTCCGCATCCTGTTCGAGGTGATCCAGGGCGGCGGGTACGCCAACCCGGACGTCGCGTTCATGCTCGACCAGTGCCACAACCTGGAGGCGAAGATCCCGGGCCAGATCCGTTCCGTGCTCAACGTCCAGGAGGCCACCGCCAAGGCGCTGCTCGTGGACACCGAGGCGCTTGCCGCCGCGCAGCGCGCCAACGACGTGCTCGCCGCCAACGTGGTGTTCATGGATGCGTTCAACACCGACGTCCGCGCCGACCTGGCCGCCTGGCGCGAGTCGCGCGGCCTGCCCGCCGACCCGATGGCCGCATACACGGCCTCCGGCTACCAGCAGAAGATCGAGGCCGACCGCGTGGGCGGCACCCAGGCCGGATGGGGGGCGTGACACGATGACGAACGAGACTGTCGCAGACCTGATCGCCCGCTCGAATCGCCTCGGGTCGGACCCGAAGAACACCAATTACGCCGGCGGCAACACCTCCGCCAAGGGCACCGAGACCGACCCGGTGACCGGCGAGCCGGTCGAGCTGCTGTGGGTGAAGGGCTCCGGTGGAGACCTGGGCACGCTGACGGAGTCCGGCCTGGCGGTGCTGCGTCTGGACCGCCTCCGGGCCCTGCAGAACGTCTACCTGGGTGTGGACCGCGAGGACGAGATGGTCGCCGCGTTCGACTACACGTTGCACGGGAAGGGCGGCGCGGCGCCGTCGATCGACACCGCGATGCACGGGCTGGTGGATGCGGCCCACGTCGACCACCTGCACCCGGACTCGGGGATCGCGATCGCGACCGCGGCCGACGGTGAGGCGCTGACCGGGACGATCTTCGGCGGTCGTGTCGTGTGGGTGCCGTGGCGGCGTCCGGGCTTCCAGCTCGGGCTCGACATCGCGGCCATCAAGGCGGCGAACCCGGAGGCGATCGGCTGCATCCTCGGCGGCCACGGCATCACCGCGTGGGGAGAGACGAGCGCGGAGGCAGAGGCCAACTCGCTGTGGATCATCCAGACCGCGGCGGACTACATCGCCGCCCACGGCCGTCCGGACCCGTTCGGCCCGGCGCTGCCCGGCTATGAGCCGCTGCCCGAAGGGGAACGGCGCGCGAAGGCTGCGGCGCTGGCCCCGCACCTGCGCGCCATCGCCTCCACCGACCGGGTGCAGGTGGGCCACTTCACCGATTCGGATGCGGTGCTCGACTTCCTCGCTTCCGCGGAGCACCCGCGCCTGGCTGCGCTCGGCACGTCCTGCCCGGACCACTTCCTGCGCACCAAGATCAAGCCGCTGGTCCTCGACCTGCCGGCCGACGCCTCCATCGAGGACTCGGTGGCGCGCCTGGAGGAGCTGCACGAGCAGTACCGGGCGGACTACCGGGCGTACTACGACCGGCACGCTACGGCGGACTCGCCCGCGATCCGCGGGGCGGACCCGGCGATCGTGCTGATCCCGGGTGTCGGGATGTTCTCCTACGGCGCGAACAAGCAGACCGCGCGCGTCGCGGGAGAGTTCTACGTCAACGCCATCAACGTGATGCGCGGCGCGGAGGCGCTCTCCACGTATGCGCCCATCCCGGAGTCGGAGAAGTTCCGGATCGAGTACTGGGCGCTCGAGGAGGCGAAGCTGCAGCGGATGCCGAAGCCGAAACCGCTCGCCGGGCGGATCGCGCTCGTCACGGGTGCGGCATCCGGGATCGGGAAGGCCATCGCGATCCGCCTGGCCGGTGAGGGCGCGTGCGTCGTCATCGCCGACCTCGATCTGGCCAAGGCGCAGGCCGCCGCTGCCGAGATCGGCACCGCTGACGTCGCGATCGGCGTGGTCGCGGACGTGACCGACGAGAAGGCGGTCGATGCATCCATTCGGGAGGCGCTGCTCGCCTTCGGAGGCCTCGACCTGGTGGTCAACAACGCCGGCCTCTCGATCTCGAAGCCGCTGCTGGAGACCACCAACGCCGACTGGGACCTGCAGCACAACGTGATGGCCAAGGGCTCGTTCCTGGTCTCGCGGGCCGCGGCGAAGGTGCTGATCGAGCAGAAGCTCGGCGGCGACATCGTCTACATCTCCTCCAAGAACTCGATCTTCGCCGGCCCGAACAACATCGCCTACTCGGCGACGAAGGCCGATCAGGCGCACCAGGTGCGGCTGCTCGCGGCGGAGCTCGGCGAGCACGGCATCCGCGTCAACGGCATCAACCCCGACGGCGTGGTGCGCGGCTCCGGCATCTTCGCCGGCGGCTGGGGCGCCAAGCGCGCCGCGGTCTACGGAGTGCCCGAGGAGGAGCTCGGCCAGTACTACGCCCAGCGGACCCTGCTCAAGCGCGAGGTGCTGCCCGAGCACGTGGCCAACGCGGTGTTCGTGCTGTGCACGAGCGACCTCGACCACACCACCGGCCTGCACATCCCGGTGGATGCGGGGGTCGCGGCGGCCTTCCTGCGATGAGCGACGGATCTGGCACCGTCGCTGCCGTCGACCTCGGTGCTACCAGCGGCCGCGTCATGCACGCGCGGGTGGGGCCGGGCACGCTCGAGCTGACGGAGGCTGCTCGGTTCCCCAACACGCCCGTGCGGGTGTGGGAGGGCGACCGCTCCGCTCTGCACTGGGACCTCACGGGGCTGTTCTCCAGCATCCACGGCGGGCTCTCGGCGGTCGCCCGCTCCGATCCGGCACTCGCCAGTATCGGTGTGGACTCGTGGGCGGTCGACTACGGGCTGCTGCGCGACGGCCGCCTGCTGGGCGAGCCGTACCACTACCGCGACGAGCGCACGGCCCGGGGCGTGTCCCTGGTCCACGAGGTCGTCGACCCGGCCGAGCTGTACCGGGAGGGCGGGCTGCAATTCCTGCCCTTCAACTCGCTGTACCAGCTGGCGGTGGATGCGGCCGACGGCTCCCTCGAGGCCGCCGACCGGTTCCTGCTCGTCCCCGACCTGATCACGTACTGGCTGACCGGCACGCAGCAGGCGGAGCGCACCAACGCATCCACGACGGGTCTCCTGACGGCGGAGGGGGACTGGAACAGCGCCCTCATCGGCCGGCTCGGCCTCCCGGCCGGCGTCTTCGCACCGCTGGTGGATGCCGGAACACCGGTCGGCGGCCTGCTCCCGTCGCTGGCGGCGGAGTTCCCGTTCGCGGGTGCCGGCCCCGTGGTCACCACGGTCGGCTCCCACGACACGGCCTCGGCGGTCGTGGCCGTCCCGATGGATCCGGCACGCGCCGCCTACATCTCCTGCGGGACCTGGGGTCTGGTTGGCGTCGAGCTGGAGCACCGTGTGGTCTCCGAGGAGGGCCGCGCCGCCAACTTCACGAACGAGGGCGGCGTGGATGGGCGCATCCGGTACCTCCACAACGTCATGGGACTGTGGCTGCTCAGCGAGTCGTTGCGGGAATGGCAGCAGCGCGGCCTGCCGGTCGGCCTCGAGGGGCTGCTCGCGGAAGCGGCCGAGCTGCCGCGGCCCGCGGACGTCTTCGACCCCGACGACCCGCGCTTCCTCGCGCCGGGGGACATGCCCTCCCGGATCGCCGGGTGGTTCTCCAAGCGCGGGCTGAGCGCGCCGGCATCGCCGGCCGGCATGGTGCGGGTGATCGTCGAGAGCCTCGCCGCCGCGTTCGCGGAGTCGGTGCAGCGGGCTGCGGCGCTGACCGGTGTCGCCGTGGAAGCGATCCACATCGTCGGCGGAGGCGCCCGCAATGCGCTCCTGTGCCAGGCGACGGCTGACCGGAGCGGTCTGCCGGTGCTCGCCGGTCCGGTGGAGGCCACCGCGATCGGGAACGTCCTCGTACAGGCCCGCGCTGCCGGCCTCCTCACCGGCGACCTGGAAACCTTGCGGGCCCTCGTGGCCCGCACCACCTCACTCGTCCGTTACGACCCTCGATAGGATCACTCATGGTCACCCGTCAATTTCCGAAGCCGGCTGAGTTGCTGGAGTTGATGCAGTTCAAGAGGCCGGAGCTGGATCTGAAGAAGCGTCGGCTGGCGTCGGCGTTGACGATCGAGGATCTGGCCCGGATCGCGAAGCGGCGGACGCCTCGGGCGGCGTTCGACTACACCGAGGGTGCGGCCGAGGGGGAGTTGTCGTTGGCGCGGGCGCGGCAGGCGTTCCAGGATGTGGAGTTCCACCCCTCGGTGCTGCGGGATGTGTCCACGGTGGATACCGCGTGTGAGATCTGGGGTGGCTCCTCGGCGTTGCCGTTCGGGATCGCCCCGACCGGGTTCACCCGCCTGATGCAGACCGAGGGTGAGACCGCGGGTGCCGGGGCGGCGGCTGCTGCGGGCATCCCGTTCACCCTGTCGACGTTGGGGACCACCTCGATCGAGGAGGTGAAGGCGGTCAACCCGCACGGTAGGAATTGGTTCCAGTTGTATGTGATGCGGCAGCGGGAGATCTCCTATGGTCTGGTGGAGCGGGCCGCGGCGGCTGGGTTCGACACCCTGTTCTTCACGGTGGACACCCCGGTGGCGGGGGCGCGGTTGCGGGA
>Ga0209677_100668_pt1 | contig 17893 bp, 10 predicted proteins | sample AraplaCvi_mCL_r2_2_FD_184285 | JGI IMG/M metagenome (GOLD analysis project Ga0209677, IMG submission 184285) | Arabidopsis root microbial communities from North Carolina, USA - plate scrape CL_Cvi_mCL_r2 (SPAdes) (version 2) | ecosystem: Host-associated > Plants > Roots > Endosphere | place: USA... | reverse complement strand
CGTCCTTACCTGACGGCAGTCCTGATCACTGCGCTCGGCCTTGGGGTCGCGGAATTGATCCAGCCCTGGTTCGGCGTCGAGAATGTCGATCTCGTGTTCCTGACCGCCGTGGTCGGCGTCGCTGCGCGTTATGGCCTGTGGCCGTCGCTGCTCACAAGCGTGCTCGCCTCGCTCTGCTACAATTTCTTCTTCCTGCCACCGATCTACACCTTCACCATCACCGACCCGACCAACATCGCGGCGTTCTTCTTCTTCATGCTGATCGCGATCCTGGTCTCCAATGTTGCGGGCCGCGTGCGCGTTCAGGCCGATACGGCGATCGGTCGTGTCAGGACGACAGAGCAGCTCTATGCTTTCAGCCGCAAGCTCGCGGGCACCGCGACCTTGGACGACGTATTGTGGGCGACCGCCTATCAAACCGCGCTGATGCTGAAGGTGCGGGTGGTGCTGCTGCTGCCCGAGGGCGGCAAGCTCACGGTAATGACCGGTTATCCGCCAGAGGACCAGCTGGACGATGCCGACCTCGCCGCCGCGAGCTGGGCCTGGAGCAACGATCGTGCAGCCGGGCGCGGCTCCGACACCTTGCCGGGTGCGAAGCGGCTGTTCTTGCCGATGCGCACGGGGCGCGGCCTGATCGGCGTCATCGGTATCGATAACGATCGTGCCGGGCCGCTGCTCACGCCCGATCAGCGCCGCCTGCTCGATGCGCTGGTGGATCAGGGGGCGCTTGCGATCGAACGGGTGCTGCTGGTCGAGGACATGGACCGCGTCAAGCGCACCATGGAGCAGGACCGGCTGCGCTCGGCGCTGCTCACCTCGATCTCGCACGATCTGAAGACGCCGCTGGCGTCCGTGCTCGGCGCCGCCTCCACCATGCGCGATCTTGCCGGCAATCTCAGCGATCAGCAGAAGGTCGATCTGCTCGCCACCGTGATCGACGAATCCGAACGTCTCAACCGCTTCATTGCCAATCTGCTCGACATGACCAAGCTGGAATCCGGCGCGATCGTGCCCAATAGCGCGCCGCACGACATCGGCGAGATCGTCGGCAGCGCGTTGCGTCGCGCGAGCAAGATCCTGGCAAACCACAACGTCTCGCTCGAGCTGGCGGCCGACCTGCCGATGCTGGAGCTCGACGCCGTGCTGTTCGAGCAGGTGCTGTTCAACCTGCTCGACAACGCCGCCAAATATTCGGCAGTTGATACCACGATCGCAATTCGTTCGCGGCGTGACGGACAATGGGTGGTTATCGACATCAGCGACGAGGGCGAGGGGATTCCCCCCGGCGAGGTCGAGCACGTGTTCGATAAATTCTACCGGGTGCAGAAGGGCGATCATGTGCGGCCGGGCACGGGCCTTGGGCTCGCCATCTCCCGCGGTTTCGTCGAGGCCATGCACGGCCGCATCACCGCCGCCAATCGCGGTGACCGCCGCGGCGCGGTGCTGACCATCCATTTGCCCGTCCCCGCTCGAACCAAATCACTGGACACCGCCGCATGACCGGGGCTCCGATCAAGGTCCTCGTCATTGACGACGAGCCGCCGATCCGAAAGCTGCTCAGGATGGGCCTGAGCACACAGGGCTATGAGATCCTGGAGGCGTCGAATGGCAAGCTTGCGCTCGAGCTTCTGGCGCAGCATCCGGCGCTGATCATCCTCGACCTCGGTCTGCCTGATATCCAGGGTCACGAGCTGTTGCGCATGATCCGCGGTCGCGACGACGGCGTGCCGATCGTCGTGCTGTCGAGCCGCGGTGACGAGGCAGGTAAGGTCGAGGCACTCGACCTCGGCGCCGACGACTATTTGACCAAGCCGTTCGGAATGGATGAGCTGCTGGCGCGCTTGCGCGCGGCGCTGCGGCATCAGCTGCAGGTCAAGGGCGAGCGGCCGGTGTTTCGCTCAGGCGATCTCTCGGTCGATCTCGTCAGGCGCATCGTCAAGGTTGGTGAGCGTGAAATAAGACTATCGCCGAAGGAATACGATCTCTTACGCGTGCTGGTGCAGCATGCCGGCAAGGTGCTCACTCATCGCTTCCTCTTGAAGGAGCTATGGGACGAGCTGACCGACGCGCAGTACCTGCGCGTCTATGTGCGCCAGCTTCGGCAGAAGATTGAAGCCGATCCCGAACGACCGCAGTTCGTCCTGACCGAAACGGGCATTGGCTACCGCCTGCGCGCGCCGGACTGATAGACGCTAGTCCGCTGGAGACACCGATTCGGAACCAACCGGAACCGCCGTGATTACTTTTGTGTCATCAGGAGAACATTCCATGGCACGTAAAGCGAAAGCTCGTAAATATTCCAAGGGCGCGTCCAAGAAGGTCGGGCGCGCGATGAAGAAAAGAAAAGCCGGCACCTTGAAGAGCGGGCGCTCGGGTCGCAAGGTCAAGAGCCGGAAGCAGGCGATTGCGATCGGCCTGTCCGAGGCCCGCCGCGAAGGCAAGAAGGTGCCGCCAAAGAAGGGCGGGAAGAAATCTTCGTCAAAGAAGTCGGCCAAGAAGTCCAAGAAGAGCACGAAGAAGCGCAAGTCGAAGAAGAGCTGATCTCTCTCTACTGTCATTGCTAGGAGCGAAGCGACGAAGCAATCCAGAGTGCCCCGTAGAGGCGGTCTGGATTGCTTCGCTGCGATGCAAACTCTAACCCGCCTTCCGCGACCGCGCGGCCGAGCGATGCGCCTTCTTCGCCGGCCGACGCTGCGGATGAGATCGACGTGCGGGCGAACGGCTCGACGATCTCGCCGCGCGCTTGCCCTTCAAGCTCTGCTTCAAGGCGTCCATCAGGTTGATGACGTTATCAGGCCGCTCCTCGGGCTCCGGGATCTTGATGGTCTTGCCGGAGGCCTTGCGCTTGACCAGCGCCTTCAGCGCGGTCTCGTACTCGTCCTTGAACTTGCTGGGGTCGAAATGCGCGGCCTTGCTGTCCAGGATGTGCCCGGCGAGCTCGACCATGTCCTTCGTGACCTTCGGGTTCTTGATGTCGTCGAAGAACTCGCTCTCGTCGCGCAACTCGTAGGGAAAGCGCAAGGTGGTGCCGAGCAGGCCCTTGCCGAGCGGCTCGATCGCGATGACATGCTCGCGGTTGGTCAGCACGATGCGCGCCAGCGCGACCCGCTCCTGGTCCTTCATCGCGTCGCGGATCACGGCAAAGGCATCGACCGCCGCCTTGCCGTCGGGGGCGATGTAATAGGGATGGTTGAGATAGCGCTGGTCGATCTCCTCGCGCGGCACGAAGCTGTCGATGTCGATCGTATGGTTGCTCTCGATCCGCACCGCTTCCAGCTCCTCCGGCTCGACCTCCACATACTTGCCCTTGGACAGCTCATAGCCGCGCCCCTTCTGATCGCTTTCGACGATATCGCCTGTCTCGGCGTCGACCATCTGCTGCTTCAGCCGGTTGCCGGTCTCGCGGTTGATCATGTGGAAGCGCGTCTTCTCGACCGAGGTCGACGCCGGATAGAGCACGACCGGGCAGCTCACCAGCGACAGCTTGAGCGAACCTTTCCAATAAGCACGCGGCGCCATGCAACAATCTCCAGCGTTTCCAGGGATTTGGGAACTCCAACCGGCCTCGGGGGTTTTGGTTCCGGGCGGCCGTCGTTGCGTGATAGGCTGCCTTCAAAAGACAGGATTGTCGCCGTGGCGCTGAAGAAGCTTTCCACTTATCGGAAGAAGCGGGATTTCGACAAGACCGCGGAGCCCTCGGGCGACGTCAAGGTCGCGGCGGGGAAGCGCCAGCGCTTCGTGATCCAGAAGCATGATGCGACGCGGCTGCATTATGATCTGCGCCTCGAATATGACGGCGTCTTCAAGTCCTGGGCGGTGACCAAGGGGCCGTCGCTGGATCCGCACGACAAGCGGCTCGCGGTCGAGGTCGAGGATCATCCGCTCGACTATGGCGATTTTGAAGGCACGATCCCGGAAGGCCAGTATGGCGGCGGCACGGTGTTGCTGTGGGATCGCGGCTATTGGGAGCCGGAAGGTGATCCCGAGCAGGGCTTCAAGAAGGGGGACCTGAAGTTCAAGCTGGATGGCGACAAGCTGCACGGCTCCTGGGTTTTGGTGCGGATGAAGAACGATCGCTATGGCGGCGGCAAGCGCACCAACTGGCTCTTGATCAAGCATCGCGACGATGCTGCCCGCGAGGGTGAAGACAATGACGTCATCGATCAGGACAAGTCCGTCGCCTCGGGGCGCAGCATGGAGCAGATCGCGGCCGGCAAGGGCAGGGCGCCGAAGCCGTTCATGATGGCGAAGACGACGCGCATGAACGCCGATGCGGTCTGGCACTCCAACCGCAGCGACGCCCATGAGGCGCGTGCAAAGACGTTGGCAACCAAAGCGCCCGCACCGAAGGCCAAAGCGATCGCGCCCAAGAAGGCCGCGACGATGCCCGATTTCGTCAAGCCCGAGCTCTGTGTATCGGTCGATGAGCCGCCGGGCGGTGAGGGCTGGGGCCACGAGATCAAGTTCGACGGCTATCGCGTCCAGATCCGGGCCGAGGACCGCCAGGCGACGCTGAAGACCCGCAAGGGACTGGATTGGACCGCCAAGTTCGGTGCGATCGCTGAGGAGGCCGGCAAGCTGCCGGATGCGATCGTCGACGGTGAGATCGTGGCGCTCGATGCAGACGGCAATCCGAACTTCTCGGCGCTGCAGGCGGCGATCTCCGAGGGCAAGACAGATGAGCTGATCTTCTTTGCCTTCGATCTGATGTTCGCCGAAGGGCTCGATCTGCGGCAGCTGCCGCTGCGGGATCGCAAGCAGCGGCTGCAGAAGCTGTTGAAAGCGCATATCAAGGGCAAGAACGCGCATATCCGCTACGTCGAGCATTTCGAAAGCGACGGCGAGACCGTGCTGGAGTCGGCGCGCAAGCTCAATCTGGAAGGGATCGTCTCCAAGCGGCTCGAAGCGCCCTATCATTCCGGCCGCACCGAGGGCTGGACCAAGGCCAAGACCCGGCCGGGTCATGAGGTCGTGATCGGCGGCTGGAAAACGACCAACGGCAAATTCCGCTCGCTGATGGTCGGCGTCAACAAGGGCGATCATCTCGCCTATGTCGGCGTGGTCGGTACCGGCTTCGGCCAGGACAAGGTGAAGACGCTGATGCCGGCGTTGAAGCGCGCGGCTTCGAACGACAATCCGTTCGGCGGCGAGAACGCGCCGCGGAAGACCCGCGACATGCACTGGCTGAAGCCGGAGCTGGTGGCCGAGATCGAGTTCGCCGGCTGGACCGAGGGTGGCAATGTCCGGCAGGCGGCGTTCAAGGGACTGCGCCAGGACAAGCCGGCAAACGAGGTCGTCGCGGAGGAGCCGGTCATGACCAAGGTCAAGAAGCCGCTGGCGCGGGCCGCCGCGACCGCCGCAAGCGCCGGCACCGTCGTGCACCGGACGCCGTCGAAGACACGAGAAGCCGCGGTGATGGGTGTCACCATCTCGAAGCCCGACAAGGCGCTGTGGCCGGACGCCGGCGACGACGAGCCCGTCACCAAGCTCGATCTGGCGCGCTATTTCGAGGATGTCGGCGAGTGGATGATCGCGCACCTGAAGGGGCGGCCGTGCTCGATCGTGCGCGCGCCCGACGGCATCGAGGGCGAGAAATTCTTCCAGCGCCACGGCATGCAGGGCCAATCGGATCTGCTCGAACTGGCCAAGGTCTGGGGCGATCGCAAGCCGTATCTGCAGATCGATCGCGTCGAAGGACTGGCAGCCGTTGCTCAGGTTGCGGCCGTCGAGTTGCATCCCTGGAATTGCGCGCCGGATGACTACGAGGTCCCGGGTCGGCTGGTGTTCGATCTCGACCCCGCGCCCAACGTCGATTTCGAGGAAGTCATTGCCGCGGCCAAGGAGATGCGTCAGCGGCTGAAGGATGTCGGGCTGGAGAGCTTCTGCAAGACCACCGGCGGTAAGGGGCTGCACGTTGTGACGCCGTTGCGCTATGGCGCCCGGGACAAGGTGACGTGGCCCGAAGCAAAGGCGTTCGCGCAAGGCGTCTGCCAATGGATGGCGAACGACGACCCGGAGCAATATCTGCTCAACATGTCGAAGAAGTTGCGGAAGGGAAAGATCTTCCTGGACTATCTGCGCAACGACCGGATGTCGACCGCGGTGGCGCCGTTGTCGCCGCGCGCGCGTCCCGGCGCGACTGTGTCCATGCCGCTGACCTGGGCCCAGGTGAAGAATGATCTCGATCCAAAGCGTTACACGGTCCGCACCGTGCCTGGCCTGTTGGCCAAGTCAAAAGCCTGGAAGGACTATGATGACGCCGCCGCGTCGATCAAGCCGGCGATCAGGAAGCTGGCGGAGAAGATATGACCTTCTGCTTCGATGCAGGTGGGTCGACTGGGTTCAGTGTCATGCCCCGCGCAGGCGGGGCATCCAGTGCGTCGAGACTGCTCGGTCGGTCACGAGCGCCTCGGGATACTGGATCGCCCGCTTTCGCGGGCGATGACGAGTCATTGTTGTCGGCAGTCCGACACGCCGGCGTCGGCTGACCGCAGGCGAGCTTAGATTCGCCCAAGCAGCAACAGGATCAGCAGGATGACGATGATCAGGCCGAGACCGCCGCCGCCATAATAGCCGGTGCCGTAGAAGGGCCCGCCGCCGATGCCCGAGAACCCGCCGAGCAGCGCGATCACGAGAATGATCAGGATGATTGTTCCGATAGACATGACTCCTCCTTCGCCCCGGCAGCAGTAGGGCGACAATTTGCTCTGCCTTCGCCGAGGAAACCGGTGGGAACTTCGAAAGTTCCGGGGGCGTTGTTGGGAAAAATGCACTGTGTCTTTCGGATCAGCACTGCTGTGACGTGCAGTGCGTCAAAAACGAGAGTGTTCGATGTCCGCACCACTTGTCGTATCCATTCCCCACCGTCTCGGCAAAGAGGAGGCGGTGCGCCGGCTCAAGAACGGTCTGACGCGCGCTGCGAGCAGCGTGCCGGTGCTGAAGGTCGATGAAGAGCACTGGGACGGCGACCAGATGACCTTCCGCGTGCGCGCGCTGGGACAGGCGGCGTCCGGCCGCATAAATGTCGGCGAGACCGACGTGCGCGTGGAGGTCGTGCTGCCTTGGCTGCTGCAGCGCTTCGCCGAAGTGGCGCAGGCGGCGATCCGTAGCCGCGGGCAGCTGCTGCTGACGAAAAAGAGCTGATGGCGGCCTAAGCGCGATCAGGCAGTCACGCGTGATCGCACCTGCGGTGCGGCGGCCTCAGCGCGGGCCATGACGACGGCCGCAGGCAGATGGGCAAACAGCGCGGACACGGCAAGCTCGGTCGCGCCCTCGAACCCGTCCGCGGCGTAGCCGCCGAGCTGCACCGCCGCGTCGAATGCATCGGCGCGCGGCCATATCCGGCCATGGTCCGAGAACGGCGCCATTGCGCGGCCCACGACGACGATCGCCGCATCGCGGCCGTGCCGCCGGGCAAAGGCAATGACGTGGTCGGCATGCGGGCCGCTGACCTCGAGCGGCTCGTACGATCCGCTCGTGAACACCGAGGGAAGCGCGTTACGCAGTTGCAGCAGACGCCGCGTCCACGCCAGCTTGATCCGGCCGTCGCGCCAGTCACGCGTGAGGCCACCCCAATCCGGCGCATCGACCTCGCGCAGCGCGGCCGCGCGCGCGGTGAAGTCGACCGGACGACGGTTGTCGGGATCGACCATCGAAAGATCCCAGAACTCGGTGCCCTGATAGAAGTCGGGTACGCCTGATATCGTTGCTTTCAGCGTGATCTGGCTCAGCGAATTGAGCGCGCCGAGCAGGCTGGTTCGCCGCGCGAACGTGTCGAGCGATTGCAGGAATTCTCCCGACAATGCGGGATCGAGGATTCGGGAAATGAAGGTCCGCAAGCCGGTCTCGTAGACCTCATTCGGATTGAGCCAGCTCGTCTCCTGCTTGCCTTCGCGCGCGGCTTTCAGCGCATAGGCCTGCAGGCGGTCGGGCAGGGTCTCGTCCTCGCCGTCGGCCGGCCAGATGCCGAGCAGGGTCTGATACAGCATGTATTCGAAGCTCGCCGACGGGCTGCGCACGGCGCCGTCGGTGACCAGATGCGGCGCGTTCAGCACCTTCCAGCGGGCGACCGTCGACGTCCAGTCGGACGGGAGCTCGGTCAGCGCCATCAGCCGCGCCCGCGCATCCTCGCCGCGCTTGGTGTCGTGGGTTGCAGTCGCGCTCATGCCGTGCGGCCAGTGCCTGGCGCGGTCGCGCATCAGCGCGTGGAAGTCCGGAATGGAAAGAACGTTGGCGGCCGGATTGCCGCCGACCTCGTTCAGCGCCAGCAGGCGGTGGAAGCGATAGAAGCCGGTGTCCTCCAGCGACTTCGCCATCATCGGGCCGGTGAATTGCTGCACCTTCAAGGCAAAGCGGCGCACGCGCGGCACGCTATGCGTCGCTTTACGCTCACCCCTGACCAGATCCATGGTCAACGTGTCGCGCAGGAAGTCGAAGATGGAGCCATCGGAGGCGAACCATTCCGCGCGCGCATGGGCGATGGCATGGTCGATCAGCGCGCGATCAGCCGCGTTCGGGCCGGCATTGGTGAGATAGGTGCGATAGACCGGGAAATGCAGCACATAGAGCTCGAGCGCCTGGCGGAGGCTGTCCTCCGAATAGTCGCGGGTCGCGTAGTGCCCATTGGCGATGCGGGCGAGCAGCCGCGTCAGCACGGTGAACTCGCTGGTCAGCAGCGTCTCCAACACGCGGCGCTTGGCCGCCTTCAGCACCGGCTCCAGCCGCGGCGGGCTGTTGGAGAGCTGGCGCCAGACCTCATCCAGCGGATCGAGGCCCTTGCCATCGATCAGCACGTGGGTGATGGCGTTCATCCACTCATAGCCGGTGGTGCCGTGGACGCCGGCAAAAACCGGCAGCTTCTCGTGCTCGCAGACGATCTTCTCGATCACCACATAGAACGGCCCGGCCGCGGGGCCGCGGGCATCGCGGATCAGCCGGCGGAGCCGCTGGAAATATTGAGCGGGATCGCGCAGGCCGTCGATGTGGTCGAGCCGCAGCCCCTGCAGCTGGCCATCGGCGATGAGTTTCTTCACCAGGCGATGGATCGCCTCGAAGGTGGTCGCATCCTCGACGCGAAGCCCGGCCAACGTGTTGACATCGAAGAAGCGGCGGTAGTTGATGTCGCTGGAGGCCAGTCGCCAATGACCGAGCTTGTAGTGCTGCCGCTCCAGCAAATGATGCAGCGCCAGTGTTTGGGACGGACGATCGGGGCCTGCGCGATAGGCGGTAAGGCCGCGCGTGATGATCTCGGCGCCACCTGGGATCGTCTTGAGTTCGGCCTTGAAGCCGGGTGCCTCCTTGCGGTTGGGATGACGCAAGCCGTGATAGCGGGCAGCGAGCGTAAGGATCTGCCTGCCCGCATCGCTCTGTTCGGCGCCAGCCTCCTGGACGATGATCCGCAGCATCTCGCCATAGCGCTCCGGCGCGATCGGCAGGCGGTGCTCGTAGTACCAGCAGGAGAAGCTGCCTTCATCGGCGTCGTAGCGCAGCTCGATCTCGCCGCGCTCCAGCGCCTCGCCATAGAACGAGCCGATGATCGGCAATAACACGCCGCCGCGGGCACGGTAGGGCAGTTGGTCCCAATCGATGTCGAAGGAGGCCGCATGGGGCGAGGCCTGTCCCCATTCGAGCACGTCCAGCCACCATGGATTGTCGTCGTAATGCACGCCGACATGGTTGGGCACGAAGTCGAGGATCAGGCCGAGATCGTTCTCCTTCAGCGCTGCCGAGAGCCCGGCAAAGCCCTCCTCGCCGCCCAGTTCAGGGTTGAACTTGGTATGGTCGACGACGTCATAGCCGTGCGCCGAGCCCTTGCGCGCCTTCATGAACGGCGAGGCATAGACATGGCTGATGCCGAGCGCCTTCAAGTACGGCACGACCGCAACAGCTGCGTCGAAATTGAAGTCGGCGGTGAGTTGCAGGCGATAGGTCGCGAGCGGAATTGCGGGAGGCATTAAATTCCTCCAAGGCTCCAGAATACCGACCAGGGGAGCAGGCGATCGGCGGGGGCGCCGCCCCAGATCGGCTTGCCGGCCGAAACCGCGTGGGGCGGGGCCGCCTCGTTGGCCGATAGGTTGGCGACCAGCTGCAGGCGCGTGCCATCGCCCATGATCCAGTGCGCGGTGAGCAGACCATCGGCGCCGGCACGCGCCTCGCCGAACATGGCGCCCGGTAGCCGCGGCGCGAGCTCCCGGTGGCGCACCGCGAGCAGGTCGCGCACCAGCGCCAGGCGCTCCTTGCCCGGCGATTGATGGCGCGCCTCCCAGTCGATGACGGCGGACTTGAATGTCTCGACAGCAAGCGGGTCCGGAACCTCATCGCCATACTTGCCGTAGGCCCATTCGTACTCGATGCGCCGGCCCTTGCGCACCGCGTCCGCAAGTCCGCCCTTGAAGTCGCAGAAGAACGGGAATGGCCGCGTCGAGCCCCATTCCTCGCCCATGAACAGCATCGGCACCGTCGGCGCCAGCAGCGTCACCGCGAGCGCCGCGGCGACAGCCTCGGGAGCGGCGATCGATTCCAGCCGGTCGCCGAAGGCGCGATTGCCGATCTGGTCATGGTTCTGCAGGAAGTTGACGAAGGCGCCCGGCGCGAGATGTCCGCTCGGCTCGCCCCGCGGCTCGCCGCCCCAGAATGCGGCCCGCTTGCCCTGATAGACAAAGCCCGAGCTGAGTGCGCGCGCCAGATCGCCGCGCGGATCGTCCTGATAGTCGCCATAGTAGCCCGCGCTCTCGCCGGTCAGCATCACATGCCAGACATGGTGATAGTCGTCGTTCCACTGCGCGCGAAACCTGCCGCGCGGCGGATCCTCGGCCGAATCCAGCATGCTGGCGCGATTGTCGCCGTTCTCCAGCACGAGATGGATGTGCCGCCCGGTCTCCTTGGCGAGATCGCCGACTGCCGCGCTCAATTCGTGCAGCAGCGGGATCTCGTCGCGAACGCCGAAGATGTGGTTGACGGCATCGAAGCGCAGGCCGTCGAAGCGATAATCGGCAAGCCAGTGCAGTGCGTTCTCGATCGCAAACGCCCGCACTTGCGGAACGCGATAGTCGATCGCGCTTCCCCATGGCGTGTGCGCCTCGGTGAAGAAGCTCGGCGCGTAACGGCCGAGATAGTTTCCTTCCGGGCCAAAATGATTGTAGACGACATCGAGGAACACCATGAGACCGCGCAAATGGGCCTCGTCGATCAGCGCGCGCAGATCGTCCGGCCGACCATAGGCGCTGTCAGGCGCATAGAGCAGCACGCCGTCATAACCCCAGTTGCGGCTCCCTGCGAAATCCGCCAGCGGCATCAACTCCAGCGCGGTGATGCCGGTTTCGACCAGGTGATCGAGCTTGTCGATCATCGCGCGGTAGGTGCCCTCACGCGTGAAGGTGCCGACATGGCTTTCCAGGAACACGGCGTCCTGCCACGGCCGCCCGAGCCAATCCTTGGCGCGCCACGCATAAGCGCGATGGTCGATCACCTCGCTCGGACCGGTCACGTCATCCGGTTGGAAGTCAGAACCGGGATCGGGCACGTCGAGCTCGTCGTCGATGCGGAATTTATAGCGTGCACCGGCTGTCAGGCCGGGAACGTCGGCCACGTGCCAGCCGTCATCGCGGCGCTGCATCGGCAGTGCGCGGTCGAGCACGAGATTCACCCGCTTGGCTGCGGGCGCCCAGAGCCGGAACGAAACACCATCCTTATTGACGTGCGGACCGAATTGGCGCTGCCTCATGACAGGCCCGCGTAGGCCAGCACGGAGCGGGGCGGCGCCTTCAAACCGGTGCCCGGCGGGAAATCCTCCGTGGTCTGCTTGGCTTCGGTGGTGTTCAGCACCTGTTGCCAGGCCTTGTATTCGGTCATCTTGGGCAAGGTGAATGCGATCTCTTCAGGTGCTGCGTTCAGCACGATAAAGATCGGTGCCTGCTCTTGTTCCACCGGGCCAAGCACATAGGCCAGAAATCGACCGTCGGGAAAGGTCCAATCCGCTTGGGTCATTTCTGTCGCGGCGGGCGTCAGCCAGAGCACGCCATAGGAGCCATCGGGACGGCGGCCCTCGAGCCAGCGCCGCGCCCGGATCTGGCCGAAGCGGCGTCGCAGCTCGGTCATGGTGGCGATGAAGTCGGTGAGATCGTCGTCCTCGCGGCCGAGGCCACGCCAATCCACCCAGCCGACCTCGTTGTCCTGACAATAGGCATTGTTGTTGCCACTTTGCGAATTGCCGACCTCGTCGCCGGCCAGCAGCAGCGGCAGGCCCTGGGCCAGGAGCAGGCAGGCGAGCTGGTTCTTGCGCAATTGTCGGCGCAGCGCATTGATGGCGGGATCGTCAGTCGGACCTTCGTGACCGCAATTGTTGCTGTGATTGTCGTTGGAGCCGTCGCGATTGTCCTCGCCGTTGGCCTCGTTGTGCTTGGCGTTGTAGCTGAAGAGGTCGGCGAGCGTGAATCCATCATGCACGGTGACATGATTGACGCTGGCGCGCTGGGTGCGGCCGTCGTGATTGAACAGGTCCGACGAGCCGGTCATGCGGCTCGACACCTCGCCGATCAGGCTGCCTTCGCCGCTCCAGTAGCGGCGCATGGCGCTGCGATAGCGATCGTTCCATTCCGACCATTGCGAGGGGAAGGCGCCCACTTGATAGCCGCCCAACCCGACGTCCCAGGGTTCGGCGACCAGCTTGACGCCCGACAGCACCGGGTCCTGCCGGATCGCGGTGAGGAAGCCGCTCTTGCGGTCGAAGCCGTGCGGCTCGCGTGCGAGCGTAGTTGCGAGGTCGAAGCGGAAGCCGTCCACGTGGCAGACCTCGACCCAGTAGCGCAGCGAGTCCATCACCATCTGCAGCACGCGGGGATGGGTGAGATTGACCGAGGAGCCGCAGCCGGTGAAGTCGTCGTAATAGCGCGGATTGTCCGGCTTCAGCCAGTAATAGGATGCGTTGTCGATGCCGCGGAAGCACAGCGTAGGACCGAGATGGTTGCCTTCCGCGGTGTGGTTATAGACGACATCGAGCATCACCTCGATGCCGGCGTCGTGCAGCCGTGCCACGGCGGTGCGGAAGGAATCGAGCGCATTATCCTGCGCGTAACGCGGCTCCGGTGCAAAGAACGAGACGGTGTTGTAGCCCCAATAGTTCACCAGCTTCTTCTCGACCAGGATGCGGTCGTCGATGAAGGCGTGCACCGGCAGCAGCTCGATCGTGGTGACGCCGAGCTTCTTCAGGTGCTTGATCATGGCCGGCGAGGACAGTCCGCCGAAGGTGCCGCGCAGGTTTGGCGGCACATCGTCGCGCTTATGAGTCAAGCCTTTGACATGAGCCTCGTAGATGATGGTGTCTTCCCAGGGGATCTGCGGTCGCATCTCGCGCCGTCCCCAGTTGAAGGTTTCGTCGATGACGACGGCCTTCGGCATGCCGCGCGCGTTGTCGCGGCGGTCGAACGAGAGATCTTCGCGCGGGCTTCCCGCGCGATAGGCAAAATGCGCGTCGCTCCACACCAGGCGGCCGGCGAGCCGCTTGGCATAGGGATCGAGCAGCAGCTTGTTGGGGTTGAAGCGATGGCCGTGCTCGGGCTCATAGGGGCCGTAGACCCGATAGCCATAGAGTTGTCCGGGCGAGACATCATTGAGATAGCCATGCCAGACGTCTTCGGTGCGCTCGGGCAGTTCGATGCGCTCGATCTCGCGCCGGCCCTGATTGTCGAACAGACACAGCTCGACCTTGTGGGCATTGGCTGAAAACAACGCGAAATTAGTCCCGCGTCCGTCCCAGCTTGCACCGAGGCGCGAGAAGGTTCCAGCGGACAGCCGCATTGAATCAGCCTTCCGGGACGAGAAATATCGCTGCCAGGGGCGGGATGGTGAGAGAGAGCTCGTTCTGACCTTCAGAGGCATGGACCTCGCCGATATTGCCGACATTGCTGCCGCCGTAATGAACGGAATCCGAATTGAAAGTTTCTCGCCATTTGCCGCCAAACGGCGCCCGGACCTTGTAGTTGTAATATACGTTCGGCGAGAAATTCACGACGACGATGCAGCGCGCGCGTGCATCCTTGCCCTTGCGGAGCCAGGCGAACACGTTGTGATCGGCGTCGTCGGTGATGATCCATTCGAAACCTGCGGCGTCGCAGTCCAATTCGTACAGGGCGGGCTGACTGCGATAGAGCCGGTTGAGATCGCGGATCAGCGACTGGATGCCGGAATGCCGGGCATCTGCGAGCAGGTGCCAGTCGAGCGAATGATCGTGATTCCACTCGCGCTCCTGCGCGATCTCGCAGCCCATGAACATGAGCTTCTTGCCGGGGTGGCCGAACATGAAGCTGTAATAGGCGCGCAAGTTCGCAAAGCGCTGCCAGTCGTCCCCGGGCATCCGCCCGAGGATCGAGCGCTTGCCGTGCACGACTTCGTCGTGGGACAGCGGCAGGATGAAGTTTTCCGAGAACGCGTAATGCAGGCCGAACAGGATGTCGCCGTGGTGATAGCGGCGATGAATCGGATCCTTGCTGATGTAGCGCAAGGTGTCGTTCATCCAGCCCATGTTCCACTTGTAGCCGAAGCCGAGGCCGCCGGTGTCGACCGGCCGTGACACCTGCGGCCAGGAGGTCGACTCCTCGGCCGCCGTGGTGGCATGCGGATAGCGGCCGAACAGCTCGGTGTTGAATCGGCGCAGGAAATCGATTGCCTCGAGGTTCTCGCGCCCGCCGAACTTGTTGGGAATCCAACCGCCCGAGGGGCGGCTATAATCGAGATAGAGCATCGAAGCCACGGCATCGACGCGCAGCCCGTCGATGCCGTACCGCTCCAGCCAGAACAGCGCGTTCGACACCAGGAAATTGCGCACTTCGGTGCGGCCATAATTGTAGATCAGCGTGCCCCAGTCGAGATGGCGGCCCTGCATTGGGTTGGCGTGCTCGTAGAGCGCGGTGCCGTCGAAATGTCCGAGTCCATGCGGATCGTCAGGGAAGTGACCCGGGACCCAGTCGAGCCAGACGCCCAGGCCCTCCCGGTGGCAGGCATCGACCAGCGCGGAGAAATCTTCCGGCGCGCCGAAGCGGCTGGTCGGCGCGTACAGGCCGGTCGGCTGATAGCCCCAGGAGCCGTCGAATGGGTGCTCGCTGACCGGCATGAATTCGATATGGGTGAAGCCCATGTCGCGCGCATAGGCCGGCAATTGCTCGGCGAGTTCGCGATAGGTCAGCCATTCGTTGCCGTTCTTGCGCCGCCACGAGCCGAGATGCACCTCGTAGATCGAGATCGGTGCGTTGATCGCGTTGACGCCCGAAGGCGCTGGCCGCGGATGCGGCAGCTTGGTCTCGTCCAGCACGATCGACGCCGTCTTCGGTCGCACCTCGGCGGCGAAGGCGAGCGGGTCGGATTTCAGCGGCAGATGCTCGCCATGCGGACCGAGAATGTCGTATTTGTAGTGGTCGCCGACCTTGGCATGCGGGATGAACAGCTCCCAATAACCGTTGCCGCGCACGCGCATCGGGTGACGCCGCGCATTCCAGAAGTTGAAATCGCCGACCACGCTGACCCGCTTGGCGCTGGGCGCGAGCACGACGAAGCCGACACCGTCGGTGCCGTCGATCGTCATCGGATGTGCGCCGAGCTTGTCGTAGAGCCGCTGGTCGCTGCCCTCACCTAGCAGATAAAGATCGTAATCGCTCAGGATCGGCAGGAAGCGATAGGGATCGTCGAGATCGACGACGTGTTCGCCGAAATGCGCGCGCAGGTGGTAGCGCTGCAGGCCACCCGACAGCGTGCCGGCGAACAAGCCGGCGTCATGGATGCGCGACATCGGCGCGACGCCGCCGCGCTCGCCGACCGCCTCGACGCGGGAGGCTTCGGGCAGGAAGGCGCGGACCACGGCATTGTCGCCGTCGGGATGCTGGCCGAGATAGCGAAACGGGTCGGCGTGCCGACCCTCAACGATCGCAAACGCCTCGGGAGAAAGCTGGGTCATGAGGACTCGCTAACGGGAAGAGAAACAACGTGAAGCAGATTGCTGAGTGCGATGCGCAGCCAGTCAGGGCGGTGAGCCAGCTCATATTCGATTTCTGTGACGGCTTTTTCCAGCATGAAAAAGCGTAGCATGGCATCTATCGTATGAGGATCGGCAGGCCAGAGGTGTTGATTGACCTTGATCTCGCGATACCCGGCAAGAAACGCGGCGGCCGCGTGATCGCGCCAGTCCGACAGCGCCGCCGAGAGCCGGCCGTGATCGTCGGGCGCCGTGCGCAGCGCACGCTCTAGCGCCATCCGCACCGAGCAGTCGATCGAGCGGAGGAAGCCGGCGATGTCGCGCGCCGGCGGCGCCTTGCGTCGGCGCTCGGCAATCGACAGCCGCTCGTCGCCGTCGAAATCGACGATGACGATGTCGTCCTTGACGATCAGGATCTGGCCCAGATGGAAATCGCCATGGAGGCGGATGTTCAAGCCGTCGACATCGCGCGGCAACAGCGTTGAGAGCAGTTCGTAAAGATCGGCCTGCTTGGCCAGCACCTGGTCGACCAACGCGCGTTCGGCTTCCTTCAATCTGTCGCGGCGCTCGGTCAGCGTCGCGAACACGCGGCCTGCCTGTGCCCTGATGCACTCCATCCAGTGATCGACATCGTCGGCCACCGTCGGCTCCGGCACGAAATCGACCAGATCGGTGCTCGACGTCAGCGCGGCATGCAGCTCGCCGACGCGCCGCCCGGCCTGCGTCAAATAGCGCAGATAAGGCGGCTGCTCCTGGCTCGGCCCCGCATCGTCATTTGCACCTCGCACGCGCTGCTCGTCGACAAAGCGGTCGAGATAGGCGAGGCTGACGGTCCAGCCATTGCCCTGGTTCTCGATGAAGCCGTGAACGCTGCCGACGGCGCGGCGCTCATCGTCATGCACGAGCTCGACGCTGCCGAGCAGAGGCGGCGTGTTGGCAAAGCCCGCGACTTCGGTCAGGAAGCGCCCGATCTCGATCTCGGGATGGACGCCTGCCTCGAGCTCGCGATGGATCTTGACAAAAAATTCGTTGTCGATCACCGCGAGGCTGTTGCAGCGGTCGGTCTCGATGGCGCGGATATGCTCGGATTCCCGGATGATCTTGTCCGGGAATTTGCCGGTCGGACGGAATTCGAGCTGCAGGCCGTTTTCCTCCACCGTCAGCGAGCGCTGCAGGTTATGCAGCAACAGCGCCAGGAAGATAGGGCTGGTCGCGACATCGAGCAGGGTGCCCTCGCGGGCGCCCTGGCGGACCGCGGCCAAAGCCTGCGGATTGTAGCGCTCGCGGTCGAACCGCACCCATTCGATCTGCATCGGCAGCAGATAGCGCATGTTCTCCTTCTGCTCAGCCGCCTTGAAGAAGAGCAGCCACGGCCTGTTGTCGCCGATGTCGCAGAACGGGATCGCCGAGGTGAGCATCGGGTGAATCGCTTCCGCCGAGCGCTCGGGATACCAGCGCGTCCGCGACAGATGGCCCGGCAGCACATCGCGCTCGAACACGCTGCGGGTGCGGGCCAGCGACACCCAGGTCGAGCCGAGCGGCACCACCAGCGTCTCGAATTCCGGCATGTCGCGCTGCACGACCGGCTCGGATTTCTCGCGCTCCTTGAGCTGGAACCAGTAGAAGCCATAGGGCGCAAGCGTGATCATGTAGGGCAGGTCGCCGATCGCCGGGAAGCGCGATCGTCCGAGCATCTCGATCGGGACGCGATCCTTGAACGGCGAGAGATCGAGCTCGGTCGCCTGCGCCGAACGCGACAGATTGGCGACGCAGAGGATGACCTCGTCCTTGTATTGCCGGACATAGGCCAGCACCGCGCGATTGGAGGGCCGGATGAAGCTCATGGTGCCGCGGCCAAAGGCGATTGTGGACTTGCGCACCGAGATCAGCCGCTTGGTGGCATTCAAGAGCGACGACAGGCTGCGCGACTGC
>Ga0209677_100666_pt1 | contig 17900 bp, 14 predicted proteins | sample AraplaCvi_mCL_r2_2_FD_184285 | JGI IMG/M metagenome (GOLD analysis project Ga0209677, IMG submission 184285) | Arabidopsis root microbial communities from North Carolina, USA - plate scrape CL_Cvi_mCL_r2 (SPAdes) (version 2) | ecosystem: Host-associated > Plants > Roots > Endosphere | place: USA... | reverse complement strand
GTGATCAGGATATCGTCGATTTGTTCGGCGCGCATCCCGGCAGAGGCGAGGCTGTCGGTCAGCCGGCCGCCGCTTCCCGGACCGAACAGGTCGCCCACGCCGGTGTCTATCATCACGTGGCGCGAGCCAATCTCCAGCACGAAGACGTTGATCGAAGTTTGGACCGGATTGGCCAGGAATTCGTGCTTGAGCGCCGCGTCCGTCCGAGCGGCCGTCGTGCCTTGGAGAAGCTTATGAAGATCCTGGGGAGCAGTGCCATCAGAGAGAGCAACGATCTGAACGTCGCCGACCTTGAACCGATATACGCTCGACGGCTGCGGTAGGACCTGGGGCATCGTCGTCGAGGCCGGGGTTTCTGCTGCCGCGAGTGCAACAGGCGCTGAGAGTAGCGCCAAGGCGGCAGTTGCCTTCATTAGGTGTCGGGCTATGCGTTGCATTTGTGTATCTCCTATTGAGGACGCGGGGGCGACGTGTCTCTGTCGGTTGTGATCGAGTTCCGTCCATGCGGGGCAGAGGCGCAGTGATTTATAGCTTTAAATTTTGAAGCTACAAGCTGATGCCGCATGTCCGCAGGCATGCGGGCGACGTGGTGCAGTATGCCGGTGAGTTCGGCTTGGCCGCGTTTGCGCGCTCTCGCCTAAACACCGGCCTCAGCGAAAGCGAACCGCCTCCCCAGGGCGGAAAATTCGCGGGCCTAATAAGGTGAACGCAGTCCCCCAGCCGTTGGCATTAGTCTATCGTGGGTTGTGCATAACCCCAGTTAGGTCCAACGTAAGTTGTGGAATGGGTATAGTCCCGCCTCGTGCCGAGTCGCTCGGCGGCGAGGAAGCATCGATCGTGGAGGCGGAGACAAGAAAGTTATACCGGATCCTCAGCCTTGATGGCGGGGGAGCAAAGGGCTTCTACACTCTCGGCGCTCTCAGAGAGATCGAGGCACTGGTCGGTTGCCCTCTCTGCGAGAAGTTCGACCTGATCTACGGGACCTCTACTGGTGCCATTATCGCCGCACTACTGGGGCTCGGAAGGTCCGTAGACGACATCGAAGCGCTCTACCGAGAGCATGTCGTGACAATCATGGCTCGATGGCTGCCCAGTCGGAAAACGGCAGCTCTAGAGGCGCTCGCGACGGAGGTGTTCGGAGAGCTGAAGTTTGATGCGTTCAAGACAGACATGGGCATCGTCGGGACGCGGTGGACAGAAGAGCGGCCGATCATCTTCAAGACGAACGGCGGGCAGGCCTTCTTCGGGAAAGCGACCTTCGAGCCGGGCTTTGGATGCAGCATCGCGGATGCCGTTGTAGGGTCCTGCTCGGCCTATCCCTTTTTCAAGAAGAAATTCGTAACGACGGGTCGGGGTGAAAGAATTGAAGTCCGAGACGGTGGCTTCGTCGCGAACAACCCGACGCTCTACGCCATTGCAGACGCCACAGAGTCGCTAGGCTTTGCCAGAACACAAGTGCGAGTGATCAGCATTGGCGTTGGCGAATACCCCGCGCCTAAACTCCCTGCTTGGAGTGTTAGGAAGTGGTTGAGCAAGCTGCCGACTATGGTCTTCCTCCAGAAGACGATGGAGATCAGCACCCAGTCGATGGACCAGTTCCGCAAGGTGCTTTTTCGTCAGGTCGATACCGTTCGCATCCACGCTCGATACACGCAGCCGGAGATGGCAACGGACATGCTGGAAGCGGACTTGGAGAAGCTCGGCCAGCTTTGGCAACGCGGCAGAGATAGCGCTCGGGATGCGGAAGCTGACCTGCGAAAGTTTCTACTTTAGGAGAGTCTGCATGGCTATTGCGGAAAAGCAGCTGGAGACGTGGGCAACTCAAGGCCCAACCAAACAATTTACTGACACTTACCAGTCCATTCGCGACAACCTACTGGACAGCGCTGCCCCTTATCCGGTCAAGGAGGTAGAAGTTTTCCTACAGGGCTCATATGGCAATGACACTAACGTCTACGGCGACAGTGATGTCGATATCGTGCTCAAGCATTCCGCCGCCTTCTATCACGACACCTCAAGCCTGGCCCCGGAAGAGTTAGCTCGCTTCAAGAGCAATTACCCGAACGACGCCGACTACGGATATCCACAATTCAGGGTGCACGCCGAAGACTGGATCACTCGGCTCTACAACGGAGTGCAGACCGGAAAAAAGGCGGTATTTGTGCCCGGAAACAATAGCCGCCGCGATGCAGATATCCTCGTTTGTCAGAATTTTCGCCGCTATAACTCGACCTACGACTCCTACCACTTAGGTGTAGCATTCTTCTCTGGCGACAAGCGCATCGAGAACTTTCCGAAGCAGCATTCCGCCAACATCACGGCAAAACATCAGGCGACGAACAATAACTTCAAGCCGATGGTCCGCGTGTTCAAAAATATGCGCAACGCGATGATCGAGAAGAAGCTGCTCGCGGACGGAGTAGCGCCCTCGTACTTCATAGAAGGCATGCTCTCGAACGTGCCGAATGACAAATTTACAGGCGACTACGGCGATATGTGGGTCGCATGCTTTAACTGGATCGTCGCAGCCGATGAGTCCAATCTCGCGACCGGAAGCGATCTCCATTGGCTCGTGCGGGACAACACCAACGTGTGCTGGCCGTCGGCTAACTTTCACATATTCACGGCCGCGCTGAAGAAATACTGGGAAAGCTGATATGCGCCCCCGGCGTTGAGGCGTCGGCTCGCGTGTGCGCATGGTAATAGGAAGCGAGAATGGGCTTTTGTCCGATCTGCAAGACATCTGCGAGCGTTGAACAACCTAGCGGCGGCGACTACCGGCGCATTGAATGTCGCAAGTGCGGTAAGTTTCAGATCACCGGGTCGGCTTTAGCAATGCTGCCTCATCGCTTCTTCGGTGCAGATGAGAGGGCAGTTGCTCGTTTGAGTCACGCGGTCCGATCGATGTCGAGAACCAGCAACGTTGAGTGGCCGGAGGTAAACTCCATCAACCTTGATGAGATGCTCAAACAGCCGCTCCCCTCTGTTGATCGGCAGATGACGAACCTCCTAATGTGGGCCGCCGCGCAGCTCGGAGACGATGAACTCGGCTCGATAGAGGTTCGAGACGAAAGCGACCTCACGGCTGTGATAGGCACTCTCGATGGACATCGCGTGGACAACTTGATCTCGCGGACTGCAAAGGCGGGACTGATCGAACTTGTCCCCGATAATTGCATCGCGATCACTCCGATGGGCTGGGCGCGACTGCGCCCGCCGCCTGTCCAGGTACAAGCAACCCCATCACGCACAACAGAAGCCGCGCCTCGAGTCGATCGAGTCGTAAAGGCCCATTGCAACAAATGCCGTGGCATCAAAAATTCTTGGGTTCGCGCGGAGCACACAGTCAACGGGAGTGATGGCCCGACATCATGGAGCAACTCTTACGAAGTGCTGCAGTGTTGCGGGTGCGACACTCTATCAGTGAGACATGAACACTGGTTTTCGGAATGGGATGTCCTTGACCAAGACGAATATGGCCAGCTGGTGATGCGGCCGGGCGTTAAGGAAACTTACTATCCTTCCCCTACCGTCCGGGCGAAGCCGGAGTGGTCCGACAACATCGGGGACGACGTTTTGAGAGATGTGCTGGATGAACTCTACTCGGCCCTCAACGTCGGACTGAACGTGCTTGCGTCCGTTGGAGCGCGTACGCTGCTGGATAGGGCGGGATATTTGTTGATCGGTGACCCGAAGGGTGGGTTTGAAGGCAAACTTTCAGCACTGGTCACTGGCGGTTTCATCAGTACGAAGGAGAAAGAGACGCTCGACGCCGTTGCCGATGCGGGGAACGCGTCGGCTCATCGGGGATACACTCCTACGTCAGAGCGCCTAGGGCATATCGTCGATATCATCGAAAATTTCCTCCACCGCGCGTTCGTCCTCACGACCGCGGCGGCGGACATCAGGAAGTCGACACCGCCTCGCAAGAAAGGATGACGTTCGCGTTTGAATGAGAGAGCGGCCTACGCGGCGGCGCCGCGACCCGGTCGCAGTTGCGCGTCATCAACGTCTTCGATGCGCTCGATCAGGTCAGGACCAATGGTAGCCGCAAAGCGGAATGCTGAAGTATCTCTCTGGGACACGACAGTAAAGGCGGGATGTGCGTTGCGACAAACCCAAGCCGACACGAGAAGGCTGATTAAGCCGGGCAGATCGGGTGGGCGTACTCCGTATGGGTTCGCCGGCTTTGCCTTTCTGAGGGTGTGCTGCGCTTAACCTAGGGGGAGCCCTAGCTTGACCGGGTTCCGTCAGTCCACGACACTTTGCGCGGGGTGCATAAGTCTTGAGTCATCGGCTTGATTGCGATCGTGGGGGAGCACCATGCGTATCGGTGCAGTCATTTTGCTTTGTCTATTTGCCGCAAGCTGCGGGAATCCCAATACGAAGGCGGACAAGTACGCCTTGGGGGATGCAAATGCTTTGCTGACGGGACCGGCGACGCGCTTCATCACCGAACGACCGAGGCCCATTCCAGGCGACGGCGTCCTACCGACGCTCTGCACCGAGCCTTCCCCCGACGTTGCCATTGCCTTCTCGCAGTCCGCGGCCATCGCCGCCAACATAAGCAATCCTTCGGGCCCCAGCGGCTCCGGTAACGCAAGTTACAGCAGTAGCGAGACAGCGACCGCGCTGGCTGGGAGAACGGCAGGCGTGCTTGCTCTCCGGGACGGCCTCTATGCGGCTTGCCAAACGTACGTAAACGGAATCATCGGTCACGATGCCTACGCTCTGATCTTGAGCCAATACGGAAATCTTCTCGTTGCTCTCGCTGGAACGGGCACGACCAATGCCGCTACGTTCACTGCGAAGGATGCTGCCAGCACTGCTCTGCTCGTGTCCTGCTTGAGTGCGCACGACCCGACACGGTTGAGCGCAGGCGTCATAAACCCGCTCCTGACCACTACTTTTTGCGGCAGATTGATGGAAAGGATCGCTCGCGGCGCGCCGCTCCCAACTGCAGCAGCGGCAAGCGGAGAGAAGCACGCATCGGGTCAAGAACCGAGTAAATCGGGCGGCACAGGCAAGGCAGGAACGCCGCCGACAGGTCAGAAATAGGGGGATTTTCCCGTGGCCCTGGCATCAACTCGCTGCCTTATCCAAAGTCCAACCGCGTCGAGCACTCTAGGCTCGCGATAGATCCGACTATGATACAGACCTCCCGTGCGCCGCGAGGGCTCGAACTGCTTGATGGTCCACGAGCCAGGAGGGGCGACTTCGACAGAGAGGTCCAAGAAGGGCCCGAGCAGAGCGGCATCCGCTCCGAATGGGATGAGAAGCATGCAAACGGGGATCATGAGCACTGCGGCGATCGCGCCACCGACGAAGATCAGTGTCTGAAGTCCTAACTTGAGGAGAGCGGCGAGAGCTGCCGCGACCCGGTGACCCCTTGCGCGTTCTTTGGCATATGCTTCGAGCCGGGATATCGCAGCATACGTCACATCGTGAGGTGCTCCGGACGCAAGCGTGCTGAGGCGGCTGATGAATTGAGCGGCGGCAAGCCCAGCGGACGCTTCGTCCCCCGCAACCCGTACTACGAGGAGCTGATCTTCGTTCAGTTTAGGCAGACGATATCGTTTGATCGACCTGGTCCTGAAGGCTCGCTCGCATTCGAATTCTGGGGTGTCCCACCGGATCCAATGCACAAAATAAGGGACGAACAAGAGGAAGCCGCTCAAGGGGATGAAGATCGAGGGTCGATCGCCAGATGTTTGGACGAGCAGGATCGCCCATGCAGTTACCAGCGCTAGAGCCGCACCGATGCAAATCGCCATGGTCGTCGGCATCCAAAGCAGTGTTCCGAAAAGGCGCTCACGCACGGATATGAACGGAGTAGACAAGCAGACAACTCCCGTTATCTTTTTGCCGAGTCCGCGCCGCAGCATCGCATATAGGGCGACACTGCCTCCGTGGCTGTGGCCGATGACGAACTGCGCAGCCCCCGGATTGTCGGAAGCTTGCTTTTCGAGATGCGCAGCAAGTCGATTCGCGGCCTCAAGGCGCGCACCTTGTAGGTTCCTGCCGGACCATTCGAAAGAGTGGAGGTGGATATCTATCCCAGTCGCATCGCGTAGCAGGGATTGAAAGACAGCATCATCCTTCACCCAGGCAGCTCGCCGAGCCCAAGTCCCATGTACCAACGTGATGAAGCAGGTGGGATCATTCATGGCGCGTCCTGACGGAGGGATTGGCGTTCACAACTTAAGGTAATTACCAGTTTTCGGGCGAAGTTTGAAATGCTACTCTATGGCACTTCTTCAAAAGCATTTGCGCAATGTTCGCTATTTCAATCTATCGGGCTCACAGCGTGAGGCGTCATGACCGAACCCCATGAGCGTGTCGGCATTGTGCTCGTTCACGGTATCGGCGAGCAGAAGCGGTTTGAACATCTCGAAGGCCATGGTCGACTTCTCGTCGATGCCATGAGACGTCGGCGCGATGCCGAGGTGACCGTCGACATCTTGAGCAGCCCGGGCGGATCCTACCGTTCCGAGCAAAATACTTGGGCCTCCAGTCCCTCCGTCCGAATAGCGGTCAAGGAAAAGGGTGGGACATATCGCGAATTTTTTCTGCATGAAGTGTGGTGGGCCGATGTCAACGAGCCCTACTCGATCGCGAAGCAGCTTAGGTTCTGGTTGTGGGGGCTTTCCGTCTGGCTCTATCCACGCAAGGACGGGTCGACATCTTCCGGCTTCGAGGCGATGAAGGATCCTGAGGTTCCCGGGCTCGGCCGCAGGCGCAAGATTATCGTGCGCCTCGAGCTGTTCGCGGTGAGCTCTCTTTTCCTGATGGCGGCCTTTCCTCTCGGGCTCCTTGTGGTCTTGGCGAAGCGACTGCTCAATCTCAATGCGCCTGATTTCCTACAGACGATCGTGAACTACGTTTCCGGCGTCAAGCTCTACAATCAGCGGCGACGGTATGGGGCCGCTCTCCTGTTCAACAAGGAAAGCGATTTCCTCGACACGATGGAAGAACCGCCCCGCGTATCGGTCAGAAGGCGAATGATCGAAGTATTGGCGGACGTAGCTCTTCAAAAGCCGTCTTACGACAGGTGGTACGTTCTTGCTCACAGTCTCGGTTCCGTGGTCGCCTTCAACGGCCTCATGGAGCCGGGAGAGATGATGGCGAATTATCTCGGCAAGAAGCGCTGGGCCGTTTTGAAGACACGAAATTTGGCTGGAGATCGTGGTGATCCGCTCCTTCAAGGGGTTGGGTACTTCGACAGCAAGGACCCCTCGGCGGACAACGGATTGACGCCACCCATACCCGCGAGGCCCGTTTGGCTCGGACCGAACGATGTGGTTTTCCGCCATCTGTTTTTGCAGAATTTCAAGGGGCTTCTCACATACGGAAGCCCGCTTGAGAAATTTGCCGCGATCTGGCCGGCTCGGGTCCCGGTCAACAGGTCCGAGAAGCATTTTCCAAAGGGATCGGAGTGGATCAACATCTACGACCCGGTGGATCCTGTGTCAGGCGTGTTGAGGGCCTTCAAACCGGGAAGCGAAATTACGGAAGAGCATGTTCCTCCGGCTCGAAACATAGGGTTCGCCGCGCATTGGGGTCTGCTCTACGCGCATTTGCGGTATCTCAACCTAGCCAATGACGGGCCCAAAGATCTGGGCGATGCGGTCGCGAACTGGCTTATGACGGGATCGACGTTCCAACCACCTGAGGAGCCGCGAAAACGCTGGTTCGAGCCGTATAAAGGTCAACATTACCGACGCTGGTGGCGAGGCGCACGTCAGTGGGTCGGCGTCTATCTTCTGATCGGTGTCATGGGCGCACTCTTCGTTCCTTGGGCCTCGAAGCCCCTCCCGAATTGGATCATGACTTACGTGCGCGAATTCTGGGCGTGGGTCGAGGAAGGCGCCCGGACAAATATCATCGACCGTCTTCCATCCGGACTTTCGAGCGCTTGGTTTTGGCTGTGGCCCCAAGCGCAAGAATTGATTGCACGCACGTTTGGGTTCATGGGGACTTGCTTGATAGGGACGCTCGCTGTTGGGGTCTTTGCTTCCTTGTTCGTCTTCAGGCGAGACCCAGATGACGATCGAAACAAACGCGGCGGTAAGGCAACCGTAAAGTGCACTTTCGTGCCCGAGACGCGTCAGTTTGGATACGTCCATCCTGGCGACAAGGAACCTGAGGCTGTGGACCCGAAAGTCGGGACCGAGGCCGATTAAGTCCAAAATGAATCGAACGCTGCCCAGAACTGCGATCGAAATTCGTCGTGCTCCATGAGCAACTCGTGCTTGGAGTTTGCCACCATGACGTATTTGATGGAATTGGACCTTTCCGAGAATGCGCGGCTCGCAGCGGGACTTACGATCTGATCGCGGCCTGGTGCAATGACAAGAGAACGAGCCAAGATCCGCCTTGGAAAATCCGGATCCGCAAACTCATGCGTGGCTTCCGCGGCGGCGGCGGTCCATCCGATCGTCGGTGAACCCAATCCCAGATCCGGCTGCGCCGCTACGAGACGTGCGCAACGTTCGTAGCGACCCTGATCAGACGTTCGCTTGTTGCCGGCAAATGGCCTCAGATCCATGATGTCATCATGTCCTCCAGGAACATACCTAGTTCCGAATCCCGCACTGACCAATAATCGCAGCGCAATTCGCGCAAGGCCCGACTCGCTCAGAAAAGGTAAGCCGATCATCGGTGAGGTCAGGATCAAACTGTCGATCGGCACGCTCCTCCGTGCGACTGCTCGAAGCAGCATCGCCGCGCCCGTCGAGTGGGCCAAGCCAAGATAAGGCGGCCGACAGCCGGGCTGGACGACCTGCTCGAAAATGCTGTGGAAGTCGAGATCGTACTGGGCGAAGTCCTCAATGTAGCCTTTACGCTTATCGGGCAGGAGCCGGTCAGATAGTCCTTGACCCCGCCAATCGAACGTAACGACTCCAAACCCTCGGCTTATGAGTTCACCGATCACCTCGAAGTACTTTTCGATGAATTCGGCTCTGCCCTGGAGCAACACGACAGTGCCTCGGGCATCGAACGGTCCTGGCCATCGCGCAAAGCGTAGTTCGACGCCGTCAGCTGCCCTTATCGAGCTGACGATTACGCCGTCCGGGATCGGATAGTCCGGTAGAGAGACCAGCTTCATGAGTGCTCTTGGACCGGCTCGGTCTATGCCCGCCTCAACCGGTCGTGAGGCCAAACATCATTCGCGTCTGAGTCCGAATATATAGCTCGCCCACCCTATCGGAAAGCCCGTAACGCTGTCTGTCCGGGTTGTCGGTCAACAACATGTCACCTATCGTGGAGACGCGATCAAATCTCACGCGAACAACGGCGGCAAAAGTGCTCTACCAAGTGAGGCATGGATATGGGGCAGGCGGAGCGAGCGAAAGAATTTCCCACCGTGGCCAAGGTGATCTGCGTCCATGGCACGGCGGCCGCGGACGCCTCCGACCAAGGACGGCGATGGTGGCAATTCGGCAGCGATTTCGCCAACGCACTTCAAACCCGCCTGCCCGAGGTCAGCCTGGAAAGGCCGTACCACTAGTCAGGTGAGAATTGGGAGCGTGATCGCCGAACGGCCGGAGTCGATCTTCTCGGACGTTTGCGGCAGCTTGAAGCAACGGGGAAACCCTATCACCTGGTCGGCCACAGCCACGGTGGTTCGGTCATTCTTCATGCCCTGCGAATTGCCGCTGCGGCCGGCGAAGATCTGAGATGCCTGCGCAGCTGGACCACGGTCGGAACTCCTTTCTTGAGTTTCGTCTCGTCCGGAATCAACGTCCCCTTGCTCTTAGCGACCACGGCCGTCTTCGCTGCCAGCGGCATGGTGCTTGCGGAGGTTAGCGGCTATCTAAAAGGCAATACCGGAGACATCTCGATCGGATTGTATTCGGCTATCTTCGTTGGCCTGCTCGTCCTGCTTGGCGCCTTTGCCGCAAGTTTGGCCTATCTTTGCGTCCGTCCATGGTTCGACTGGAGGCACGCCCGGCGAGAAGAGGAGCTCACTGCGAAGGCGCAAGGAATCTTTGCCGACCGGTGGCTAGGCCTCTGGCACCCGAACGATGAGCCGATAGGAGGGTTAGCCTCAACGCTGGGCAAAGCCCCAAGCCTCGCCCCGAGATACTTCTGGCTTCTCGCGCGAGCGCTCGACGAACTGGTGTGGTTGCGGATCACCCGCAGAATCCAGGGGACCAATCTGCTGGGACGGGAACTTGGCCGCGTCGGCCGTTCTCCTTTTAAGGTCGCCTGGGGAGCGATTCCGGACACCATTTCCGATCGGATGACCGAGCGTTGCAATGCCGCATCCGCGACCACGGTATCGAGCATACGGCCGCTGCTTGGTACGGCCTACCTCTCACAGGACGCGAACAGTTTTGTGGCCGAGCTGAAAGCGAGAATGAGCTGGGCCGAACTACTGCACAACTCATACTTCGCCGACCCCCAAATCCTGGATATCATCGCCCTCAGGATCTCGTCCTTCGAGCCATCCCTAAGCAAGCCGGCATCTTCAGTCGAGCCGCGGCTTCATGAATGGCTCGCGGTCGGCGCGATCGCAGACGCAACAGGCGATGTTTCGCCCCGATCCAGTCTAGTGGCGCTCAGCGTCGCCGGCTCCCTCGCTGCGGCGGCGTTCTCGCTGCTATTGGCGATCGCGACGATAAGCTCTTTCCGCGCATTCGTGGCGCCGTTTACCGACCGCGCCCAGATCGACAGCATAGTCGTCGCCGTGGAAAATGGTGAACTTCTGAACATTCACGGTAACGATGCGGCTGGAGCGGTGCTTGGCGGCCTGTATAGGGCGGGTCGCCTAAAAAACCCGATCGACATGCTCGAGAAGATCCGGGAGCCGAATGCATTCGATATGGCGAGCCGATCGCTTGCGGCGAGCTATGCCACGAAAGAAGATGTGGTGCTCTTCAACGCGTTGACCAAAATAGCCGAAACGCGAAGTCAACGGATTTCCAGAGCTGATCTGCTTTTGGATTTCATCCGAGCGGCTCCCGAAGGCTCCAGGACGGTCGAATCCTTTATCCTTGAAGTGTTCGACCTCATACAAAAGCGTACTCCGACGCGAGATCGAAACGACGGCTATCTGATGCTCGCGTCAATCCTGGCGGTTCGTCATCTGGACGATCGCGCGTCTGATGCGGCTCGCAAGATTGCGGTCGATACGAAGGACGACTTGCCTTGCTACGATGTCGCGAATTATGTGAATGTCTTCATGGCGGCCAATGAATCGGACAAAGCCAAACGCGCTCTTGAAATGTGCGAGACGAATGCCTCTTCCCGACCGGATGTCTGGCTGAGGGTTGCGCGAACGTTGCGATCTATGGGTCTGAAATCCGCAAGTCAGAAAGCCGCGGCCTCGATTGCTCCCGACGACAAGCTGACGGCGGAAGACAGGTTGAGCTTGGCTCGAATTCACGTTTTGAATGGAGATCTTGCCGCGGGGGGTGCCGAGGTCGAGCGTCTGCTGAAAGCGGACCGAGCGTTGCCTCCGGAACAGATATTCGATGCTGGCAGGATCCTAACGGACGCGAACAAACCCGAAGAGGCTCGTAGCGCTTTTGAAAGCGCAGCCATCTACGCGGACTATAGAGCCAGATTCTTCGGCCCTCTGTCCTCGTCTTCCATTAGAGACTATGGTCTCGTCATAAAGGCTCTAGTCGCCGCCGGCGACGAAGCGGAGGCCAAACGGTTGGCGAGCGAACTCGTCGATGCGCTTCGAGACGAGAAGTTCGATGATGCGGTCAAGATAGAGGACACTTTGTCGTTCGCGGACACGTTGCCTCAGATCGGGTTTCGCGGCCGATATGACCAACTCGTGGCCAAGCTCGAGAAGGCGATCGATACCGTGCCCGAAAGTCAGCGCCTACGTGTGTGGCTTCGGCTTTCGAAGGAGCGGTCTCCAATTGATAAGTCGTCCGCCAAGAGCGCTTTGGAAAGGGCCGTCGCCGCCGCCGGTCTAGCCAACGAATATCAAACCCGGTCGCAATCCTATTCCGAAATCAGCCAAAAGTTCGCCCAACTCGGCTACTTGAGACTTGCCAGGATCACCGCGGACCGTGCGACGGTGCCCCAGGAGTTGCTAAAGGGATACGCTTCCGTGCTGGGTTCGCTACCTCAACAACCCGACTACGACGAGAATTGGTTCCTGAGCGTCGACAAAGAACGCACGCGTCGCTTCCTGGATCAGGCGCGGAAGGCGGGAATCATGGCATCAATAGGTTTTGGCTCCGACTTGGATGACCAAGTCGGCTTTAGTTCGGATTATGCCGACCGCATCTGTAAACTGCCCGCGATTGGGGCCGACCTTAGTCGAGTTCCGAGTAAGATGGGTAGCTCGACCAGCCAATGACGACAGTTTGCCGTCCCTCCGATTGGTCTACGATCGGCAATCGATTGAACAAGGATGAAGGATGGTCCGCTTCCCGCCGGCAGAGACAGCTAGGAAACATCAGAAGATCGTACAGAGAGCATCGCGGCTCTTCAGGAAGAGCGGCTTTTCAGCCGTCTCCATCGGAGACGTCATGCGCGCGGCAGAGCTGACGCATGGGTCGTTCTATAACCACTTTGAGTCCCGCGAAGCGCTACTGAGCGAGTGCGTGGACCATGTAGCGGGCCTTGCGGTCAAGCAAATTGAGGATGCCGCGCCTACGATCGCAGGCCGCAAGCAGTTTGCAGCGAATTACCTCAGCTTGAACAACAGAGATGCTCCCGATCGAGGGTGCCTTTTGTCCTCGCTAGGAGCCGAGATAGCTCGAGAACCATCCGTGAAGCCGAGCATGACGCGATACGTGAGGACATTCGTCTCCGCCATCGCATCGCACTTTCCTTGGAATAAGGCCCGGGCGCGAAGCGAGGCAATCCGGATGACTGCCTCTCTCGTGGGAGCGCTGCTTCTCGCCAGGGCCGTGGACGATGAGAAGCTATCGCGTGAGATCCTCGATGAGGTAGCCAAACAATATGGCTGATCGATCGCGGTGCTTACGATCTCACCGCGCGGCGTTCGGTACCACGAGATATTTCTCGCCCGTGCTTCGGCGATAGTACTTCGCGATTACTTCGGGCCGGAGCATGTCCCGTAGCGATATGGATTCGGCGTAGGAGCTCTTGAACGTCGTGCCGATTTCTGCGACGACACGCTTCCTCAGTTTATTGGTCTCTTCGGCGCCGATCTTCTCAAGGTAGCTGAAGAGCAGCCATCCGCCGGCCCCCCAAGCCATTCCGACCCCGCGGTCGATCTCGATGGGTCCAGGGCTCAATCCACCGTAGATGTACGCCTGCTTATGGACATTGGAGCCATAGCGGCTGTACGCGCCGCTCTTCTGTTGAATGGCATTCTCCATCGCGAGCAATATCTGTCCCGCCAACTTTCCGCCTCCAATGGCATCGAAGGCGATCGTCGCGCCGGTCGCGGCGATCATTTCGGTAAGTTCGGGCGCAAACGTCGGACGGCTCGAGTCGCAAATGTAGCGGGCTCCCAAGGATTTTAGCAGCTCCACCTGGCTCTCGTTGCGTACGACGTTGGCCAAAGGAATGCCGTCCTTCTGACAGATCTTGTTCAGCATCTGACCAAGGTTCGACGCGGCTGCTGTATGAACGATAGCCGTGTGTCCCTCGCGCTTCATGGTCTGGACCATGCCCAGTGCCGTAAGAGGGTTGACGAAGGCGGACGCCGCGTCCTCCGCTTTCGTGCCTTCGGGGAAAGCTATGCAGTTGCTGGCTTTCGCCAGCTGGTACTGTGCGTACAACCCGCTGCCAGCGACGGAGACGAGCTTCCCGAGCAGGGCTTGCGCTTTTTCTGACCTCCCAGCCGCGACCACGACACCCGCTCCCTCGTGCCCCACGAGCTGAGGACTATCGAGGCGTCCTTTGACGGCCTGTACGGCGGCTGGCGCAACGGGGGCTCTCAATGTCACCGCAGAGCCAGCTTCCTCAACGTCGACCTTGCTCATATCCGCCGGACCGAACAGGAGACCGATATCCGATGGATTGAGCGGCGCGGCATCCACGCGGACGAGAACCTCGTCGTCATCGGGAGACCGCATTATCACGGGCTGGAGGGAAACAACGAGTTCGCCGCCAGCGGTGATCAGCGAGTTAAGTTGCAGCGCCTTGTTGGGAACTTCGGTCTTCATTTCTCGTCCTCCGCCTAAATGCCTATTTGCCCGCCAGCGCCTGTCTTGGCCGCACCGCCGTTATCAGCGCATGTTTGCTTGCATATCAAACCTGACAATCGTAAGGCTTGTTGATCAGTTTAACAAGCTCGATCATTTGGTGTCACATTCACGCGAGGGTAGCGAATCCGCTCGCGATATCGGGCGGTTTGCCAGAGAGTGTGGTAGAGGCACCGCTTCAGCTCAAACTTCAAAACAGGGAAAATGCAATGCCTACTCGAAGCGCTTCCGCACGTTACGAAGGACTAGGACCGACCGGTAAGGGACACGTCTCTACCGAGTCGAGCGTACTCAAGGACCAAGCGTACGATTTCAATACGCGATTTGGCGATGCCCGCGGCACCAATCCCGAAGAACTCGCCGCCGCCGCTCATGCATCATGTTTCACGATGGCGCTCAGCTTCGCCTTGGCGCAAGCGGGTTACAAGGATGGAACTCTCAAGACCGACGCGGCGGTTACGATCGCAAAGGATGGCGAGGGCTTCAAGATCAGTAAATCGGCGCTGACGTTGTCGGCGAAGATTCCGGGGATCAGCGAGGCTGACTTCGCCAAGATCGCAGCCGGTGCCAAGGCAAATTGCCCGATCTCCAAGCTCTTCAACACGGAGATCACCTTGGACGCCAAGCTAGAGGCGTGATCTTCGCGCATACTTCGTTCGATGCGAAAAGCCAGGTCCACTCACTTGGACTTGGCTTTTCTTCTGCTCCGGATGTTCGCATCACCCTTATCCTATCGGCATGCGCTCCCTCCCGATCGGTGGCTCCGGCTGAGACCGGAGGCAACGATTGTGGTCGGTAACCAGGCAGTTTGGGAAAGTCGAGCCGCAGCAGCTCTCCCTGGTTCTGATTGCTTCATCAACGAACGCGTCGAGTTACGGTTTTCTTTTGCAACCTCACTTCGGCGAACGGGGCCTCGCGAATTCCAAATGTCTTTCTAAAACTAAAGTATCATATTAGAACGGACTGCCACCGCTCTTGAGTCTCCCAGCGAATGACCGAAGACGCCCCAGCTCCGGCGGAGTTTCCAGACAATATCGAAGAGTTGAAGCTAGTTGCGGGCAGCCTGCTTGCCGCTCTGGTTTTTGAAAACGACTCTACGATAGGGGCGGCAATTCGACGCCAGGCGGGTTTGTCCGCGGATAAAACTCTGGTCGTGAAGCTGCCGATGTCGCCGGCAGGTTTGGAGATAGAGCAGTCGGGAACGATCCGTCCTGTGCGGCAGTACAGGTACGCATCGGCCCTCGATCTCGAGGCGTACCTGCGTGAAGACCCCTCGCTGGATCTCCGTTATCAGGGGGGGCGTCAGCGTCTCCGGCAACAAGTGAGTCGAATCTTGCGGCCCTTCATCGGAATCAGCGACGTGCCTTCCAGGGCGGAGTTCGAGGCTATCTTTCGATGGGCACCTATCATCGAAGTTGCCGCTTATTCGTTTGTTGCTCGGGCAATCTCCTACCTGGATCGGATACGCCAGATCGCGCGTCAGGAAATCGATTCCGGCAGTGCCGGAGAGGCGGCGCAAAGCTACTACCGAATCGTCAACATGATGGCCTATTTCAGCCTCATCAGCTCCCAGCCGATGGCGGGCACTTGGCTCGGAAGCATGGCTCGTTCCTTTACCTGGACCAGATGGACGCCGTCATTTGCCCTGACGCGCGAGCGCACAGTTTGGCTTGCGGCGGCGGGAGCGAAGACCGCGGCAGCTTTTGGCCCCGTAGTCATCGAGCCCTATCACGAGACCCTGAGCCACGCCGCTCATGCATTCAATATCTTCGATGCATTGTTCGGGCTCACTGCGATAGCATTAGCGCATCCCGAGGTTCGTCATGAGATCATCGAGATAGTCGCGTCCGAAGAGCTTGCGTTATTCAGCAAAGAGGTCATTGGAGCGGAATTCGCGGCGGCCGCCTTCAGATCGTCCTTGCTCGCGCTTAACAGCCAGGTATCGGGTGCAGTGACACTCGAACGGCTTGGCTGGTCGTCGGACGGCCAGGGCGATGGCCTCGCATCACATCAGGCATTCAGGCTGGATCCCTGCGAGATCAACTCCGACGGGGTCATGCTGGGTTTCGCCGCGCTTCCTGCCGTAATGGCCCATGGAGAACCCGGTCACTTTCCGCGTTCGAAGGGGCGTGCGCCGAGATTGCGCCTGGGCCCAAAGGACATTTCGGCAATCATGATGCGTGCCTGGGCGTCGGCCGGCAGCACTCCATCTCGAACGCTGCATTGAGTAAGCTGATAGAAGCCGATCAGTCGAGGCTGCCCACGATCGAGGCTCGCTGAGATAGCTCGATCCAATTCCCGTCCGGGTCAAGAATCATGGAGATCCGCGCGGTCGACCCTAGGGTGGTGGGTGGCAAGGCTTCCCGAGCACCGGCGGAAAGTGCGAACGAATGGGCTTCGTCGACCTTGAAGACCTGCAGGGTTATATAGCGCCAGCCTCTGCCGCGAATTCCTGGGTCACGCGCGACGTTTCCCTGCTGATTCAGCAAGAGACTTGTACTTCCGGCACGAAAGCCGATCCCGTCGGCGACCGGAAACTCTGCGAACCCTAGAACGTCAGCATAGAAGCGTCGATGCGCCTCCATGCTGCTTACATGGACGCGGATCGCTATCTGTTCAAATTCCGCAAAAGCGGTAGGTACCAACGAGACGCGGTTGCCATCCGGATCGGTCAATTGCCTCGTGCGTTTGAGATCGGCTCTCGCGATGAGGAGTTCTCGATATCCCGAAGGGGCGGCATCCGGCAATGGATCGTGGTGGTGATTGACCTTTATGACCGAGCCGCCCGCGTCGTACCGATACTGCTTCTGTCCCCTGCGTACCGGCAAGACGTGATCCAGCCGAAGGCCGACCTCGTGCGCCCAGAATTCCACCATGGGCTCGAGGTTATTGGTCGATAGGCCGAGGTCTATCATCGGCTTGGCTAATTTCACTCGGCTCTCCGCCTGCCTACTGGTAACAATTTAAGACCATAGCATGTAGCTTCAAAATAAAAAGCAACGGATCTTTTACCCACATCGACGAACTTGAGGAGCGGGATCGGGGGAAACAAATGTTGAATCGGGTAAGCGCCGCTGGTTTGATCACCGGCGTTACGACTTTGTTGGGCGCCGCATTGGTCGGCGTGGTTAGCTGGTATGCTTGGCAAGCGACGGTTGCGCTCAGGGAAGCGGAAAGTCTCGCGGCAATAGCCCGGACATCCGCCGTAACGTTCAAGGCGATGCACAACCTAAGGACAGATCGCGCCGTCACAGCGCGCGCTCTGTTGACCGACGCACCCATCGAGGCGGAGCTCTCAAGCTATCTCGGGAAAGTGCGCGGGGATGAAACCAGTGCGGTCGAGAAGGTGACTCTGCTGCTCCCATCGACCGACTTGCTCTCGCTCGCCGACGCACTTCCGCGCCAAGTTGCGCGCTTCAAGAGACTCGAAGAACAATCGTGGGAGGCGATTTCAAAACCGGCCAACGCGCGTCCTGCCGGACTTCACAAGGATTATGTCGAGGCGGCTACCGCGCTCCTCCAACTACTGGACAAGGTATCGAGCGATCTGACTGCAATGGCCGAGGGAAAGGATGCCACGATTGATCGGTTCTTCACACTGAAGCAACTCGCGTGGATACTGCGTAATACGGGTGGGGACGCGACGGTTCTTGTATCGGAAAGCCTCGAGAAAAAGCCGACTCCGGAGGACGTCCGTAGGTACGACCGTCTGAAGGGCGGAATCGAGGCTGTCTGGGGGGCACTCGAAGCGGT
>Ga0209677_100665_pt1 | contig 17907 bp, 18 predicted proteins | sample AraplaCvi_mCL_r2_2_FD_184285 | JGI IMG/M metagenome (GOLD analysis project Ga0209677, IMG submission 184285) | Arabidopsis root microbial communities from North Carolina, USA - plate scrape CL_Cvi_mCL_r2 (SPAdes) (version 2) | ecosystem: Host-associated > Plants > Roots > Endosphere | place: USA... | reverse complement strand
AAGCGCAGTCATCGAGGTCTCTTTCGGGGGCGGCCGAGGAACCCGGCCGTGGCCACGTGATCCTAGCGTGACACGTTGCTTCACGCGCCGTCCCTATACTTGCTGACACCTGGACCTGGAGAACACCACGATGAATCGAGCCGCCCGCCGGTGCACCCTTGCGCTCGCGCTGCTGGCCGCCGAGAGCGCCGCCGTCGCCGCCATCAGCGCCCCGGCGGCCGAGGAGTTCACGCGCAAGTCCGGGCTGTGGGTGCAGATGGATTCGATCGGCGCGCAGGTGCGCTCGGGCATGTCCGACGCGCTCGAGAAGGCCGGCGACGACGTGCCCGCCGAACGCAAGGCCCGCATGCTCGATTGCGCACAAGCGGCGTTCGCCGGCGACGCCATGCGCGCGATCGCCACCGATGCCGTGGCCGGAGCGCTCAACCCCGAGGACGTGCGCCCGCTGCAGGCCTGGTTCGACAGCCCGCTCGGCCACAAGATCGCGGCCGAGGAGGAGTCGTCCGCGCGACAGGTGATCGAGCCGCAGGAGCGCGTGCGCCGCGGCGGCGAGGCGCTGGCCTCCGCGAGCCCGGCGCGGCGCATCGCGCTGCAGTCCATCCTCACCGAGACGCATTCGGTGGACATCATGGCCGACACCCTCATCGAGATGGCGTTTGCCGTGCAGCAGGCCATGGCCAGCCTCGATCCGGCCGTCACGCCCGCGCGCGTGGCGGCCATTCGGCAGAGCATGATGGCGCGCCGCCCGCAGCTCGTGGATCACTACGGCCAGATCTCGCTGCCGGCCTACGCGTTCACGTACGCGCGCCTGAGCGACGACGAGATCCAGCACTACGCCGAACACCTGGCCAGCCCGGCGGCCAAGTCCTTCAACGACGGCTCGACGCGCGGCGTGGCCCGCGCGCTGGGCGCCGGCTCGGCCAAGCTCGGCAAGTGCCTGGCGGGCAGCGGCGGGGACGCGAAGCCCTGATCCCCGGGACGCCGCGGCTGCCTGCAGTCACCTGGCCGGCGACGCTGGGTCGCCGATGCATCGATCCCACGCGTCGGCCTCGACCTGCACCAGCGTCTTGTCGTTCGCATAGACGTTGTCGATGACGCCCAGCGTGGCCGGACTGTCGAAGTAGGCGAAGCGTCCCTGCGCGACCTGGCGGGTGTCGCCGTGTCGCTTGGCCGCGTACGTCGACGCCGCGACCAGGCGGTTCTGCAGGCAGTAGCCCGCGCGTCCGAGGCGCGGGCGAGCCACGGGCGTGAGCTTCTGCGTGCATTCGAAGAAGAACTGGTTGGCGTAGCTCCAGTCGCTCATGACCGTGTCGCTCCAGACCTTGTCCACCAGCGCGAGCATCTCGGTCCTGGCGGGCTCGGGCGCGTCGGCGTAGAGCTGGCGCGCCGATTCGATCGTCTCGAACGCCATCCGACGGTGCGCGAGCGAATAGGCGTTGTCGGTCATGGCCGCGCACAGGCCCAACCGCGCGCGCTCGTCGGCGCTGTAGGCGACGGACGTGGCCTGCGCAGCGAGTTGACGCGCTCTGGCCAGCCCGGTGGCGATGTGCTCGTGCATCTCGTCCAAGGACGCGACGGCCTTGGGTCGAGCGCCGCGTACTTCCAGCACGTGCCAGCCGAACTGCGTGTGGACCGGCGCGGACGACCGGCCCTGCGGCGCGAGCGCCACCATCTCGCGCGCGAACTCCTGCACGAACGACGTGGCCAGGTTCCAACCGAGGTCGCCCCCGGCGGCCTGCGCGGATCCCGTGTCGATGGACACCTCGCGCGCCACCGCCGCGAAGTCCTCGCCCCGATGGATGCGATCCAGGGCCTGCTGCGCCTGGGCCTGGGACGCTACCAGGATGTGGCGCACATCGTACTCGGTGACCGGCGGCACCGAGACCAGGCGGTCGTACGCGGCACGGATATCGGACTCGCTGACCGGCTCGGCGGCCTGCGCGCCGGTGCCGAGCGCGGCGAGCGCGGTCGCCAGCGCGAGGATGCCGGCCCGTGCCGCCGAACGGCGCGCGATCACGCCTCGCCTGCCGTCTTGCTCTTGCGCGCCGGACGCGCGGTCTTCTTGGCCGCCGGCTTGTCGGCAGCGACCGTCGCCTTCTTGGCCGCCGGCGTCTTGCGGGCGCGCGGCGTCTTGGCGGCCGGGGCCGCGGCGGCTTCGGCCGGAGCCGGAGCCGGTGCGGGCGCGGGCGCGGGCGCCTCGACCACGGGTTCCGGCACCGGCGCAGTGGGTGCCGAGGCCGCGTTCGCGTTCTTGCGCGCCGCGCCGCCGCGTCCGCCACGTCCGCCGCGACCGCGGCGCGATCCGGCGTCGCGCGGCGCCGCGGCGTCCTCGCTGTCGGCGGCCTGCTCGGACACATCGATCTGGGCATCCGACGCCGGTTCGGCCGCCGGGGTCACGTTGCGCGCGGCCTGGGTCTCGCGTGCCGCGTCGGCGAAGCGCTCGGCGGCGTCGTCGTCCTCGTCGTCGGCCGGTGCGGGCGTGGTGTCGACCGACACGGGCGCCTCGAAATCATGGCGCTCCGGCGCGCTGCGGCCGCCGCGGCCACGACCTCGGCCGCGGCCACGCTCACGGCCCTCGCGGGATTCGGGCTCGCCGACGCGGTGCGTGACCGGCAGCACCTCGGGCGCGGCCGGCGCGGCATCGGCGGCTGCGGGCGACTCGGCGCCGTTGCTCCGGAACACGTAGGCGTTGGACTTCTCGTCGCGGCCCATCTTGAGGAACCCGCGCGCCTGCATCTCCTCGAGCAGGCCGCCGAAGCTGCGGAAGCCGTAGTACGACTCGCTGAAATCGGGCTTGCGGCGCTTGATCGCCTCCTTGAGCACCGACGACCAGATCTTGCCGCCGTCGCCGCGCTCGGCGTATAGCGCCTCGAAGGTCTGCAGCGCGAGCTCGACGGCCTTGTCCTTGCGCTTCTCGGCGTCGTCGCGGCGGCGGTCGTCCTCGGCATTGCCGGAGGACGGCGGCGGGCGGCGGTTCTTGTCCTGGGCCGGACGTGCCTCGCGGCGGCTCGACTGGCGGCCGCTCTCGCGCACCAGGTCGTCGTAGAAGATGAACTCGTCGCAGTTGGCGATCAGCAGGTCGGAGGTGGACTCCTTGACGCCCACGCCGATCACCACCTTGTTGTTCTCGCGCAGCTTGGAGACCAGCGGCGAGAAGTCGGAGTCGCCGCTGATGATGACGAAGGTGTTGACGTGCGACTTCGTGTAGCAGAGGTCCAGCGCGTCGACCACCAGGCGGATGTCCGCCGAGTTCTTGCCCGACTGGCGCACGTGCGGGATCTCGATCAGCTCGAAGTTGGCCTCGTGCATGGTCGACTTGAAGCTCTTGTAGCGCTCCCAGTCGCAGTACGCCTTCTTGACCACGATGCTGCCCTTGAGCAGCAGGCGTTCGAGCACCAGCTTGATGTCGAACTTCTCGTGCTGCACGTCGCGCACGCCAAGCGCGACGTTCTCGAAGTCGCAGAACAGCGCCATGCTGGTCACGTCGGGGGAATTGGCCATGTGTTGTCTTCTCTCGGAAAGGTGTTCTCAGGCGCCGCGGCGCGAGTCGGGCCACGTCGAGTAGGGGGCGGCCGCGAGGTTGGAGTTGAAGTAGTGCGGATCATCCGTCACTTCCGCACCGAGCCAGCCGGGCCGCTCGAAGGCCTCGTCCTCGGCGCGCAGTTCGATCTCCGCCACCACCAGGCCCGCATTGTCACCCTGGAATTCGTCGATTTCCCAGGTATGGCCGGCGTGCTCGAGCTTGCGGCGGATCTTGCGCACGATCGGGCCGTCGCTCATCTGCAGCAGCGCCTGCGCGTCGGCCACCGGGATGGCGTACTCGAATTCGGCGCGCGTGGCGCCGGCGCTCGCGCCCTTGATGGTGATCCAGGCCCGGTCCTCGACGATGCGCACCCGCACCGTGCGCTGCTTGTCGCGGTTGAGGTAGCCCTGCGCATAGGCCTGGCCAGGCGCCTCGCGCCAGGCCTGCCCGTCGACCAGGAACTTGCGTTCGATCTCGATGCCCATGGTGTTCGTCCCGTTGTCCAGGCCCCATTGTCGCGGGGTAGAGTCGCGGCCATGGACAAGTGGACGAAGGATCACGCCGGGGGCGCGCTGATGCTGGTCACCGGCGTGGCCGTCGTGGTCGCGGGGCTGGGCTACGACGTGGGCGCCTTGCGCGACATGGGGCCGGGTTACTTCCCGGTCGTGCTGGGCGTGCTGCTCGTGGCGATCGGCGCGGCGCTGCTGGTGGGTGCGCGGCGCGCGTCGGCCGGCGCCTCCGGGGCCCCGGCGCAGCCGCCGGCCGAGTTGGCCCACCTGGCCGGCCCGGTGCTGCAGTGGCGCGGCTGGCTGTGCATCGTCGGCGGCGTGCTGGCCTTCGTGGTGCTGGGCGAGCATGGCGGGCTGGTGCCGGCGTCGTTCGCGTCGGTGTTCATCGCCGCGCTGGGCGACCGCGGCAACAGCTGGCGCGCGGCCGCGGGCCTGGCAACCGTGATGACGGTCCTGGGCGTCGTGGTGTTCCATTACGGGCTGCACCTGATGCTGCCGCTGTTCGCGTGGTGACGATGGCCGATACAGCGACCTCTTCCGCCAGGGCGACGAGCGCCGGCGACGCCGGCGGAGCGCCGCAACCCCCCATTCGTCGTCCTGCGCGCAGTCGCAGGATCCACCCCCGCCAAGGCCTCTGTCCGACAGCGATGCGCAGCAGCGCGCGTGGATCCTGCGACGGCGCGCAGGATGACGCAACGAGTCGCTGACCATGCACGACAGCCTGATGCAACTGATGTACGGCTTCGGCGTCGCGCTGGAGCCGGGCAACCTGATGTGGTGCGTGTTCGGCGTGCTGGTCGGCAACCTCATCGGCGTGCTGCCCGGCATGGGGCCGCTGTCCACCATCTCGCTGCTGCTGCCCATCGTGGCCGTGATCGCGCCGGTGCCGGGCATCCTGATGCTGGCGGGGATCTTCTACGGCTCGCAGTACGGCGGGGCGATCGGCGCGATCCTGCTGAACCTGCCCAGCCATCCGCCGCATGCGGTCACCTGCCTGGACGGCTACCCGCTCACGCTGCAGGGGCGCGGCGGCGCGGCGCTGGGCATCACGATGCTGGCGTCGTTCTTCGCGGCGTCGGTGGGCATCGTGGTCATGATCTTCCTGTCGCCGCTGCTGGTGCGCGCGGCCGACAGCTTCGGCCCCGCGGACATCTGCGCCATCATGCTGCTGGGCCTGCTGGCGGGCGCCACGATGTCGCGCGGTTCGCCGCTCAAGGGCGTGGCGATGACGCTGCTGGGCCTGCTGTGCGGCGTGGTCGGCACCGACACGATGCGCGGCACCGCGCGCTACACGCTGGGCCTTTCCGAGCTGCGCGACGGCGTGGAGCTGGGCGGCCTCACGATGGGCCTGTTCGGCATCGCCGACTTCCTGGTGAGCGTCAATCGCACCACGGTGAGCCCGTCCAACGCCCGCGTGCGCATGCGCGACATGCGCCCCACGCGCGACGACCTGCGCCAGTCGTTCTGGCCGATGCTGCGCGGCACCGGCGTGGGCACGCTGTTCGGCGCGCTGCCGGGCACGGGCCCCACCATCACCACCTTCCTCGCCTACGCGCTGGAGCGCAAGTGGTCCCGGTCCCCGGAACGCTTCGGCCGCGGCGCCCTCGAGGGCGTGGCCGCGCCCGAAGCCGCGTCGCATTCCAAGACGCAGGTGGACTTCATCCCCACGATGTCGCTGGGCATCCCGGGCGACGCGGTGATGGCGCTGATCCTGGGCGCGCTGATCATGAAGGGCATCCAGCCGGGGCCGCAGCTGGTCTCCGAGCACCCCGACATCTTCTGGGGCCTGGTCGCCAGCTTCTGGATCGGCAACGTGCTGCTGGTGATCCTGAACGTGCCGCTGATCGGCGTGTGGGTGCGCATGCTGCGCGTGCCATACCGCATCCTGTATCCGTCGGCGCTGTTCTTCATCTGCGTGGGCGTCTACAGCACGCGCAACAACCTGTTCGACGTCGCCATCACCGCGGCCTTCGGCGTCATCGGCGCGATCCTGTTGATGCTGGAATTCCCGCTGTCGCCCATCGTCCTCGGCTTCGTGCTCGGGCCGCCGCTGGAGGAGAAGTTCCGCCAGGCCACGCTGCTCTCGCGCGGCGACCTGTCGGTGTTCGTCACGCGTCCGGTGGCCGCGGCCTTCGTCGGCGCGAGCGCGCTGCTGGTCCTCGCGCAGGTCGTCGCGTGGCTGCGCCGGCGCGCGCGGGCGTGACGGAATCGACCTTCCGCCGCCGCGCACTCAGGGTCTGTGCGGGGGTGGGCGACGCTGCGGCGGTGTGCAAAATCGATTGCAACCGTTCCCAGTGCACAGAGGTCGTCATGCATTCGCTGCGCATCCCGTTCCTGGTTGCCCTGGGCCTGCTCGCCTGCGGTGCCGGCGCCGCCGCCCCCAAGGCCGGCCCGGGCGGATTCGGCACCCGCGACCAGTTGCGCGACTGCCTCGACATGGACGACTCGCTGAAGGCGCGGGCGCATGCCCTGGAGGCCAGCAGCGTGGCCAGCAACCGGCTGATCGAGGCCAACGAGGCCGAGGCCGCGCGACTGGGCGAGATGAGAAAGACGCTGGACCGCAGCGACAAGGCCGCCATCGCCGCCTTCAACGCCGCCGCCAAGGCGCACAACGAACACGTCCAGCAGGCCGACGACGGCGCCAACGAGGTGGCGGCGGCCACGCGCGAGTACGGCGCCGACAAGAAGGCTTCGGAACAGCAGTGCGGCTCGCTCAGCTACCGCCCCGCTGACATGGACGCGGTCACGCGCGAGCGCAAGAAGGCCGCCGCCGCGGCGCCTGCGCCGTGAGCCGGCTCGCGTCCTGGCTGGCCGTCGCGCTGTTGGCGAGCGCGTTGCCGGCCGCCGCCACCACGGTGCGTACGGGCAAGCCCGCCGCCTCGCAGCCGGCCGCGCGCGTGTACGCGACGCGCGTGCAGCTGCGCGAGTGCCTCGATGCGCAGGACGCGCTCAGGCAGCGCCTGGCCGACATCGCGGCGTCCAACGCCGGCCACGACGAGGTGTTCGACAAGGTGGACAAGGAGGGGGCCGCGCTGGACCAGCGCGAGGCCGCCCTCGACCACGAGGACGAGCGCGCGCTGCAGGCCTTCAATGCCGACATCAAGGCGCACAACGAGCACGTCAGGCAGCTGAACGAACAGGCTCGGCGATCGCAGACGGCCGCCAGCGCCTACAACGCCGACATGGCCGACTACAACCGCCGCTGCACGCCGCTGGTCTACCACGTCGAGGACATGGACGCCGTGATGAAGGAGCGCGCCCGCGCCGCCGCGGCGGCGTCGGCCGCATCGCGCTGACGGCGCGATGCAGGTGGACGGCGACGGGTCCGACCAGCGACCCCGCGCCAGGCCCCCTCCTAGAAGGCGACCACCATGCGGGCGGCGTCGCCCACGCGCAGCCGCGCTCCCGCGGGCCCGCGCGCGTAGACGCCGAACACGATGGCCCCGTCGGCGCGGCGGGCGCGCGCGAGGCGGGCCAGGGTGTCGCCCACGGTGGCGTCCACCTCGGCCGACGCTGGGTCCACGTCGGGCACCGGGCAGCGCACGCAGGGCGCCGTGATCGGCAGGCGCAGCCCGGCATCGCCCCGCGCCCACTCGAGCGCCTCCAGGCTTTCCTCGATGAACTCGACGCCGGCGTCACCCGGTGGCCGCGACAGCACGATGTTGGGCCGGTAGCGGCGCGGGTCGGCCGGGGCTCGTCCGGCCGCGGCCAGCGCGTCGTCGACGGCCGCGACCGAGGGCGAGAACACCAGGTGCAGCGCGTTGGTGCCGGCGCGGCCGATGGCGGCGTCGCCCAGGCGCACCAGTCGCAACGGGGCGCCTACCACGCCGGAGATCCAGTCGGCGACCGCGTCGCCCGCGTCGGCGGCGTCGAACTCCTCGTGCGCGGCGACGAGGTCGCTCCAGATCCGCACCCGACGCGGCGCGAGCGCGGCCGGCGTGGCGATGTCGCCGTGGCCCGGGGCGTGCAGCCGCAGGCCGGCGCCCTCCAGGCGCGGGCGCACCAGCGCCAGCCGCGGATGGCTGCCCTGCCAGGTGACGGCGTCCTGGGCATCGATGACGGCCCACTCCCGGTCGCCGAAGGCGCGGCCGCTCGCGTCCAGCAGCAGCTCGTCGACGGCCAGCGCGGCGCAGGCCTTGATCGGGTGGATGTACAGCGCGGTGGCGACGCAGGCGAGGTCGAAGTCGGCGACGGAAGTACTCATGATCGACGTCCACTATGCCTGACGGACGCGCGGCCGCCTGTCCGGGATTGCGATCGGGCGGCGCGGCCGCCGACGCCCCGGGGCCCATCCGGTACCATCGAGCGTTCGGCCCTCCATTCCTCGGTTCCCATGACAGTTCGCGTCCTCACCGGCATCACCACCACCGGCACCCCGCACCTCGGCAACTACGTCGGCGCCATCCGCCCGGCCATCGCGGCGAGCCGGCGCGCGGACGTCGAGAGCTTTCTGTTCATGGCCGACTACCACGCGCTGGTCAAGTGCGACGACCCGGATCGCGTGGAGGAATCGCGTCTCGCGCTGGCCGCCACGTGGCTGGCCGCGGGCCTCGACCCGGAACGCGTGGTGTTCTACCGCCAGAGCGACATCCCCGAGATCCCCGAGCTCAACTGGCTGCTCACCTGCGTCACGCCCAAGGGCATGATGAACCGTGCCCACGCCTACAAGGCCGCCACCGACGCGAACGCCGGCGGCGAGCCCGACGACGGCATCAACATGGGCCTGTTCTGCTACCCGGTGCTGATGTCGGCCGACATCCTCATGTTCAACGCGCACCAGGTGCCGGTGGGCAAGGACCAGGTGCAGCACATCGAGATGGCGCGCGACATCGCCCAGCGCTTCAACCACCTGTTCGGCCGGGGCCAGGCGCTGTTCACGCTGCCCGAGGCGGTGACCGACGCGCAGATGCAGCTGCTGCCGGGCCTGGACGGCCGCAAGATGTCCAAGAGCTACGACAACACGATCCCGTTGTTCGAGGGCGGCGCCAAGGGGTTGGCGGCGGCGATCGCGCGCGTGGTCACCGACTCCAAGCTGCCGGGCGAGCCCAAGGATCCCGAGGGCGCGCACATCGTCACGCTGTTCGACGCGTTCGCCGGCAGCGACGAGCGGGCCGTGTTCCGCGCCGACCTGCGCGCCGGCCTGGCCTGGGGCGAGGCCAAGAAACGCCTGCACGACGTGATCGAGCGCGAGATCGCGCCGATGCGCGCGAAGTACGAGACGTTCATGGCGCGCCCCGAGCTGATCGAGGAGCAGCTGCTGATCGGTGCGCGCAAGGCGCGCGCCATCGCGGCGCCGTTCCTGCAGCAGCTGCGCGAGGCCGTGGGCCTGCGCCGGTTCCAGGCGCGCACCGCCACCGCCGCATCGGCGCCCCAGGCCGCCGCGTCGGCGCCGCTGGCCACGTTCAAGCAGTACCGCGAGGCCGATGGCCGGTTCTACTTCAAGCTGGTGGGCGCCGGCGACACGCTGCTGCTGCAGAGCGCCGCGTTCGCCCAGGGCCGCGACGCCGGCGTGTGGGTGGGCCGGTTCAGGAAGGAAGGCGCTGCGGCGCTGTCCGGCGCGCCGGTCACGCTCGCCGCCGACGAGGCGGTCGTGCGCGCCGCGCTCGACCGTTTCCTCGAGGCCGAGTAAAGAATCGTCGAGCGCGCTGCACCGGCGCGCGAAACGGCGCAACATCGGGCTGCGGCGCCGTCCCGCCCGGAACGGCGATTGCCGCGTCGACCATGGCATCGATGCCACGAGCACCAGCGAGGTTCTCATGAACAAGCTTCACTCGATTCCCCACGTCACGCGGCTCGTGTTCGGCACGCTCGCCGCAGTGGTGCTGGCAACGGCCGGCAAGGCCGCGGCGGCGGCCGAGCCCGTCACCAGCGACCAGTTCGCGCCCGGCTGGCAACAGCACGCCCGGCCGCTGTTCTACTCGGGCATGACGCGCCAGGCCGGCCGCGACCGCTGGGAGATGCCCGGCATCCTGCCCAGCGGCGAGTACGTGCTGGTCAAGCGCGACGGCGACAAGGCGACGCTGGTCGACGGCTACCGCGTCACCGTGCCCACCGGCAACGCCAAGGTGTACGTGTTCCTCGATGCGGGCACGGGCCACGACATCGAGGCGCTGCCCATCGCCGACGTCCCGGCGCTCACGCGGCCGTCGTCGGCTGCGAGCCTCGCCAAGTAGGCGGGCCGGGTATGCTGGCGGGATGCCGCTAGATACCCTCGACTTCACCTCCGGCGACTCGCCGACCGCCAGCATCATCATCCTGCACGGCCTGGGCGCCGACGCGAACGACTTCGTGCCGTTCGCGCGGCAACTCGACCTGCGCGCCGTCGGCGACGTGCGCTGGGTGTTTCCCAACGCGCCGGTCAAGCCGATCACCGTGTTCGGCGGCCAGCGCGTCCGGGCGTGGTTCGACCTCGTGGACACCGGCATCGGCCGGCGCGAGGACGAGTCCGGCCTGCGCATGTCCCTGGCCGAGGTGCAGGCGCTGATCGACCGCGAGATCGCGCTGGGCATCCCGGCCTCGCGCATCGTGCTGGGCGGGTTCTCGCAGGGCTGCGCCATGACGCTGCTGGCAGGCCTGCGCGCGCCGCAGCGCCTGGCCGGGCTCCTGGGGCTGTCGGGCTGGCTGCCGCTGGCCGCCACCACCGCGGCCGAGCGCAGCCCGGCCAACGCCGACGTGCCGATCTTCATGGGCCACGGCACGGCCGACCCGGTGGTGCCGTTCGCGCTGGGCAGCCAGTCGCGCGACGCTCTCGTCGCGCTGGGCTATCCGGTGGAGTTCCACTCCTACCCGATCCAGCACAGCACGTGTCCGGACGAGACCCGGGATGTGCACCGCTGGTTGTCGAAGGTGCTGGCCAAGGGCTGACGCGATCTCGGCGGCGTGGGGTCCAGGCCCTGACCCGTTTCAGAAGAGCGGCGCCTGCAGGTCGCGTGGCCCCGGCTCGACGACGACCGCATCCCCCACGGCCAGCGTCCCGCCGCGGATCACGCGCGCCGTCGTGCCGCCGTGCCCGCGCATGCTGTTGTAGCCGCCCGGCCCCAGCAGCGTTTCCATCTTCGAGCACGGGTCGCAGGGCCCGGTGATGACCAGGAGGACGTCGGCGCCGATGCGCACCTGCAGCGGCTGGTCGGCGAACAGGCTCAGCTGGGCGAGCAGGTTGATGCCCGAGACGACCAGGTTGCGGCGCAGGTCGGCGGCGGCGATGTCGCGGCCGCTCCAGGCCTGGAGAAGTGGGAGGTGCTCGGCCTGGAACAGCGTCACCTGGCGCTTGCCACCGCCGGGCCGGCTGGGGGGCCTCGCCGCGCTGCGGTCGCCCTGCAGGCCGCGGTGGGCCAGGGCGACGGCGGTCGGGGCGAGGACGGCCGGGCGTTCGCGGCCCGGTCGCAGGACGATGGCCTCGAGCCGGCCGGCGCGCGGGAAGCGCGCGGTCAGCGAGCGCAGGTCGTCCATCGAGATGAGCGGATCGCGCGCGGGCGGCGCCGCGCGCGAGGGGGCGTCAGGCCGGCTTCTTGGCCAGCTTGCCCTTGGGCGCCACCGCGGTCACGGGCGGGACCGGGCGGTCGGAGCCGGCGGCCTTGGGCGCCGCGGCGTCCTTCTTCGGCTTCTTTTCGTTCTTGGAGGCGCGTTGTTCTTTGCCCATGGAGATCTCCGGCAGGTTGATGAAGTGGTCGGGCGAAATGTTACGCCATCGCGCGGCAGTCCCGGCCGCGCGGCGCCGCAAGATCGTCGCGCGACGCCGTTTTCCGCAATCTCTACAGTCGAGCTGGCAGGAACCGACCTGACCGCGTGCCAACGGCTGGGTGCTCGACAGCAGCGCCGTTTTACTGTCGGGCACACCTTTTGCCAAACCGTCGGCCATGCACGGGACCCGGAGGTTCTCCGTGCGAAGCCAGCAAGGCGGGCCACTCCTGGTTCGCCGATGCATGACGCCGTCCAGACGACGGCCCGAAGGATCACACCGATGGCACGCACGAACAAACCCGCCAAGACGAGTCCCCCCGAGCGACAGGGGCTGCCCAAGGCGCTCAGCGGCATCCAGGGCCTCGACGAGATCACGCAGGGTGGCCTGCCACGCGGCCGGCCCACGCTGGTGTGCGGGTCGGCGGGCAGCGGCAAGACGATGCTCGCCGCGGAATTCCTCGTGCACGGCGCGGTGGACTACGACGAACCCGGCGTGTTCATGATGTTCGAGGAGAGCGCCGCGGAGCTCGCGCAGAACCTGCGCTCGCTGGGCGTGGACCTCGACGCGCTCCAGCGCCAGGGCAGGATCGCCGTCGATCATGTGCACATCGAGCGCAACGAGATCCAGGAAACCGGCGAATACGACCTCGAGGGCCTGTTCATCCGCCTGGGCCACGCGATCGACACGATCGGCGCGAAGCGCGTGGTGCTCGACACGATCGAGGCCCTGTTCTCCGGCCTGCCCAACCACGCCGTGCTGCGCGCGGAGCTGCGCCGGCTGTTCCGCTGGCTCAAGGACAAGGGCGTCACAGCCGTCATCACCGCCGAACGCGGCGAGCAGACGCTCACGCGCTATGGCCTCGAGGAGTACGTCGCCGACTGCGTGATCATGCTCGACCACCGCATCGTCGACCAGGTGTCCACCCGGCGCCTGCGCATCGTCAAGTACCGCGGCACCGCGCACGGCACCAACGAGTACCCGTTCCTGATCGGCGCCAACGGCGTGTCGGTGCTGCCGATCACGTCGCTGCGCCTCGACCACGAGGCCCCGGCCGAGCGCGTGCGCACGGGCATCGGCGGCCTGGACGACATGCTGGGCGGGCTGGGCCTGTTCCGCGGCAGCAGCACGCTCGTGTCGGGCACGCCCGGCACCGGCAAGAGCAGCGTGGCCGCCAGCTTCGTCAACGCGGCCTGCGAGCGCGGCGAGCGCGCGCTGCTGTTTGCCTACGAGGAATCCGGTCACCAGGTGCTGCGCAACATGCGCTCGATCGGCATCGACCTGGACAAGTGGCAGCGCGCCGGCCTGCTGCACATCGACGCCTCGCGGCCCACGCTGCACGGGCTGGAGCAGCACCTCGTGCACATGTACGGACTGGTGCAGCGCTTCAAGCCTTCGGTGGTGGCGGTCGACCCCATCAGCAACCTGACGTTGGACAAGCACGACAGCGCGCTCAAGCCCGCCCTGATGCGCCTGGTCGACCATCTCAAGCAGACCGGCGTCACCGCCTTGTTCACGAGCCTGACGGACGACGGCGGCACCGACATCGCCGATTCTCAGGTAGGCATGTCCTCGCTGATGGACACCTGGGTGCTGCTGTGCAACGTGGTGACCAACGGCGAGCGCACGCGCACGCTGCAGGTGCTCAAGTCGCGCGGCATGCCCCATTCGCACCAGGTGCGCGAGTTCGTGATGGGCGACCACGGCATCGACCTCGTGGACGTCTACGTGTCGGGAGACCGCGTGCTCACGGGTGCCGCGCGCGTCTCGCAGGCGGCGCAGGAGGCGGCGACCGCGGACCTGCGCCGACGCGACCACGAACGGCGGCTCAACGAATTGGCCAGCCACCGCCAGGCCATCGACGCGCAGATCGCCGCGCTCAACGCGCAGGCCCAGGAGCGCGCCGGCGAGGTGGCGTTCGCGATCGAACGCGAAAAGCTGCTGGCCGACGGCGCGTCCTCGCGGGCGCGCGCCAACGCGAAGTCGCGCGACGTGCCTGAGCGAGGGCCGGCGGCCACGCGCAAGGGAGGCCGGAAATGAGCAAGCGCAAGCCAGCCCGGTCCGTCGAGGTCGATGACGGCGATGCGGTGCCGCTGCACGACGCGCGCCCGGACGTGGCCGAGTGGCAGCTGCGGCTGTACGTGGCCGGGCAGACCGCCAAGTCGATCGCCGCGTTCGACAACCTCAAGCGCGTCTGCGAGACGCACCTGGCCGGCCGCTACTCCATCGAGGTCGTCGACCTGCTGGTGAACCCGCGCCTGGCCGCCGGCGACCAGATCCTGGCGGTGCCCACGCTGGTCCGCAAGTTCCCCGAGCCGATCCGCAAGATCATCGGCGACCTGTCCAACGTGGAACGCGTGCTGGTGGGCCTGGACGTGCACCCGCGCGTCGGGCTGGCGTGAAGGATCCCGGGTGAACGCCATCGTCGAGAAGCCCTACGTGCTGCGCCTTTACGTGACCGACGCCACGCCCAAGTCCGCGCGCGCCATCGTCAACACGCGCCGCCTGCTGGAGGAGTACCTGCCCGGCCTGTACACGCTGCAGATCCTCAACATCGCCGAGAACGTGGCGCAGGCCACGGCCGACCAGATCGTCTGCGTGCCCACGCTGCTGCGCGTGGCGCCGCCGCCGGCGCGCCGCATCATCGGCGACATGTCGGACGTCGCCCGCGTGCTCAAGGGACTGGACGTCCGCATCGAGCTTTGACCATGGACACCAGTCTGCCGGATCGCGACCGCGCTGCTTCCGAAGCCGAGGAGCTCGCCCGCCTGCGCCACCTGAACGCGGTGCTCGAGTCGCGCGTGTCCGAGGCCGAGGAGACGCTGGACGCGATCCGCAACGGCGACGTCGACGCGCTGATCGTCGGCGCGGACATCTACACGCTGGACAGCGCCAATGCCGCCAGCAACGCGATGCGCAAGGACGTGCTCGCGCAGATGCAGGACGCGGTGCTCGCGTTCGACCTCGAGGACCACCTGATCTTCATGAACCCGGCGGCCGAGCGGCAGTACGGCCGGCTCGCGTCCGACATGCTGGGCCGGCCGCGCGGCGACCTGTTCCGCGAGCGCTGGCCCAGCGCCGAGGCCGCGCTGCGGGCGCGCGAGTCGCTGCGCGAGACGGGCGGCTACCGCTCGGAGTCGGTGCACGTGCGGCCCGACGGCGTCGAGATCCACGTCGAGGGCACCGTCTCGCTGCTCGAGGACGCGGCACACGAGCCGCTGGGCACGCTGGCCGTGCTGCGCAACATCGACGACCGCGTCGAGGCGCAGGCCACGCTCGCGCGGGCGGGCGCTGCGCTTGCGCTGCGCGAGCGGCAGTTCGCCACGCTGGTGGAGAACTCGCCCGACATCCTCTCGCGCCTGGATCGCGAGCTGCGCTTCCTGTACATCAGCCCGATCGTCGAGCGCTACACCGGCTCGGCCGCGTCCCGTTACCTGGGCCGCACCATCGCCGAGATGGGCATGACCGAAGAGCTGGTCGCCGACTGGGAGCGCGCGGTGCGGCGGGTGTTCGCCACGGGCGTGGTGGGCACGCTGAAGTTCCGCCTCGACAGCCCGCAGGGCCAGTCGTTCATCTTCTCGGCGCGTCTCATCCCCGAATTCAACGACGACGGCCGCGTGGAGTCGGTGCTGTCGATCGCGTCCAACATCACCGACCAGGAGCTGATCGACGCCGCGCTGCGCGAGAGCAAGGCGCGGCTGGAGTTCACGCTGGCGGCCGCGCACGTGGGCGAGTGGGAGATCGACGTCGCCAGCGGCGAGTGCCGCCACTCCGACCTGTACGACCGGTGCTTCGGCTACGCGGCGCCGGTGCCGGGCTGGAACCTCGAGTCGCTGTTCGCGCACGTGCACGAGGACGACCGCGAACGCGTGCGCGCGCTGGCCGAGCGCGCGTTCGCGAGCGGCACCGAGCTCGGCTTCGAGGCGCGCGTGATCTGGCCCGACGGCAGCGAGCACTGGATCGACCTGCGCGGCAGCCCCTACGTGTCGGCGCGCGCCAGCCAGCACGAGCCGGCGCGCGTGCGGTTCCTGGGCATCATCGCGGACATCACCAAGCGCAAGCAGACCGAGGCCACGCTGCGCGACGCCGACCTGCGCAAGGACGAATTCCTCGCCACGCTGGCGCACGAGCTGCGCAACCCGCTCGCGCCGATCCGCAACGCCGTGCAGATCATGGCCCTGTCGCGCGACGAGGCCATGCACGACAACGCGCGCCGGATCATCGAGCGCCAGCTCAAGCAGATGGTGCACCTGGTGGACGACCTGCTGGACGTCAGCCGGATCAGCCAGGGCAAGGTGGAGCTGCGGCTGGAGCAGGTGGACGTGGCCGAGGCGGTGGTCGAGGCGATCGAGACCAGCCGTCCGCTGATCGACGCCGGCCGCCACCACCTGACGACGCGTCTCGCGCCGCCGCGCTCGCTGATGGTCGATGCCGACCTCACGCGCCTGTGCCAGATCGTGGCCAACCTGCTGAACAACGCGGCCAAGTACACGCCCGAGGGCGGCCACATCCAGGTGCTGGCCGAGCGCGACGGCGACGAGGCCGTCATCACGGTCCAGGACACGGGCATCGGCCTGAGCGTGGACATGCTGCCCCGCGTTTTCGACATGTTCGCGCAGGTGCAGCGCTCGATGGAGCGCGCGCAGGGCGGGCTGGGCATCGGGCTTGCGCTCGTCAAGCGGCTCGTCGAGATGCACGGCGGCAGCGTGGCCGCGTACAGCGAGGGCGCCGACCGCGGCTGCCGCTTCGTCGTCCGCCTGCCGCTGATCCGCGCGCCCGCCCACCCGCAGCGCCCGGACACCGGCCATGGCCTCGAGGCCGAGGACACCGATGGGCTGCGCGTGCTGGTGGTGGACGACAACACGGACAGCGCCGACAGCCTGTCCCAGGTGATGGGGCTGCTGGGCTACCCGGTGATGGTGGCGCACGATGGTGTGGAGGCCGTCGAGACGGCCGCGCGATGGCGTCCGGGCGTGGTGCTGCTGGACATCGGCATGCCGCGCATGAATGGCCTGGACGCCGCGCGCGCCATCCGCGGGCTGCCCGGCGGCGATCGGGTTTGGCTGGTGGCGCTGAGCGGGTGGGGCCAGGCCGAGGATCGGCGGCGGTCGCGCGAGGCCGGGTTCGACCATCACTTCGTCAAGCCGGTGGACGTCGAGGCCCTGATCGAGTTGATCCGAAGGCTGCCGAAACGCTGAGGGCTTGCGGCTTGGGCGAAACTACGCGGATGCCTCGGACCCCGATGTTCTCCCCGCTGCCCGACGGTCCGCTCGACGTGGTCGGCGACGTGCATGGCGAGCTCGACGCGCTGCAGGCCCTGCTGGGCCACCTGGGCTACGACGCGGACGGCGGCCACCCCGACGGCCGCCACCTCGTCTTCGTCGGCGACCTGTGCGACCGCGGGCCCGACAGCCCGGGCGTCATCGCGTTCGTGGAGCGGCTGGTGCGCGCGGGCCGCGCGCTCGCGACGCTGGGCAACCACGAGATCAACCTGCTGCGCGGCGACCGCAAGGACGGCAACGACTGGTTCTGGAACGAGTACAACGCCCGCGACGCCAAGTACGAGCCGCGCGTGCACATCAGCGCCGACGAGCGCGATGCGGTGATCGCGTTCCTGCGCACGCTGCCCCTCGCGCTCGAACGCGACGACCTGCGCGTGGTGCACGCGGCGTGGGACGTCGCGTCGATCGCGCAACTGCGCGCCGCGGATCCGTCCCTGAGCCGCGTCGAGCATTTCCTGCGCTGGGATGCCGACGCCGAGGGCCTGATCGCCGTGCGCGGCATCGGCGAGGCCGCGCGCCTGGAGTACGCGCAATACCGCGAGCGCCTGGTCGACCCGTTCCAGGCCGTGCCGATGCTGATGGCCACGGCCCAGGTCGACGAGCTGCGCCAGATGGCCAACCCGATCCGCGTCGTCACGTCCGGCATCGAGCGGGTGGCCGCACGGCCGTTCTACGCGAGCGGCCACTGGCGCTTCGTCGAACGCATCCGCTGGTGGGACGAATACGCCGACACGGTGCCGGTGATCGTCGGCCACTACTGGCGACAGTTCGCGCGGGTGGATCGCGCGTCGCTGGGCAAGACCGAGGAGAACCTGTTCACCGACCTGTCGCCCACGGCATGGCACGGGCAGCGCGGCAACGTGTTCTGCATCGATTTCTCGGTGGGCGGCCGTTTCCTCGAACGCCCGCTGCCAC
>Ga0209677_100663_pt1 | contig 17947 bp, 16 predicted proteins | sample AraplaCvi_mCL_r2_2_FD_184285 | JGI IMG/M metagenome (GOLD analysis project Ga0209677, IMG submission 184285) | Arabidopsis root microbial communities from North Carolina, USA - plate scrape CL_Cvi_mCL_r2 (SPAdes) (version 2) | ecosystem: Host-associated > Plants > Roots > Endosphere | place: USA... | reverse complement strand
CCTCGTTGCGCACCAGGAGCGGCGGATTGATCTCGGTATAACCGTGCTCGTTGGTGTGCAGGTCGAGCATGAATTGCCCGATCGCGCGCTCGAGCCGCGCCAGCCCCTTCTTCAGCACGACGAAGCGCGCCCCCGAGAGCTTCACGGCCGACTCGAAATCCATATAGCCAAGGCCGGTGCCGAGATCGTCGTGCAATTTCGGCGTGAAAGCATAGTTGCGCTTCGCACCGAACACGTGGTGCTGCACGTTGTCGTGTTCGTCCTTGCCGTCAGGCACCTCGGCGAGCGGCAGGTTCGGGATCGCGGCAAGCTCCCGCGCCAGCTCCTCGTCGGCTTGCTTTGCGGCAGCCTCTAACTCCGGCATCGTGGTCTTGAGCTTGGCGACCTCTTCCATCAGCGCAGTTGCGCGCGCCTCGTCCTTGGTCTTCTTGGCCTCGCCGATCTCCTTGGAGGCGGCGTTGCGCCGCGCCTGGGCCTGCTCGGAAGACAGGATCGCCGCGCGACGTCGTTCATCGATGGCCAGGAGCTGCGACGACATCGGCGCCAGGCCACGCCGCGCAAGCGCGGCATCGAACGCTAGCGGGTTGTCGCGGATCGATTTGATGTCATGCATGATCGTTCGGTCCTGGAGACGAGATTTGGCCGAGTCGCGCGGGTGCGCAAACCGCGCCTGCAGTACCGCGATTAACGTCAATTGGGAAGCGAACCGGGATCGATCGGGAGGGCAAGCGCCCTCCTCCGCTACTCCGCCGGTTTAACCGGGGTCGTCGAAGCGCCGGTGCCGGCACGGGCCGCGTCGGCCTTCTTCTCCACGATCCGTACGGCGATGATCGCGCCCTCATAGAGGGCCAGCAACGGCAGCGCAAGCGAGGCTTGGCTCAGCACATCAGGCGGGGTCAGGACGGCGGCGATGATGAAGGCGATGACAACGAAATAGCGCCGCTTCTCGCGCAGCATCTGCGAGTTGACGATGCCGATCCGTCCCAAGAGCGTCAGGATCACTGGAAGCTGGAAGGCAATGCCGAAGGCAAACACCAGCGACATCATCAAGGACAGGTACTCGCCAACCTTGGGCAGCAGTGCGATCTGTGCCGTCTCCGCGCCGCCCGACTGCTGCATGCCGAGCGAGAAGCGGATCAGCATCGGCAGCACGACGAAATAGACCATCGCCGCGCCCGCTACGAAGAACACCGGTGTCGCGATCAGATATGGCCGGAAAGCGTTGCGCTCGTGACGATACAGGCCAGGTGCGACAAACTTGTAGATCTGGGTCGCGACGATCGGGAATGAGATGAAGCCGGCGCCAAACAGCGCCAGCTTGAGCTGGGTGATGAAATATTCCAGCAGCGCGGTGTAGATGAACTTGGAGTTCTCTGGTCCCGCGACCCAGACGAAGGGCCAGACGAGCCAATTGTAGATCTGCTTGGCGAAGATGAAGCAGACGATGAAGGCAACGCCGAACCCGAGCAATGCCTTGATCAGCCGCGACCGCAGCTCGATCAGATGCTCCATCAGAGGGGCCTTGCTGGCCTCGATGTCTTCGGCGCTCATGACGCTTTGGCGTCCTTGAGCCGGCTCTCGTCTGTATCAGCGGCAGGTGCGGGCGCAGCCTCGGGCGGCACCTCGCGAACGATGGCTAGCGGCTCGTCAACGGACTGATGCGCCTCGGCTTCCACGAAAGTTTCCGGTTTGGGCGCCTCGGGCGTGGTCGGACCCGCGACGGCGTCGGCTGCGGCCTCGCCTGATACTGGCGCCTGCTCGACTGTCGGGGTCGACGCCGCTGTCGGCTTGTCGACACCTTCGATATCCAATGCCTTGTCGACGTCACGCTGCAACGAACTGATCACGCCGGTCGGGCTGAAGCCGGACGCGGCCTCGCGGACCTCGTCGAAGCTCTTCTTCAGGTCGGCCATCTCGGCTTCGCGCAGGGCCTCCTGGAATTGCCCCTGGAATTCGGCGGCCATTCGCCGGGCCTTGCCCATCCACTGCCCGACCATGCGCAGAACGCCCGGCAATTCCTTCGGGCCGATCGCGACCAGCGCAACGACCGCGATGACGAGCAGTTCACTCCACCCGATGTCGAACATGCAAACATCCGCCTACGCAGCGCCCCCACATCCGGCTTCTGCCCGGATGCGACGCCGCTCGCACCTCACCCGTTCCGGTCAGACAGCCTTGCTGCCGACATCCGTGCGGGTCGCCGTGGGTGTGGCGCCATGATCAATCGACTTGGCCGGCTCCGGCCTCTCGGCAGGCTTGTCGTCATCCTGCATGCCCTTCTTGAACGCCTTGATGCCCTGTGCGACGTCGCCCATCAGGTCGGAAATCTTGCCACGCCCGAACAACAGCAGGACGACCGCGATCACCACGATCCAGTGCCAAATGCTAAGCGAACCCATCCTGCAACCCTCCAAACTCGAGGGGCCGGCGAGCCGGCCCAAGCTGGACGGAAAGTAGGCGCGAAGGGCGCAGAAGACAAGGACTTAAGGCCATTTTGCGCCCTGTGATCACGCGGCCGACTGACGCTATCGTTACCGGATCGGCGGATAGAATTTACCCCCTCGCCCGTGCTCGAAAAGTTACCGGTTCCCTGCGAAAGCGATCACCCGTCCGTGCCCTCTTTCGCGAATAATCGGCGGGGAATTTGGAATGAAGCGTTGGACGAAGCGGCTCGGCTTGGGAGCCGTGATTTTCGTGGTCCTTGTTGTCGGCGTCGCCTACCTCATGCTGCGTGCATCGCTGCCGCAGACCACGGGCAGTCTGTCGTTGCCGGGTCTGGAACGCCCCGTTCGCGTCATGCGGGATGCACACGGCATCCCGACGATCCAGGCGGACAGCCGACACGATCTCTATATGGCGCTCGGGTTCGTTCATGCGCAGGACCGCCTGTTCCAGATGGACCTGCAACGGCGCGCAGGAGCCGGCCGGCTGGCCGAGATCGTGGGCAATCCCGCCCTTGCAAGCGATCGATTCATGCGGACGCTCGGGCTCTACCGTCATGCAGCAGCCAGCGTGAATGCGGCATCGCCGGAATTCAGGGCAGTGCTCGAGGCCTATTCGGCGGGGGTCAACGCCTTCCTGCACAGTGGAAAGTCGTTGCCGATCGAATTCACGGTGCTCAACTATCGGCCTGACGATTGGGCTCCGGCAGACAGCCTGGTGCTGGGCAAGCTGCTGGCCTTGCAGCACAGCGGCAATTACCGCAAGGAGCTGCTCTACGCCCGCCTGGCCCACCTGCTGCAGGCCGACGAGATCGACAAGCTGTTCCCCGGTTATCCCGCTGATGCCCCTGTCACGCTCAAGCAACTCGCCGCCCTGACGGACGCGCCGTCACTGGACGGTCTGTTGGCGGCGCTGCCGAATGACCATTCGCCGCAACGAGCGTCCAACAACTGGGTGGTCGACGGCGCGCATAGCGTGACCGGCAAGCCGCTGCTCGCGAACGACCCGCATCTCGATTTCGCGGCGCCCTTGATCTGGTATCTGGCACGGCTCGAAGCACCCGATCTCCAGGTCACCGGCGCGACGATCGCCGGCGCGCCCGTGGTCGTGCTCGGCTACAACGATCGCATCGCCTGGGGCTTCACGACGACAGGTGCCGATGTCGAAGATGTCTTCGTCGAAACCGTGGATCCCAGTGATCCGCAACGCTACGCGACACCGCAGCGAATGGCCGCCTTCGACGTCCATGACGAACGCATTCTGGTCAGGGGCAGCATGCCGGTCACATTGAGCGTGCGCGAAACGCGCCATGGTCCAGTGATTTCAGACATCGTCGCCGACATGCCGCCCGCGCCTGCCAATTCGGTGATGGCGCTGCAGACCAGCTTCCTGACCGACGACGATCAATCGGTCGAGGCGATCTGGCGCTTTGGACTGGCGCGGGATTGGACCAGTTGGCGCGACGCGTTGCGCCTGTTCACCGCGCCGGCGCAAAACATGGTCTATGCGGATCGCGACGGAAATATCGGCTTCATGGTGCCGTCCCACATTCCGATCCGCAAAGCGGGCGATGGACGGATGCCGGTCGAAGGCGCCTCAGGCGAGCACGATTGGTCGGGGTTCATTCCGTTCGAAAAGCTGCCGCAGGCCTACAATCCGCCTTCCGGCCACATCGCTTCGGCAAACAACAAGATCGTGCCTGGCGCTTATCCGTTTCTCATCACCCATGACTGGGACGCGCCGTATCGGATCGAACGTATCGAGGACAGTCTCGCCACAACGTCGCAGCAATCGATGGCCAGTTCGACACTATTGCAGGGCGATGTCGTCTCGCTCGCGGCGAAGGAATTGCTGCCATCCATGCTGGCGGCGGAGCCGGCCGATCCGCGGGAACGCGCGGCGATCGCCCTGCTGCGGCGGTGGGACGATCGCATGGACGCCGACCGCCCCGAGCCGCTGATCTTCTCGGCGTGGGTGCGGGCCATCAATAAGCACTTGTTCGCGCCGCGACTCAGCAGCATCTACGGCCGCTATTGGCTGCCTTCGGTGCGTGCCACGGCAAACATCCTGCGGAAGGACGACGGCTGGTGCGGCAAGGATGGCTGCCAGCGCCTGCTGGCCGATGCGCTCAAGGATGCGCTGGACGACCTGTCGAACCGGTACGGCGCAAGAATGGAGAAATGGCGCTGGGGCGACGCCCATCGGGTGAGCCTCAGCCACCCGATCTTCTCCCACATTCCGGTGCTTCGCAGCCTGTTTGACCGCCACCCACCGGCCGCAGGGGCGGCCGACACCGTCAATGCTGGCGGCTTCGACGCCAACCAAGAGGAAACACCGTTCGCCGACATCCATGGGCCGGGATTGCGCGCGATCTACGATCTCGCCGATCCCGACAACTCCACGTTCCAGCTGGCGCTCGGTCAGTCCGCCCACCCGCTGTCGCCGCACTATGCCGACATGGAGGAGCTATGGCTTCGCAACGAAGGCCTTCGCATCGGTCGGGAGCCTGCCGGCGACATCCTGACCCTGACGCCTTGAGGCGTCAGTCGGCATCACCGCCGTCACCATGCCTGTCGGCATTGTCTGCGCCGCCATGGTCCGGCTGCTCGGCCTCCGAATGTTCCGTCTCTTCGTGAGATGGCGCTTCAGACTGATCCTCGTCCGACTGGGCTTCTTCCGCGCTTGCGGTTTCAGCGCTTGCCGTCTCCGGAGCCTCGCGCTCTGCGGCCTCGGTCTCCCGAGTATCGTGCTCCGAAATATCACCCTCTGGCGTATCGCTCTCCGAAGTTTTGCTCTCCGAGATCTTGCTCTCGGGGCGCGCCTCATGATCGCCTTCCGGCTCGGCCCGGGGCGCCAGCGCCAGATCGAGATCGCCGGGCTCCAACGGATCCTCGTCCTCGCGCAGCGTCGGATCGTCCGACGGCGACGGAACCGTGAAGCCGGTCGGCAGGCGCGAATCCAGCAGTCCGGTCCCTTTCAGTTCCTCGAGGCCCGGCAGGTCGCCGAGCGTCTCGAGGCTGAACTGGGTCAGGAACGCATCGGTCGTTCCAAAGGTCAGCGGGCGGCCCGGCGTCTTGCGGCGGCCGCGCGGCTTGATCCAGCCGGTTTCGAGGAGGACGTCGAGCGTGCCCTTCGAGGTCACGACGCCGCGGATCTCTTCGATTTCGGCGCGCGTCACCGGCTGGTGATAGGCAACGATCGCCAGCACCTCGATCGCCGCGCGCGACAGCTTCTTTGTCTCGGTGCTCTCGCGCGACATCAGCCAGGCGAGATCACCTGCGGTGCGGAAGGTCCATTTGTTGGCAACGCGGACCAGGTTGACGCCGCGGGTCGCATAATCGGCCTGCAACTGCGCCAGGGCCGCCTTCACGTCGACCCCTTCCGGCATGCGCTTGGCGAGCGTTGCCTGATCGAGCGGTTCGGATGCGGCGAACAGCAGAGCTTCCAGAACGCGCAGCTCCTCAGGCCGCGCCTGCGGCTCGGCCGCGATCTCTTCGGCTTCCTCCATGCGCATTTCCGCCAAACTTGCCATGGCACGGTCTCCTTCTTCGTTACTCAACCGTCAAGTCCGGCACGGTCATGGCGCCGGGCGGTTGCGGCGGACGCTTACGAAAATACAGCGGCGCGAACGCCTGCTGCTGGTTCAGTTCGAGCTGGCCCTCGCGCACCAGCTCAAGTGCTGCAGCAAAACTGGAGGCAAACACGGTGGCGCGCTGCGAGTCGTCGGCGACGTAGTTCATCAGGTAGCTGTCGAGCGAGCTCCAGTCGTCCGTGACCTCGGTCATGCCGACAAGCCGCTCCAGGGTCGCGCGCGCCTCCGCCAGCGACCACACCGTGCGCCGCGCCAGATGGACCGAGGTCAGCACGCCCGACTGGCGCTGCGTCGCATAGGCCGAGAGCAGGTCGAACAAGGTCGCGGTGAACTTCTGGTGGCGGACCTCGGCGATCGATTCCGGATTGCCGCGCGGGAACACGTCGCGCTGGAACTGCGGTCGGTTCATCAGCCGGTTGGCGGCCTCGCGGATCGCCTCGAGCCGGCGCAGCCGGTTGGCGAGTGCGGTCGCCATCTCCTCGGCGCTCGGCCCCTCCGCTGCTGGCGGCTCGGGCAACAGCAGGCGCGACTTCAGGAAGGCCAGCCACGCCGCCATTACCAGGTAGTCGGCGGCGAGCTCGAGCCGGATCTTCCGCGCCGCCTCGATGAACTGCAGATACTGATCGGCCAGCGCCAGGATCGAGATCTTGGCGAGATCGACCTTCTGCTGCCGCGCCAGCGCCAGCAAGAGGTCGAGCGGCCCTTCATAGCCCTCGACATCGACGACCAATGCCGGCTCGCCCTCGGACAGCTCCGCGGGCCGGCCGGTTTCAAAAGACAGAATTTCGGCAGTCATGCGTTCGCTGGTCCCAGCCGGTTGATCAGGGCGTCGAGCTCGGCCCGCGCCGCGAGGCGGTCGAACGCGATCGGCGCCTTACGCGCCGCGAGCGCCCGGTCTGCGCGCGCCAGCGCCCCGCCAGATAGCATCGGCGTCTCGGCCGCGACCGCCTGCATCTCGTCGAGCTTGCCGTTACAGTGCAGGACCATGTCGCAGCCAGCGGCGATGATGGCCCGCGTGCGGTCGGCGATCGAGCCCGCCAATGCATTCATCGAGACGTCATCACTCATCAACAAACCCTGGAACCCGATTTTGCCGCGAATCACGCGCGAGATCATTGTCGCAGAAGTCGTGGCCGGATGGGCGGCGTCGATCGCGCTAAACACAACATGTGCGGTCATGGCCATCGGCAGGTCGGCCAAGGGCCGGAACGCAGCAAAATCGGTCGCCTCCAGCTCGCTTTCCGGCGTGTCGACGGTCGGCAGCAGGAAATGGGTGTCGGCGGTGGCCCGGCCATGACCGGGAATGTGCTTCAGCACCGGCAGCACGCCGCCCTGCTCCAGCCCCTTAGTCACCGCACGCGCGATCGCAGCCACCTTGGCCGGATCGGTGCCATAGGCCCGGTTCCCGATTACGGCGTCGGCGCCGGGAACGGGCACGTCGGCCAGCGGCAGGCAGTCCACCGTGATCCCCAACTGCTCGAGATCGTCGGCGATCAGGCGGGCGCTGAGACGGGCCGCCTCGAGCCCAAGGGCCGAATCAATGTCATAGAGCCGGCTGAACACCTCTCCCGGCGGATAGAGCGGCCAGTGCGGCAGCCCCAACCGCTGCACCCGCCCGCCTTCCTGGTCGATCAGGATGGGGGCGTCTAGAAAGCCGGCAACATCCCGCAATTCCTGAACCAGCGCAGCAACTTGAGCCGGCGTCTCGACATTGCGTTTGAACAGGATGAAGCCCCAAGGCTGGGCCGCCCGGATGAACGCCTGCTCGTCCGCGCTCAGCGTCAGCCCTGCGACACCGGTAATGAAGGCCCGTCTGGTCATGGGGCCGCTTACCGCCGGCCCCATGCACGGTCAAGCAGGGGTTACTGGTTACTAAACGCGAAACACTGGCCGCCAGCGCTTTTCAACGTTCCGCACATCTTGTTGGCCTCGTCCCGTGACGCAAACGGCCCGACCGCAGCGCGATACATGACCTTGCCGTTGGGTTCCACACGCTTGATCACAGGCGAATAGGACCCAAGCACCGACGAATATTTCGCCTGCACCGCCTGATAGGACGATATCGCGTCGGCTTCGCTGATCTGCGACGAGATCGAGACCAGGTAGCCGCCGGAGGCCGCCGGGGCAGCCGCAGCAGGCTGCTCGGCCGGATTGAGCGACGCCACCCGGCCGGCAGGCGCCTGCGCCGGCGTGATCGCCATCGGCGCATTGTTGGCAGACGCGTTGGCATTGGCGGGCGAATTGTGCGGCAGCACCGGCTGCGCCGCGATCACCTTTGCCGGCTTGATCGCAGGCGGCGGAGCCGCGGCGGCGTCAGCCTGGTTGCTGCTCACCGACAGCGTCTTGATCGGACGCGGATCGCCGTTCGGCATGGTGCCGTTGTTGACGCTGGGCGCCGCGGACGCCATCGCGCTGGGCGCGACGCTCGCCGGCGACGGCGGATTTCCATTCTGGTTGAGTTGCGGGAACACCACGCGCGGCCCACCACTGTTGCCGCCGATGGACCGGCTCGGATCGACCGGCGTCTCCTCGCGCGACACGAGCTTTTCGCTGCCGTCGCCACCGAGCAGGCGGTCCGGCACCTTCGGAGAGGCGTCGGAGGGCGACGCCATGATCTTGGTCGGGCTGTTGTCGGCCCTGATGATCGGCGGCTCGCCGCTGCGCGTGCCTGCGAAATAGCTCCGATAGGCGAAGGCGCCGCTGGTGCCGAGGACCCCGAGTGCGAGGATCGCGACCACCATCATCTTGCCGCCGCGGCGCTTCGGCACCTCTTCCTCTTCCGCCTCGTCGTAGCCGTCCTGATAGCCGAATTGGTCTTCCTGATAGTCCTGCTCGCCCTGATAGTCCTGCTGGGCCGGACCGAGCTGCCCATACAGCGCGTCGTCATAGCGCGATGGGTCGGTGCCGCCGTGCTCATCGAACGCGGGCTCGCGTGGGAAATGCGGATCGGCCTCGGCTTCATCGGCACCGAAGCGATGGCGGGACTCGCCGACGCTGAAGTCGAGCTTGGCCAGCTCGTCAGCGAAATCCTGATTGGGGTGGGACCGCGGCGCGACGCCGGGATGCTGCGGCTGCTGTCCGTCGTAGTCCTGCTCGGCGAAGTCCTGGTCGAGGTCGCCGTGGCCCTGCGGCGCGCCCGGAAATGGCGGCGGCACCGCATAGCCGGGGGCTGCCGCCGCCCGCTGCTGCTCGGCAAACGGATCGCGGGCGGATGCCGGGAGCTGCTGCTGGCTCCTGGGAATTTCCGGCCGATTGGCCCGCTGCATCCATGACGGCGGTCCGGAGGGAATCGACGGCTCGGGCTCGGTCGGCGGCGCCGGCTGCCGCACGGCGGGCGCACGCGGAGCGACCGGAGGCACGCCGCGTCCGGATTGCGCGTCGGTCTGCCCGATCAGCCGCGCCAGTTCGGCGAGCGGATCGGCATCGGCGCGGGGATCGCCGCCGCGGCCGAAACCATCGGAGGGGAAGGATCTGTCCTGATAACGATCAGCCATGGTAATGAAGCGTCCCTGCGGGTGAGCCGCATATTCGAGCCAAAGGCGGACCCTGCCAGATTGAGGCCCCCAACCTAGGTTGCGTCCGTCTCCTACTACTACCTCATCGCATCGGGAGCATGGACGCCCAAAACAGCAAGTCCCGACGCCAGAACCGAGACAACGCCCTGAACCATGGCCAATCGCGCCTTGGTCATGTGTGCATCATCATTAATAATGAAGCGTAAATAGGGCAAATCGCGGCCCTTCGTCCAGAGCGCGTGAAATTCACTCGCCAAATCATAGAGATAGAAAGCGATCCTGTGAGGCTCATGAGCTGCCGCCGCGCCCTCGATCATGCGCGGATACATAGCAAGCCGCTTTAAGAGCTCCAATTCCGTGGAATCACTGAGCCGCTCAAGGTCCGCATCCGACAAATATGCGATGCGCGCATCCTCCTCATCAGGCAGATCCGGAAACACCTCGCGCGCGTTGCGGAAAATCGAATGCCCGCGCGCGTGTCCGTATTGCACGTAGAAAACCGGATTGTCCTTCGACTGCTCGATCACCTTGGCAAGGTCGAAATCCAGCACTGCATCGTTCTTGCGATAGAGCATCATGAAGCGCACGGCGTCGTTGCCGACCTCGTCGACCACCTCGCGCAAGGTGACGAAATCGCCTGAGCGCTTCGACATCTTCACCGGCTCGCCATTGCGCAGCAGCTTGACGAGCTGGACGATCTTGACGTCGAGCGTGGCCTGCCCGGCCGTCACCGCCTTCACCGCCGCCTGCATGCGCTTGATGTAGCCGCCGTGATCGGCGCCGAACACGTCGATCAGATCGGCAAAGCCGCGCTCGAACTTGTTACGATGGTTGGCAATGTCCGACGCGAAATATGTGTAGGTGTTGTCAGACTTGATCAGCGGGCGATCGACATCGTCGCCGTAAGCCGTGGCGCGGAACAGAAGCTGCTCGCGATCCTCCCAATCCTCGACCGGAGCGCCCTTCGGCGGCGGCAGACGCCCCTCATAGACGTCACCACGCTCACGCAGAAAGTCGATGGTCTCGGCGACCTTGTTGTTACCGGTCGAGATCAGGGAACGCTCGGAGAAGAACACATCGTGCTTGATGTTGAGGGCGGCGAGATCACCCTTGATCTCGTCCATCATCATCGCGATCGCCTTGTCGCGCACGATTGGCAGCCATTGCGCCTCCGTCATGTCGCGGAGCTGGTTGCCATGCTCGGCCACCAGCGCCTGCCCGACCGGCTTCAGGTAGTCGCCGGGATAAAGACCTTCCGGAATCCTGCCGATGTCCTCGCCGAGCGCCTCGCGATACCTGAGGAAGGCCGAGCGCGCGAGCACGTCGACCTGAGCGCCGGCATCGTTGATGTAGTATTCTCTGACGACATCGTGCCCGGCAAACTGCAGCAGGCTGCACAGCGCATCGCCGAACACGGCACCACGGCAATGGCCGACATGCATCGGCCCGGTCGGATTGGCCGAGACATATTCGACGTTGACCTTCGGCGCTCCCTTGACCGGCGTGATCCGGCCATACGCCGCGCCCTCGCGCAGAATGGTGCCGAGCTGCTCCGCCCACACGTTGGGGTGCAAAGTGAGATTGATGAAGCCGGGACCGGCGACATCGACCTTGGCGACCAGCGCGTCTTCGCGCAAGCGTGCTGCGATCTGCTCGGCAAGATCGCGCGGCTTGGCCTTGGCCTCCTTCGCCAGCACCATTGCGGCATTGGTCGCCATGTCGCCGTGGCTCGGATCGCGCGGCGGCTCGACCACCACGCGCGAAAAATCGATGCCGTCGGGCCAGCCGCCCGCGTCAGCGAGATCGGCACAAATGGCATGCACGCGCGCCAGCACGTCGGCGAAAAGATGCAGGTTTCGAGCTTTGTCGGGCATGGGCGCCGCCTAACGCAAATCCGGGGTCGAGTCAAAAAGCCTGTGGTGCTCGGTCAGCGCGAAACGGTCGGTCATCCCGGCGATGAAATTGCCGATCCGCCGGATGCGCTCCCCCTCCCCCTCGCAGCCCTGCAGCCATTCCGGCGGCAGCGCGGCCGGATCGGCCCTATAACGGCCGAACAGGTCGGCCACGATGCCCTCGGCGTCACGCATCACCGTCATCACCCGCGGATGGCGATACATGTGGTGCCACAGAAAGGTCTTGATGGCGGCCTCGGAGGCCGAGACCTCGGGCGAAAAGGCGACGAGCTGCCGGCCATGGTTACGAACGTCCTCGACCGAGGCCGGCTGGGCGGCATCGAGCCGGCGCCGCGTCTCCGACATGACAGCCGAGATCAGGTAGGAAATCAGCTCCCGCACCAGCTCCGCGCCGCGCCTGATGTCGTCGAGTCCAGGATAATGCCGATCGATGGCGTCGATCATCGCCTGCGTCAGCGGCATCTCCTTGAGATCGTCGACGGCGAACAGCCCGGCCCGCAGCCCGTCGTCGATGTCATGGGCGTCATAGGCGATATCGTCCGATATCGCGGCGACCTGGGCCTCCAGGGAGGCGTAGCTCGAAAGTTCGAGGTCCCAGCGCTGGTTGAACTCGAGGATTCCGATCGGAACGGGATCGGCCAGGGGGCCGTTGTGTTTGACGATACCCTCCAGCGTCTCCCAGGTCAGGTTGAGCCCATCGAATTCCGGGTAGCGCTGCTCCAGCGCGGTGACCACGCGCAAAGTCTGGGCATTGTGATCGAAGCCGCCGTAATCCTTCAGGCAGACATTGAGCGCCCGTTCGCCAGCATGGCCGAACGGCGGATGGCCGACATCATGCGCCAGGGCAAGCGTCTCTGTCAGGTCCTCGTCGAGCCCGAGCTGGCGGGCGAGCGCGCGCGCAATCTGCGCGACTTCCAACGAATGTGTCAGCCGGGTTCGGTAGTGGTCACCCTCGTGAAACACGAACACCTGGGTCTTGTGCTTGAGCCGCCGGAACGCCGTGGAATGGATCACCCGGTCGCAATCGCGCCGGAAGGCGCTGCGGGTCCGCGACGGCGGCTCGGCCACCAGCCGGCCGCGGCTGCGATCGGGATCGCAGGCATGGGGCGCACGGGGGGCAGCCATTCCGACCGACACGACAGCTTGGACCTTTCCGAGAATTGATTCCTTTACGCGGTGCACTTAACTATGGGGAACGCCCGATACCAATCAAATTGGGCCTGAATTCTGGTCCGGAGACTGTTGCCATGACTGACGCCGTCACCATCAGCGAGCGCGCCGCCCGCCGGATCGGGCAGATCCTGAGCAAGGAGGATGCCGGCGCCATGCTGCGGATTTCAGTCGAGGGCGGCGGCTGCTCCGGCTTCCAGTACAAGTTCGACATTGAGCGCGCCAAAGCCGACGACGATCTCGTGATCGAGCGCGACCAGGCGGTGGTGCTGGTCGATCCGGCCTCGGTGCCGTTCCTGGCCGGTTCGGAGGTCGATTTCGTCGACGACCTGATGGGCGCCTCGTTCCGCGTCAACAATCCCAACGCCACCGCCTCCTGCGGTTGCGGCACCAGTTTTTCGGTCTGAGGCGCAAAACTCTCTCCGTCGTCATTCCGGGGCGCCCGAAGGGCGAGCCCGGAATCCATAACGATGGTGATTATGGATTCCGGGCTCGCGCGTTCCGCGCGCCCCGGAATGACGGTGACAAATTTCTCTTGCGCCTCTCGTGATCTCCCTCCGGCCTCATCGTTCGCGAAAGCGGACGATCCAGTATTCCAGAGACCGACTCGGTCTCCCGAGCGGCCGCGGCGTATTGGATGCCCGCCTGCGCGCGGCATGACAGCAGAGTATGAGGCAGCATTCTCGCGACATGTTCTGCCCGAGCTTTGCAAGATACTCGTCCCTCTCGACGAGAGGGCGCAGGGAAGACCGGGCGCTGACCTCGCCCATGGCCCGCCTGCAGAAAAGAAAGCAGGCGGCAGTCACCACAGGTTCGGCCGAGACATCCCGGCCTTCCCTGCGCGAGTGGGTTTACGGCTTATACGCGCTCTCCCCAGGGACCGGCTTTCTTGCCCCTGTCGTCCGCGCGCTCGTCAAAGCGCCGCAGACTTGACCTCAGCACCGGGAGGCCAGGACCACACGACTTCACCGTCCGTGCCGGCCGCGCTCGTCTGGCGCCGCCTTCACGTCCATCGCAGCCCGCCTCTACGTATCGTGACGACGCGTACGTCCCTCCGCGATGAGGCGGGATGGCATAGAGAAACATGATTTCCGAAAAAACGAAAGCGATTTATTTTCGCTCAAGGGGCTTGAACATGCTCATCAAGTTGAAGCGGCTGACGAAATTCGCACATTCGCGCAGAGGATTTGACGGCGCCCGGCGCCAAAAGCTCGCCGGCAGGACCAAGTTCGGACTCTTCTAGGCCACCGCCGTGATCGAATGCGAGGACACCGTGCGCTCGACGCATCCGGCGCGGCAACGGCTGCATGGCTCGCGACCGCGAGCACTGGGCAGTGAAATCGTCCTGCCCTAAACATACGGGGGCACTATTTCGTTTAGCTTTGCGGTGATCAGCAACGAGCGATCAGACCATGACCGACAACACGAATGCATCCAGTAGCCAGCTCTGGCGATCGATCCGGCACGAGGCCCATTCGGCTTTGGCGACTGATCCCGTCTTTGGCCGCTCCTTAAGAGCCGCAATCCTTGATCATGCCGATCTCGGCAGTGTGGTGGCTCATCAGATCGGCGCGCGCCTCGGCAAGAGCTCGGCCGAGGGCGAGCAGTTTGCGCGGATGGCCGGCGAGGCCTATCTGGCTGCGCCCCATCTCGTTGCGGCGGCGAGCTCTGATTTGCAGGGAATTGCAATTCGCGATCCTGCGACCACGGCTCTGCTGCCGCCGCTGCTCAATTTCAAAGGCTTCATCGCGCTGCAAGCGTTTCGCGTATCGAACTGGCTTTGGAGCAACAACAGGCTCGATCTCGCGCTGTTATTCCAGGCCGAATCCGCCACCTCGCTTCAGGTGAGTATCCATCCCTCATCAAGCATCGGGACCTCGGTATTTCTCGATCATGCAACTGGAATCATCGTCGGGGCTTTTGTGGATATCGGCGACGACGTGACGATCATGCAGAATGTCACCGTCGGACGCCAAGAAGCGCGAGCAGGCCATGGGCCACGGATCGGCCGCGGCGTCTTGCTCTCCTCGGGAGCAACGATCCTGGGCGACATCAACGTCGGAGACTTTGCCAGGATCGGTGCCGGAGCCGTGGTCACGACGGATGTGCCGGCGAGCTGCACGGCAGTCGGCGTGCCGGCACGCCTGACGAACTGTCCGGAGCAGCGGATGCCGGCTGGCGCGTGACGTCGCAATAGATCGATTTGAGGTCGACATCAGGCGGCAGACGATCCGGCATACCGAGCCCGACGCAGACCTCGCTAACAAAGCGCCGGCTCGGACGGCTTGTCCCGACGCGCGCGCGACAGCCAGCTGTTCAGATTGCGTCTCAAAACGGCTGCGGAAGGCCGATCACCTCGTCCCGTGGATGAACGCTTGGATCTCCTCCGGCGTAAGCTTGCCGTCTTTATTGGTGTCCATTGCCTTGAAGATTCTTTCGTGAGCTGCCTGGAACTCCTGCAGTGAGATGGTCCCGTCGCCGTCGGCGTCCATCAGAGCAAACATCATCCGCATCATGAAGGGTGCTCCCGTTGCACCGCCTCCCATCATGCCGCGCCCCATCATATGTCCCATCATCGCATCGCCCATCATGCTTCCCTGCCCCATGGAATGGGATTGCACCTGTTGCTGATCCGGTTGGTTGGGGGTCTGAGCCTGTGCCAGGACTGCAGCAGTGCCATAAGCCAGTACGAGAGCAGACGTCGTCAGTCCCAAGATGTGCCTGTACATTGAAACCTCCTCAAAGCGTCACCACGGTCCGATCATTCCGCCCCAGCGATCATTTTATCACTTCGCGCCAGGGCGGCAGATCAAATGTCTGCAAAGGGTCGGGCATTCACCGACGCTTACACCTTCTGCAATGACGTCCGCTATTTGGACCACGAGCAGAGGTCAATCGATCGACCGCTCATGTTTCGGCTGGTCCTCCCAGTCGTCCCACTCCACATGATTGACTTCAAGATAGCGCGACACGGCTACGCCGATGGTCGGGAAGAAGTAGCTCTCCCCAAGCTGTGCGAACAAGCCAAATCTCTTCAGCTTATCCTTTACGGGATCTTTGAGTTCGGCAAAACACAGTTCGATCCCCTTCGCGTGCAACGCCTCATCCAATTCGGCAATCATGTCGCAGGCGGTGACGTCCACGCTGGTGACCGGCTCCGCGGCGACGACCAGCCAGCGTGTGGGAGTCGGCGATGTCGCCACGGCCTCCAGGGCGCGCTCTCTGAAGAATTCAGCGTTGGCGAAAAACAGAGGCGCATCCCACCGAAACAGGATCAGTCCGGGGATGCGGCGCGCATCCGGATATCTCTTGATGTCGTGATAGCCTTTGACACCGTCGGCGCGCCCCAACACGGCGGAGTGCGGGCGCCAGCCATCCCAGAGAAACTCGATGACGGCGATGGCGATGGCGAGACCTATTCCTGGAATCACTCCGAGCACCGCTACGCCGACAAAGCAGACGATCGCCAGCCAGAACTCCCATCGCTGGATGCGATAGATTCGTTTGAGGTCGGCGACCTCGATCAAGCCGATCGCCGCCGCGATGACCACGGCGGCCAATGCAGCGCTGGGCAAATCCTCAAGGAGATTTGGTGCCGCCAACAGGAGCAAGGCGATCGCAAGCGCGCCGACGACGCTGGTAAGCTGGGTATGGGCGCCGGCCGCCTCGGCAACAGGTGTGCGTGAACTGCTGCTGCTGATCGGAAAACCCTGAAAAAATCCGGTCGCGAGATTGGCGACACCGAGCCCCACCATTTCCTGGTTGGGATCGACCCGGGCCCCCAAGCGTGCGGCATAGGCGCGTGAAAGCACGCTTGTATCGGCAAACGACACCATCGCCATCGCACAGCCGCCGATCAGCACCGGGATCATGTCGCCGTAGCCGATCCAGGGAACGACGAAACCGGGCAGCCCCTGAGGAAGAGGACCCAGGACCTTCACGCCGTAAAGCGTCCCGAGATCCAGCACACCGACAACGATTGTCGCCCCAACGACCGCGACCAGAATGCCCGGCAGCCGCTTGCTGTTCTTGAGAAGCAGGATAACGATCAGCGTGGCGAGGCCAATCCCAAACGCGACCCAATTTGTCCGCCCGTCAAGGATCGCGCCGGCGATCGCCCATAAATCCCGTAAAGGTCCTGCGCTCTTGATTGAGAAGCCGAGGAGCTTTGGCAATTGGCTGATCAATACGGTGAGCGCAATTCCGTTCATATAACCGTAGCGTATCGGCTTGGAGAGAAGCTCGGTCACGAAGCCCAGGCGCGCGATGCCCGCCAGGATGCATACCATCCCCGAGACGATCGCCATCATACCTGCCAGGGTTACGGCTCGCAGGGGATCGCCGCCGGACAGCGGCGTGACAACGCCCAGGATGATTCCTGCCAGAGCTGAGTCCGGGCCGAGGACGAGGATGCGGCTGGGGCCGAACAACGCGTAGGCCAGCAGCGGCACGATCGTTGCGTACAGACCATAGATGCCCGGCAAGCCCGAAGCCGCCGCGTAGGCTATTCCAACCGGGACCAGCATCGTCGCCAGCACGACCCCGGCGAAGATATCGTGCGGAAGCCATGCTGTGTCATATCGGCGGAAAGTATCGAGCCCCGGCAGCCACTGTATCCAGTACTTCATTTGCCGGTCACTCCTGCCCTCGGTCGCGACGGGCGATTGTGACAATCATATTACGTCCGGCGTGCGCTTCGCGTCAGTACTTGCATTCATACAAGCGCAGAATAATTCGTTGTGCGCCGCAATCTGGTGTCGGGCTTGGTTCAGAAAATTCGCTCGACGGATTCGCCGAGAAACTGGCCGAATTTTCTGAATCACCACATCAGGATGCCATTCGAGCGAGACGATAGACCGACATGGCCTTGCTGACGCCCTTGAGCTCGGCCTCGCTCTTTGCCACCGGGTATGGCGCGACGATGTCCGCCACATCGGGCGCGCCGTAAACCTCTTCGGTCATACAAATCTCATCGCCGTCGGCGAGGTTCTGCACCCGCGCTGCGATATTCACCGTCTGGCCAAAATAATCGAGCCGCTCATTGAGCGTGACCGCGATCGAGGCTCCGCGATGCACGCCGATTTTCAGGATGAAATCACGCTGCGGGCGGTCCCGATTCAGCTGATCCACGGCCTCGCGCATCTCGAGCGCCGCCCGTACCGCATCGGCCGATGTCGAAAACGCCGCCATCACGGCGTCGCCGATCGTCTTGGTGACGGCGCCGTCGTGCCGGACGGTGGCGTCGAGAAGGTGCTGGAAGTGCTGCTGCACCTGGATGTAGGCGTTGAGGTCGCCGATCCGCTCATAGAGCGCTG
>Ga0209677_100661_pt1 | contig 18051 bp, 17 predicted proteins | sample AraplaCvi_mCL_r2_2_FD_184285 | JGI IMG/M metagenome (GOLD analysis project Ga0209677, IMG submission 184285) | Arabidopsis root microbial communities from North Carolina, USA - plate scrape CL_Cvi_mCL_r2 (SPAdes) (version 2) | ecosystem: Host-associated > Plants > Roots > Endosphere | place: USA... | reverse complement strand
GGAGGCCCTCCCCGAGGTGATCTGCGGCGAGTCCGGGCTCGACCGGCCGGTCCGGTGGGTGCACGTCGCCGAAACGGCGGACGCGGCTGGACTGAGCAAGGGCGGTGAGTTGATCCTCGCGACGGGCGCCGCCTGGCCCCGAGGTGAAGAAGACCTCGATGAACTCGCACGACGGCACATCGAAGCTCGCGTGGTGGGATTGGTGCTGGAACTGAACCCGCACATGCGCGAAGCCCCCACCGCAATCGTCAACGCATTCCGGGCCGCAGACCTACCGCTCGTCGTCCTGCATCGCACCAGCCGATTCGTGGCGATCACCGAAGCTGTGCACTCGCGGATCGTGGGCGAGCAGATGGTCGCCCTCCGTGCCCGCGACGAGATACATGCCCTTTTCACCGAGCTCAGCCTCCGGGGAAGCCCCGCGGACTACATCGTGACCCAAGCAGCGCGCGTCCTCGGTTGCACGGTCGTGCTCGAAGACACGAGCCACCACGTCGTCGCCGTCGAGAGCGGTGGAGAGCCCGGTGCCATCGACGGTGATCAGCTCGGCGGGTGGGAGCATGAATCGCGACGAGCTCTCCGGGCTCATCCTGATTGGACGATCGTGCCCGTCGAAGCGCGCGCCTGCGTTGGGGACGGCTGATCGCCCTCCCGGGACGGGATCACCCGGCGGGCCGATCCAGCGTCCTCGAGCAAGCGGCTATTGCGCTCGCCATCAGCCGACTGACCGATTCGAGCGGAGACGAGTGGATGAGGCAGAGCCATGACACACTGCTGCGGGCCCTCCTCGGTCGCCGATTCGTCGCAGACGTCGACATGGTCACTCGCCTCGAAGCCGCCGGCTTCCCCGTCGCCGGGCACGAACTCGTCGGGATGGCACTTCGCACGCGCTCACAGGCCCCCGTGGGCGAGCTCATGCCACGCCTGGTCGATGCCGTCACCGCCGCCGGAGTGCATGTGATGGCCGGCACCAGCTCCTCGAATCCGGACATCATCCACTTCGCCCTGTCCTTCCGGCGCAACCAGGCGATCGAGGAGCCGGCACTGAAAGCGCTGGCTGAAGCTGGCGGCGAGGGCGTGAAGATCATCGCCGTCGGGTCCTGGGCCTCAGGGATCCCAGCGCTGCTGGCTTCCATCGAGGAGGCCATAGACCTCGCCCAGCGGACGCCGGACCCTCGGGGGCGCGGCTACACGATTCAACGGATTCAGGACCGACCGCTCTTGAAACTTGTGACGGCACTAGCAGGGGACCCGCGTCTACAACACCACACGGAACTCACCCTGCAACCCTTGATCGAATATGACATGGCCCGCGATGGGGACCTGCTCGCGGTGCTGACCTCCTACCTGGCCTACCCCGGCAATCGAACCCGTGCGGCGGCGGCGAGTCATCTCTCTCGGTCGGTGTTCTACCAACGCATAGCCCTCATTTCCGAACTGCTCGGCGTTGACTTGAACGACGGTGAGGTGTTCAGCGCGCTCCATACCGCGGTCCTGGCACGTTCGCGCCAATAGCCCGGCTTCGAGACGTTCATCGATACGGAGCCGCAGACAAGCCGTCACAGCCATTTCTTGCGCTAGTGGCAAGAACCCAAAATCTTTATCAAGCTGCTTGATAATATCCAGGCTTCCCTCCCCTACCGTCGGACTGGCGAACTATGAAGGGGGCTGCTGAAAACGCATCATGGACAACATCAAATGGTTTAACGAGATTCGAATGAGCGACCTGCCGCAAGTTGGTGGCAAGAACGCTTCCCTCGGTGAGATGATCTCGCAACTCGCATCGGCCGAAGTACGAGTCCCCGGCGGCTTCGCGACCACCGCGGAAGCGTTCGAAAGGTTCCTACTCAGGGACGGGCTTGCAGACCGGATCCAAGCCGAACTGCGCGACATCGATGTGGACGACGTGGCTGACCTAGCCCGCGTGGGAACCAGAGTCCGCAATTGGATCGAGGCACAGGTCTTCCCAGAAGACCTCGAAAGTGACATTCGGACCGCTTTTGCCCGTCTGGGGGAAGGCGACACCTCAGAATCAGCGGTCACCTGGGCCGTGCGATCAAGCGCAACCGCCGAAGACCTTCCGGACGCTTCATTCGCCGGCCAACAAGAGACTTACCTCAATATCGGCGGCATCGAAAACATCCTCCAAGCCGTGCGGAGCGTGTTTGCGTCGCTCTACAATGACCGAGCCATCGCGTACCGCGCGCATCACGGCTTCGACCGCCAAATCATCGCTCTCTCAGCGGGCGTTCAACGCATGGTTCGCTCCGACATCGGAGCGTCAGGGGTGATGTTTACCGTCGACACTGAGTCCGGATTCGACCAGGCGGTCCTCATCACCAGCTCCTACGGCCTCGGTGAAGCTGTTGTGCAAGGCGCCGTAAACCCCGATGAGTTCTACGCCTACAAACCCGCGCTCCGCGCAGGACGACCGGCCATTCTGAAGCGCACCGTTGGCGAGAAAGCGATCGCCATGCGTTACGCTCCCAGCCACTCAGCCGGTACAAGCACACTGCTAGCCGAGGTAGCGGAACACGATCGCCGGCGGTTTTCGATCAACGATCAGGATGTCGAAGAGCTCGGCCGTATTGCTTTGACCATCGAGGAACACTATGGCCGGCCGATGGACATCGAGTGGGGGAAAGACGGCCTCGACGGTCGCATCTACATCCTTCAAGCCCGTCCGGAAACGGTTGTTTCGCGCGCCCCCAGCAACGTGATGAGCCGATCTGTGCTTCAACAGCGAGGACCCCTGGTCGCTGAAGGACGCGCCATCGGCCAGAAGATCGGGGCGGGCCGGGTCCGAACATTGGCCTCAATCGACCAGATGCAGGACTTCGCTGCCGGAGACGTGTTGGTGGCCGACATGACAGACCCGGACTGGGAACCGATCATGAAAAGGGCGGCCGCAATCGTGACCAACAGAGGCGGCCGGACGTGCCACGCAGCGATCATCGCCCGCGAGCTAGGCATCCCGGCCGTCGTTGGAACCGGCTCCGCCACCCTCGACCTCGCGGACGGGCTCGATGTAACCGTCTCATGCGCCGAGGGCGATGAAGGCTACGTATACGAGGGACTGCTTCCGTTCGTGGAGGAAGAAACGTGGCTCGACCAGATGCCGCCCGCCCCAGCCAAAATCATGATGAATGTGGGCACGCCCGACCAAGCCTTCGCATTCTCGAGGCTTCCTAACCATGGTGTCGGCCTCGCGCGGTTGGAATTCATCATCAATCGACAAATCGGTATTCATCCCCGCGCGCTACTGGAACCACACCGGCTACCTGAACCGCTGAGACGAGAGGTGAGTGAACGTGTCGCCGCATACCCGTCCGCACGGGAATACTTTGTGCAACGAGTCGCTGAGGGCGTCGCAATGATTGCCGCAGGTTTCGCGCCCGAACCGGTGATCGTGCGCTTGTCGGATTTCAAATCCAACGAATACGCCAACTTGATCGGCGGATTCCTCTTCGAACCCGAAGAGGAAAACCCCATGATCGGCTACCGGGGCGCTTCACGCTATATCTCACCCAGCTTCCGGGAATGCTTCGACATGGAATGCGAAGCCCTGCGCCGAGTCAGAGACGACATCGGACTCACCAACGTTCAGCTGATGGTTCCCTTCGTGCGAACCGTGCAGGAAGCGGCCGCCGTGGTCGACCTGCTCGAAGAAAACAATCTGAAGCGAGGCGAGAACGACCTCAAGGTTCTGATGATGTGCGAGGTGCCCTCCAACGCCCTTCTCGCAGACGAATTCCTTGCCTACTTCGACGGATTCTCGATCGGATCGAACGACATGACCCAGTTGACGCTCGGATTGGACCGAGACTCTTCGCTTGTCGCGTCGACATTCGATGAACGGAACCCCGCGGTGCTGCGACTTCTCGAGTTGGCGATCGACGCGTGCCGCCGCAATAAAAAGTATGTCGGCATCTGCGGGCAAGGTCCTTCAGACCACCTCGAGTTTGCGCAGTGGCTTCTTAAGCAAGGGATCGAATCCATCTCGTTAAACCCCGACACCGTTGTGGCCACCTGGCTGGCGCTCAGCGGGACGGCGTTAGAACCCGCACAACTGAGATCACCAGTAGTTGTGACCACGGACCCTGAGGAGGACCATTATGGCCTACACCGTAACTAATCCAGCGACAGGAGAGAAGGGAACGGCGTTCCCGACGCTCTCTGACGGCGACTTGGAGCAGGCGGTCTGCTCTGCGTCTGCCGCCCAGCACCCATGGGCCCGAGAGACATCGATCGAGCAGCGGGCGGCGCTTGTTCGCCGAGTCGGTGAACTACACGAGCAGCGTCGAGTCGAGCTCGCCTCAATCATTACGCGGGAGATGGGGAAACCGGTTGATCTCGCCCTTGAGGAGGTCGACTTCTCAGCGACCATCTACAAGTACTTCGCGGACGTGGCTGCGGAAGTCCTTGCCGACGAGCCAGTCCAGGTTCTGAGAGGTGACGGGTCGGCATTCGTCCGCAGAAGTGCGCTCGGAGTGCTTCTTGGGGTGATGCCCTGGAATTTCCCGTACTACCAGGTCGCCCGCTTTGCCGGCCCGAATCTGATCGTCGGCAACACCATCCTGCTGAAGCACGCGGCGCAGTGCCCGGAATCTGCGAGGGCACTCGAGAACATCTTCCTCGAGGCCGGCCTGCCTCACGGTGCGTACGTGAACCTCTACGCGTCTCATAGGCAGCTCGCGAAGGTGATCGAGGACCCGAGGGTCCAGGGCATCTCCCTGACCGGCTCGGAGTACGCCGGCTCGGTGGTTGCCGAGATCGCCGGGCGAAACCTCAAGAAAGTGGTACTCGAGCTGGGCGGCTCTGATCCCTTCATCGTCCTCTCGACGGACGACTTGGAGGCAACGGTCGAGGCTGCGGTCACCGCCCGCCTAGATAACGGAGGCCAGTCCTGCACCGCAGGAAAGCGGTTCATTGTCATTGATGAGCTGTATGAGCCGTTCGTTGCGGCGTTCACAGGACGCATCGGCTCCATCGAAGCGCAAGATCCCACTCAGCCGGGTGTCACTCTCGGGCCGCTCTCATCCCTCCAGGCAGCCGAGGAACTTCAGGGGCAAGTGGAACGTGCAGTAGCCAGCGGTGCGACCTTGCTTCGGGGCGGTGGTCGCAATGGTGCCTTCTTCGAAACGACCGTGCTCGTGGATGTGACGCCGGACAATCCCGCAGCCCGCGAGGAGTTCTTCGGCCCGGTCGCCCAAATATTCCGGGCTCGAGACGAGGACGATGCGATTCGAATCGCGAACGACACCCCGTACGGTCTGGGCGGCTTTCTGTTCACCACGGATGATGATCAGGCCCTGCGGGTGGCCGACCAGCTGGAATCGGGAATGGTGTACATCAACGTTGTTGGCGCCGAAAGCGCGGAGCTGCCGTTCGGCGGAATCAAGCGCTCGGGGTTCGGGCGAGAACTGGGCCGCTTGGGCTTTGACGAGTTCGTGAACAAGAAGTTGATCCGCATCGGGGCCTTCTAGTCGTCGGGCCCGGATCATCTGCGGTGCTCGACCCGGATCACACGACCTCGCGAGTCACACGCGCTCGAAGACTGCAGCGAGCGCCTGGCCGCCACCGATACACATCGTCTCGAGGGCGAGAGTGCCGTCGAGGGCCGGCAGCTCGTGGGCGAGCGTCGCCAGCATCCGCACACCGGTCGCACCGATCGGGTGACCGATCGAGATGCCGCTGCCACGGGGGTTGAGGCGCGGGTCCTCCGCGTCGACGCCCCAGTCTTCGAGACAGGCGAGCACCTGCACGGCGAACGCCTCGTTGAGTTCGATGACATCGACCTCGCGCCAGGAGAGCCCCGCGCGCTGGAGCGCGAGGTTCGCGGCAGGAATCGGCGCCAGCCCGAATACCCGGGGATCGTTGCCGGCGACCGCCCATGAAAGCAACCGCAGCATCGGAAGCAATCCGAGCGCCGCGGCATGCTCGGGCGTCGTCACGATCGCCGCGGAGGCCGCGTCGTTCTGCCCACTCGAGTTGCCGGCCGTCACAGTGGCGTCTGGATCGCCCCGGCCGAGAATCGGCCGGAGCGCGCTGAGCGCCTCGAGCGACGTGTCTGCCCGAGGGTGCTCATCTTGGTCGACGACGACGTCACCCTTCCGGCCGGGGACCGTCACCGGGACGAGCTCCGCATCGAACGCGCCGGACGATTGCGCTGCGATAGCCCGCCGATGCGACGCGAGCGCAAGAGCATCCTGCGCTTTTCTGCCGATGCCGTATCGCCGGCGGATCTCCTCTGCGCTGCCCACGTTGCCTTCCGAGGTGGGGAAGTTCCGGCCTCCGACCGTCTCCCGCCCACGGGCGAGGGAATCGCGCAACAACAGACCTCCGGGCGGCAGGCCGCGTCTTCCCTGCTCGGTGTAGACGGGTGCGTTCGACATGGATTCTGCACCCAAAGCGACCACGCAGTCGCTGACGCCGGTCTGGACCTCCATTGCCGCATTGAGCACTGCTTGGAGGCCCGAACCGCACCGGCGATCGAGTTGATAGCCGGTCGTTGTGACGGGGAAGCCCGCGTTCAGTGCCGCAACACGCCCAAACGCCGGAGCCTCCATCGTGGGATACCCCTGCGCAGCGATGACCCCGTCGACCGCGCCGGGATCGATGCCGGTGCGGTCCAGGAGCGCACCCAGCACCGTCTCGGCCAGGGCGAGCGCGGGCACGGACGCGAGCGCTCCGCCCAGCCGGCCGACGGGCGTGCGCAGCGGTGAGCAGATCACGACCTCGCGCAGCTCAGGCATGGGTGGTCTCCGTTCCCGCGATCACGTCCGCCGGGATGGTCAGCGGGGCGCGTGTCGCCTCCACCACCTCGTCCACGGTGATTCCCGGCGCGACCTCGCGCAGCACGAGTCCCTCCTCGGTCACGTCGATGACGGCGAGGTCGGTGATGATGCGGTCGACACAGCCGCGCCCGGTCAGAGGAAGTGTGCACTGCTCCACAAGCTTCGGGGAGCCGTCCTTGGCCACGTGCTCCATGACGACGATCACCCGCTCGGCCCCGTTGACCAGGTCCATCGCCCCGCCCATGCCCTTGACCATCCTGCCCGGCACCGCCCAGTTGGCGATGTCACCGGCCGCGGAGACCTGCATCGCGCCGAGGACCGCTGTGGCGATGCGCCCGCCGCGGATCATGCCGAAGCTGGTCGCGGAGTCGAAGTAGCTCGCGCCGGGCAGCACGGTCACCGTCTCCTTGCCCGCGTTGATGAGCTTGGGATCCTCCTCGCCCTCCCAGGGGTAGGGTCCGACGCCGAGGATGCCGTTCTCCGAGTGCAGCACGACATGCACGCCCTCCGGCAGGTGATTCGGGATGAGCGTGGGCAGGCCGATGCCCAGGTTGACGTAGGAACCGCCCTCCAGCTCGAGAGCGGCGCGTTCGGCCATCTCGTCACGGGTGCGCGGCATCTCAGGCTCCTTCGGCGCCGGCCGCGGCGGTGCGCGGACGGACGGTGGTCTTCTCAATCGGCAGGTCGGCGGACTGCTCGGATGTCAGCGCGACCACCCGGTCCACGTAGATGCCGGGCACGTGGATGTCGTCCGGCCCGAGCATGCCGGGCTCGACGAGTTCGTCCACCTCGGCGATCGTGATCCGGCCGGCCATCGCGGCCAACGGATTGAAGTTGCGCGTCGCCTTCTCGAAACGCAGGTTGCCGTGTCGGTCGCCGACAGCCGCGCGCACCAGACCGAAGTCCGTGCGGATCGCTGTCTCCAGCACATACTCCCGCGCGGCGCCGAACACGTCGAACGGCCGCAGTTCCTTCGGAGCGCTCGCCTCGGCCACCGAGCCATCCGGCGCGTACCGGATCGGCATTCCGCCCTCGGACACTGCCGTGCCCGCCCCGGTCGCGGTGAAGAACGCCGGGATACCGACCCCGCCCGCGCGCAACCGCTCGGCCAGAGTGCCCTGCGGGGTCAGCTCGACCTCCACCTCACCCCCCAAATACTGCCGAGCGAACTCCTTGTTCTCGCCGATGTAGCTCGCGATCACCCGGCGGATCCGGCCCGCCGCCAACAACTCGCCCAGCCCCCAGCCGTCCACACCGCAGTTGTTCGACACGACCGAGAGGCCGCCGACCCCGCGCGCCAGCAGCGCCCGGATCGTCACGATCGGAACACCGGACAGGCCGAACCCGCCCACCGCCAGCGACGCACCCTCCGGAATATCGGCAACCGCCTCCGCGGCCGATCCATACGTCTTATCCATTCGACTCCTCCGTAAGGTCGGCTTCCGCGAAGATGTCGCGCACGATCGCCATCGCGCTGTTCGCGGCAGGCAGCCCGGCATAGAGCGCAGTGTGCTGCACGACCTCCGCGATCTCAGTCGTGGCCAACCCGTTCCGCAGCGCGGCCCGCACGTGAATCGCGAACTCGTTCTCATGGCCGCCGGTGATCAGGCTCGCCAGCGTCGCGATCGAGCGCTGCCGCCTGCTGAGCTGCGGCCGAGACCACACCTCGCCCCAGGCATAACGGGTGATGAAATCCTGGAAATCCTCAGTCTCCCGGATGATGGCGGCCGTGGCCCGGTCCACGTGCGCGTCGCCGAGCACCTCACGCCGGATCCGCATCCCGGTCCCGAGCGTCGAGCCGGGGACCACCACCGCCCGCAGCAGGGCGGCCGTCTCCGCCGGATCCTCCAGAGGGATCAGGTGCGACACGCCCGGCAACTCGACGAACCGGGCTCCAGCGATGCCGTCCGCGAGATCGCGCATGAGTGCCACGGTGGTCACCGGGTCGTGACCCCCCGCGACGACGAGAACAGACGCCTCGACCGCACCCAGGTCGGCGCGCCGGTCGAACGCGGCGAGCGCCTCGCAGCAGAGCGCGTACGATTCGTCGTCCACGTCGATCAGGGTCTTCAGCGCGTGACCGCCGGGCCCGTCCTGGTGCCTGTCCAGGTAGCCCGGGGCGAACCAGCGCTGCGCGCTCCCCGCGACGACGGATGCGGTGCCGGAGGCACGCACCTGCGCCGCCCGACCCGCCCAACCCTCCGGTGTTCCGATGGCAGCGCCGGAGGCGAGCATCGCGAGGGAGAGGACGCGGTCGGGTACCGAGAGCGCGAGCTCCAGGGCGACAGCACCGCCGAGCGAATCCCCCGCCAGGTGGAACGCTCCGCCTCCGACCTCGTCGACGACGGCGAGCACGGCCACCGCCAACTCCTCGATCGTGAAGCGGGAGTGCGCTGCAGGCGAAGCGCCGTGACCGGGGAGGTCGGCGCGCAGGATCCGCGGCCGATCGGCGTCCGCCGCGAACTCGGCGACGACGCCATCCCACAGCTCGCCGGTGGTCCCGAGCGACGGCAGCAGCACAAGCAACGGCGCCGCGGCCGCGGTCGGTGCTGCGGGGGTCATCGCCCCGGTGAGTCGAGGCACTGTCATGGGTTCGTGCTCCTCTGGAAACGACTGATCGCTGCCTCGACGACCGCACCGGCCGCGTCGAGCGCGGACGATGAGGCGGTGGCGGCGGGAGGGTCGATGCGTGCGTGAGCGACGGCGTGGGCGAGGACGGCCGCGCTCTCCTCCGCCAGCCGGAGGCTTCCGCGCCAGTCCTGCCACGCGGCGTGCCACTCCCCTGCCGGGCGCGCGTCGTAGCTCAGCGCGGCCGCGTGCACCGTGGCGACCATCCCGCCGATGCGGAGCCCGTTGGCGGTGAGGATGATCGCGTCGACGGGATTCCGTTTGTGCGGCATCGCCGACGACGCTCCGCCCTGCAACGGCGTGACCACGCCGTCGCGGGCGAGCAGACCGAGGTCGCGGCCGATCCGCCCCGCGGTGGTGCAGACCAGGGCTGCTGCGCCGACGACGGCGAGCACCGGTGTCCGCTCGGTGTGCCAGCATCGTCCGGGATCGGCCAGGGACAGCCGTTGCGAGAGCCGCCCGCGCAGCGTGGCGACCGCGTCGGCGCGAGCAGAGATCCGAGGGAATGCTTCGCCGATCCCCACCGCACCGCCGAGCTGCACGGGAAACTCCACTGCATCGACCGCGTTCACCGCCGAGGTCACGCCGTCCAGCCAGGACGCCAGGGCGGCGCCGAGCGTTGTCGGCTCGGCCTCCTGCATCAGCGTCTTCGCCAGCAGGGGGGTGCTCTTGTGCTCTCGTGCCAGCGCTAGGAGCGCTTCGCCACCCGAGACCAGATCGCGACGCGCGACGCGCAGCGCATCCCGGGACACCAGCATCAATGCGCTGTCGACGACATCCTGACTCGTCAGTCCCTGGTGAACGAGCCCGCGGGCCTCGCCGACCTGTTTCCGCAGCACCTGCACCAGGCCGATGACCGGCGCTCCGGCAAGCCGACTCGCCGCCAGCAGCTCGCCTCGGTCGATCAGCCTGGCGTCGAGCAGCGCGCCGTCGAGCACTGCATCGACCGACAGGCCGAGCAGGTCGCTCCACGCCGCCAGGTACGCGCTCTCGAACGCGACCATCGCCTCCAGGACGCGGTCGTCCGATGCGGATTGACCGTCCGGGCCGGCGGGCTCCAGTAGGCCCCAGTCGAAGGCCTCAGCCACAGCCGTCGCCCACGAAGTCGAGGAAGACGGTCTCGCCCTCGCCCTGCAGGTGGATGTCGAACCGGTAGCTCCGCTCGCCGTCCTGCTCCACCAGGAGGGTGCCGCGGCGGTCGGCGGCGACGGTCGCGAGGAACGGGTCGTCGTCGGAGAAGTAGGCGCGGGTGAACAGGTGGTGCAGCAGGCCGCGGGCGAACACGGTGACGAGGAGGTACGGCGCACGCCCGTCCGCACTGGCGCCGGGGCGGACGGTGGTGAAGGTGTAGTGCCCTGACCGGTCGACGGCCGCACGCCCGAAGCCGGTGACGGAGTACCCGTCCCGGTGCAGGCTGCCGCGCTCGGCAATCGGGGAGCCGGCCGCATCCGGCCCCCACAACTCCAGGATCGCGTCGGGCACCGGTTCGCCCGCCCCGTCGTACACGATGCCGTGCAGCCGGATCGAGGCGGGATCCGCGCGGGACGCGATGTTCGGACCGCCATCGTAGGGCAGCGCGTAGCCGAAGAACGGACCCACCGTCTGCGACGGCGTCTGGCCGAGGGCGGTCTGCTCCGTCCGCTCAGGCATGGTCGCCCTCCCCCGGCTCCATCCACGTCGCCTTCCCGCCGGTCAGCACGATGTCCCAGCGATAACCCATCGCCCACTCCGGCACGCTGAGGTCGTGATCGTACGTGGCGATCAGCCGCCTCCGCGCGTCCGGGTCGACGATGGACTGGTAGATCGGATCGAGCGCGAACAGCGGATCGCTCGGGAAGTACATCTGCGTAATCAGTCGCTGTGTGAACGCCGACCCGAACACCGAGAAGTGGATGTGCGCAGGACGCCACGCGTTCCGGTGGTTCTTCCACGGATACGGCCCCGGCTTGATCGTCACGAAGCGGTACGACCCGTCCTCCCCCGTGATCGCCCGGCCGACACCGGTGAAGTTCGGGTCGAGTGGCGCGGGATGCTGATCCCGCTTATGCACGTAGCGGCCTGCCGAGTTCGCCTGCCACACCTCGATCAGCTGCCCGCGCACCGGGCGCGCCTCGCCGTCGATGACGCGGCCGGTGACGATGATACGCTCGCCCAGGGGTTCCCCACCGTGCTGGATGGTGAGGTCGCTCTCCTCCGGCGCGACGTCCGAGTGCCCGAACGCGGGCGAAACGAGCTCGATCTCCTCCGGGTCGGCGCGCACCAGCTGATGGGTGGGATGCCGCAGCACGGAACTCCGGTATGGCGCGAAGCCCCGTAGTGGGTGCACCGGGAGGGGACCTGCTGCGGCGGCGGCCGCAGCGTGGGCGTCCGCGATCTCCGCGCTGATCTCCCGTTGGGTGAGTTCTGTCATCGTTCCTCCTCAGAAGGGAAGGCCCGCGTACTGCTCGGCGAGTGCAGCCTGGGCGTGCCTGGACCCTGTCGTGTACTCCAGCTGACCGATCTGGCTGCGGTAGCGGAAGGCGCGCGTCGCCTCATCGGGGCTCTCGCGGTGCACGTGCAGCATCTCGGTCATCCACTGCGAGAACTGCTGCACCTTCCACTGCCGGGCGAGCGCTGACGCACTGTAGCGGGCGAGCATCGCGGTGTCCCCGCCATACTGCCCGACCAGCGAGCGGCCGAGCAACGCAACGTCGGCGATCGCCGAATTCAGCCCCTTGGCGCCAGTCGGTGGCACGATGTGCCCGGCGTCCCCGACGAGGAACAGGCGGCCGTACTCGAGCGTCGACGCCACGAAACTGCGCATCGGCGTGATCGATTTCTCGGTGATCGTCCCCTCGCGCAGCGTCCAGCCCTCGACGCCGAGACGGGTCTGCAACTGCTCCCAGATCCGGCCATCCGGCCACTCGTCAATCGACTCGGACGGGTCTACCTGCAGGTAGAGACGGGACACCTCGAGCGAGCGCATCGAGTGCATCGCGAAGCCCTGGGGGTGCAGAGCGTAGATCAGATCATCCGTCGACGGCGCCACCTCGGCGCGGATCCCCAGCCATGCATAGGGGTAATCGCGTTCGAGCGCGGCCACGCCCGGGATGGACGGCCGGCACACGCCGTGATATCCGTCGGCGCCGACGATGAACTCGCAGTCGATCCGCTCCCCTTCCGCGGTCGTCACGAACGGATTGTCGCAGTCGATGTCGTGCGGGGCGATGCCGTCGACCTCGAAGCGGACATCCGCGCCGAGCCGGTCGTGTTCGGCGAGCAGGTGCTTCACCAGCGCCTGCTGACCGTAGACCGTCACCGTACGACCGACCAGCTCCAAGAAATCGATGTGATGGCGCTGCCCCTCATATTGCAGGTAGATGCCGTGGTGGGTCAGACCGTGCGCCTTGAGATCAGCATCGAGACCGAGGCCGCGCAGGATGTCGATAGAGCCCTGCTCCAGCACACCGGCACGGATGCGGCCCAGAACGTGCTCGCGGCTCCTCTGCTCGAGGATGACGAAGCCGATCCTCGCGCGTCGCAGGATGTGGCCGAGGAGGAGCCCCGCGGGGCCGGCTCCGATGATGGCGACCTGGGTACGCATTGCTCCGCCTCTCACGACGTCGGGAAGTAGGAACATGTTCGCCGCTGGGGCGACCGCGCGGAGGCGGCTTTCCACTCAGTGGAAGCGAAACTCAGGGGACCGGGGCCCGAGAGCGTCCGAGATGCAGGCCTGGAGTCGCTTCAACGACGTCGCGCCGGGGGATGTCTCGGTCATTGCGTAGCCCTGGGAGAAGTGCAAACCTCGCTCCTCGTACGCGTTCAGGATGCGCCCCGGCACCGCGGAGCCGCCGCAGGTGAGCTTGGCGAGGGTCGAGAGATCGGTGGACGCCCACGCCGGGTGATCGGCCATCAACTGGTAGTTCGTGGCGACACCGGCGAGCATCGTCACCCGGTGCCGCTCGATCAGGTCGAGGGCGCGGCCCGGCTCGAATCCCCTCTCCAGCACGATCGTCCCGCCCTTGAGGATCACCGGAAGCGCGCCCATTCCCCGCGAGGCGACATGACACGAGGTCGTAGTCCACCACGGTGTTGAGAGCCACCCAGGTGAGGTTGCCGTGGGTGAGGACGGCACCCTTCGCCGTTCCCGTCGTACCCGAGGTGTAGACGATCGCGGCGGGATCCTGTGGATTCACCTGGATCGCATTCCGTCCTCGCTCTGGCATCGACCGACGAGCCCGCGTCGCAACGGTACATCACCGATTTCCTGCGGCTGGAACCGAGCCAGGTCGTGGCCCTTGTGGATGAGTTGGAGTCACGTCAGCTCGTGGAGCGGGTGGCGGATCCGCGAGACCGCCGGACAAACGTCTGGTCGCTACACCCGAAGGCCGGAAAGTCGCGCGGGCGGCAACCTCGGCTGCTCGAAAGGCGGAGGCCGAGCTGAACAGTCCGTTCACAGCGAGCGAGCGCGCGCAGCTCATGGCCCACCTGAAGGTGCTGGCGTTTCCCTTCTGAGCGTCGAATCTCAGGCGAAACTCAGGGGACCTCGACCCCGAGAGCACCCGAGATGCCGCGCGAGGCCATCCGGACGCCCAGCGCGAACTGCGGCTCTGCCTGACGCCCCACGCGGGCGATGATCGAAACGGCAGCGATCACCTCACCGGTTGCGTCACGGATCGGGGCCGCGACCGAGAATGCGCCGCGGGTCAACGCCTCCACCGATACCGAGAGCCCCGTCGCGCGGATGGCCGCCAGTCGCTCCCGCAGTTCATGCTCACCCGTCAGCGTGTTCGGAAGGAACTTGCGCGGCGCCGAGGCGAGAACCGACTCGAAGACCTCCGGGCCGGAGTAGGCGAGCAGCACCAATCCCACTCCGGTCGCGTGCAGCGGCAGCACGGAACCCACCTCGCTGATCACCCGCACGGCACCCTGTCCGGACAACCGTTCGAGATAGACGGCGCCCAGCCCGTCGCGTACCGCCAGGTGGACATGCTCCCCCGTCGCCTCCAGCAGGTCCTCCAGGTACGGCAGCGCCACCTCCCGAAGCCGGCGCGCGGTCGGCTGGCGGACGCCGAGCCGCCACAGCTTGATCCCGACCCGGTAACGGCCATCTTCGCCACGCACCAGGCCGCCCCACTCCACCCACTCGCCCAGCAGCCGGTGAGCGGTCGAGAGCGGCAGCCCCGCACGGCGGGCGACCTCACTGAGCGTCAGCTCGTCACCGCGCTCGAACGCGTCAGCGATGGCGAACACCCGGAAGGCGACACTTCGCCCGTCCGCCGCTCCGCCAGCCATGAACCCAGCCTAGGACGACACAACCCGACGGACGATTGTGCTCGCCCACGATCAGCGGAGGGGAACCACAGGATGTCGTGGTGTGTCCTCGAGGAGCTTGGGCGCGAGCACCTCTTCGCCCGGCTCAGCTGGACGCTGACGTCACGCTTGACCCGCGGCGAGGAACCCCGGACGCTTCCGAATCAGCGATGCGGCGTCCGGTCGTCCCGTTGTTCCGCGGTCACGGTGTGGGTGGGAACGCGCGTCGGGCCAGTACGACGATGAGCAGCGCCGCAGCGATCGCTATCGCGGCTGCCCAGCTGACGGGCTGGATACCGGCGGCATCCACGGTGGTGCTGCCGAGGGCAGCACCAGCGGCGATGCCCAGGTTGCTGGTGGAGACGATCGACGCTTCTTTCGCGGACGGAATATCTGTCGAGGCCCCTAGATGCATGCCAGGCGTGTCAGCCCCCTAACATATATGCAGAACCGGCGGGGGTGAACGGCCACGCCGACCCGTCCGGTCCGATCCACACCAGCGCCCCGCTGCCTTGCTGCTCCAACTGGCCCGCACCATCCAGGTCAAACGACCAGCTCTTGGCCTCCATCGCCGAGGTGACCCCCGTACCACCGGAGGTGTCCAGCGAGTTGTACGAGACGCCGATCACCGCGTTGCCGTTGATGCCAGGCAGAGACAGCTCTTTCGCAGCCACGTTCAGGTTGCCCGTGCCGACGTCCACGCTCGCGGTGATCTGGTCGCTCACCCTGGGCGAGAGCCGGGTCGCGTCCGGGCGGATCCCTGTGACCTGCGTGGTGGTTGGCCCCGTCGACAAGGCTGCATACGCCGGAGCCACCATCGTCGCCACCATCACGCCCGCCGCGACCGTCGCGAACGCCGACAGCCAGCCCAGCCGGCGTCCTGCCGATCCAGACCCGCGGGAGAGGTCATTGATGAGGATGGAACCTTGGCGCGACACGCGCCCTCGCGAGAATTGCATGATCATTCCAACAGAAATCCAGTGGTGCGCTTCGTTCCTCGGGTGTCGGATCCTGGCGGCCACACAGATGTCGTCGGTGTTCATGAGCACCCTCATTATCAACAGTGACCAACTCAGCCATTTCACCGCCGTCTTCAGCAAGAGGTATCTCGCCGCCGACATCGCACCTCGACTCAGGTGCGTCGAAGTCGAACCCCTCGCCGGCCTCCTCCGAGCCCCCGGAGAACCCGCCACCGCCGACACCCGGATCCAGGAACACGCCACCGCCTACGAGCTCGGCGACGCCCACTACCAGGGCGACACCGTCGAATACCTGGTCCCGATCGACCCGCAAGACGACCTGCAGTGCGAGAGCTGTCAGTAACCACCCACGAGCCCACGCCACACATGCGGTGGGCTCGATCCATGTTGGAAGTCCTGAGGGGAGCCGCGAGCGGCGCCGCGCCTGCTGGGTTGTCCGTCTGCCTGACCAGTCGATCGTAGTTCGCCTACGCGGGCTGCGTGCCGGGCTTTCGCGGCATATCCTCACTCGCTGGCGCTCCCTGCGGTATTCCACGACCCGGCACTCCGCACCGCTCCCGCTCACCCTCGATCCCCTTGCCAGACAGGCGAACAAGAACAATTGAAGGGATTACAAAGACCATGAGCGAGATCACCACCCAGGCCGGGACCATCGAACACCTCGACCCGCACACCCTCACCATCGAGGACAACGTCCGCCCCACCGCACCCATCACCCCCGCATTCGTGCAATCCATCAAAGAAAACGGGGTTCTCACCCCCGTCCTCGGCCACCGAGGCGACGACGGCACCGTCACCGTCCGTGCCGGACAGCGCCGCGTCTACGCCGCCCGCGAAGCAGGACTCGCGACAGTTCCCGTCTACCTCGTGGAGGCGGACGACGTGACGGCGAAGCGGATCGTGCAGCAGATGGTCGAGAACGACCAACGCGAAGCCCTCACCGACAGTGACCGGGCCGCCGCGTTCCAGCAGCTCGCGTTCGAAGGACTCTCCGTCACCGCGATCGCTCGCCGCACCGGCACCAAGCAGAGGGAAGTCAAGACTGCCCTCGCTGTCACCGAGAACCCGGTAGCGGCGTCCGCGATCCAGGAGCATCAGCTGACCCTAGACCAGGCGGCGGTGCTGATCGAGTTCGACGGCGACGACGAGATCAGGGCGGACTTGATCCAGGTCGCGACCACCGACCCGGCCCGGTTCGCGCACGCGACCCAGCGGGCACGCGACGAGAAAGCCCGCGCCAAAACCAAGGCTGACACCGAAGCCGAGCTGGCCGGTCGCGGGTACACGATCCTGGACACCGACCCCGGCTACTACGACACCGAGTACACCCGGATCGGCGAACTCCTCACCGCCGACGACCAACGCGTCACCATAGAGCACGTCGAGCTCGTGGATGGGCGGGCGGCCCATGTGCGCGTCTACGCGGACGGTGAGGCGAACGTCAGCTACTTCGTGCGCGACGCCAAGACTGCCGGGTTTCACACCTACGGTCGCAGCCCGTCAACCAGCGGACCGATGACCGACGAGCAAAAGGCGGAACGACGCACCCTGATCGCCAACAACAAGGCGTGGGTGTCCGCTGAGGTTGTCCGCCGCGAATGGCTGGGCACCCTGTTGTCCCGGAAGACTCTCCCGAAGGACGCCGCGGTCGTGATCGCGCACGGGCTCACCACCCACCGACAGGCCGTCAGCGCCGCCACCCGTGACAGCAACGAGCTCGCCCACCAACTGCTCGGACTCGAACCCTCCCACTACTACCAGGCGGACAAGCTCGCCGCCCTCGTCGAGCAGACACCGGCCAAGGCGCAGCACGTCGCCCTCGCGGTCGTGCTCGGAGCCTGCGAGTCCGTCACCAGCAAGCAGACCTGGCGCACCCCCTCCCCCACCGACGCGGCCTACTTCAGACAGCTCGCCACCTGGGGGTACGGCCTCAGCGACGTCGAGCAGATCGTCACCGGCCAGGCCAGCGGAGGAGTCAACGAGGAACCAGACGGCACCGGCCAGGTCCCCGTCGAGGACGAGTAAGGGGTGAGCAAGGGCGAGTTCCGCCTCGGGCGGGACTCGCCCTCTCGTGTCGGGGCGCGATCAGAGCACGTCGCGCACCGGCGATCTCAGCGCCTTCGGCGGCGACGAGACGGCCGGGCCGCTGCTGTGCTGGGTAACTCGGTCGAAGGCCATGAACGGCACGCACGCCGCTTCCGCCGTCAGCGCGGCCAGCCAGCCGATCGGCGTGCGCGGGTCGGCGGCGATCGCCCACCCATCCACCGCGTACTGACTTACCGTCTCCACACACTCCTTCTTCTCCGCAGCACTGGGGTGGGCTGATCCTGCCACCCCGACCATCCCGCCCTGCA
>Ga0209677_100660_pt1 | contig 18091 bp, 13 predicted proteins | sample AraplaCvi_mCL_r2_2_FD_184285 | JGI IMG/M metagenome (GOLD analysis project Ga0209677, IMG submission 184285) | Arabidopsis root microbial communities from North Carolina, USA - plate scrape CL_Cvi_mCL_r2 (SPAdes) (version 2) | ecosystem: Host-associated > Plants > Roots > Endosphere | place: USA... | reverse complement strand
GTCGAGGCGCCGAGCGGTCTCAGGTTCACTCCACGTTCCGAGCAGCGCGCCCACGAGGGCGCTCTCCCGCATCTGCAGAGCAACTTCCTCGGCATCCCTGCGACGCAATACCTGAAGAGCCGCGAGTCTTGCGCCGTCCAGCAACGCTTGCTCCGCGTCGGGGCTCAGACCTTCTGGCGGTTCGATGGCCCAAATTGATCCCAGTGGAAGATCGCCAGCGCGCATAGCAACGGCCGCCCGCGGCAAGATCCCCAGTTCTGCCGGAAACCGCATCACTCCAGACGAGGTGATCAGCTGACGGTAGCGCTCAAGGTTGTTCTCAATCTCGGGCACGCGGTGGCTCAGAATCCCCTCCCGGCGCAACCGATCAATAGGCTGCGTCGGCAGCGATGAGTATGCGAGCACTTTTCGGTCAAGGTCTTCTACGGAAACAGCACCGCCGACGACGGCAGCGACAGCATTTGTCAGAGCGAAGAGTTGGTCTCCCGCAGCTGTTGTGCCCACGCCGGCACCGCGCGAACCGAGCAGGGAGAGCAGCAGCGAGTCGAGATGCCGCCAAGGGACGTCATCTGCTGCGGTCAGGAGTGCGATGCCGCAATCGTTGGCGGCGGCGGTCAGGCTGTCCATGCTGGCCCCGTGAGATTTGACGGCGATCGCGGAATAGCCGCGTTTTGCGGCATGTCGCAAAAGCTCTGAAGCGTTGTCGTCCTCGGGGCGTAGCCCGGGTACGAGCAAGAACGCGTCTACTCCATCCGGCAACACATCGGCTGGATCATGCAGGACAGACCCTCTGACGGGCCTGGCCAAACTGGCGTGTCCGGCTACGACCGAGACCATCGAGCTGCCAAGAGTTTCGGCAATGCCAGCAACGCTGATATCCCCGTCGAGGGTTGTGTGATTGGCCAATCTCATGCGCCCATGTTAGTCCCGTAGGACCAAGACACGCCTCGCTGACTTACCTAAGGTGAGACAAACCCACTCCCCGATCGAAAGCGAGAACCTCATGGTCACCAGACGCTTCACTGCCGCAGTGCTGGGTGTCGCCCTCACTGTCTGTGGGCTCACCGCATGTGCGGCCGAGCCGGCTTCATCCGCCAACACATCCTCGGAGGCCCCGCTCGCCAAGCTCCTGCCGGAACGCTATGCCAGCGGAATCAATGTGGCGAGCGGCGTGTACGCACCGATGGAATATCACACCGCCAACGGGCAATTCACCGGCTTCGACTACGATCTCGGGCAAGCTCTCGGCAAACAACTGGGGACGAAGTTCACGTTCCAAACCCAGGACTTCACTACCATCATCCCGTCGCTGCAGTCGGGCAAGCACGACATCATCATGTTCGGCATGAATGACACGGCCATGCGTGAGAAGACGCTCGACTTCGTCGACTACTTTGACGCCGGCCTCGCCATCCTCGTCGCGAAAGGCAACCCTCAGGGGATCAAGGGCCTCACGGACCTGTGTGGAAAGACGGTTGCGGTTGCCAAGGGAACCACACAAGCGACCTTCATCGAAAGCCAGGCCTCGACGTGCAAGGCGGCGGGTTCCCCACCCATCAAGGCGCTCGAATTGCCCGCAGAGGGGGACGCTCTGCTGGCTGTCCGCTCCGACCAGGCCGTCGCCGACGTGTTTGATGCTGCCCCGGCCGCATACAGCGCCGCTACTGCCGGCAACGGGAAGCAGTTCGACGTTGTAGTCGATCCAAAGAATCCCAAAGGGTTCGGTGCTGTCCCAACCGGGATCGGCGTGCTGAAAAAGAACAGCGACCTCACCAAGAGTCTCCAGGCCGCGCTTAGCGCCGTCATCAAGGACGGCACTTATGGCGAGTTGCTGAAGAAGTACAGCCTCACCTCGTATGGCGTTGAGTCGGCCCGGCTCAATGGAAGCAAATGATCGCGCCGGCTGGCACAGAGACCACAACAATCGCTGCTGGTGAAACCTCAAGTACGGATGATGTAGTCGCTCGGCCTCTACGGCATCCTGGCCGTTGGGTAGCTGCGGTTGTTGTGGTGGGACTTGCCCTCCTCGTGGTGACCTCCGTGTGGAGTAACCAAAACATCGATCATCCCGTCATAACGCAGTACTTGTTCGATCCCCGAATTCTGCAAGGCGTGGGCCTCACCATCGCCCTTACTGCGAGCGGGATGGTGGTTGCAACCGCGCTGGCGACGGTCCTGGCCGTCATGCGACTGTCGCCCAACCCAGTACTCAGGACCACCGCGTGGGTGTATGTATGGTTTTTCCGCGGTACACCTTTGCTCGTTCAGATCGTTTTTTGGGGGTACCTGGGACTCCTTTGGACCCAAATTACCGTCGGAGTTCCACTCACACCTCTTCAGTTCTGGTCTGCGCCCACAAGTACGGTAATCACCCCATTCATCGCCGGCCTTCTGGCGATCGGCTTGAATGAAGCCGCCTACGCGTCCGAGATCGTTCGTGCCGGGCTGCTCTCTGTGGACCCGGGTCACGTGGAGGCCGCGTACTCGCTAGGGATGTCGCCGAGCTATACGCTTCGCCGGATCATCTTGCCCCAGGCGATGCGAGTGATCATTCCGCCAATGGGCAACGAGACGATCTCGATGCTCAAGAACACAGCACTGTTGGAGCTCATAGCTGTTCAAGAGCTATATACGCGAGCCACCGACATCTCGGCACAAAATCTGCGCCAAGTTGAACTACTCGTGGTGGTAAGCGCCTGGTACCTCTTCCTCACGTCGGTGCTGTCGGTGCCTCAGTACTACCTAGAGCGCCGATTCGGGCGCGGCGTCGGTCGTGCGCTTCCCCCCACCCCGCTGCAGCGTGTCCGCAACGGCATCAGACGAATGCGCCCATCAGTTGCGGAAGCAGCCCCCGATACCGACAGCATCGCAACCGTCACGAGACCGAGCCGGGAAATCCACGATGAATATTGACAATTCCGCCGCCCCACTAGTGGAAGCGCGATCGGTCCGGAAAAACTTCGGATCCCATCAGGTGTTGAAGGGCATAACCCTATCGGTGACTCGCGGTGAGGTGCTGTGTCTGCTCGGGCCTTCCGGTTCAGGCAAATCCACATTCTTGCGCTGCATCAACCACCTCGAGCGCATCGACGGAGGATGCATCTACGTCGACGACGAACTCATCGGATACCGCGATCAGGGCCGCAGCCTTCGCGAGATGAAGCCGGCAGAAATCGCGGTCCAGCGGCGCCGAATTGGAATGGTCTTTCAGAGGTTCAACCTCTTCCCCCACCTCACGGCCCTCGAAAACATCACAGAGGCCCCTATTGGTGTCGCCCATACTCGTCGGTCCGAAGCGCGCGCACAGGCGCGCGAGCTTCTGGACCGGGTTGGTCTGGCCGACAAGGAATCGGCATACCCCGCACAGCTATCAGGCGGGCAGCAGCAACGAATCGCTATCGCACGAGCACTCGCCATGTCTCCAAAGCTCATGCTGTTCGACGAGCCGACTTCGGCGCTTGACCCAGAGCTCGTCGGTGATGTTCTCGGCGTCATGCGCGACCTGGCTCGGGAAGGAATGACCATGATCGTGGTCACCCACGAGATCGGCTTCGCTCGAGAGGTCGCAGACCAGGTTGCCTTCATGGACAACGGTGTTGTCGTTGAATCTGGAGCGCCGAGCGAGGTCATCACCAATCCCAAGCATCGACGGACCCGCGCTTTCTTGGAGAGCGTGCTGTGAGCGGTCGGCTCACCTGCACGCGCTGGGGGAATACTCACCTCTCACCACTCCCTGAACGACGAGATCCACTCTTCCCCACAACACCGAAAGAAGGGCACCGTGGCTGACCACCGTCCTACTATCGCCATCACGCTCGGCAGTGACCTCCCTGAGCGGCCCCATGCTTACCGGTTGAATCGTGGATACGTAGAAGCATTGCTGCGTGCCGGAGCAGTTCCCATTGCTCTCGCGCCCGGCTTGGACACCGAATCCCTCCACGCAATCCTTGACGATGTCGACGGCGTGCTCTTACCAGGCGGCGTGGACCCACACCCCTCTTTGTTCGACGAGCCCATCCACCCGTCGACCACCATCGACGAGCCCCTCGACGCGCTCGAGATCGAGGTGATCGAGGAGGCCAGGAGGCGCGAGCTGCCGATACTCGGAATATGCCGGGGTAGTCAGATTCTCAACGTCGCGCTTGGCGGTAGCCTCATCCAGGATCTCGAACCCGGAGTGGTAACGCACCGCCAGAGCGAGCCACTCAACGTCGAATCCCACGAATTGCGGCTCGAGGCCGACTCGATATTGGCTGGTCTTTATGGATCCACCGATTTGAAGGTGAACAGTCTTCACCACCAGGCGATCGGTCGGATTGGCGAGTCCCTCCGGGTCGTGGGCCGATCCGAGGACAACATCGTAGAGGCTATAGAAAGCGATGATCCCCAACGTTGGATTGTCGGCGTCCAGTATCACCCCGAGGAGCTTCACGCCCCCGGCCACGAACGGATCTTTGCAGCGCTGGTGGACGCAGCTAGGGCCAGGACAGCACGTGGGCCGAGTCAGAGGTGAGCGGGGCAAATTTGCGCACGAATACCCACACCAGGCAACAGGCCTCCGCTCCTCGCCGGTCTGGGGCGCGCTCAGGGCAGCAGCAACCTCACCTTCTGACCGGTGACGCTGTTCGCCAGGGTCCAGGTTCCGTCGTTGCCGGGAGCCAGCGTCCACGTCTGAGCAGCGGACGGCGTCCCGTGGCCGTACGTCGCGTCAAGGCCATGGAGGTCTGCACCGAGCAGTTTCCCGTTCGCGGTCGAGACGATGCGGTAGGTCGCGGTGCTCCCGATCTCCACGAACCGCCACTCTTGCGGTCGCTGTTCGGACCGCGGCTGGAAGACGACGCGATCACCGGCGATTCCCAGAGTCGTCGTCTCGTCCCCAGCGTTCCCGAGCAGCACGGAGCCGACCGGCTGGAAGCGGAACTGCTGGCTGACGGAGCCGGTCGGCGCATCGACCGCGATGTTGGTTCCCGGCGTCGACGCAGGTCCCTCGGCAGTCCACGACCGACCACCCGGCTGGATAATCGAGATCGTGCTGTAACCGTCCGGGGCACCGCTGAAGGACCAGCGCTGGCAGTCGTTGTTCGGGAGGAACCCCAGCCAGCCCCATTGGGCGACGTTGCCGCCGTCGACGTTGTTGCAGGCCGCGTTCTCTGCAACATCGTTGCTGAACCGGTTCTGGATGCGCGACCCGTTGTTTCTGTAGCTCAGCTGCCACTCCTGGCAGAGATTACCCGAATCGGTTCCGAGGGCGACGTTCGCACCCTCGTAACCACATCCGACGTTCTCCACGACCGTGGCCGCACCGCGCGGCTGGATCTTCACGTACGCGTCGCCGTGACCGGCGGTACGGCTGGGGTTGATGGGCTCGCCCACCACCGGCCAGCCGGAAGCATGCCAGCTCAGTCGGCGCACGTTGAGTCGCGGCGTGCCCGAGTCCGTCGCGTCGTAGTAGTGGTTCACCACGTAGTCCTGGCCGTGCGCACCGAGCAGCACATCCGCGCCGCCGGCCCCGACGAACTCGTTGTAGCCGCGCATCACCTCCGTGCCGCCCTTGTCGTTCAGCATCGGTACGCCGGCCTCATCCACGTACGGTCCGGTGACCGACGTCGAGCGGGCGACGACCGTGCGGTAGTCGCTTTCGACGGACCTGCAGCAGTAGTCGAACGACAGGAACAGGTAGTAATAGCCGCCGTGATACACGATCGAGGAGTTTTCTTCCGCATCCGGAGCTGCCCGTTCCGAGATGTGGACCGCGACATCGCCGCTCGGGATCTTGCCCGTCGCGTCGATCCTGTGCAGGTAGATCCCCGAGAAGAAGGACCCGTAGGAGAGCCAGCTCTGCCCATCCGGCTCGGTCACGATGTTCGGGTCGAGGGCGTTGAAGGAGTCGCCCCCGGGGGCCCGATAGTCGGTGGACTTCAGTACCAGACCGCGGTCTTGCCAGCCGAAGGCGGGGCTCGCGGGGTCGAGGGTTTTCGTGGTCGCCAGACCGATGACGGACGTGTTCTTACCGAACTGGCTGACCGCGTAGTAGAGCCGCCACTCGCCGTGCGAGTAGCTGAGGTCTGGAGCCCACAGGTCTTTCGGGGCGGCGGAGGGATCGATTCCCAAAGCGGGGACGATCCAGGACGGCAGCGTGGTGAAGACCGGGGCGAGCTCCTGCCAGTGCACGAGGTCGCGTGAACGCTTCAGCGGGAGGAAAGTATGTGGCGCTCCGGCATCCCCGGTGATCGCCACGTAGTACCACCCGTTCTCCTCGACCATCGTCGGGTCGTGGGCGATCGGATCCGTCGGCCGGACCTCCGATCGCGACGGCGGCGTTGCGCTCGCCGCCGCGGGGAGCGAACTCGCCACCGCGCTGGTGAGCGTGGCGGCGATGACCGCCACCCAAGCCCATCGTCGCACCATGCTGCTTCGTGTCACGGGCCGCCTCCTCGCGTGTGCTTCCCTCATCGGAACTCGTGGTGCCGGTAGCTCGGCACCGGGCAGTCGGACTTTACTACGATGTAGAAGACTTGCCAAACAGGATGAAGAACGCTCTGTTGTACCCCAGTTGGGGGATGATGCTCCCGCGCTGAATCTCGAGCACGTTGCGGAGCCCATGCGATAAGCTCAGCAATATTGGCGAATCGTTTCGCCGAGTCAATCGCGAGACGTCTCGATACGAAAATGTCCGCACACGTTGGTCATTCGAGCACCGTCAGGGAGGGCCGCAGTATCGTGTCAGAGGAACCCAGGCCGACGAACGTGGGACCAGACAAGAAGAGAGCCATGACGCGCCGCGAAGCTCCCGCCACTTACGCCGATATCCAGAATGCTACTGGGTTGTCACTTGCGACCATCTCGAAGTACTACAACGGCGGCAACGTTCTCAAGGCGAATCGGGAAGCGATCAAATCGGCCTCCGAGGCGTTGGGGTTCCGCCTCAACCGCAACGCGAGCGACCTGCGGCGGGGTGCTTCTCGGACAGTGGGAGTGCTTCTGCCATCGCTGCTCAGCAGCTTCCATCTCTCGATAGTCGCCGGCGCCGAACCATATCTGCGTGCCCAGGGATTCAGTGTCCTCCTCGCCTCGGACCAAGGCGGGCCCATGGGACGCAGCAATGACGCGCTGGATCTGCTTCTCGGGCGTCAGGTCGACGGCATCATCACCATGCCGTCGCTCGCGGACGTGCCGGCGCTCACCAGCGTGATCGAGTCCGGTATCCCGGTGGTGAGTGTCGACCTGTGGCAGCCAGGGCTGAACGCGGACTTCGTGTGCCTGGACAATGTCGGTGCAGGATTCATGGCAGGCCAGCATCTCGTGGATCATGGCCACAAATCGGTCGGAATCATCGTGGGGCATCCTGGAGTCTCGACGATGGACGAGCGCTACAGCGGGTTCATGGATTCGATGGAGAGCGCGACCGGGGCGGACGCCGCGCCCGACGTGCATGTTCTTCGAGGTGAGATCACCTACGAATGGGGTCGCGAAGCCATGGCCACGATCCTTTCGATGCGCCCCAGGCCCACCGCGGTCTTCGCCGCCAACTACGACCTTGCCCTTGGTGCTGTGATTGCCATCAACGAATCCGGTCTCCGGCTCGGCCGCGACATTTCGCTCGTCGGCTTCGACGGTGTCGAGATATCTCGGGTCACCCGGCCGCCGCTTACAATCGTCACCCAACCTGTTTCCGAAATCGCTCGCGAAGCTTCTCGCATCATGCATTCGCGCATGACCGGCGAAAAGGTCATCCTGTCTGAGCCCACGATGACGCGGCTCGCCGGATCACTTCAGATCGGCGCATCCGTCGCTTCGCTCCGCGAATAGCGCTCAGCGAACGGCAGCAACTCGCGGCGACGGCGCGTGGCCCCGCCCGCTGTCGAACCGGCGACCCGATTGACAAAGGGTCGAAGACCTGGGCAGAATCCTCCCACAGGGCGAATCGTTTCGCGATGGCACGACGAGGTAGTCAGTTGCTGCCGCGATTCCGGGGGCCAACCCTCATGCAGGTGTCCGAAGTCGGAGTTCCGGGTGGGTCAAGAAGACCGCCGCGCACCCTCAGACGGCAGGGGTGGTGTCCGGCGAGGAACCACCGGCACCACCAACGAAAGGGCAGCAAACGGCTATGTCTCCAGATCCACACCTCCCGGCGTGGGCGCTCGACGCCAGTCTCGGGATCTTCATTCACTGGGGGCCGTATTCGGTGCCGGCTTGGGCGGAGCCGACGGGCACGTGGGGGGCCGTGCCCGAGCACGAGTGGTTCGCCCACAGTGCATACGCCGAATGGTACGCAAACACGATTCGGATCCCCGGTTCGCCCGCGGCGGCGCACCAGCATGAGGCATATGGAGGGCGCGAATACGGCGAGTTCCTGGATGCGTGGCGTGGCGAACAATTCGACGCGCGAGAGTGGGCGAGGCTCTTCGCTTCGGCCGGCGCAGACTATGTCATCCCGGTCACGAAGCATCACGATGGCGTTGCGTTGTGGGATGCCCCCCATTCGGATGGGCGCAACACGGTGGACCGCGGGCCCAAGCGCGACATCATCGGACAGCTAGCCGCCGCCGTACGCGCCGAAGGCATGCGCTTCGGTGTGTATTACTCCGGGGGCCTCGACTGGGCGTACTCCGATTTTCCCGCCATCGAGAGCATGCGCGATGTCGAGGACTATCGCCCGATCGACAGCGGATACGCCAGGTACGCGACGGAGCAGGTGCGAGATCTGATCGAGAAGTATCAGCCCTCCGTGATCTGGAACGACATCGAATGGCCCGATGCAGGCAAGGAGGATGGAACGCTCGATCAGTTGATCACCTTCTACCGGGCCCGAGTGCCGGATGGCATCGTGAACGACCGCTGGGGAGCAGAAGTCGGCGGTTACCCGACGAGCGAATACGCGCACCACACGCATCTTGAGAAGGGAATCGGTTGGGAGCACAATCGCGGGCTGGGACTCTCGTTCGGGTTCAACCAGCTGGAGGACGAGGCGTTGACCCTGACCGCCCGGGAACTCGCGCGCTTGTATTGCGATGTGGTTTCACGCGGCGGAAGACTCCTGATCAATGTCGGCCCCAAAGCGTCCGGTGAGATTCCGGATCTACAGCGGAACACTCTCGAGCGGTTCGGCCAGTGGGTCGGCAAGCTGAAGCCCTTGACAATCAACCGCTCTCCTGTCGCTGCGGGGGAGGTACGTGCGTCGGGAGCCGGATCAGCGGATAGTTGGTTCCGTGCCTGGTGCAGCGGGGGTCGGACCGTCGTCGTCACCGACGGCTCGACATCCGCGGTACGCGCCGATGGTCGGGACGTGACCCAGGTCGAGCTGCCCGATGAATGACCGTGATCGCGCGAAAGGGTTGACCATGAGCGTAACGTTCCGCCCTAGGACCGAAGCCGGCGGGTTCGGGACCACCACCATCCCGACGACCGCCCGCGTTCCACGTAATTGTCGGCCAAAAGGCCGAGGCTTTCGAGCCGCAATCTCCTCAGCCACACCCACCGCACATTGCTTTGGGCGAGAAAAGCGCGTACAGTCTCGCGATTAAGCGAAACGATTCGCTCGACTTGCAAACATCACCAACACCACAAAGGAGTGAAAGTTGAATCACAGTTCCCTGACGCGGCGACGAATTCTATTCATCGCCGCCTTGGCATCCGCGGCTACTCTCGTACTCGCCGGCTGCACATCCTCGAAATCGACGACCGACACGAACCTCACAGTGCAGGCTCAGGCGGCCCAGCTCCCGGCATTCCAGTACGCGGCCAAGTTGCTGGAGAAAAAGCACCCCGGCCTCAAGGTCAAGCTCCAGACGGTGACTGAGCAGCAGGAGACCACCACCAACACCCAGATCCTGGCATCGAGCAATGCTCCAGACGTCGGCATCGTCAAGAACAACGCACAGCCGTACTTCGACCTCATGAAGGCCAAGAAACTCATCCCGCTCAACGACGTGTGGAAGAGCGCCAACCTGGAATCGCGCTACGGCAACACGGTCGCGACCTCACTCAAGTGGAACGGCACGCCGTACCTGACCATGTTCGACACGACGTATTACAACGTGGTCTTCTACAACAAGACGGCCTTCGCGAAGGCGGGCGTGACGGCTCCGGCAGACCACCAGATCGCCAGCAACGACGATCTCTACAGCATGGTGGCGAAGTTGAAGACCGCTGGATACGACGGCCTCGCTGTCGGCGGCAACGCCGGTTATCAGCTCGGTTGGCTAGTGGACGCCCAACTGCAGGCGAATGCTCCAAAGGCGGCGTTTCAGGACTTCCTCACTTCGTGGCAGGCGGGCAACAGGCAGAAGGTCAAGTACACCAGCTCGGCCTTTACGGACTCTCTCGCGCAGCTGTCGGACTGGAACAAGCACGGAGTGTTCCCCGCCGGCTTCGTTGCTGCGTCTGGGGACCAGGCTCAGGCGCAGTTCACGTCCGGAACTGCAGCCATGATGATCGGCGGGAACTGGATCCCATCGGTTATCAAGACTCAGAAGTTCGACTACGACTGGCTGCTCCTTCCGGGTGCGAAAGACACTCCGACCGTACCCAGCCTTTACGCCGGAGACACCCTCGCGATTCCCACCGCGTCGAAGAATCAGGGACTTGCCAAGGAATTCCTTGAGACGTATCAATCCGACGACGTGCAGAAATACGCGGCCGGCAAAGTCGGCTCGCTTCCTGCAGTATCCACGGTAAAGGCGGCGGACGTCCCGGGGCTGGGACCGATCGTGCAGGATATCGTCGGGTACGCCTCGAAGAAGGTGGGCATCGGCTGGACCAGCACCCTTCCGGGTTCGCTCGGACAGGCCTTTGTCGACGCGGAGGCACAGAAGCTGCTCAGCGGGCAAGTGACCGTCGAGCAGGCGGGCAAGGACCAGCAGCAGCAATTCGAGACGTACAAGTCGCAAAACGGGTGATCGCCCCAGGGGCGCCGCCTGCGGTGCAGCGGACGGCGCCCCGCCCCTTCCCAACTGACTGGAAACTCAAATGACCCACGCACCCATCGAACTGGTGGCCCCCCAATCGGCCGCGATCCGCCGGCGAACCCATCCAGGACGTGACTCCCGGTCGGTGTTACTTCTGCTGAGCCCGGCGATCGCGATTCTTGGGATCTTCTTCGGCGTTCCGATCATCGACCTGGTTGTCACCTCCCTGTCGAGCTGGTCGGGAGTCGGCGACAGGACCTTCGTAGGCGCCACCAACTATGTCAACCTTCTGGGCGACAGTACGGCCTGGTCGGCACTCACAAGGTCCGTGACACTCGGCCTGGGAACGGCGATCGGCATCTCGATCATCGCCACCCTGTTGGCTGCCCTGGTCTCGGGCGGAATCGCCGGAAGCAACATCTATCGGATCGTCTGGTTCCTTCCCGCGATCGCGCCGCCGTCGGCTGTCGCCGTGTTCTGGGCGCTGTCCGTCCAGCCGAAGTCCGGCGTTGTCAACGCAGTCCTCGGAGCGGTGGGCCTCGGTGATGATCACGCATGGCTGGCCGATCCATCGACGGCGCTCGGGGTGGTCATCGCCGTAGCGATGTGGCAGGGTGCGGGCTTTGCGTTTCTCATCATCTTGGGCGCAATGGAGGAAGTTCCCGTGTCCACGTACGAGGCGGCGGCGATCGACGGAGCGGGCCCGATCCGCCAGTTCTTCTCGATCACGCTGCCCCTGGTCCGTCCGGTACTCGCCATGATCCTGCTCCTCGAGTCGATCTGGGCATTCAACGGCTTTACCCTCGCCTGGGGCATGACCCAGGGAGGCCCCGGTGACGCCACAACCATCCTTCCCGTTCAGGTGTACAAAGACGCCTTCCAATCCGGGAATTTCGGGACAGCCGCGGCAATCAGCGTTGTCGGCGGCGTCATCCTCCTGGCTGTCGGATTCGTCGGCCATTGGCTCGGCTCGCGTACGGCGGTTGACGCATGAGCCGGCGACGCATGAGCCGTCGACGCATGAGCCGTCGACGCACGGTCAGAGTGACCACCGCAGCCGGTCAGCTTTGGGCGATCCTCTGGAGCCTGCTTGCAGCCGTCCCATTCGTGCTCATCATTCTTCTGGCCTTCAAGTCCAACACCGACATCTTCACGAATCCACTGGGCATCATCGGCGTGGAGTGGAGCCCGCAGAACTTTGCGGAAGCCTGGACGGGCCCGCCCGGCGGGCAGGGCTTCGCCGGCTACCTCCTGAACTCGGCCGTCGTGGTCATCGTTGCGATCACGGGCTGTGTGTTGCTTGGAGCGTTCACGGCGTACTTCGCGACGCTCGCGTCGGCGCGAGTTCGGACCGCGGTCATCCGCGGCTTCTTGGCAGCGACGACTCTCCCACTGATCATGTTGTTGATCCCGTACTACACGGCCTTCAACGCGGCCGATGTCCTCAGCCAACCCTGGGCTCTGGGCGTCGTCTATATTGCCGTTTGCCTACCGACCTGTGTCCTGATCCTTCACAGCTTCTATCTCGGATTCCCGCCAGAGCTGCGTGAGGCGGCTGCCCTCGACGGACTCGGAATCGTCCGCACCTTTGTGGCGGTCGTGCTCCCGCTGTCCAAAGGCCCCATTGTCGCCGTAGCTATGGTGAACGGGTTCTTCGTTTGGGGTGAGACGCAACTCGCGATCGTCCTGCTTCAGTCGCCGGAGAGCCGCACGATTCCGGTCGGGCTGCTGGACTTCCAAGGCCAGTTCGGCGCTAACACCGGCGCGATCTTTGCCGGCTTGACGATGGCGACGCTCCCTCTGATCGTGGTCTATCTCATCTTCAACCGTTCGATCGCAAAGGGTGTCGCGCTGGGCGGCGTATTCCGGTGACGGCCGACTGAGCAAAGCCGTTGGCGGCCTCCCCATCGTCGATCCAGTGCGCAGCTCTTTCGCGCAGCGGTCGGGAATGGGGAGGCCCGGGTACATCGGGCTCGAGCGTTGGGCTCTATGCGCCGGCCACATCGGCGAGCGGCTCAGCCCAGCCCATGCGCGGGTCCGGTCGAGAGTCGTCCGACCACATGCCGGTGCACGTGTACGCAACGGCCATATTCGACTCGGGATGAGCGAACCCGATGTTTCCGCCCGCCCCGGGGTGGCCGAAAGTTCCACCGGACCCGAATCGCCCGTTCGCGAATTGGGAGCCCAACCAGAATCCCAGCCCGAACTCGGCAAGCTTCTGGTTGGGCACGCTGGCGAGTTGGGGAACGGGGCCCAAGCCCAGAGTGCGTGGCTGGGTCACGAAGTCGAGTGTCTCTGGCGAAAGCAGCCGAATGTGGTCGACCTCACCGATGGTGGCGGCGTAGATCTTCGCCACCGAACGTGCGCTCGCGATACCGCCTGCGCCGCCGAATTCCATTCGGTGTCCCTCCGCGGTGTTGAGAAACTCGGCCATGTCTGGAATCGACTGCACTTCCTTGAGCAGTTCCTGGACCAAGGGATCAGAGAGATCCACTCCGTGTTGCGACCACAATTCAGCCGGACTGGTGGAGAGCTGGGGGTTCATGCGACTGCGGTACGTGACGTCGCTCTCGCGATCGGCCGGGAGGCCACCGATCCAGAAGTCGACACCGAGCGGTCTGGCGACTCGCTCAGCGAAGAGTTCGCCCGCACTCCTGCCTGTCACTCGACGAATGACCTCGCCGTTGAGATAGCCGAAGGTGAACGGGTGGTACCACGACGCGGTCCCTGGCGCCCAGAGCGGTTCCGCATCGGCCAGCACCTCAATGCACCGCGCCCAATTCGGTAGGTCGCGACTCTCGATTCCCGCCGCAGAGGGAAAGAAGGGAAGACCAGCTGCGTGGCTGAGGAAGTGCGCAACGGTCGTCCGATCCTTACCGCGAACGCCGAATTCTGGCCACATATGCGACACCGGCTCATCGGGGTCGAGCCGGCCCTGTTCGATGAGCGACGCTGCGATGATCGCGATCATGCCTTTGGTCGTGGACCACAACACGAAGAGGGAGTCCCCGTCGATCGCGACACCGGTTTCGGCGTCGGAGCCTGCCCACAGATCGACAACCACGGTCCCCCCTTGATAGACGCACAGTTGGGCGCCACCGGGATCGTCCGATTGTCCGCGCTCGAAAGCATCGGCGATTGCCTCGAAGCCCGGAGCAACGTGACCGTGAATCATGGAATGAGCTCCTCTGATCGCTGGGGGAAGCGGATGTCAAACGTATCGAGCCGCGAGATCGTGCACACGGAATTTCCTTACATATAGGGGTGCGGTCACAAGGGCCACGTGGAGAACGGCCCCGGCGGCGAGCCGGGGCCGTTCCGTTTTGTCGTCAGTGGAGCAGAATCACCTGCAGAGTGCTCCCGCCGGTCGGGTAGCTCGAGCGCGGCTGATCGTCGTTGCCGGGCAACGTCTCCCAGCGCAGCACGTACTGCCCATCGGCTGTTGCGCCGGCGAGGTCATTCTGAAGGTCGACTTCCAGCCCCGGGAAGGTGCCGGTCACCGTTGTCACTGAAGCGGGCAGCGGCTGCGAGGGTACCTGGGCAATCCGATTCAGCGACGAGTCGATGATGATGGACTGCTTGCCGCTGGTGCCGTTGCAGAAGAAGTCGACGCTGATGTCGCCGTTGGAGAGGACATGAGAACCCTGCATAGCGACCTGGAAGTTGAGACTCCCGCTTCCCCCGAAGCTCCAGCGTCCGGTCCAGTTGGTGATCTGACTGATCTGCCATGTGCCGGAGGCGGTCGGACGCGCGGCGTACACCTGCGACAGTCCCTGAGCATCGTACTTGTGGTAGGTGACGAGGACGTTGCCGGAAGCGTCGAAACCGATCTTCGCGTTGCCGTTCAGCAGGCCACCGTAATCGGGGACCGGGTCGATCACGTCACCTTGGCCGTGCTTGAACGGGGTGGCGAGGGGCGTCCCGTTGTTCGTCACCCAGTTCACGAGATCCTGACTCTTCGCGTACGTCAGCATGCTGTTCGTCGCCGCGTCCGGCGTGTCACGCCATACCCAGATCATGTGGAACCAGCCGTCCGGTCCCTTGGTCGGACCTTGGAAGTAGGAGCTCCATGTTCCTGAAGGGTTGCTTGCGGACCCGTTCCCGTCGAACATCGGCGTGGAGACGAGGTGCGACCACGAGCTCGTCGACTCGTTGTACACATCGAAGTACGTCACGCCGTCCCCGGACCCACCCTCGCGGTAGTCGAAGACCAGGCTTCCGTCGGAGCGGTTGACGAACTCGGGATAGGTGACGGAGCTCTCCGTGGCGGCATCCACCATGTTGGTGACCCTCACCAACGTGCTGATGTCGCCGGGGACAGTGGTGCGGAAGTAGACCAACGGAACGTTGTGCATGTTGCCTGCAACGTGAAGGTTTCCGTCCCGGTCAAGCCCGAGGGAAACGTAGTTGTGGCTGTCCCATCCGAGAGTCGACGGGAGGGTCTGGTAGGTCCAGGCGCCGCCGATCGTATGCTTTGCGACGGTCATGCCGCGGTTCACGTCGTAGTACGCGACGTACTGGTCGTTTCCGTTGGTGAGAAGTCGCTGCGTCACTTGCATTCCGGCCCACGTCGATCCCACCGTGCTTGTCGAAACGACACTCAAGTTGGGATCCGGGTAGGTGTAGCTTTCGCCCCCCGGTGCGCAGTTGAGCGGGCCCGGGGGCGAAGCGGCAGGGGTGGTCGTCGAAAGGCTCCAGGTCTGCGCTCGCAGGTTTCCGCTGTTGGAATACAGTCCAGATCGGCCCCCTACGACGCTGGGGTCAAGGACCGCCATGGTGTAGGTCTGGTCCGCAAGCGTGGCGCTCGAGGCAGCGTCGATCACCTGCGAGCGCAGGGAGTTTCCCGTGCGGGTCAGCGTCAGATCGAGTTGCGTGCCATACGCGGCAACAATTGTGCCGCTGGCGAGCACACCAGCGGACGTGCTGTTGGTCATCCGCAACAACTGCCAGCGCCCGTTGGTGCCCGTCCCTGAGCCGGTCGTGACCCGGAGCACGTAGTAATTCAGACTCGAAGCAGTGGTGCCCTGAAGGTTGCCAACCACGCCAACCCACTCGGAGCCTCCCGGGGTTCCCGTTGTGACGATATTCACCCGAGCGGAAACGGTGTAGTTGTCGCCGAGGGGGAGAGGGCTATAGGTGGCGACGGAGTTGCTGGTCGCGCTGCTTGCCAGGGCGGCACCGCTCGCGATGCTCCAGGTGCCGCGGTCCGATGTCCACGAGCTCCCGAGGGCCCCGTCGGCGCGTTCGAAATCATCCGCGGCGGGGACCGTCGTCGAAAGGCTCCAGGACTGCGCCCGCAGGTTTCCGCTGTTGGAGTACATCCCGGCGCGGCCCCCGGTGACGGCCGGGTCGGCTGTGGTGTAGGTCTGGTCGGCAAGCGTGGCGCTCGAGGCCGCATCGACTACCTGGGACCGCAAGGAGTTGCCGGTGCGGGTCAACGTCAGATCGAGTTGTGTGCCATACGCCGCAACCATGGTGCCGCTGGCGAGCACGCTAGGGCTCGTGCCGTTGGTCATCCTCAGCAGCTGCCAGCGCCCGTTCGTTCCCGTTCCGGAACCGGTTGTGACCCGAAGCAGGTAGTAGTTGAGGTTCGAAGCGGTGGTGCCCAGAACATTCCCCGCGACGCCTGCCCACTCGGATCCGCTGGGGGTGCCCGTTGTCACGATATTGATGCGGGCGGAGACGGTGTAGTCAAGAGCGATGGGTGTTGGGCTGTAGGTGGCGACGGAGTTGCTGGTCGCGCTGCTTGCCAGGGCGGCACCGCTCGCGATGCTCCAGGTGCCGCGGTCTGATATCCAGGAACTCCCGAGGGCTCCATCGGCACGTTCGAAGTCGTCCGTCGCCGGGCTGGTCGCTGCTGCTGCGCTGACGGGACCCGCTAACGCGAGTGCCGTCACGACCAACACCGGAACGAGGAGTCTTGCGACAGCTCGTTTCGATCTTGAGGTGGGTGAGTACGTCATTGTCTCTTCCTTTCGTTGGGTTCCGACCAAACCGCGCTCCCCATCGACGAGGGAAGTGCGGCCTCAATTGCGAGACGTCATGACCACAGCCAGGGCTCGACAGCAGAATCGTCTTCGCTGGTTGCGTGCACCGTTGCTTGTCCTATCGGCGACGAGCTGAAATTACTGCGGAATCACAATGGCGAAACGTTACGCGCAAATCAGTCGCAATTCAAGCTTGGGTCTATATCACGAAGGTGAATTTCATCAGTGTAAGGGGGCGTATGCAACACGAATCGTTTCAGCGTTGGGAACCAAATGATGCAGATTGGTTCTGCGCAGAGACCCGAACAAGGTGCAGCCCAAACCGCGCGCCGTAAGCGATTCGCTTGTTCAGTACTGAACTAAATCCAGTGGAGGAGATAGAGCCCAACCCATCCGAGACCGGTAAATATGATGACCGTGGTCGCCGCAACAATGGCTCGGGTCACTATTCGTACGGACCAGGGGACCAGGATCAGGGGTAGGCCGACGGCCACGGCTCCAATGAGGAGCAGTACGAAGGTGGTCCCGAAATCATGGACAAGATCACGTTCCGGTATGCGGCAACCAAAGACTCCGCACCAGGTGAACGTAGAGATCTCAAAGAATACCCACCCCACTACGATCCCGATTGGCATCGCCCAAATCAGATGGACTGCTCTGCGTTTGGCTTGGGGCGAAGCCATGTCGTTCACGAGTTGGTCCGCCTTCTTAGCTGTGTCCGGGGGTCACGACGGGAGCGTGGACAACTGTCACCGTTCCAGACGCAGTGACACAGCCACTTTCAATCTGTCCCGTCAACGACGTTGGACGACTCATGCTTACCTGACCAGGAGCATATAGCTGGGCGGTGCCGCCCTCTGTCGCCTCGGACGGATACTACGGTGGGGGAGAGCGCCGGGCGGCGCGGAGGGGAGGGACGATGGCCACGTCGCAGGGCGAGCGCGGGACGATGCGTCGCTTCCACGAGAAGTTCGTCGTCGAGGTCAGAACGGTGCCAGCGTCCTCCCGCCGGAACCTCTACATCGTCTCCATCGTGCTCGGCGCCGTCGGGTTGATCGCTTTCCTCGTGGTCCTCGACTCCGTGCGTGAGAGCGACGGGCTCTCGGTGATCGACAAGCCGGTGCAGGCCTGGTTGGAGGGGATGCGGTCGCCGGTGCTGACGGTCGTCATGACGGTCGTCGCCACCATTTTCGGTCC
>Ga0209677_100659_pt1 | contig 18101 bp, 17 predicted proteins | sample AraplaCvi_mCL_r2_2_FD_184285 | JGI IMG/M metagenome (GOLD analysis project Ga0209677, IMG submission 184285) | Arabidopsis root microbial communities from North Carolina, USA - plate scrape CL_Cvi_mCL_r2 (SPAdes) (version 2) | ecosystem: Host-associated > Plants > Roots > Endosphere | place: USA... | reverse complement strand
GTGTCTCAGTCCCAGTGTGGCCGGTCACCCTCTCAGGCCGGCTACCCGTCGTAGGCTTGGTGAGCCGTTACCTCACCAACTACCTGATAGGCCGCGAGTCCATCCTTGACCGAAGTTCTTTCCACGTACAGGAGATGCCTCCGTACGTCGTATCCGGTATTAGCTTCCGTTTCCGGAGGTTATCCCAGAGTCAAGGGCAGGTTACTCACGTGTTACTCACCCGTTCGCCACTAATCCCCCAGAGCAAGCTCCGGGTTCATCGTTCGACTTGCATGTGTTAAGCACGCCGCCAGCGTTCGTCCTGAGCCAGGATCAAACTCTCCGTAAATGTTTAGCTCCACGATCGCAAGCGATCGGGAAACATGGTGCAGGCTCGGACAGGAAATGTGTCCGTGCACTGCGAGTTTGTCTTGACTAGTTTCGAATATCTACTGACATTCTGTTTCTAATCCAAAGGAATCTCGCATCAACCGCTAGACTAGGTCTAGACAGTCAATGCCGAGGTTATTTGGCATTTGACATTGTGCACGCTGTTGAGTTCTCAAGGATCGGACGCTCTCGCTTTTCAACCTTCCGGCTGTCTCCGCGAGGCAACTTCTCTACTTTACCACTCGCAGTCAGTTTGTCAAATCGGCGCGCCGTGATCTCGTTGACCCGTATAAGGGCACAACCGATCTCACGAACTGAACCAGTCAGACCTGCTCTGTGAGTGGGTGTTAATCCTAAGCTCAGCGACCGAACTAATTCAAGTTCAGATTGCCGCTTGGCTTTGGGATTCGGTCCCGCTTGAGGCCGGGGAGCTCTTCCGCTCTCCCGCACCTTTGGGGTGACAAGTAAGTACTTTACGCAGGCCCTGGAGGACGTGCAAATTCCGCCATCATCCCGGGCGTGTCGTGGTCCACTTCCGCGGAATCACGCGGATCTTCCCCGCTCAGTCGTCCTCGACCGACAGAAAACCCCTCCGAGCGGAGTGCTCGAAGGGGTCGTGGTCTCTGCAGCTCTTCGTCGGTCAGAGTCCCGAGTATGCGTGGAGCCCGTGGAAGAAGACGTTGACGATGCCAAAGTTGAACAGCACGGCCGCGAAGCCGATGATCGCAAGCCACGCGGAGCGGGATCCTCGCCATCCACGAGTGGCGCGCGCGTGGATGTAGCCGGCATAGATCACCCAGATGATGAAGGTCCAGACCTCTTTGGTGTCCCAGCCCCAATACCGGCCCCACGCCTTCTCGGCCCAGATGGCACCGGCGATGAGCGTGAACGTCCAGGCGATGAATCCGACGATGTTGATCCGGTAGGCCAGGTTCTCCAGCGCGACCGAGCTGGGCAAGGTCGTCAAGAACGCGAACTGCTGAGGACGCGACTCCGCCACCTGGCGTTCGCGGCGGTATTGGAGCAGCTGCAGCCCCGACAGCGCGAAGCCGAGTGCGAAGAACGCCGTGCCCAGCACGGCCACGATGATGTGGATGACCAGCCAGTACGACTGGAGTGCGGGCTGAAGCGGGACGACGGGCACGTAGTACCGCAGCAGCGCGATGCCCTGCAGGACCAGGACCAACCCCAGGACGAAGGTGCCGAGGTACTTGATCTGCCACTTCAGGTTCGCTGCCAGGAAGACCCCGATGATGACGAGTGTCCCCGTCATCGAGAACTCCCACATGTTCGCCCATGGGACTCGTGCTGCGGCGATACCCCGCAGCACGTCCGCCACGACGTGGAACCCGAACCCGATGATCGTGAGCGCGAACGCCCACCGGAGTGACGCCGAGTTCTCGGAGTCGTTCAGCAAGTCCTCCTCGACGCGCGTGCTGATGCGCGAGGACAACCGGCCCAGAGCCGATGAGGGGCCGGGGGGCGCCTCCCTCGGCGGCTCGCCGATGACGGTCGTGGTGGCTGCACCGACCGGCGCGGCGACCTCAGCCCGTCGCGCGACGGCACTCGGCACGACGGCTGCCTCTACCGCGGTCGCGCGAGCGCCTCGTCGTGCGAGGTCGAGCGCGAAGGCGATGAATGCCGCCGCGTAGAGTCCCATCGCCGCGTACAGGAACACGGTCGACAGTTGTGCGAGGGTCTCGGTCACGATGCAAGCCTACGTCTTCGGGGAGCCGGCTATGGCTCCGGAGTGCTGATCGGCGACGGCGGTCACCGCTGACAGGAGGTTGGGGTCGTCGCCGCGGGCGAGGCCCGCGTACTCCACGGTGAGCGATCCGTCCTGATTCTCGACAGCCTTCACCCAGATCCGGCGGCGCGGGACGAACAGGGATGTGAGGAGGCCGCCGAGGATGAGGATGGCGAACAGCAGCACCCATCCTTGGGCGGGATCGTGGTGGACCTCAAGCGTGGCGAACCGTTTGACCCCGTCCAGTGAGATGGTGCCGAGACCGTTCGGCAGCTTCACGGTCTGGCCGGGTTTCAGCTCGAGCGCCTTCGTCTTCGTCGGCGGACCGGCCAGCTGTTCGAGCGTGTCGGTGTTCAGGCTGTACACGGACTGCGGAACGCCGTCGTCGACCCCCAGGTCGCCCGCGTAGACGTTGAGGCTCAGCACCGGGTCGTCGAGACCCGGGAACTTCGACGCGAGCGCGCCTTGCCCGGTCTGGCTGGCGGTCACTGTCGGATAGAAGAAGCCGATCATCCCGACCTGCTCCTTCAATCCGTCCGGCACCTTCACGAAACCGAGGGAGGTGAGGTTCGGATCCGCCTGGGGGATGAACGGGACGGAGTCGCTGAACACCACCTTCCCGGCGGGGTCTTTGACCGTGATCGTCGGCGCGTATCCGTTGCCGAGCAGATAGACGTTCGTGCCCCCGATGGCCAGCGGCTCGTTCACCTTGATCGTCGTGCCGGAGTTCGCGTCTCCCGGCCCGGTCGTGGTGACATGCGCGGTGTAGTCCAGGGGGGTGCCGATCGCGTCGCGATTCTTGGTCTCGTACTGCACATCCAATTTGTTCACGGCGATCGAGAACGGCGCGAGCGATGCGTCGCTGAAGAACCGGCCGGGGTTGAAGGAGTTGTACGACGGCAGGCTGTTCACGAAGCTCTGTCCTTCGACCACGATCTTCTGCCCGGTGTAGCCGAATCCTCCGCCGACCCCGATCGCGAGGAGCACGCCGAGCAGTGCGATGTGGAAGACGAGGTTGCCCGTCTCGCGGAGATAGCCCCGCTCGGCGGAGACGGATGTGGAGCGCGCATCCTGGTACAGCGCCACGCGGTAGCGGTTGGCCTTCAGCACGTCGCGCGCGGTGAGGATCGGGTCGGGCGCCGCGGAGCGGAGCGCGGCGGGCAGGATCCTGGCCTGGAAACCGGCCATCCGCTCCAGCCGGGCCGGGGTCCTCGGCGGTTTGGCGCCCATCGCCCGGAAATGGTGGGTGGTACGCGGAATGATGCAGCCGATCAGCGAGGCGAACAGCAGGAGGTAGATCGCCGAGAACCACACCGACGTGTAGACGTCGAATGCCTGCAATTTGTCGAGCACCGGCGCCAACTGCGGGTTCTCGCTGAAGTACTTGGTGACGCCGTTGGGGTCGGAGCTGCGCTGCGGCACCAGGGATCCCGGCACCGCAGCGATAGCGAGCAGGAGCAGCAGGAACAGCGCTGTACGCATGCTCGTGAGCTGCCGCCAGAACCAGCGGAGCCATCCGAGGGCGCCGAGCTTCGGCTGGACGACGTCCGGATCGTCTCGAGGCGGAGCGGAGTCGATGTGATCAGAGGGCCGGCTCAAAACCTTGGATCACCGCCAAGAACTGGGACATGAGCTCGCTCCACAGGCCGGTGACCATCAGGATGCCGATGACGACCAGGAGCACGCCGCCGATGATGTTGATGGCCCGGATGTGACGCTTGAGGAATGCGACGGAACCCGCCACCCAGTCGAAACCGAGGGCGACGAGCAGGAAGGGGATGCCGAGCCCGATGCAGTAGAAGAGCCCGAGCAGGGCGCCCCGCCACGGCGAGCCGCTGCCGACGCTGAGCGCGCTGATCGCGGCGAGCGTCGGGCCGATGCACGGGGTCCATCCCAACCCGAAGACGATGCCGAGCAGCGGCGCGCCGATCAGCCCGGTCGCAGGGCGCCAGGACGGCTTGATCGTGCGCTGCAGGAAGGAGAACTGACCGATGAAGACCAATCCCATGACGATCACGAGCACGCCCAGCACGCGGATGACGACCTCTTGCCAGCGCACCAGCCAGAAGCCGAGAGCGCCGAATGCCGCACCGTAGGCGACGAACACGACCGCGAACCCGAGGACGAAGAGGGCGACCCCTGTCAGCATGCGCGATCGGTCGCGCTTGGCGCCGGGATCGCTGATGCCGCCCACATACGCGAGATATCCGGGCACCAGCGGGAGCACGCACGGGGAGGCGAAAGAGACCAGGCCCGCGAGAAGGGCGATCGGCAGGGCCAGCAGAAGCTGGCCGCTGAAGACGATCTGACCGACGCCGCCCACCTCAGTGCTCGGCCACGGCGTCGGAGATGAGCGAGTCGAGGATGCCCTTGCCCGGGAGAGCGCCCAGGATCCGGGCCGCCACGCGTCCCTTCTTGTCCACCACCAGCGTCGTCGGGGTCGCCTTCGGCGGCACGGTCTTGCTGAAGGCGAGGAGGACCGAGCCGGTGTCGCGGTCGAGGACGGACGGGTAGGTCACACCCTTGTCCTTCTCGAAGCTCTCCGCAGTCTGTACGGAGTCGTAGAGATTGACTCCGAGGAACTCGACTCCCTGCGCGGCGTACTTCTGGCTGAGCGACTGGAGGTCCGGCGCTTCGACGCGGCACGGCGGGCAGCCGGCGTACCAGAAGTTGACGACGAGAACCTTTCCCGCGTACTGCTTCGAGCTCACGGTGCTGCCGTCCTGCAGTGTTCCGGTGAAGGAGACCGGCTCGCCGCGATTGCCGGCGGCGTACTCGCTGACCGTGCCGTCGCCGGCGATGTAGTTCTGCCCGTTTCCGGAGCGGTACTGGCTGGCGAGGGAGTCGTTCGCCGTGCATCCACTCAGCGCCAGGGCGGTGGCGGCGGCTAGGGCGGCGACAGGGAGCAGGATCCGAGACCGGAGTCGGGGCGCGGCGTTCACACGGCCCCCACGTCGGTCGCGGCGACCTGCAGGCTCGCGGCAGGCTCCACATAGCCGACCTCGACGAGACGCGGAGCCGACGCGGTCGGTGCCTGGTGCGGCTTCGCAGGCGCGCTCGGGTCCGGATCCACCGCATCCGCCGGGCCTTCGGTGGCGGGCGGCCGCTCGAAGGTCGTGATGCTCGACAGGGAGCAACGCCGTTTACGCGGATCGTGCGGGAAGCGCTCGCCCGCGACGGACAGGTGCGCGACCCAGATCGGAAGCTGGTGACTCACCAGCACGACGTCGCCCGATTCGACCGATTCGAAGGCGTCCTCGATGGCTGCGAGCATCCTGCGTTCGATGCTGGCGTAGGCCTCGCCCCAGCTGGGTCGGAGCGGATTCACCAGATAGGGCCAGTAGATCGGCTTGCGGAGGGCGAGCCGCATCTTCGTGCCTTCGAACCGATTCGTGGGCTCGATGATCCGGTCGTCGATGACGGGATCGAGGCCGAATGCCTCGGCGATGGGAGCTGCGGACTCGCGGGTGCGCTGAAGCGGAGACACGCGCAATGCGCTCATCGGCCGCTCGCGCGCCGCCAGCTCGTCGGCGGCGGCCTGTGCCATGCGGTGGCCTAGCTTGGAGAGGCCGAACCCCGACAACCTGCCATACAGGATGCCGTCGGGGTTGAACACCTCGCCATGACGGACGAGGTGCACTTGGCTCGCTACCACGACTCCAGTCTACGGACCGGGTTCCCTTGAATTGACTGAGCGCCCGCGCGGCTGTTCCCGGGGATCTCTCCACCGGTGGATGGTCCTCGCTGGTTATCCACAGATTCTCCCTTCTGCCGGTGGCAGGCTGCGCCTCTTCGTAGCGTCGACTCATGGCCGATGACGAAGAAGAGGGAGAGGCGCTTGCGAACATCCCCAACCACGACCGCCCACGCGAACGGATGCGGCGCCTGGGCATCGGTGCGCTCACCGATGACGAGGTCCTCGCGCTCGTGCTCGGCTCGGGTCAGACAGGGCGGAGCGTCCTCGCTCTGGCACGGTCCGTGCTCCGGCGGACCGGAGGATTCCCCGGCCTTGCGACGATGGACTTCGCGCGGCTGGAACGAATGCCCGGGGTCGGGCCGGCGACGGCGGGCCGCCTGGTCGCGATCACGGAGATCTGGCGACGTGCCGGAGCATCGTCCACCTGGACGCGACTGGTCGATACGAAAGCCGTCGCCGGCGTCGTCCGGCCGGAGCTGCTGCATCGCGATTCGGAGCGGTTCCTGGTCGTGGTGGCTGACCGTGCCGCCCGGCCCCTCGAGGTCGTGCTCATGCGCGACGGCGGAGTGGATGAGACAAGCGTTCAGCCGGCGGATGTTCTCCAGGCGGTGCTCACGCGGGGCGGAAGATCGTTCGCCGTGGCGCACAACCATCCCTCGGGGGTCCTCGATGCATCCGTCGCAGACCTCATGCTCACGCGGCGCCTCGACCAGTCCGCGGCGACGCTCGGTCTCCGGTTCCTCGGCCACATCCTCGTCGCGGGCGACAGCTGGACCGCGCTGCCCACGATCGGGTCGGGGACTACGGGGTCAAGCGCGTCGGGCCGCGGAAGAGATAGGTCGTCTCACGGAGGTTCGAGAGGTGCAGCATGAGCATCAGCACGCGCGCGAGTCCCATACCGAACCCACCGTGCGGAGGGACGCCGTACCGGAAGAACGCCAGGACCTCCTCGAGCTCGTCGACCGAGAGACCTTTCTCGATCGCCTGCTGCTCCAGGATGTCGACCCGGTGCTCACGCTGGGCTCCGGTCGAGATCTCCACCCCGTTGAAGATCAGGTCGTAGCTGCGGGTGATCGACGGGTCCTCGGCATGACGCATGTGGTAGTACGGGCGGATCGTCGAGGCGTAGTCCGTCAGGAAGACGAACTCATGACCGTACGTCTCTTTGACGTAGGCCGAGATCTGGCGTTCGCCCTCCGGGTCCATGTCGTCGTCATCGCGCTGCACCTGGTAGCCGCGCTCCGCCACGATGCGCTTCGCCTCCGCCAGCGGGATGCGCGGGAACGGCGTCGACGGCACCGTGACCTCGACGCCGAAGAGTCGCTCGATCTCTTCGGCGTGCTTCTCCTTGACTGCAGTGAAGCCGGCGACGAGGAGTTCCTCGTGCACCTTCATGACATCCTCGTGGCTGTCGATCCAGCTCAGCTCGGTGTCGATGCTCGTGAACTCGGTCGCGTGGCGGCTCGTGAAGCTCGGGTCGGCCCGGAATGCCGGCCCGATCTCGAAGACGCGTCCGAAGCCGGCCGCCTGCGCCATCTGCTTGAAGATCTGGGGGCTCTGGGCCAGATAGGCCGTCGTCTCGAAGTAGGGCAGCTCGAACAGCTCTGCGCGCGACTCGGAGGCAGAGGCCATGAGCTTCGGCGTGTGGATCTCGACGAAGCCGTTGTCGACCCAGTACTGCCGGAGTGCATGCTCGAAGGTGGTCTGCACGCGGAAGATCAGATTGTGCCGGGGCTCGCGCAGATCGAGGAACCGCCAGTCCATGCGCTTGTCGATCCCGCTGTCGGCGGCGATCGGAGTCTCGGGGATGGCGGCCGTCTCCACGTCGAGCGACGAGAGACGGATCTCGATTCCGCCGAGCTTGACGCGCTCATCATGCTTGAGCTCACCGGTGGCGCGGACGAAGGTGCCCTGGGAGAGCGCAGAGATCGTCGTCGCCGGCTCATCGGCCAGCACGGTGCCGTCTTCGCCGACGGTGCGCGGGTTCACGAGCTGGACAGCGCCCGACTCGTCGCGAAGGACGACGAACTGCACCTTCTTCTGGTCGCGGACGGTCTCGACCCATCCTGCGACGCTCACGAGTCCGTCGGGCAGAGCGGCAAGGTCCTTGATCAAAACGCGTTCGGTCACGAGCCACAAGCCTACCGGTGCGCCCGGGAGGCTCCGGATTCCTGCTCTCCGGCCCGGTGTCGCCCACCCCGTTCCGGAAGGCTGCGGCGGTGTGAGAATGGAAGGACCAGGCACGAAGGAGTAGCCCATGAGTACCGACGACGTCGTCATCCTGTCCGCCGCGCGGACACCGTTGGGGAAGATCAAGGGGACGCTCGCGTCATTGAGTGCGGTCCAACTCGGAACGATCGCACTGCGAAAAGCACTCGAGCGCTCCGGCCTCGGAGCGGAGGCGGTCGACACCGTGCTGTTCGGCCAGGTGTTGCAGGCGGGTGCCGGACAGAATCCCGCGCGACAGACGGCGATCGGTGCGGGCATCGGGTGGAGTGTTCCCGCGACGACGATCAACAAAGTCTGTCTCTCCGGGCTTGCCGCTGTGACCGATGCGGCACGTCTGATCCGGACCGGCGAGGCGACCGTGGTCGTCGCGGGCGGCCAGGAGTCGATGACGAACGCTCCGCACATCCTGCCCGGATCGCGGAGCGGCTGGCACTACGGCTCCATCCAGGCGCTCGATTCGGCGGACTACGACGGCCTGACGGATGCCTTCGACGGGATCTCCATGGGCGCTTCCACCGAGAGCTACACCGAGAAGCTGGGGTTGACGCGCGAGGCTCAGGACGCGTTCGCGGCGCAGTCGCATCAGCGGGCCGGCGCGGCGGCGTCGAATGGCGTGTTCGACGAGGAGATCGCACCGGTCAGCATTCCCCAGCGGAAGGGAGACCCGGTGGTCGTCAGTTCGGACGAGGGCATTCGTCCCGACTCGACCGCGGAGACACTCTCGCGGCTACGCCCGAGCTTCGCCGAGGGCGGCACCCTCACCGCGGGCAACTCCTCGCCGCTGAGCGACGGAGCAGCCGCTCTCGTACTGACGAGTCGCGAGAACGCCGAGCGCCTCGGGCTCGACTGGCTGGCACTCGTCGGAACCAGTGGGCAGGTGGCCGGACCCGACAACTCGCTCCACTCGCAGCCGTCGCGGGCGATCGACGCCGCGCTGCGGCGCGCAGGGTGGAGTGTCTCGGAGCTGGACCTGATCGAGATCAACGAGGCATTCGCCGCGGTCGCGCTCCAATCGATGGCCGATCTGGGCATCGACTCCGAGAAGGTCAACATCCACGGTGGCGCGATCGCCCTCGGACACCCCATCGGAGCTTCGGGGGCACGACTGGCCGGCCATGCGGCGCACGAACTCGCGCGACGCGGTTCCGGCCGAGCGGCGGTCGCGCTGTGCGGCGGTGGCGGACAGGGAGACGCCCTGCTGCTCTACCGCTGAACCCCTCGCGGGGCGGACGGCCGCCGGCGCGAACGCTGCCGGCGGGATCGCTACCGCTCCAGGTGGCGCTCCGCCGGCCCGGTGTACTGGGAAAGCGGACGGATGAGCGAGTTCGCGGCGTATTGCTCGAAGATGTGTGCCGTCCAGCCCGTTATCCGCGCCGCGGCGAAGAGCGGCGTGAAGGTCTCCGTGTCGAAGCCCATCAGGTTGTAGGCGGGTCCCGACGGGTAGTCCAGGTTCGGCTTGATGTTCTTCCGTTCCGCCATCCCGCGCTCGAGCGCGTCGTAGAGGTCGAGCATTTCCTGCCGCTGGTAGTGCTCGACCAGGCGGACCAGTGCTTCCCTCATCGTCGGCACACGGGAGTCGCCGTTCTTATAGACCCGGTGACCGAAGCCCATGATCTTGCGCTTCTCGGCGAGTGCCGTGTCAAGCCATTCGGCGGCCCGGTCGGCCGACCCGATCTCGTCGAACGCGTGCATGACCGCTTCGTTCGCACCGCCGTGGAGCGGGCCTTTCAAAGCGCCGATCGCACCGGTGACGGCCGAGTAGACATCCGACAGGGTGGAAGCGATCACGCGGGCGGTGAACGTCGACGCGTTGAACGAGTGCTCCGCGTAGAGGATGAGGGAGACGCGGAAGGCATCCACGACCACGTCATCCGGGACTTCACCGAAGGTGAGCCAGAGGAAGTTCCGGGAGTAGTCGAGGTCATCGCGGGGCTGCAACGGCTCGAGCCCCCGGCGACGGCGCTGGATGTACGCCACGATCGTGGGCAACTGGGCGAGCAGGTAGATGGCCCGCCCCTCGTTGAGGTCGGTATCGAGGATGCCGTCCGGCTGGTGAAGCGTCGCATCCAGACCACCGAGCTGGCTCACCGCGGTGCGCAGCGCGTCCATCGGATGGGCGGAGACGGGCACGTCGTCGAGGGCGCGCCGGGTACGGTCGTCGAGACGGCGGAGGGAACGCTCGAGCGATTCGAAGGCGACCAGCTCGTCTGCCGTCGGCAGTTCGCCGTGCCACAGCAGATATGCCACCTCTTCGAACGAGCAGTGCCGCGCCAGCTCCTGAACGGGATATCCGCGATACAGCAGCGAGTTCGTCTCCGGGTTCACCGACGAGATGGTCGTCGTGTCCACGACGACGCCGGCGAGTCCCTTGTGGATCTCCTGATCGGTCATGTGAGCTCCTTCGCAGCTGGCGGAGTCGCCGTCGTACGGCGGCGTCGCGGTGGGAGGACGCTAGTGGCGTACCTCGAAGTCATACACCGGAGTGTCGAACGCGTTGTATCCCTCGTAGTCAATCAGGTCGTACAGCTCAGCGCGATGCCGCTTCTCACCCAGCAACGGTTCCCGGGTTCCCTCGCTGGAGTGCACACGAACGTCGTGGAGCTTCACGCAACGAACCTACCTCCCCTACGCTCGGCAGATGGTCTCCGGTCCCTCGCTGCTGACGTTCGCGCTCGCCTCGCTCGCTCTCATCGTCATCCCCGGTCCGAGCGTGCTCTTCGTGATCGGCCGATCGCTGGCACTGGGGAGGCTGGGCGGTCTGCTGAGCGTGCTCGGGAACGCCCTCGGGACGCTGCCGATGATCATCGCGGTCGCACTCGGCATCGGAGCGCTGGTAGCCCAGTCCGTGGTGCTCTTCACGATCATCAAGTTCGCCGGTGCGGGATACCTGATCTATCTGGGGATCCAGGCCATCCGCCACCGGAGACACACGGCCGTGACGCACGAGGCGCCGCCGCCGCGGCGATCCCCGCTGCGCCTCCTCAGCGAAGGCTTCGTGGTCGGGTTGACCAACCCGAAGTCCCTCGTCTTCTTCGTCGCAGTCCTGCCTCAGTTCGTCGACTATCGCGGGGACGCGATCCCCCTCCAGCTGTTCGAGCTCGGGGTGGTATTCCTCGCGCTCGCTCTGGTGTCCGACAGCATGTGGGCGCTCGCGGCGGGCACGGCGCGGCAATGGTTCGGGCGGTCGCCCCGGCGGGTGGAGCGTCTCGGTGCGACAGGCGGCGTCCTGATGATCGGACTCGGCGGGGTGCTTGCCCTCACCGGCGTGAAGCACTGACGGGCGTGAAGCACTGACGGGCGTGAAGCACTGACCGTCGAACGGGACGGCCGTGGCCGGCCGCGCCAGCCTTGTGGACATGGGTGGCCAGCGGGCGACGGCGACGGCCGGTACCGCTCGGGTCAGATGTCGCCGGCCGTAGCCACCGGGCAGATGACCGCGCGGGCGAGCGTGTGGAAGTGCGCGTTGAACCCGAGTACCGCCGGAGTCGAATCCGGGCCGATGTCCAGTCGTTCGACGTCCAGAGCGTGAACCACGATGTCGTAGCGGTGCGTGCCGGTCCCCGGAGGAGGAGCAGCACCGGTGAAGCTCTTCGAACCCAGTTCGTTCGAAAGCATCGCCACACCCCGCGGGAGGTTGTTGCCTCCCTCGGCTCCGGCATTGGTAGCGAGCTCGGTCACAGCGGCCGGGATGTCGTACACCGCCCAATGCCAGAATCCCGAGCCGGTGGGTGCGTCAGGGTCGTGGATCGTCACGGCGAAGCTCTTCGTCTCCGGAGGAAAGCCACTCCAGGACAACTGCGGCGAGATGCCGCCGCCTCCCGACCCCACAGCCCACTGCTCCCGCGCGAGCGGCCGGCCGTCGGAGACGTCGTCGCTCGACACGAGGAAGGAGGGAACGGCGCCGAAGCGCTCGAAAGGATCACGTGTCATGACGCCACGCTACGCCCGTTGCACCGTTTCCTGCCCGGCCGGTGACGGACGTCTGCGGAACCGTTTCGGAAGGCCGGCGAGACCCCATAAAGTCACACGGAGCATCGCCTCCACGACGATCCCCCCTCCCATCTTCGACGCCCCGTGCTCCCGCTCGACGAAGGTGATGGGTACCTCGACGATGGTGAGTCCGACGTTGTGCGCGCGCCGGGTCATGTCGATCTGGAAGCAGTACCCCTGGCTCTCGGTGCGGTCGAATTGCAGGCGGCGCAGGGCGTCTGCTGTGAAGGCGCGATAGCCTCCCGTGACATCCCTGACCGGGAGGCCGAGCGCGATCCGTGAATAGGCGCTGCCGCCCTTCGAGATGATCCGTCGGCGTGCCGGCCAGTTGACGACGCCGCCTCCGTCGACCCAGCGGGACCCGAGGACGACGTCGGCGCCGTCGAGCGCCCCATCCGCCCGAAGGGCATCGAGGAGACGCGGCAACTGCTCCGGCTGATGGGACCCGTCCGCATCCATCTCGATGATCGCCTCATACCCGGCGTCGAGCGCCCAGCGCATGCCGGCGCGATAGGCGGCGCCCAGCCCGTCCTTTCCCGCGCGGTGAAGCACGTGGACGTTCTCGTCGGTCGCGGCGAGCGCGTCGGCGAGTTCGCCGGTCCCGTCAGGAGAACCGTCGTCGACGACCAGGACCTCCGCCTCAGGAACGGATGCGCGCACCCGTCCGACGATCGAGCCGACGTTCTCACGCTCGTTATAGGTCGGGATGATGACCAGGGTTCGCAACAACCCGCCTCTCTGTCTGGGGCACGCCCCGGGGAACGCACCGACCTTGTCCTACCAGCCTGAACGGCAGGCGAACGCGGCTTCCGGCGTTCACAGCTTCCACGATCCTACGATCAACCCGTCGCGGGAAGCACTCGCTTACGATGAGGCGGTGGCTGTGCCCAAAGTCCTCCTCTTCTACGTGTTCGCCCCGCTGCCCGACCCCGACGCGATCCGGCTATGGCAGCGGGAGCTCTGCGAGCGGCTGGGCCTGCGGGGACGCATCCTGCTCTCCGGCCAGGGAATCAACGGAACCCTCGGCGGCGAACTGGACGCGCTCAAGCGCTACCTGCGCGTGACGAAGGGGTACGGACCGTTCCGCCGGCTGGACGCGAAATGGAGCGAAGGCTCGGGACTTAATGCGGACAATACGAGCCGAGACTTTCCCCGCCTGTCCGTCAAAGTGCGGGACGAGGTCGTGTCGTTCGGCGCTCCCGACGAACTGCGCGTCGACGAGCACGGGGTGGTCGGAGGCGGAACCCGGCTCGACCCGGATGCGCTTCACGCGCTCGCGGCGGCGCGCGACGACCTGGTCTTCTTCGACGGTCGCAACCGATTCGAGGCGGAGATCGGGCGCTTCCGCGACGCGGTCGTGCCGGACGTCGCCAACACCCGCGAATTCGTCGCCGCGCTCGACAGCGGGATCTACGACCACCTGAAGGACAAGCCGATCGTCACCTACTGCACCGGGGGTATCCGCTGCGAGGTGCTGTCGTCGTTGATGCGCACGCGCGGGTTCCAGGAGGTGTACCAGCTCGACGGCGGCATCGCTCGCTACGGAGAAGCGCATGGCGACGATGGTCTCTGGGAGGGTTCGCTCTACGTCTTCGATGGCCGGGGGACGATGACCTTCAGCGACAACCCGGCGGTCCTCGGCCGCTGCGTGACCTGCAACGGACCCACGAGCAGGATGCGCAACTGCAGCGACGCCGCATGCCGCGATCAACTGGTGGTGTGCGAGGAGTGCGAAGCGGCCGCCTGCGCGCTCCACGCCGCGTAGCGGAGCTGCGAAGCCCGGACACAGCCGCCCCGGGCGGATAATCGTCCACATCGCCGGCGGCGAACGACTTATCCACGAGCTCGGGGAAATCTTGGCGGCCTCTCCGCGTTGCCGCCATCATGAACAGCATGGATCCGGTCACCACCATCGTCTGGATCGTGTCGTTCGTTCTCGTCACGGTCACAGTCACCGGCCTGTCCCGCAGGGTCGGCTGGTCCGCCCCCGTCGTGCTCGTCGTCGTGGGAGCGGCCGCCTCGTTCGTGCCGGGAGTGCCCCAGGTGGCTCTGGAGCCGGAAGTGGTGCTCTTCGGGCTTCTGCCGCCCCTGCTCTTCGCCGCAGCGATCCAGACCTCGATCGTGGATGTGCGAGCCCGGCGCGACGGCATTCTCCTCCTCTCCGTCGGGCTCGTGGCGTTCACCGTGGTGGTCGTCGGGTTCGCCACCTACCTGGCGGTCCCGGCCATCACCCTGGCGGCGGCGTTCGCCTTCGGAGCCGTGGTCGCTCCGACCGATACCGTGGCCGTCCAAGCCGTCGCGGGACGGATCCGGCTTCCTCGACGGCTCGTCACCGTTCTCGAGGGCGAGAGCCTCCTCAATGACGCCACCGCCCTTGTCGCGTTGAACGCGAGCATCGCGGCGATCGTCAGCATCGTGAACCCGGTCGCGATCGGCGTGGACTTCGTGCTGGCGGTCGTGGTCGGCGTGGGCGTCGGGCTGGTCATCGGACTGGTGCTCGCAACGATCCGTAAGCAGCTGCGGTCCCCTGTGCTGGACACCTCGCTCGCCCTCATCACGCCGTATCTGGCCTTCATCCCCGCGCAGCTGCTGCATGGTTCCGGGGTCCTGGCGGTCGTCGTCGCGGGCCTCTACTTGGGATACCGCTCGCCCACGATCCAGACCGCGGAGGCCCGCATCGCGGAGACGATCAACTGGCGGACGGTCAGCTTCCTGCTGGAGAACGCCGTCTTCCTCTTCATCGGGCTGGAGTTGCGCTCCATCCTGACGGCCGCGTTCGCGTCGGGGATCACGATTCCGCAGACCGTCGTCATCAGCATCGTGGTCCTGCTGACGCTCTTCCTGACCCGCTTCATGTGGATGATCGGCACGACGGCCCTCTACCGCTACGGGCCTCAGCGCCTGCGCGAGCGTGGCTGGTCCTGGCCCACCGGGGTCGCGGTGTCGTTCGCCGGGATCCGCGGAGTGGTCACACTCGCGGCCGTGTTCCTCCTGCCGGCGCAGACGCCCCACCGCGAGTTCCTGCAGTTCCTGGCCTTCGTCGTGGTGGTGGCGACACTGCTCGAGGGCCTGACGCTGCCGTGGGTCATCCGTCGGCTCAAGCTGCCGCCGCCCGACTTCGCACAGGAAGCGAGCGAGATGCAGCGACTCCTCGCCGAAGCGCAGTCGGCAGGCCTGGAGCACCTGGAGTCCCAGGTGACGGGCGACGAGGACGAGCGGGTGATCGAGCGGCTTCGGATCAATGCGCTGTTCCTCTCCGATGCGCTGGAGAATCCATCGCCCGACGAGAGTGCCGACCTTCCGCTGGAGTACCGCCGGCTACGTCGGGCGATGATCGGCGCCGAGCGCCAGGCGGTCCTGGAAGCGCGGGCGGAGGGACGGTATCAGGAACCAGCCGTTCGCTCGGTGCTCGCCTTCCTCGATGCCGAGGAGTCTGCGCTCAAAGCCGGGGGCGCCGAGGGGAAGAAGTCGCTCATGTGAGCCCAGGGCGGATCAGCGCAGGCGCGTCTGATCGGCGGGGGCGTCGAGGGCGGCGAGCGCTGCCGCCTCATCGGGGAGGAGGGCGCCCCTCCCCGTGCCCGAGCGGTCGAGCGCCGTCGACCGCGTGCGCGGGCGCCGGGCCCAGCTGCGCGAACGCTTCGAGGACAGCGCCAGGACCACGAGGATGTCCAGGGCCAAGCCGAGGAGATTGTTGCGGAGGGAGACCTGCGGGCCTCCGTCCAGGTAGTCGACCGCGGAGAAGACGATGATGAGGGCGCTGTACGACATGGCCGCGATGCGGGCCCAGTTGCTTCCGAAGAACACCAGCAGAGCGAGGAGGAAGTACAGCACCAGGCCGGCACCGAAAGCGCCCATGGCGATGCCCAGCACGAGGCTCGCCGTCGCCTCGTCGCCCGGCGTCACGGAACCGGCGGGGACCTCGGAGAGGACGAACCGGTGCCAGTCGAGCACGTTCAGCGCGACGTATCCCACGCCCGCCGCGACGCGGAAGACCATCAACAGCACGCCGAGAGTCGTCGGCACCGGACGGCGCTCGGCCAAGGCCAGCCGGCGGGCGGCAGCGTCCGCGGCGACGCCCGCGCCCTCCGGATCCACGGGCACCTGTGTCAGATCGACCACGGGCAGGTCCCCATCGGTCTCGATGCTGTCGCCACCTCCGTTGCGGGAGTGGTAGCCGCTCGAGAAGTCGCGGAGGATGGCGACCTCGACGCCCACATCGGCACGGAGCAGCGTCGACACGATGTGGTCCCGCTCGATGTCGGTGTTGGCGTCGATCTTGTGTGTGATCTGCAAGGTGAACAGAGAGAAGCCCACCGCGCGGTCGAACGTTCCGGCCGCCAGCCACTCGACGCGGTGACCGCCGGGCAGCAGCCAGCCGTCGGGACAGCGCCAGAACCGCACGTGGTGGCGCTTGGCGGGGTTGCCCTTCACCTCCTGCTGGTACGCCGCATCCTGCTGTCGGCCGAACAGGAACAGGGGGCTGACCGGCGCTTCGTCGTAGCTCCGGCGCAACAGCGTCGACGTCACGATCCGCCAACTGGACCGGAACGTCACGTCGTCGGCTCGCGTCCAGCCGGCCTCGCGCATCGCGTCGTCCAACTGCGCCTCCGATCCCACGAGCGCGAGGTTGATGGGGTCCCCCAGGAGGCCGTCGCTCGTCCGGGCACGGCCCATGAAGTAGTCCGGGACGTAGATCTCGGTGAGGATGCGGTGCAGGCGAGGGAGCACCAGGTACGCCAGCACGATCCAGAACAGAACGAAGAAGAGGATGAGGAACCAGCCCCACTCGAAGCTCTCGGTGAGCACCAGCCACGCCAGCCAGACGGCGGAGACGCCTCCGAAGACGAAGAAGACGTAGTCGACGACCGTGCTGCGGGAGGCAGGGCGACCCAGTGCCGAACGGGTCTTCGGCACCTCCTGCGGCTTCTCCGCCTGGGCCATGCCGCCATCCTAGAGTGACGGCCACCCGCTCCCTAGGTGCAGTTCCCCGGTCGCCGATCGCCGATCGCTCTAGGATCGCGGCATGACCAGTATCGAGGCACGCGGCAGCGAACTCCGGCGGCTCCACGCGGCTCCCGAACTCCTCCAGGTCGTCAACGTGTGGGATGCCGTCAGCGCGCGCGTGATCGCCGAGCTCCCGGAGACCCGGGCACTGGCCACGGCCAGCCACTCCATCGCGGCGACGTTCGGCTACGAGGACGGCGAGAACATCCCGCTCGACCTGATGCTCGACATGGTGGGACGGATCGTCGCGGCGACGGAGCTGCCGGTCAGCGCGGACCTCGAACGCGGCTACGGCGACGCCGGGGAGACGATCCGGCGTGCGATCGGCGTCGGCGCGGTCGGGGCGAACCTCGAAGACGCGATGGCGCCGTTCCACGAGGCCGTCACCGCGGTGCGCGCCGCGGTGCGCGCGGCGGATGCCGAGGGGGTTCCGTTCGCCCTGAACGCCCGCACCGACGTCTTCCTCCGCTCCGCTCCCCCGGTCGGAGGCGGGAGCTCGGCCGAGGAGACGACCGTCGAGCAGAAGATCGAGGAGGCCGTCCGCCGCGGGCGCGCCTTCCTCGCCGAGGGCGCGACCTGCGTCTTCGTCCCGGGGAAGCTCGACGAGCACACGATCGAGCGGCTGGTGGACGGACTCGGCGAGCGCACGCTCAGCGTGATCGCGGTACCCGGATCCATCCCTCCCGCGCGCCTTCAGGAGCTGGGCGTCGCGCGCGTCTCCTACGGCCCGTGGACGCAGCGCGTCGCCCTGACGGCGCTGCGCCATGCGGCCCACGACCTGTATGCGGGCGGCGTAATTCCCGACGGCACGCTCCTTCTGAACTGAACGCGAGGGCGAGCACGCGGGCGAGCACGCGGGCGGCACGCGGGCGAGCACCATTGTGAACCGGCGACGCGGGCGGCCGAGGCCCTCGGCGTAGGGTGAGGCCATGGGCGACTTCCGGGCGATCGTGATCGAGCAACAGGTCGACGGCGGGAGGATCACCGCCCACACCGCGGAGGTCCGGCGCGTGACGGATGCGTTCCTCATGCCGGGCGAGGTGACGATCGTGGTCGAGTTCTCGG
>Ga0209677_100658_pt1 | contig 18132 bp, 15 predicted proteins | sample AraplaCvi_mCL_r2_2_FD_184285 | JGI IMG/M metagenome (GOLD analysis project Ga0209677, IMG submission 184285) | Arabidopsis root microbial communities from North Carolina, USA - plate scrape CL_Cvi_mCL_r2 (SPAdes) (version 2) | ecosystem: Host-associated > Plants > Roots > Endosphere | place: USA... | reverse complement strand
GCGGACAGTGCCATTCGCCAGCAGAAATCAGAGCGCGATCGCGATCTGATCGAAGAGTTCCGTGCCGTTGCACAGGATTACCTCGATGCGATGTTCGGGCTCACGGCCGATCTCGAGGAGACCTTGAAGCTGGTCGATCCCCTGGTCGACCAGCTGCTCGGTGTCAAGCAGTCGGCCTGGGCGGCACGCAGTTACGGCGGCCTGATCGCCGTGCGCATCGAGAGCGCGGCGACGTCAGGCAAGCCCTGGAGTCCGGCCGACTTGATCGCCGCGGCTGAGGACAATGGCCGGGCAATGCAGGCCTGGAGCCAGGTGCTCGATGCAGCCTCTCGCCCCGATGCGCCGGCGGCGGTCATCGCGCCGATCGCGCGCGCCAGGCAGCCCGATGCGGTTGCGCTGGCCGAACGGCAGAAGGACTACATTAAGGCGCTGCGCGAGGGCCGCACCATCGAGGTGCCCTTTGCCGAGCTGACCAAGCTCAACACCGCGGTGCTGGGGGTGGGCGTCGAAGTCGCCAATGCCGCGCTGTCGGAGATGGTGAAGGCATCCGAAGCCCAGATGAGCGCGGCGCGTCTCAGCCTCGTCGTGAACGGCGCGATGCTGGCACTCGGGATCGCGGTCGCGGCGTTCGGCTTCATCCTCGTGCATCGCCGCATCAGCGCACCGGTGCTCGCCCTGACCGAGGCCATGCGCCGGCTCGCCGAACGCGATTATGCGATCGATCTCGGCGATGCCGAGCGCCGGGACGAGATCGGCGAGATGTCGCGCATGGTCGCCGTATTCAAGGCGAGCATGATCGAGGGCGACCGTCTCGCCGAGGAAAAAGCCATCGAGCAGGCGCGGAAGGAGCGCCGGCAGATCGCGGTCGACGGGCTGATCAAGCGGTTCGAATCAACCGTCACGGATTCGCTGGAAACCTTGACGCAGGCGTCGAGCCAGCTCGACGGCACCGCGCAATCGATGTCGGCGACCGCCGACCAGGGCCGCGCCAAGGCGGCCGAGGTGGCGAACGTGTCAGAGCGGGCCTCGAGCAATGTGCAGATGGTCGCGGCTGCAACCGAGCAGCTCTCGGCATCGATTGGCGAGATCAGCCGGCAGGTGACGGAATCGACCACGATCGCGAATGCCGCGGCGATCGAGGCCGAGAAGACCAATCAGCAGGTCCAGACCCTCTCCGACGCGGCCCAGCGCATCGGCGACGTGGTCGCGCTGATCAGCGGCATTGCCAGCCAGACCAACCTGCTGGCGCTCAACGCCACGATCGAGGCGGCGCGGGCCGGCGAAGCCGGCAGGGGCTTTGCCGTGGTGGCCTCCGAGGTAAAGGCGCTGGCCAGCCAGACCGCTAAGGCCACCGAAGAGATCAGCGCGCAGGTTGCGGGCATCCAGGGCGCGACCCGCAGCTCGGTCGATGCAATCGGGGGGATTAGCTCGACCATCCAGCGCGTCAACCAGATCACCTCCGCCATTGCGGCGGCCGTCGAGCAGCAGGGCGCGGCGACGCGCGAGATCGCACGCAACGTGCAGCAGGCGTCCGAGGGCACAAGCGAGGTGTCGCGGCACATCACCGGTGTGTCGGCGGCGACCGCCGAGACCGGCAAGGCCGCCGGCGAGGTGCTGGATTCGGCCAAGGCGCTGACGAGCCTTTCGAACAATCTGCGTCGCGACGTCGACGGATTCATCGGCGATCTGCGCGTGGCGTGACGGCCGCGAGTGCTCCGCTTCCGCAGTTCGCACCATTTTTCAGCGGCGCACTTTGCGAACTCAGGGAACCAAGAAGCACCGGCAAATCTCTCATTTTAATGCGTGTACTCATGATGAGGCGGATCTGATATCCGCGATGCCCGCTGAAAGCAGTGCGAAGGCGGACACCACCGGAGGTCCGAGTCGGGGCAATAGGCGACATTGCTCGCCCCGGTTCGATATAATCACGAACGCCCTTCGCTCGGGCAGCCAAGAACGTGCAGCGCGCTGATGGTAGACTCCCTCCGCCTCCGCCACGGTGGCTACGAATTGCTATCGGCGCCATTGCGGCAATCGGCGTAACTCCCCGCTTGGCTTCGCCTGGTATGGAGGGGTTCGTCAGTTGCAGCAATGTGGCCCTGAACTCGACCCGATCGCCCGACGGCATCAGAGCTGTGCTTGTCTTCCGGCAGGAGTGTAATGCCACTGTACCAGATTCAATTTGGGCCACGATCGTGCCGACCGACCAGCCCCTTTCGCCTGACCGCAACCATGCGTTTCTTGGCTTCGTCGGGGGAGCCGAGGTGCTGCCCAGTTGGCCCGGGAATGATGTCATCGAAATCGCTCTAGTCTCCGGGGGGGAGCGCCTTGTTAGGCATGAGGAGACGGTTGGTAACATCAGAATTGATTACAAATGAGTGCCGCTCCTTGTGTCGAGGCGATGAGGCGGCTCAGGGGCAACAGCAGTCATCGCACCTAGCGGCTAGGAGTAGTGGCCCGGGAGGCGGCGAGGATGTCATCAACTTTCCCCGCGGGGGGCTCAAAGGTAGCTCGTTCCTCCGTTTTGGCGTAGCGGCACCTTGCCGCAGATGTCCGCTGAGATGCCCCTTGGAGGATGTACCCGCTCGGTTTTGGAGTAGCATTGGATGCCGGTCGCCCACTAAAGGAGGTAAGCCATGAACAGGCTCTACGCTCTCGCGTCGGTTGGGTACTGCATAGCTTCGGCAGTACTCATCACGTCGGCATCAGCTTTTCCAAACGAGGAAATCCCGAAGGCCGAACCAGAGTACATCGCCAAGGTGAAGACCGCGGCCCCTGCGTCGGTCGTGAACAACGCGACGATTACCATGCCGCAGCCGGATGGCTCTTCCAAGGCCGTCCAAACCGGATCGAACGGTTTCACCTGCTTTGTCGGCAAGGACGGAACGCCCGAATGCGATGACCAGAACGCCATGGAATGGCGCAAAGCTCTGCAGGCCAATCAAACCCCGCCGAACAAGATTGGCTTCATTTTCATGCTGGCCGGCGACACCGGCACGAGCAATCATGATTCTACGGAAAGGCACACGCACCAGCATTGGGTCCAGACCGGGCCGCACGTTATGATCGTCGGCGGCGCAGCACACGACATGCTCAGTCCCTATCCGCGCGACGTGGATGTCAAAGATGCGACGCAGCCCTTCGTCATGTTCCCTGGAAAGCCCAACGAGCACCTAATGATCCCTGTTCACTCGCAAGAGCTCACTACGGGCAGCGCGAAGTAAATCGTGAGCTCCGCCGTGCCTGAGACCGGCGGCACGGCGGCTGACTGCGCAATGTTGAAAGGCTGAAACAGGTGAACGCGACCGTCGGGGCTGCTCCGGGTCACAAGCGGCGGTCGGGGACAGCGCCAGCCGTGTCCGGTCCACCTCAATCGGCCGACCTTGCAGCCTCAGGTGTAGTCTTCAGCTCCGGGCCGACGTTGTAGGCAATCAGGTTGAGGAGGAAGTCGGCGGCGACGCGAGTTGGGCCTCGATGTTTGGTCTTTGCTCGCCTCGTGTTAGACTACGCCTGCCCGACCAGGGAGAACAGCCATGACCGCCGAATTCGATGAAGATCGCTTCAATATGGCTATCCGTAAATTTCTGAAGCATGTCGGAGTTACATCGCAGCGTGAAATTGAGAACCTGGTGCGTAGCGGGGCGGTGAAAGGTGGCAAGCTCAAACTGCGAATGACCCTGTCCGCTGAGGGAACGCCGCTGAAACATGTAGTCGAGGAAACAATCGCACTCTGACGATGTCCCGGCTGCCCCGGCATTGCCGCCCTCTTGGTGGAGCATTCAATCCTGTTGATTTCCAGCAACGACTGCTTTGGGGCCAGAAGCGGTCGTTCGACAGCTCCAAAACGACGCAAGAAGACGCTTCACTACGCACCCGTCAGCGCGTCGCGCATGGCGACCCGTTCGCCGCCCGGCTTTTTGACATAGAGGTGCTGCTCCAGCACATTCCACATGTTCTCGAACATTGCATAGAGATCGTCGCAATAGACCGACGGGTTGTCGTAGCCGTTGGCCTTCGAGAAGCGATGCGGAAGGTAGCCGCCGCCGCAGGCGTTCATGAACTTGCATTTTTGACATTTGGTGGCGAGGTTGATCGAGGCGTCGCGCGCGGCTTGCCAGTGCGGCTCGCTACGGACCTCATCGAGCGCGTGGTCGAAAATGTTGAATGTCGTCTGCGTGAAGCCGTGACCCGCGATCCTGAGCACGTCATGCGCCTCGACCGAGCCGTCGGTCATCACGGTGCACAGCTCGACTGGATTGTAGCCGACACCCTCGGTCGGCGAGTTGTTGCCGAGAAGCGCGGTGACCATGTCGGTGACGATGCGAATGTTCACGGCCGGCCGGCTGCGGTTGGCCTCGAACCAGAGGTCGAACAGGCCGTTGTAGAAGCCGGCGATCGCGGGCGGCTTCTCGTCGACCGTCGCATCCGGGATCATGATATCGTAATGGGTGATGCCGCAATCGGCGAAGAAATCGACATAATCACGCGGCGGGTAAGCCGGATTGCAGACCGCCAGCGCACTGACGCGCACGTCGCGCGATACCAGCAAGCGCGCCGCGCGCGCCACAGCTTCATGGGTGCCACCACCCTGAAACGTCTTTCGGTGCAGGTCGTGGATATGTGCGGGACCGTCGAGGCTGATCGCCACCGAAATGCGGTGCGCCTCGAAACAGTCCAGCCATCGATCGTCGATCAGGACGCCATTGGTGGTGACGGCGATCGGGATGATACTGCCCGTTCGTGCGGTGATGGCGGCGCAGGCTTCGGCAAAATGGTTGAAGTTGTCAACGCCCCAGAGCAGCGGCTCGCCGCCATGCAGGATGATGGGCAAATCAGCCAGACAATGCTCGGAAACGTGTTCTTCAATGCGCAACAACAGCTGACGCAGCACCTCGGCGCTCATCAGCTTTGGCTTGTCGTAGACCGCGGCGTCGCGAAACCAGTAGCAATAGGAGCAGTCGATATTGCAGCGTGCGGCAACTTTGACCAGCAGTTGCGTGATCGGTGGACTTACGAAGTCGACAGCATCTGTCGCGTCAGCGGACATGCGGACACCGAACCAAGCTGCAGGGCCACAACAACCAGCTAGTAACCGCGGGCAAATCCTCGGCGGAATCCACCATACGGCACGGCAGCGCCTCGACGAAAAGCGCCGCCATGAGGCGCGCCGCGAACGAAACCGCGCCTGAAATAGGCCTCCGTCACCAGCGGCTCGTCCGACAGGAAGTCTTCGGAAGCGGCCACGCCCGAGGCGTCTTGATCGGACAAGCTGCCTCTATTCGAGCTCTGATCACGCATATCGGGCAGCAACGCGTCGATACCCGGATGATCGCTCTGAATTGTCGCCCCTGGCCCATGCAATTGCAGCAGGCCCGCAAAGATTTTCAGCGTCAGAATAGACATAGATCCAGTCCTTCTTCCCGCGGAGCATACGCCCAATACTAATACTATGGCTTGATCAGGTCGGCAATGTGACGACGCGGAACAGCACCCGATTGGGTTAGTGTTACTGACATGCTGTCGGCTCGGGGTCCAACAGGAGACCGCTCAGCTGTCGCGTTTGTCTTCCAGCAGGCGCCAGGCCCGGTCGCGTGGCGTGTCGTTGAAGCTGCTGATGCGGAACGGGCTGTCGAACACCGCCAATTGTCGGTGCTCACTCGTGAACGCCGGCCAGCGCGTCGGGCCGTCGGGCCGTCCCTCGTGAACGAAGCACAGCACGCAGGCCTGCAGCCGCGCCGCGACCTCGATGTCGGCCAGCGTCATCGGACCGCCGGCGCGCTTGAGGATCGGGCGCTCGACGAAGGCGGGTAGATGCGCCCATAGGCAGGCATTATCGGCGCCGTGCGTCGGGCCCTGCGATTGGAACGGCTCGAGCTGCGGCGCGTGGTCGAAGCGGCTCAGCCACACGCGTCCGCCCGCTTTGTCCTGTAGCTGCGCCAACTCCTCTAGCGGCCTCTGCCACATCGCATCCGACAGCAGCGCCTCGTAGGCATCCTCGTCCGTGCGGGCCGTCTCGCTGTAGCAGGCAAGCAGCCGATTCCAACCGGCGTCGCCGAATTGCGCGCGGATGCGGGATTCAGTCGCGCGGATCATCGCGGCCGGCGGTGTGCTGTTCAGGAACATCACCATCTCGTCGCGGCAGGAGCCGAGCCAGAGGTTCTGCTCGCGCATCGCGCCTTCGGCCACCGCGCCCCGTGGATCGCGGGCGATGATGGTCCCGTCGAGCACCGGACCGAACAGCGTGCCATGTACGGTGTGATCAGCGACGTCGCGCCCGACACGCTCGGCTATCTCCAGCAACGTCTGCACCGGGACATCGATGATGCCTGCCGCATCTTGCGGCGCAGGTTCGAACGCGGCGAGGAAACGATCGGCGATCTCATCGGCCTGGGCTTTCGGCATGATGCTGCGACCGGGCACGCTGAAGGCGATCGCGCCGCGGAATTTGCCGCGCGCCTGCGGCAAGGTCATCAGCGTGACCACCAGCGCCGCGCCGGCGGACTGGCCGATCAGGGTAATGGCGCCGGCATCCCCACCGAACGCGCCAATATTGCTGCGGACCCAGTCGAGTGCGGCGAGCGTGTCGGTGACAGCGAGATTGTTGGCCTCGGACAGCGCGCCACCGAGGCGATCGAGCTGCAGGAAGCCGAGCGGGCCGAGCCGATAGTTGATGGTGACGATGATGGCCGGTCCGTGCGCTGCAAGATGCGCGCCGTCATAGTCGGAGCCGGCGCCGGTGATGAAGGCGCCGCCATGAATGAAGAACAGCACCGGCAGCGGCTGTTCGACCTCCGCCGGCGTCCAGATGTTCAAGGTGAGACAATCGGCCTCGGCATCGTCGGAGACCAAGCCAGGCTGCGGCGCCGCCGGACCGAATGCCGTGCAGCGCCGCGGCGCGTCCCAAGCGGGGAAGGGCGCGGCGCGCCGGAAGCGCCGCGCGCGCGCATACGGGATGCCCTTGAAGGCGCGCACGCCTTCAAGGGGCTCCCCGATCACGTCGCCACTGCGGGTTTCGACCAGCGGCGGCGACATCGTGTCAGGTGTGGACGGATGCGGCTGTGCTGTCATGTTCGATCACGTCCGTGCGCTTCTTGCCGAGATCCTCGATCCCGACTGCGTGGGTCTCGTGGGCGGTGGCCGCCGCGGCCGCCGAGATCACGCAGCAGCAGGCGATGAAGACGGCGACGGGAAGCCACCCGTTAAGGCCATCGCCGAGCAGGCTCTGGCTGATCACGGGCGTGAAGCCGGCGGCGAGGAAGCCGAGCTGGGTGCCGATCGCGGTGCCCGAATAGCGCACCCGGGTCTCGAACATCTCGGCGTAGAACGACGGCCAGATCGCGTTCGGCGCGGCATAGACGATGCCGGAGAGCACGAATGTGGCCGCCAGGATCATGGTCGAATTGGACGTGGTGATCGCCATGAAGTACGGGAAGATCAGCACGGCGCAGCCGAGCACGCCGCCGATGAACACCGGCTTGCGGCCGATGCGGTCGGCCAGGATCGCCCAGAACGGCTGCGTGACCAGCGCAGTGGCATTCGCCAGCACGCCGGCCCACAGCATGGTGGTGCGCGGCACCCCGAACTTGCTGGTGGCATAGCCGAGCGCGAACACGGCGGTGACGGTACTGACGGTTGCGATCAACGCGCAGACAATGACGCGCAGCACGTCCGGCCAGAAGTCGCGCAATAGCGCGACGATCGGAAAGCGCGCGACCGCATTGCGCGTCTTGATGTCGGTGAAGGCGGGCGTCTCCGGCATGGTGCGGCGAACCAGGTAGGCGACCACCAGCACGACGAACGACAGCAGGAACGGGATGCGCCAACCCCAACTCAGCAGCTGTTCTTCGGGCAGCGCAGCGACGGGAATGAACACCAGCGTCGCCAGGATGGCGCCGGCCTGGGTGCCGGTCAGGGTCCAGCTGGTGAAAAAGGCGCGCCGGCCGTTGTCAGAATGCTCCAGCGTCAGCGAGTTGGAGCCGCTCTGCTCGCCGGCCGCGGAAAGACCCTGCAACAGCCGCAGCACGGTCAGCAGGAGAGGCGCCGCGCTGCCGATCATTCGCGCATCCGGCAGCAGCCCGATCGCGAGCGTCGATCCGCCCATCAAGATCAGCGTCACCACGAGCACCGTCTTGCGGCCGATGCGGTCGCCGAAATGGCCAAGGATCACGGCGCCGACCGGGCGCGCGATGTAGCCGATGCCGAAGCTGAGCAACGCCAGCACGGTGCCGGTCGCTGGATCGACATTGGCAAAGAACACCTTTGGGAAGATCAGCGCCGCAGCGGTGCCGTAGATGAAGAAGTCATAATACTCGAGCATGCTGCCGACGAAGCTGACGATGGCGGCGCGGTGCGCCAGGCGGTCTCTCGATCGCTCGTGGGCCTGAGGTGTGTCCTTGGGCGTGGCTGACGTCATGAATTTCCCCCTTATCTTGTTGCGTGCGCTTGGCTTTCGGTCCCACCGTCAGTGCACATTTGTGACATCCGACCGGGACCGCGCTTGCGTTCTTGATGAGCCCACCATAATGTACGAACTAGTTCGTTTCAAGAGGGAAGCTGACGGGGCCAAAGACCGGCCGCGCTGGCAGGACTAGGATCGGGTCAGGACCGCGAGGGGATCATGTTGGAACGGACGGTGGGGGAGCCGCAGCCAAGCCGGCGCAAGAACGATCCGGAAGCGACCAGGCGCAACATCATCGATGTCGCGACCGAGGAGTTTGCCGCGCAGGGCTATTCTGGCGCGCGGGTCGACGAGATCGCGGCCAAGACCCGCACCTCGAAGCGGATGATCTATTACTATTTCGGCGGCAAGGAGCAGCTCTATCTCGCTGTTCTGGAGGAGGCCTACCGCTCCATTCGCGAGTTGGAAGAGAGCCTCGACACCGAGAGTTGCAGCGCGACGGAAGCGATCCGGCGCCTCATCGAGGCGACCTTCGATCATGATGAGCGCAACCCGAACTTCATCCGGCTGGTCTCAATCGAGAACATCCATCGCGCCCGGCACCTGAAGCACAGCGCGCAGCTGCGCGAGATCAATGCCAGCGTGATCGCCACCCTGCGCCGCATCCTGGAGCGGGGTCGCGTCGAAGGCGTGTTCCGGCGCGACGTCGATCCGATCGACCTGCATCTGGCGATCAGCTCGTTCTGCTTCTTCCGGGTCGCCAACCAGTACACGTTCGGCGCGCTGTTCAATCGCGATCTCGCAGAGCCGGCCGTGCGCAATCGCAACAAGCAGCAGATCGCCGACATGGTGCTGGCGTATCTGACGGGAGGTGGCGTGTCCGTGGCGCCGGCACCGGCGTCTCAGCCGCATGTCCTCACCGGCCTGATCGGCGCGCCGATCAAGCATTCGGCCTCGCCCGCAATGCATGAAGCCGCCGCTGCGTCGGTCGGGCTGCGTGGCCATTATCAGCTGATTGAAGTCGCTGGCGCCGATCGCGCGCAATTGCGCGGCCTGCTCGACGGCGTCAAGCAAATGGGCTTTGCCGGCGTCAACGTGACGTATCCCTACAAGGAGGTGGTCGTCGAGCTGCTGGATGAGCTTGCGCCGGAAGCGCGGGCGATGGGGGCGGTCAACACCGTCGTGGTCCGCAATAACAGGCTGATCGGCCACAACACCGACACCACGGGCTTTGTCCGTGCCGTCGCGCCGCTGGTCGAAGCTTCAGGCCGCGGACCGGTGGCGCTGGTCGGCGCCGGCGGCGTCGGTAAGGCGATTGCCTTTGCGCTCGTCAGCCTTGGCGTCAGCGAGCTGCGCATCGTCGATGCTGACCGCGCGAAGGCGGAGACCTTGGCCGCGCTGCTGCGTGATCATCCCGGCGTCAGCGTCACCGATAATGTCGAGGCGGCACTGCGTGAGGCCGTCGGGCTCGTCAACGGCACCCCCGTCGGCATGCTGCCGAACCGCGACAGCCCGGTGCCGGACGCCTTGCTGCATGCAGGGCTGTGGGTGGCGGATGCGATCTATTCGCCGCTATGGACGCCGCTGCTCACTGCCGCCAAGGCGAAGGGCGCGCGGGTGATGACCGGGCGTGAGCTCGCGATCCACCAGGCCGCGGACGGTTTCAAGCTGTTCACCGGCCGTGAGGCTTCGGTCGAGGCGATGGCATCAGCGTTCGACGGCGTGATGGTAAAGCGATACGGGGCGACGTAAGTCGCCGACGGCGATGCACGTCATTGCGAGCGCAGCGAAGCAATCCAGGGGCTACGAAGGAAGCCTGGATTGCTTCGTCGCCTTCGGCTCCTCGCAATGACGATACCAAAAAGGCGCTCCATCATAGGCGAGGAAACAACATCATGAACCAGCGCTCGATCGCAACCGTCTCGATCAGCGGTACGCTCGATGAGAAGCTGCGCGCGATCGCCGCCGCCGGCTTCACCGCGGTCGAGATCTTCGAGAATGATTTGATCTCATCAGGCGCGCGGCCGCGCGAGATCGCAAAGCTCTGCGCCGATCTCGGCCTGTCGATCTGCGCCTATCAGCCGTTCCGCGATTTCGAGGGCATGCCGGAGCCGCAGCGCGCGCGCAACTTCGTCCGCGCGGAGCGCAAGTTCGACCTGATGCAGGAGCTCGGCACTGCTCTCTTGCTGATCTGCAGCAACGTCTCGCCGCTTGCGCTCGGCGGCATCGACCGCGCTGCGGATGATTTTCGCGAGCTGGGTGAGCACGCCGCCCAACGTGGCCTGCGCATCGGCTATGAGGCGCTGGCCTGGGGCCGCCATGTCAATGACCATCGCGATGCCTGGGAGATCGTGCGCCGCGCCGATCATCCGGCTGTCGGCATCATCCTCGACAGCTTCCATACGCTCGCGCCGAAATTTCCGGAACGATCGATCCGCTCGATTCCCGCCGACAAGATCTTCCTGGTGCAGCTCGCGGACGCGCCGCGGCTCGAGCTCGACGTGCTGTCGTGGAGCCGGCATTTCCGCTGCTTTCCGGGGCAGGGCGATCTGCCGGTCGCCGAGTTCATGCACGCCGTCCGCGCCACCGGCTATGCCGGGCCGCTGTCGCTGGAGATCTTCAACGACCAGTTCCGCGCAGGCTCCGCTGTGCGGACCGCGGTCGACGGCATGCGCTCGCTGATCCTGCTGGAGGAGGCGTTGGCGGTGTCACCGGAAGAGGCCACGGCGACGCTGCCGCCGAGGCCACGCAGCCGCGGCGTCAGCTTCGTCGAGTTCGCCGTCAACCAGCCCAAGGCCGAGGGGCTGGCAACCCTGTTCGGCCAGCTCGGCTTCCGTAAGGCAGGCCAGCACCGCAGCAAGGCGGTGGAGCGCTGGTCGCAAGGCGGGATCGAGCTCGTCATCAATCGCGAACCCTCCGGCTTTGCCCATTCGCATTATGTGACGCATGGGCCCGGCGTCTGCGCCATCGGCCTCGACGTGGACAATGCCGACCGCATCATGGCGCGCGCGGAGGCGCTGAAGGCGAAGACCTTCCACCAGCCGGTCGGTCCCGGCGAGCTGGAGATCCCGGCGATCCATGGCGTCGGCGGCAGCCTGCTGTATTTCCTCGATCGCGGCGACAGCAATTGGGACGTCGACTTCGTCGCAGACGGCAGCAGCGCGGCCACCGATCGCCTGACGGCGATCGACCACATCTCTCAGTCGATGCCGCATGAGGAGATGCTGTCGTGGCTCTCGTTCTACACCGGCATCCTCGATCTCATCAGGCTGCCGCAGCTCGAGATCGCCGACATCCGCGGCCTCGTGGCGAGCCAGGCGCTGATCAACACCGACCGCAGCCTGCGCATCATCCTCAATGGCTCGACGGCGATGCGGACCCAGTCGGCACGCTTCATCAACGAGTTTTTCGGGTCCGGCGTGCAGCACATCGCCTTTGCCTGCACCGATATTTTCGCAACTGTCGCCGAGATGCGGGCCCGCGGCGCCGGCTTCCTCGACATCCCCGACAACTACTATGATGACCTCGAGGCCAAATACGATCTCGATTCCGCCACCCTGGCAAGCCTGCGTGCCAACCGGATCCTCTACGACCGCGAAGGCGAGGCTGAGTTCTTCCAGGTCTACACCCACGTGTTCGAGGAGCGCTTCTTCTTCGAGATCGTCGAGCGTCGCAGCTATCAGGGCTTCGGCGCCGCCAACGCCGCGATCCGGCTCGCCGCCCAGGCGCGCGAGGCCGCGCCATCGGACGCGGCGGTGCTTTGAACCGCTTTGGTGTCCAGATTGTCCTGACGCGCGAGTGGTATCGCGATCGGCGATCACGGCCCGGGCGGGATGGCGGCATGCCGGAAGCGCAGGGCTGAAAAGCGAAAAATAGTGTATCGCCAACGCTTCGCGAGGGCGTCACGAGCCCGCGACAAGGAATAAGGCTTCGGAGGAAGGTTCATGTCGGCTCTGCCGCTCACTGGCATCAAGATTCTCGATCTGACGCGCGTGCTCGCCGGTCCGTTGTCGGCGCAGATGCTGGGCGATCTCGGCGCCGAGGTGATCAAGATCGAGCGGCCCGGAACCGGCGACGACGCCCGCGCTTTCGGCCCGCCTTACCTGACCGACCCGCAAGGCAAGGCCAACAACAACAATTCCTTCTATCTCTGCGCCAACCGCAACAAGAAGTCGGTCACGGTCAACATCGCCTGCAAGGAAGGGCAGGACATCATCCGCGACCTCGCCAAAGACTGCGACGTCTTCATGGAGAATTACAAGGTCGGCGATCTCAAGCGCTACGGCCTCGACTATGAATCGATCAAGGCCGTCAATCCCGGCATCATCTATTGCTCGGTGACCGGCTTCGGCCAGACCGGGCCTTACGCGCCGCGCGCCGGCTACGACGCCATCTTCCAGGCCATGGGCGGGCTGATGAGCGTGACCGGCCACATGGATGGCGAGCCGGGCGAGGGACCGATGAAGGTTGGCCCGTCGATCGTCGACTACATGACCGGCATGAATACGTCGACCGGCATTCTCGCCGCGCTGTACCACCGCAAGACCACCGGCGTCGGCCAGCATATCGACGTCTGCCTGCTTGACACCGTAATCGCCTCGCTGTCGCACTGGGCGCAGATCTATCTCGTCAACGGCACGACGCCGCCGCGCCGCGGCACCTGGGGCAATGGCGGCATGCCGGCCGGCATGTTCCGCTGCAGGGATGGCGAACTGATGCTGGTGGTCGGCAATGATGGGCAGTTCGCGCGCACCTGCGAGGTGCTCGGCGCACCGGAACTCGCCACCAACCCAAAATTTCTCAAGAACAACGATCGCGTCGTCAACGGCAAGGAGATCATGGCGATCTTTGCCGGCCTGTTCCTGAAGAACACCGTCGCGCACTGGCTGGAGCAGCTGGAGAAGGCGGGCGTGCCCTGCGGCCCGGTCAACGACTTCGCGCATGTCTTCGCCGATCCGCATGTCCGTTCTCGTGGTATGGAAGTCGAGGTCGATCATCCCTTCGAGCCGCATCTGTCGCTGATCCGCAACGCGCTGACCTTCTCGGAGACACCGGTGAAGGAATATCGCGCGCCGCCGCTGCTCGGCGAGCACACCGACGACGTGCTGTCGAAGCTCGGCTATGGCGAAGAGAAGATCGCGGGATTGCGCCAGCGCGGCACGATCTGAGCGTTTCCGTCGTTGCAAGCATCATTCGACCAATTCCGAAACGTGGCGACGTCAAACGCCGCTAGGCTGTCGCCTCCTTGCACATGGAGGCGACAATGAAACGTGAAGTGATCCAGGTCGAGCCGATCTCGTCTTTTCTCCAGCGCTGGAGCAGGCTGCCGGTCGCGCCCGTGACGCGCGCCGGCAACATGGTGTTCGTGTCGGGGCTGCCGCCGTTCGATCCCGAGACTGGCGAGCTCGGGCATGTCGCGATCGACGTGCAGACCGAGCGCGTGCTGGCGCAGATGAAGCTGTGCCTCGAAGCCGCCGGCGCCTCGCTCGGCAATGTGATGAAGTGCAATCTCTATTGCACCTCGTCGAGGCATTTCGCCGCGGTCAATGCGGTCTACACCCGCTATTTTCCAGATAATCCGCCGGCGCGGATCTTCGTCTGCATCCCCGAATGGACCGGGCCGTTCGACATCGAGATCGACTGCATCGCCATGGTCTGAGGCGTCATCGCAGCGCACTCGTTCACAAGACTAATTGAAAAATTCGTGCGCGCCCTCCGATCGGAGGACGCGAGGCGGCTTCGCCCAGCGTTAAGCAGCATCAGCGCGCCAAATCCGAGCGCGATGTTGATGTCATCCTGACGGCATCGTGTTTCGGTGAGAAGCCCCGGCGACCCACGCGCTGGGGCTTCTTTGCGCGCGGCGCTACTGCAGCTGGCGGGCGCGGGCCGGCTGTGCCTTCGCAGGCTGTGCTGCAAGTGCAGTGGCCGCGACCGACACCACGCGCTCGATCACGCCTGAGACATCGTCGAGATCGCATTGTCCATCCGACAGCTTGGTCAGCCGTTCGCTGTCGCGGATGGTGTGATGCGCCATGGCGAGCGCAAAGTGCAGGCCCCAATACAGCTCCACCTCGTCCCGGCCGGGCAGGGCGCGCCTGAGCGCGGCGGCGAATTTGCGCAAATGGTCGATCTCGCGGGTCTTGATGCGGCGGATCGGCGGCACCGATTCGATCGAGGCGCGGATCATGAAGCGCGCCGCGGTCGAGCGCGCAGTCTCAGGCCCTAAGCAGTCGCGCATCACAGGCGCGACCAGCGCGCGCAGGATGTCGCGGATGTCGGCGGCGCCGCCGCCTTTCTCCTCCGCCGCGCGCAGTTCGCGCAGCCGCTCGCGGTTGAGCGCGATCGAGCGAGTCACGAACAATTCCGCGATCAGCTCGTCCTTGGAGCCGAAATGGTAGTTGACCGCAGCCAGGTTGACGTTCGCCGCCGCGACGATGTCGCGCAGGGTTACGTCCGAGAAGCCGCGTTCGGCATAGAGCCGCTCGGCGGCGGCGAGGATGGCGCTTCGGGTCAGGTCGCTCGGCATCGTTGCCTCCGTCGCGCCGGAATGTACGACGTGGGTTGCATTTCAAACAGCTGTATGAAACTATCGTTTGATGACCCCTTAATGTCAATCCGCAGATTTCGCGCGGCGGCATTTCGGGACTCTCGCGCATGCCATCGCCGGCGCAAGAAGTGTCTTGCGAGACCAGGCGGGCAGGCGGAGAGTGCAGCCCAACGATCAAACAAAGCCTGAGGAGCGTCCCATGGACTTCACATTATCGGCCAAGCAGCAGGAGTGGCAGGAGCGGGTGCGGAGCTTCATGCAGAAGCACGTCCGCCCGGCGGTGCCGGTCTATAAGCAGCAGGATGCCGAGGGTGGTCGCTGGAAAGTGATCCCGATCCTGGAGGAGCTGAAGGCGAAGGCCAGGGCCGAAGGTCTCTGGAACATGTTCATGCCGCCGTCGCAGCATGAGGACGACGAGTTCCGCGGCGCCGGCCTGAGCAACCTGGAATACGCACTGCTGTCGGAGGAAATGGGCCACATCTCCTGGGCCTCGGAGGTATTCAACTGCTCGGCGCCGGACACCGGCAATATGGAAGTGCTGATCCGTTACGGCAACAAGGAGCAGAAGCGCCAATGGCTGCGGCCACTGATGGACGGCGAGATCCGCTCCGCCTTCCTGATGACCGAGCCCGCGGTTGCCTCGTCGGACGCCACCAATATCGAGACGCGCATCCAGCGCGACGGCGATCACTATGTCATCAACGGCCGCAAATGGTGGTCGTCGGGCGTCGGCGATCCCCGCTGCAAGATCGCGATCCTGATGGGCAAGACCGATCCATCCGCGGCCAAGCATCAGCAGCAGTCGCAGATCCTGGTGCCGCTCGACACGCCCGGCATCAAGGTCGAGAAGATGCTGCCGGTGTTCGGCTTCGATGACGCGCCGCACGGCCATGCCCAGGTGCTGCTTGAGAACGTCCGGGTGCCGGTCTCCAATCTGCTGCTCGGCGAGGGCCGCGGCTTCGAGATCGCGCAAGGCCGTCTCGGTCCCGGCCGCATCCATCACTGCATGCGCACCATCGGCAAGGCCGAGGAGGCGTTGGAGAAGATGGTGAAGCGGCTGATGTCGCGCACGGCCTTCGGCAAGAAGATCATCGAGCATTCGGTCTGGGAGCAGCGCATCGGCGAGGCCCGCACCAATATCGAGATGACGCGGCTGCTCTGCCTGAAGGCCGCCGACATGATGGACAAGGTCGGCAACAAGACCGCCCAGCTCGAGATCGCCATGATCAAGGTGGCGGCGCCGAACATGGCGCTGAAGATCATCGACGAGGCGATCCAGGCCTTCGGCGGCGCCGGCGTGTCCGATGAGGCGGGCCTGGCCAAGGACTATGCCGGCATCCGCACGCTGAGGCTCGCCGACGGTCCGGACGAGGTGCACAACCGCGCCATTGCCAGGCTCGAAGTCAAGAAGTATGCAAATACGAACCACTAAATGAGAAGGAAGGGAGCGCCTTCGAGGCGCTCCCTTCTCGGAAATAAGAGGGAGCCCCGATCGTGGCTGATGCCGTGAGGAAGGACGAGGATTTTTCCGGCACCAAGCCGGTCGAAGAGCGCCACCGCGTCGACGAGGCGAAGCTCGCCGCCTGGATGGCCGACCACGTCGAGGGCTTTGCAGGCCCCTTGACCGTGCTGCAGTTCAAGGGTGGCCAGTCAAATCCGACCTATCGTCTGAATACGCCTGATCGCTCCTACGTGATGCGCCGCAAGCCGTTCGGCAAATTGCTGCCGTCGGCGCACGCGGTCGATCGCGAATTCCGCGTCATCGCAGCCCTCGGCCGCCAGGGCTTTCCGGTCGCGCGCGCCTACGCGCTGTGCACCGATGACAGCGTGATCGGTGCCGCCTTCTACATCATGTCGATGGAGGAGGGGCGGGTGTTCTGGGATCCCTCCCTGCCGCATGTCGAGGCATCGCAGCGCCGCCCGATCTTCCAGAGCAAGATCGAGACGCTGGCGCAACTGCACAGCTACGAGCCGGCCGAGATCGGCCTCGCCGACTTCGGCAAGCCCGGCAACTATTTTGCCCGCCAGGTCGACCGCTGGACCAAGCAGTACCGCGCGTCCGAGACCCAGCACATTCCGGAGATGGAGAAGCTGATCGAGTGGCTGCCGCGCACCTTGCCGGTGCAGGAACGCGTCTCGATCGTGCATGGCGACTACCGGCTCGACAACATGATCTTCCATGCCACGGAGCCGCGGGTGATCGCGGTGCTCGACTGGGAGCTGTCGACGCTCGGCGATCCCATGGCCGACTTCACCTATCTGCTGATGCAGTGGACCATGCCGGGACTTGCGGGCATCGATCACCGCGCGCTCAACATCCCGACCATGGAGGAGGCGGCGCAGATCTATTGCAGCGTCACCGGCATGAAGCTGCCGGACCTCAACTGGTACTTCGCCTACAACCTGTTTCGCCTCGCCGGCATCCTGCAGGGCATCATCGCCCGCATCCGCGACGGCACCGCCGCCAACGACAAGGCGATCGAGTCGGTCAAGCGCATGGTGCCGATGACGAAGACGGCGTGGGAGTATGCGCAGAAGGCAGGCGCGGTTTAACTGGATCGACCGGCCGGTTCGTACCAGCTCGTAGGATGGGTTGAGCGTAGCGAAACCCATCTGAGCTTGCGCCGTGCAAGGATGGGTATCGCTTCGCTCAACCCATCCTACAAGACTAATGCTCCTCGCAATGACGGGGAGCAAGCAAGCGCGCGATATCAGGACTTATAGTCCTCGAATTCCCACATGCCGAGCCGACCTAGTTTCTCGGCTAGAGCTGGCCAATTGGTGGCCTCGCCGCACTTACGGCAGTAGTCCCGCACATATTGTTCCAGCCGGGAATAGTTGAAATCGCGGACGAACAGATAATGCCGTCCCATTTCGATGTCGCTGCGCATGTTGGAAGCAAACCATTCGGGCGTGCACAGCATGAACTCGAACGACTCATAGCCTTCTCCCGCGTGCGGTCCGATCATCGCCATGACCGATATCCCGAAAGGGCCGATTGGCGCAAAATTCTGCAGAGGATCCGCATCCGGGCTGGACAGAAATTTCAGTTCGGCTCTCATTGCATCTTCTCGGTTGCGGTTGTCGCCAAAGTTTTCAACTACTTGTGCCCCAAATGAGGTGTCATTCCGGGGCGCCCGAAGGGCGAGCCCGGAATCCATCGAGCCGCAAGCGGTGTTGTGGAATG
>Ga0209677_100655_pt1 | contig 18236 bp, 19 predicted proteins | sample AraplaCvi_mCL_r2_2_FD_184285 | JGI IMG/M metagenome (GOLD analysis project Ga0209677, IMG submission 184285) | Arabidopsis root microbial communities from North Carolina, USA - plate scrape CL_Cvi_mCL_r2 (SPAdes) (version 2) | ecosystem: Host-associated > Plants > Roots > Endosphere | place: USA... | reverse complement strand
TCCGCGAGCGCCGCGCCAATCCGCGCGACGATCTTTTGACGCACATGATCACCACTGAGCACAAGGGTCAGTATCTGACCGAAGACGAACTGGTGTCGACGACGATCGTGCTGCTCAATGCCGGCCATGAAGCGACGGTGCATCAGATCGGCAATTCCGTGCGCGTCATCCTGGAAAGCGATTATTCGCCGGCCGAGCTCTTCAAGGACGAGGCGACGACGGAACGAACGGTGGAAGAGACGCTGCGCATCTGCGCGCCCGTGCACATCTTCGACCGCTGGTGCCTGGAGCCGACAGAAATCGACGGGATCTCCTTTCAGCGCGGCGACAAGGTGGCGATGATCCTTGCAGCCGCCAATCTGGACCCGACGAAATTTTCCGATCCCCTCACCTTCAAGCCCGACCGCAACGAAGCACCCATCCTGTCGTTCGGCGCAGGTATCCATTTCTGCATCGGCGCGCCGCTGGCCCGGTTGGAATTGAACGTCGTGCTGCCGATCCTCTTCGAGCGCTTGCCCGGGTTGAAGCTCAAGAGGACGCCCGAGGTCAAGGACGTCTACCAATTCCACGGCCTGGACAAGCTCGAACTGACCTGGTGAGTTCGAGCCGCCCGCCAAAGGCGGGTGTTCGCTGTTTTCGCAGCCCGCGGCGCGGCAACCGGCAAAATTCACGTCATGGCTAAAATGCAAAATGGCGCGTCCAACCAGCGCGCCATCTTAAATCTTGGGTTCCGGCGATGCCCGGACCGTATCAGCCGTAACGACCGGTGATGTAGTCTTCCGTGCGCTTCACCTTCGGCGCCTGGAAGATCTGCTCGGTCGGGCCGTATTCGATCAGGTCGCCGAGATACATGAAGGCGGTACTGTCGGAGATGCGGCTCGCCTGCTGCATATTGTGCGTGACGATGACGATCGTGAAATCGCCCTTCAGCTGCGACACCAGTTCTTCGACCTTGGCCGTGGAGATCGGATCGAGAGCCGAAGTCGGCTCGTCCAGAAGCAAGACTTCCGGGCGCAGCGCGATGGCGCGGGCGATGCAGAGACGCTGCTGCTGGCCGCCTGAAAGGCCAAGTCCGCTCTGGTGCAGCTTTTCCTTCACTTCGCTCCACAACGCCGTTTCCGTCAGCGCCGCTTCGACGCGCACGTCCATCTCCGCCTTGGAAATCTTCTCATAGAGCCGGATGCCGAAAGCGACGTTTTCATAGATCGACATCGGGAACGGCGTTGGCTTCTGGAACACCATGCCGACCTTGGCGCGCAAATCGTTCAGATCGACGTCCTTGGTGAGAATATTGCGGCCGTCCAGCAGGATCTCGCCCGAAACCGTCTGGCCCGGATAGAGGTCATACATCCGGTTGAAGGTGCGCAGCAGCGTGGATTTGCCGCAACCCGAAGGGCCGATGAAGGCAGTGACCGCATTTTTGCGGATGTCCATATTCACACCCTTCAGAACGCGATGGCCGTTCTGATAGGTGAAATCGAGGTTCTTCACCTGAAGTTTCGCGAGCATGCCGAGATCCGACTGAGAAACGGCGTCCTTCCCCGGCTGTGCGTTGACGCTCTGGAAATTGTTGTCGCTCATGTTCATGGTTTCATTCCTATCGTTCGGCGGCTGCGTCATTGGCGACGCCCACTCAAGACACGGGCAAGGATGTTGAGGGCAAGGATGGCAACGGTGATGATCAATGCGCCGGCCCAAGCCAGTTGTTTGAGATCCTCGCCTGCATCGGCGGCGAGCGTGTTGATGGCAACCGGCAGCGTGGCGATTGGACCGGTCAGGTCTGCATTCATGAATTTGCTGTAACCGGCCGTAAAGAGAAGCGGTGCGGTTTCGCCGCTGATGCGGGCGACGGCCAGCAGGATGCCGGTGAGGATGCCCGTCCAGGCGGAACGGTAGACCACCATCATCATGGACTTCCAGCGCGGCGCGCCGAGCGCGGCGGTCGCCTCGCGAAGCGCGTTTGGCACCAGCAACAGCATGTCCTGTGTCGTGCGGTTGACGACCGGAAGGGCGATCAGCGCCAGCGCAAGGATGCCGGCGATGGCAGAGTTGCCGTGCATGGGCACGACCACCGCACCGTAGACGAACACGCCGATGATGATCGAGGGTGCTGACAGCAAAATGTCGTTGAGGAACTTGGCAGCCTCGGCAAGTTTGCTGCCGTTGGCATATTCCACCAGATAGGTGGCGGCGAGAATGCCGATCGGCGCAGCAATCACGATGGCGAGGCCCGTGACCAGCACGGTGCCGTAGATTGCGTTGATCAGACCACCACGCGAGCCCTGGGCCGGGATCGACATGGTGAACACGTCGAGGCTGAGCGCCGATACACCGCGATAAAGGAGGGTCGCAAGGATTACGCTCAGAAAGAATATGCCGAGGACGGCCGCGATGAAGCACAAGACCATCATCACCCGGTTCTTCCCATAACGCCTCGACACGAGGTTCTGACGAATTGCATTGTCCATGGGTTTTTTCCTCAGAGCGAGTCGCCGCGGCCAATCATCCACCGCGCCGCCGCAAGCACGCAGAAGGAAAGGACGAACAGGAGCAGGCCGAGCGCAATCAGGCTCGACAATTGCAGACCGTCGGCATCGCCGAAGTTGTTCGCGATCTGGGCGGAAATGGTGGTGGACGGCGAAATGATCGACGATTGCAGACGGCTCACCGAGCCTATCACGAAAGTGACGGCCATGGTTTCGCCAAGCGCACGACCGAGGCCGAGCATGATGCCGCCGACGAGGCCGCGACGTGTATAGGGGATCAGGATGTGGCGAGCCACTTCCCATGTAGTCATGCCCATGCCGTAAGCGGATTCACGCAGCATCGGCGGCACGGTGGTGAACACATCGCGGGAGATCGCGGTGATGAACGGCAGGATCATGACGGCCAGCACGAGGCTTGCCGTCAGCAGGCCGACGCCCGGCGCCGGCGGCTGGAACAGCAGGCCGATCAACGGCACCTGGCCGACCGTCATCATAAGGAAGGGCAGGATATAGGTCTGCATCAGCGGCACGAGAATGAACAGACCGACGATGCCGTAGATAATGGATGGAACACCGGCCAGAAGCTCGATGGCCGTACTGATCGGACGCCGCAGGCTGCCGGGGCAAAGTTCCGTGAGGAAGATGGCGATGCCGATGCCCAGGGGAATGGCAATCAGCATGGCGATGAACGAACTCACCAGCGTACCGACCACCGCAGGCACAGCACCATAAATATCGGCGGGAGCGCTCCACTTCGTGCCCCAGAGGAACGAAAACCCGAAGGCCTGGAAGGTTGGCAAGGCATCGATGACAAGAACCACAATGATTGCCAGCAGCAGAAGCACGACAAGTGCAGCCGAGCAAAGCGTCATAAAATAGAAAATCCGGTCCTGTCTCCGGAATTTTCTCGTGATGGCGGTGGTATCCAATGCCTGGAAGCCAGCCGTCTGAGTCGCGTCAGCCATCGATTTCCCCTTGTCCTGTCACGAAAGGCGGACAGGGCCAAACCCTGTCCGCCGCACTCTCATCCAGCACAAATTACTTCGTGCCAAAGTCCTTCTTCCAGGACTCTTCGACAACCTTGGCAACAGTTTCCGGAACCGGAAGATAGGACAGGTCGGTCGCGTCCTTCTGGCCCTTTTCATAGGACCACTTGAAGAACTTCAGCGCTGCTTCGTTCTGAGCAGGATCGGCCGGCTTCTTGTAGAGCAGAACCCAGGTCGAAGCTGCAATCGGCCAGCTCTTGTCGCCCGGCTGATTGGTGATGATCAGGTTGAAGTTCTTGGCATGGGCCCAATCGGCGTTGGAAGCGGCAGCCTTGAATGTGTCGAGGCTCGGCTCGATAACCTTGCCGGCCGCATTCTTCATCTTCGCGAAACCGATGTGGTTGGCGACGACATAGGAATATTCAACGTAAGAGATCGAGCCAGCCGTCTGGTTGACAGTGGTGGAAACGCCTTCGGAACCCTTGGCGCCGAAGCCGACCGGCCATTCGACCGCCGTGTTCGAACCAACCTTTTCCTTCCACTCCGGCGAAACCTTCGACAGGTAGTCGGTGAAGTTGAAGGTCGTGCCCGAGCTGTCGGCGCGATAAACAACGGAGATCGGCCCGGAAGGCAGCTTAATGTCGGGGTTGAGGGCCTTGATGGCCGCATCGTCCCACTTGGCGATCTTGCCGAGGAAGATATCGGCCAGCGTCTTGCCGTCGAGAACGAGTTCGCCCGGCTTTACGCCAGCGACGTTATAGGAAACGACGATGCCGCCGGAGATCATCGGGAACTGGGCAATGCCGTTCTTCTCGAGATCAGCGTCGCTCATCGGCTTATCCGAAGCGCCGAATACGATGGTCTTGTCGAGGAGCTGCTTGATGCCGGCGCCCGAACCGACGGACTGGTAGTTGACGACATTGTTCGTCGCAGCCTTATAGCCTTCGGCCCACTTGGACAGAACCGGCGCGATGAAGCTCGAGCCGGCGCCCGTGATGTCGGCAGCCATAGCCGAAGCGGCCATGGTGACAACCAGGCCAGCGGTCAGGCAAAGGGAACGGAGTTTCAGATTAAGCATAGTAGACTCACTTCCTCAAGTGAACAAAAGGATGGCGAGCAGAAGACCGGCACGGGGTACTCATTATAGATGACCTCCCCACCTCAATCTCCTGGCGACAAGGATGGCTCTAAAGACGCATTGTTTCAGTTTGATGACAGTTTAATGAAGCGCCAGTGACACAACCTGCAGCAATGATAATGGCTATCCCGAAAGCACATGGAAAAGCTTGCCGTTCGGCGGAAAACATCGGCCTCCTTGTTTTGATTCAGGGGGCTTTCAGAGACGGATCACATAGTCCTTGCGAGTCGTTTCAATGACTTCCCACGTCCCCTTGAAGCCGGGCCTCAAGATCATGCGGTCGCCGGCGCGCAAATGAAAAGCCTCGCCGTTCTCTGCAGTTACCACCGAATAGCCGGAGAGGATATGAAAGTACTCCCACTCGTCATAGACGATTTTCCATTTGCCCGGCGACGCCTCCCAGATACCCGCGTAAAGGCCGCCATCGGCCTCATCGAGGTTCCAGGTGCGAAAGCTCGGAGTTCCCGAGACGAGCCGATCTGCAGCGGGCGCGCCGGTCTCCGGCTCGACGCCATCGATATTCAATCGCAGATATGCCGTCACAAATGCCTCCTGTCGATGCGCTTCGGCGGCAAAGCCTCAGCAGTCCGCGGTCGCTTCCTTGCGATCACGGGACCGAGACAAGCACGAAACGACGACCCATCAAAGATAGCCGGCAGGCTTTTTCAGCCCTTTATCGACGCGGCCCTCAGACTTTCGCCAGTGCCTGCTCCAGGTCGGCGATGATGTCCTTGACGTCTTCGATGCCGACCGACAGACGCACCACATCGGGGCCGGCGCCGGCGGCGACCTTCTGTTCGTCGGTCAACTGCTTGTGCGTCGTCGAGGCGGGATGGATGACCAGAGAGCGCGTGTCGCCGATGTTGGCGAGATGCGAGAAGAGTTCCAGTCCCTCCACCAGTCCCTTGCCCGCTTCATAGCCGCCTTTCAGTCCGAAGGTGAAGACCGATCCCGCCCCCTTCGGCGAGTAGCGCTGCTGCAGAGCATGGTTCGGATCATCCTCGAGCCCGGCATAGTTCACCCAGGCCACCTTCTCCTGCTCCTTCAGCCACCGCGCGACGGCAAGCGCATTGTCGGAATGGCGCTGCATGCGCAGCGGCAGCGTCTCGATGCCAGTCAGAATGAGGAAGGCGTTGAACGGCGAGATTGCCGGGCCGAGATCGCGCAGACCGAGGACGCGGCACGCAATGGCGAAGGCAAAATTGCCGAACGTCGCGTGCAGCACGACACCATTATATTCCGGCCTCGGCGCCGACAGCATCGGATAGTTGCCGGAAGCCGACCAATCGAAGGTGCCGCCATCGATGATGACACCACCCATGGAATTGCCGTGTCCGCCGAGGAATTTCGTCAGCGAGTGCACGACGATATCGGCGCCATGTTCCAATGGCCGGATGAGATAGGGACTTGCCATGGTGTTGTCGACGATCAGCGGCAGACCATGCCTGTGGGCAACGGCGGCGATCGCGTCGATATCGACGAAGGTGCCGCCGGGATTGGCGAGGCTCTCGATGAAGATGGCGCGCGTGTGGTCATCGATCTGGGCTTCGAAGGTCGAGGGATCGGCTGAATCGGCCCAACGCACCCGCCAATCGAAATTCTTGAAGGAATGACCGAACTGATTGATGGAGCCGCCGTAAAGCCTCTTGGCGGCGACGAAATTGTCGCCCGGCCGCATGATGGTGTGGAAGACGAGCATCTGGGCGGCATGACCCGAAGCGACCGCAAGTCCCGCCGTTCCGCCTTCCAGAGCGGCCACCCGCTCCTCGAGCACGGCCTGTGTCGGGTTCATGATGCGCGTATAGATATTGCCGAACTGCTGCAGCCCGAAGAGTGCCGCGGCATGATCGGCATCCTGGAAGACGAAAGATGTCGTCTGATAGATCGGCGTGGCGCGAGCGCCCGTCGTCGGATCCGGCTGCGCGCCTGCGTGGACGGCCAGCGTATCGAAACCCGGATTGTTCGTCGGCATGATTTTTCCTCCCGCCAGTTTTATCTGTGACGGGGAAATCATAGCGTCTGGCGTATGAAAGTTAACCGCGAACTTTGCTGCACTTTCCGGCCCGCGGGAAAAACGTGCCCGCTTTCAGCCGGATCGCGCGATAAACGGCCACATGCCCTCAACTGCGCTTCCCGTCCGGTCAGGCAACCAGACGCGGATATTCGATGGCCGGGCAGCGGTCCATGACGACCCTGACGCCCGCGGCCTCGGCTCTAGCCGCCGCCGCGTCATCGCGCACGCCGAGCTGGCCCCAGATGACAGGCGGCCTTGGCTCAATCATGATGGTCTCCTCGACCACCGCGCGCAGATATTCGGGCGCCCGGAAAACATCGACCATGTCCACCGGCTCGGGAATATCGGACAGATGCGCATAGACCCACTGCCCGAGGATTTCCTTGCCGGCTTGCCCGGGGTTGACCGGAATGACACGATACCCCCTGTTCAGCAGATAGGCCATGACGCCATTGCTCGGCCGCGCCGGATTAGGCGAAGCGCCGACGAGCGCGATGGTCCTTACGGATAGAAGGATGTCAGCAATATAGGAATCATCATAATTATTGTGGTTCATCACCAAGCCTCCCAACTCGATCACACTTGCGTTTTCGCCACAGATATAGAAACCGCGGCGGCAGTTTCCACGTATATATTACATTATAACAACTTCAGGGAGGATTAACCCGATGAAAAAGATCGTACTCCTGGGCCTGCTGATCACATCGGCAGCATCGCCGGCGATGGCGATTTCGCGATATAACTCCATGTCCATGACCTGCGCCGAAGCCAGGGCGACCATCAGTCGCGAGCGCGCGGTGATCATGCGCTATCCGGCCAAAAGAACACCCAACATGACGCTTTACGATCGCTACGTCGTCAACAGCGATGCGTGCGACCTCGGCTACTATGCCTATCAGGATTATCTGCCGACGAAGGATCGCGCCTCCTGCCCTGTCTATACGTGTCGGCCGACCACTGATCTCGATGACGATGAATTGATTTTCCGGCGCTGATCATAATCAGCCAGGGCTGGTGATTGAATACAACCGTTTTCGATCACACAGACGGGCACGACCCTTGATTGTCTTAAGTATAGCGCGCTGCCGCCATGGCAGTCTGCGATAGCGCATTGATGCGCCTCAATTGGGAGTGCGTTCCAAAGCGCTTTCACCCGCTTTACCCCGGTCAACTCCAGCACGTTCTCATGAAATACAACTTCTGTTCACTATTCATTCATATTCAATTAGTAAAGTCTTATAAAAGAAGACCGAAAATGAGAACCGATTGCGAACACGCAATATATGCAAATTCATCAATTTTCCACAGAATATTTTTTGGTTCTTCGCCGACCTATACCGCAGGAAACATTGCATCAGGAGTTTTATACCTGAAACCATAACCCGCTTTTTCAAAGATTTATACCGTTGCCAACGCCAATCTCTGTAATATTCTTCGATATCTGCAATTTTATCCACACTATTTTGCGTTGCAGCAGGATCGGTCAGCGTTAACGGCCGCTCCATCGGGTCAAGGCCGCACCAAAAGATTGTGTAGTCATTTTTTTCAACAATGCAATGTGATGTCTCTTCGAGTAAGGCTGGCCTAATTCTGCCCTTGCGTTCACATGGCATGCGATACTTGTTCGCACCTCACGCTCCAATAAATTAGTAATATCTAATTTTAGAGGCGTGCGTCGGAACATACGGCGAACCCATCTACTGACCTCGACAACCCGCCATCTGAACGGGCGGCGGCATGTTTGCGACTAGAACATCCCGTTGCTTTTTGTCGTATTACGGGTCAAATGGCAGTCACTTTCCCACAAAACATCAAGCTTTTGTTGGCTAGCGTTCATTTCAGAGGTTCCTGTGTCTTTCGACGTCATCGCTCTTGTCCTTTTCGGTGCCTTACTGCACGCGACATGGAATGCGATTATCAAGGCGGGAACCGATAAGTCGCTGGATGCCGCACTGGTTTCGGCTGGTGGCGCGGCTGCAGCCCTGCCCTTGCTGCCGTTCCTGCCGCTACCGGCCTCCGCGGCCTGGCCGTTCATCGGCGCTTCGGCGATCCTCCAGTTCGCTTATTTCCAGCTTGTCGCGGCGGCCTACCGCGCCGGCGACATCGGCCTCGTCTATCCGCTGATGCGGGGTGTCGCGCCGTTGATCATCGTTTCCACAAGCAGTTTCATTCTCAAGGAGACGCTTTCGGGTGGCGCCCTGATCGGCACGATGACCATCTGCGCCGGGATATTGACGCTTGCCTTCGAGGCACGAAAAGGCAGCCGCCGCGCGATCGTGCTGGCGCTTGCCAACGCCGCTGTCATCGCGACCTATACCTATGTCGACGGCATCGGCGCGCGGATATCCGGCAATTCCATATCCTATACGCTGTGGATGTCGCTCCTGCCGCCGGTCCTTCTGTTTGCATGGGCAATCTCGCAGCGCGGCGTCAATGCCGTCGCCGCCCACATCCGCTACAATTGGTGGCGCGGGCTTATCGGCGGCGGCGGTTCGATCATCTCGTACGGGCTTGCCTTATGGGCGATGACCAAGGCTCCGGTCGCCATGGTTGCCGCCCTGCGCGAGACGTCGATCCTCTTCGCGCTGGTCATCTCAGTCGTCGTTTTGAAGGAGCGCTCGAGCATCTGGCGTTACGTCGCTGGCGCGATTATCGCCGCCGGCGTCCTGGTTTTACGGCTGGGTTGACGCTCTCTATGTGTGGTATAATTATACCGTATATGTAACTAATTGATTTCACTTACTTATTTTTGCAGTCGCCAAATTTCGATATGTTGACGTTGGCATCAGTTCGCTTTATAAGCCGCCACAGATCGCAGCCTTTCCGGGCTGCTTTCTTTTTGGCGTGCGTTTACACGCCAAATCAAGCAACAAGAAACGCCCTGATGCCTTCGGGTCCGGGGTCCTAAAAGAGAGTATTCGACATGGCAACCTTCTCCCAGAAGCCTGCAGAGGTGGAGAAGAAGTGGATTCTCATCGACGCCGAAGGGCTCGTCGTTGGTCGTCTCGCTTCTATCATCGCAATGCGTCTGCGTGGCAAGCATAAGGCTACCTTCACGCCGCACGTCGACGACGGCGACAACGTCATCGTCATCAATGCCGACAAGATCGTTTTCACCGGCAAGAAGTACGAAGACAAGGTTTACTACTGGCACACCGGTTATGCCGGCGGCATCAAGGAGCGTACGGCTCGTCAGATCATCGAAGGCCGCTTCCCGGAGCGCGTCGTCGAAAAGGCTGTCGAGCGCATGGTTCCCCGCGGCCCGCTCGGCCGTCGCCAGATGAAGAACCTGCGCGTCTACGCCGGCTCGAACCATCCCCATGAAGCCCAGCAGCCAGTCGTTCTCGACGTGGCCAAGCTCAACAAGAAGAACGTAAGGAGCGCCTGATAATGGCTGATCTCTCTTCCCTGAAGGATCTCGGCACGGTATCGGAAGCAGCTGCTCCCGTTCACGTCCGCAAGGTTGACTCGCTCGGTCGCTCCTACGCGACCGGCAAGCGCAAGGACGCTGTCGCTCGTGTATGGCTCAAGGCCGGCTCGGGCAAGATCATCGTCAACGGCAAGGACTACACGGCCTATTTCGCCCGTCCGGTTCTGCAGATGATCCTGCGCCAGCCGATCTTCGCCGCTGCTCGTGACGGCCAGTTCGACATCATCGCAACCGTTGCCGGCGGTGGTCTCTCCGGCCAGGCCGGCGCCGTTCGTCACGGCCTGTCCAAGGCGCTCACCTACTTCGAACCCGGCCTGCGCCCGGTCCTGAAGAAGGGCGGCTTCCTGACCCGCGACAGCCGCGTCGTCGAACGCAAGAAGTACGGCCGTGCGAAGGCACGTCGTTCGTTCCAGTTCTCCAAGCGTTAATCGCTTACCCGAGATCGGAATTTGGAAAGGCCGGGTGCGAACCCGGCCTTTTTGTTTTGCGCGTTGTCGCATCCGGGCGATGCTGGTAGACAATGGCAATGCCTCCAGAATATCGAGGCCGCAGACAGGACCTTATGATGGGAAGCACTCCGTCAGCAGACAGATAGGCCGCAGCAGCTTTTTATGTTGTTGCGGCGTCTGTCCCAGCCAATCCGTCGTGAAGAAAAGACAGGCCGCCGCCAAATCCAGTCATTTGAGCGGATGTCTACCCATGACTTCAAAAATCTCAACGTGGAACTATCGCCTATCGGCAGCGCTGCTGCTGATGGCGCCTTTCGATATTCTCGCCTCCCTTGCGATGGATATCTATCTTTCGGTCGTCCCTATCATGCCTCGTGCACTCGATACGTCGCCAGCCACCGTCCAGCTGACCCTCAGCCTCTACATGTTCATGCTCGGCGCTGGCCAGATCGTCTTCGGTCCGCTTTCCGATATCGTTGGACGTCGCCCGGTGCTTGTCGGCGGTGCGGCGCTGTTTGCGGCCGCATCCTTCCTGCTCGCCGGCACCTCCTCCGCCGGCCTGTTCGTCGCACTGCACCTGCTGCAGGCGGTCGGTGCCTCGGCGGCTCTCGTTGCGACCTTTGCAACGGTCCGCGATGTCTATGCCGAACGCCCGGAAGGCGCCCAGATCTACAGCCTGCTGGGATCGATGCTCTCCTTCGTACCGACGCTCGGTCCGATCGCCGGTACCTTGATTGCAGGCCACTTCGGCTGGCGCGCCATATTCCTGGCTCTCGGTATCCTAACGCTCGTGGCAATCCTCAATGCAGTTGCGCGCTGGCACGAAACCCGCCCAACAACAGTTTCGATGCCGAAGACGGCTTTCCGTCCGATCCTGAAGGACTTTTCCTTCTGGACCTATACGACCGGTTTCAGCGCAGCCATGGGTGCCTTCTTCATATTCTTCTCGACCGCTCCACGCGTGCTGATCGATCGGGCCGGTTTCTCCGGCATCGCCTTCAGCCTAGCCTTCGCGACGGCGGCCTTGGTGATGATCCTAACGGCACGTTTCGCCGGGAGCTTCGTCAAGCGATGGGGCTCAGCCGGCAGCCTTGCGCGGGGTATGATGATGCTGCTCGTCGGCGCGGTGTTGCTTGCCGCCGGAGAGCTGCTTCTCATTCCATCCTTTGTCAGCTTCGTTCTGCCGATGTGGGTCATTGCGATCGGCATCGTCTTTGCGACGGCAGTTACGGCGAATGGCGCGCTTCGAGCCTTCGACGATACGGCAGGAACGGCGGTCGCACTCTATTTCTGCGTCGAAAGCCTGATCGTCGGCCTTATCGGCACCTTGTTCGTCGTCTTCCTTCACGGAGACACCGCATACCCACTCGCAGGCTATTGCATCGTCATGGCTCTTATCACGCTGTTCGCCCTGCGGAGTCTGCAGAGAAGAAGCTGAAGCTCCGCCAAAGCCGCCTCAACCCTGGGGCCGAGATCGGAATTTGGAAAGGCTGGGTGCGAACCCGGCCTTTTTGTTTTTACACGTGCACGGCAAAAGTGCATATCTGTCGAGGCAAGTCATGCCTCCGATGGCATACTCGGGCCTTCTTCATGAGGAGTGCACACATGCTCAGATTCGCTTTGCCCATCTTGTTCGTGTTTGCCGGCATATCGCCAGCCCTTTGCGACGATGCCGGACAGGCATCGCCGCCAGACAAAGCGGCGGAAATGCGGAGCATGAAGGACTTTCTTCAGGCAAACTCCGATTGCCGCGAGTTCACCGATAGCTGTTCCTACTGCGTTGTGACCGATGGTCGCGCCGATTGCTCCACGCCGCAAATCGCCTGCGTGAAAAAGGAATATCAATGCACGGCCAGATCGGGCAAATAGGCGTTCGAGGCCTGCTTCCTCACGATTCACACCGAAGCTCGCGAATCCCGTTCGCCCCAAGAGGCACGCCATGAGCATAGACAGACCATCGCATTTCGCGGATACGCCGCAGCCGCCCTATTACATCGTTTCCTTTTCCTCCATCCGCACGCCGGGAGACAACGGCTATGGAGCCATGGGCGAACGCATGGAGACGCTCGCACTGGCGCAGGACGGCTGTCTCGGGCTCGAGAGCGCGCGGGGCGCCGACGGCTTCGGCATCACCATCTCCTTCTGGCGGGACGAGGAAAGCATTCTTGCCTGGAAGAATGTTGTGTCGCATCTGGCAGCGCAGAAGCTCGGGCGCGAGCGCTGGTACGAGCAATATAAGGTTCGCATAGCGCGGGTAGAACGGGCCTATGATTTCCATGCGAGCAAAGGAGACGCCCTTGCCGAGCACGTCGATTGACCATGCCTTTACCGCGACAAATCTGACCTCGGCCGCCAGCGACCCGACCTTTGCTGGCGCGCTATCCTTCATGCGCCGCCGCTTTACAAAATCGCTCGAAGAGGTCGATGCCGTGGTCTGGGGCATACCCTTCGATGCCGCGACCTCCAACCGGCCGGGAACGCGCTTCGGGCCGCAGGCGATCCGCCGCGCCTCGGCCATCTTCGACAATGACCCGCAATATCCCTTCAATCGCGATCTCTTTGCCGAGATGTCCGTCATCGACTACGGCGACTGCCTGCTCGATTACGGCAATCATCAGGAAACACCCGCCGCAATCGAGCGGCAGGCCACGGCGATCCTCGACAGCGGCGCTTTCATGCTGACGCTGGGCGGCGACCATTTCATCACGTGGCCACTGCTGAAAGCGCATGCGGCCAAGCATGGTCCCCTGGCCCTTGTGCAGTTCGATGCGCATCAGGACACATGGTTTGATGACGGCCGACGGCTCGATCATGGCTCCTTCGTCGCCCGCGCTGTCCGCGATGGCCTGATCGATCCTGATCGCTCCATCCAGATCGGCATACGCACGCATGCGCCTGATGATTTCGGCATCCAGATTCTCTACGGCCATCAGCTGGAAGACATGAGCGCCGCCGATATCGCCTCGACGATCATCTCCCACACCAAGGGCGCACCCGCCTATCTGACCTTCGATATCGATTGCCTCGACCCCGCCTATGCGCCGGGTACGGGAACGCCGGTGGCCGGTGGCCCCTCCAGCGCGAAGATCCTCTCGACGCTTCAACGCCTGGATCAGCTCGACATCAGAGGCGCGGATGTCGTCGAGGTGTCGCCTGCCTACGACCATGCCGATATCACCGCCATTGCAGGGGCAACAGTAGCGATGTATATGCTCGGTCTCCACGCTGAAAGGCGTGCGGCTGGACGTTAGGGCATGATCCCGAAAAGTGTGAAACGGTTTTCGGATAAGATCATGACCAGACAATTGCAGCCGTTATCATTTTGAATCAACTCCATGGCAAACTGAGTCCGGAAATACTCTGAACCTATTGAAAGAGCAGGAATAAGATGGCACCGAAGATCTTCATCGATGGCGAACACGGAACCACGGGCTTGCAGATCCGCACGCGCATGGCCGACCGCCGTGATGTCGAACTCCTGTCCATTCCTGAAGCCGAACGGCGCAATCCCGCCATGCGCGAGGACATGCTGAACAGCGCCGATATCGCCATTCTCTGCCTGCCCGACGATGCGTCGAAGGAAGCGGTGAAAATGGTCGCGGCCAACAACAATGTCCGCGTCATCGACACGTCCACCGCCTTCCGTATCCATCCGGATTGGGCCTATGGCTTTGCCGAGATGGACAGCAATCAGGGCAACAAGATCAGGGCTGCGCGTTTCGTCGCCAATCCGGGCTGCTATCCCACAGGCGCGATCGGTCTCATCCGTCCGCTGCGCGCCGCCGGCATCATTCCGGCGGGCTATCCTGTGACGGTCAATGCCGTTTCCGGCTATACCGGTGGCGGCAAGCAGATGATCGCCCAGATGGAAAACCCCGATCATCCGGATGCGATCAGCGCTCCGCACTTCCTTTACGGCCTGTCGCTGACCCACAAGCACGTGCCTGAGATGACGACGCATGGCCTGCTCGACCGTGCACCGATCTTCTCACCATCCGTCGGCCGCTTCCCGCAGGGTATGATCGTGCAGGTGCCGCTGTATCTCGGCGATCTGGCTGACGGTGCTACACTGGAAAGCATTCACGCCGCACTCTCAGCCCATTATGCCGGCCAGGATATCGTTCAGGTCGTCCCGCTCGACGAGAGCCGTGCCCTGCCGCGCGTCAACGCTGTCGAACTGGCGGGCAAGGACACAATGAAGCTCTTCGTGTTCGGTACGCCGGGCGCCGGCCAGGTCAATCTGGTGGCGCTGCTCGACAATCTCGGCAAGGGTGCGTCGGGTGCTGCGGTACAGAATATGGATCTGATGCTGAGCGCCTGAGGCGCCGAACGCCTGCCTACAAGCGGACACTCCATGCACCCGGCCCGATCATCCCGTCGAGGATAGATCAGGCCGGGCTCCTTCGTGTCACGCAGAGATCCCCCGTCAATTCGACAGTCTCCAAGCGCCTGCGGCCACAATTCCGCCTTGTCGCTAAATTAGCAGCCTCTACACAAAAAAGTGATCGGCTGTGATGCGGCGCGACCAATTGTCGGCCGGATTCATTCCTTAACCGCTTCGCTGGCCCCGATGACTGGGCCGTCGAAGACACCGCTATTTTCAATCAATATTCAAGAATGAACCAGCGTAAAGGAATTGGTTACCATAATTCGGCATGCTTCCAGACAGTCGGCAGTGTGGTGGTCGTGATGCGGGTTCCGCGTCGAGACGCGTGTGCTTCTGTGAGCCGGCATGGTGTCTGTGTAGTTTGGATAACGAGTATCATGGCGTTTGTGACCGATGGCTTCGGTAGCTTCAATTCGCGTTTCGGCTACGCCTCGCGACGAAAAAAATCCTTCAGCATCCGTCCCGGCACATTGGCCACCGGCGTTGCCGTGGTGGCCTTCGCCTGGGTCGCCGCCACGCTGATCACCACGCAATCGATGGTGCTGTCCCTCCCTGGCGCGACCAGCACAGCCAATGATTTTCTGACGCCGCGGGCATCAGCCTTCATCGTGCCGCAAGGCCACATGGCGCATCCTGCCCGCCTCTCCAGCCAGGTCGCATCGCTGAACGAGCGGAGCCGCTTCGGCAGCGCGCTGGCGAACGCACCGGTGGGCGGGGCAACCCATGCGCTGACGAAGGATGACGCAGTTCAGGCGAAGACCGCCAATCGGGACGCCGTGCGCTTGCAGCTGGCGAACGCTCTGGCGCAACAGACATCCGAGATCAAGCTGGCTCGAAGCGAGGCAGCGAGCATTAAGAGCGGCCGTGTCGAAGTGGCAGCCTCGCCGGAGGCAATCGACCATCTGCGCAAGGTGATCGCGGTCAACTTTGCCGCCGCGGTCCAATCACTGGCCCAAGTAAAATACGCCGCCGCCTCCATACCGGCGGTGGGTCCGGCAAACTCCGTTCCGGAGCCGGTCGCCGTTGCGTCGGCAGCCCCCGTTGCAAACCTGCCTGCAATTGCCGAAGCGACACCGCTGCCGGCCAAGGACGCCGATATCGCAATGGCGGAAGCTGTGCTGAGCGTGGTGCCGATGGCCCGCCCCGACCGCGAGCCGGAGGTACAGCGCACCAATATCCCAGCGTCAGCCGCCATTGCCAGGGCAACGATCAAGGATACCCCCGCGCAGCCACCGGCGCGTCTCATGGCTTATGCGAATCCGGACGACAGCTCCGTGCGCAAGACGAAGCCATTCCTCAATCCCTTTGCCGCCATCAGCCCAGGCGAAGGTACGGCCATCTACGACATCGAGGCGAAGACCGTCTATTTGCCGAGCGGCGAGCGTCTGGAAGCCCATTCCGGCCTCGGCTACATGCGTGACAATCCGCGTTATGTCGACCGCAAAAATACCGGCCCGACGCCGCCTGAGACTTATAAGCTGACGTACAGGGAAAGCCCGTTCCATGGCGTACAGGCGCTGCGCCTAACACCCACAGGCGGCTCCCGCGTCTATGGCCGCGACGGCTTGCTGGCTCATACGTACATGCTCAGAGGAGGCCGAGCAGAATCGAATGGCTGCGTGGTCTTTAAGGATTACAATCGCTTCCTCGCCGCCTTCAAGCGCGGTGAAATCAAGCACTTGAAAGTCGTGTCGCGGATGTCGTCGGCGGCAAGCGTCGCCTCAGCACGCTAAGAAGGATTGAATTGAGGCGCGATGCGCCTCAATCTCCCACGACGATCGACGTCTGGCGCGGCAATTCGCCATAAAAGCCCCGCCAATTGGCGATCGCGAAACCAAAGACGATCAAAGCACCCGCCTGATGCGCCAATGCCAGGTGTAGGGGCACCTGCAGCAGCAGCGTGGTGATGCCGAGTATCGCCTGAATCAGCACAAGCAGGAACAGGACGACCGAGCGGCGTGCATGTGTCGTCTGCGGCGCTGCGCCCAGCGAAATGATCATGTTGATGGCGACGATGATGAACAGCGCATAGGCGCCGAGGCGATGGACGAACTGCACCGTCTTCGGATTTTCGAAGAAATTGATCCAGCCCGGCGACTGTACGAGCAATCCATCCGGGATTATAGCGCCATCCATGAGCGGCCAGGTGTTGTAACTCAGGCCGGCATCCAACCCGGCGACGAGAGCGCCGAGATAGATCTGAAATAGCGCCATAATGGCAATGAGGCCCGCCAGCTTCGCCGAATAGCGGGTCGGCGCCGGTTCGTTCGAATGCGGCGACAGCGCGCGCATGAACCACATGCAGGCGGCAAAGATCAGACAGGCGGTGACGAGATGGATGGCGAGGCGATACTGGCTGACGTCCGTGCGCGCCTCCAGGCCCGATGACACCATCCACCAGCCGATCGCGCCCTGCAGGCCTCCGAGCAGAAAGATACCGGCAAGCGGCAGCCAAAGCTTGCGTTCGACACGGCCGGTCAGGACGAAGAACAGCAGGGGTAGGCCGAAGATGATGCCGATGGCGCGCGCGAGCAGGCGGTGTGCCCATTCCCACCAGAAAATACCCTTGAACTCGCCGACCGTCATGTCCTTGTTCAGGAGCTGGAATTGCGGAATGCGCTTGTAGAGGTCGAATTCCTCCTGCCATTCCTGGGCATTGAGAGGCGGGATGACGCCGTGGATCGGCTGCCACTGGGTGATCGACAGGCCGGAATTGGTCAGGCGCGTCGCACCGCCCACCAGCACCAGGCCGAAGAGAACCAGCAGCACACAGGCAAGCCAGAGGCGGATGGCGCGGCGATTGCGGTCCTGGCGGACCACTTCCTTCAGTATAGCCTGTTCCGACGTGAAATTAGTGGCAGCCATGACGTCTCCCTTCGATCAGGCTGTTGATTTGCCCGATAGGGGCGTGCAAAACAAGTCCCGGGAGTTTGCGGCATGCCGTCGCGGCATGTCGTCGTAAGAGGAGAGACCACCCCGTGCCCCTTCGCCTGCGCAAATTCATAGGCATGATCCTGCTTGTGCTGTTGGTTGCAATCTATGCGATCGTTGCCATGATCGTTGCAGTGCGCACGCTCGGAGATCAACCCGGCTGGGTCCATTTCCTCTACTTCCTGTTCAGCGGCATCATCTGGGTGCTGCCGGCCATGGGGATCATCAAATGGATGGCCGGGCCGCGTCCGCAATAGCCGCTGCGCTGGGCAATTTACGCAAGGCTAACCCTGATCCACGGGATATGCGCGCGGATCGTCCCATCTTAAGCCAAAAATAAGCCGCGACCCGCAAGACTGAGTTCGAACGCCGCCAGAGCGGAGAGGATCGGATGCAGACGCAAGAACGGGATATC
>Ga0209677_100654_pt1 | contig 18249 bp, 9 predicted proteins | sample AraplaCvi_mCL_r2_2_FD_184285 | JGI IMG/M metagenome (GOLD analysis project Ga0209677, IMG submission 184285) | Arabidopsis root microbial communities from North Carolina, USA - plate scrape CL_Cvi_mCL_r2 (SPAdes) (version 2) | ecosystem: Host-associated > Plants > Roots > Endosphere | place: USA... | reverse complement strand
ACCGGCCCGTCCGCGCTGACCGACGAGCGCCGCCGCAACGGACGCGACAAGCCCTGGAAGGTCAAGTACATCGGCGTCGGCAACGAGAGCTGGGGCTGCGGCGGCAACATGCGGCCCGAATACCAGGCCGACCTGCACAACCGGTACGCCACGTTCCTGAACGGCGGCGCCCAGCGCGTCGCCTCGGGCGACGGCCAGGGCAACGACCACCTGATCGACGTGCTGATGGAGCGCTCCATCGACCAGATGGACGCGCTGACGCTGCACTACTACACCATCCCCGGAGACTGGAGCAAGAAGGGGTCGGCCACGGGCTTCAGCGCCGGCGAATGGGCGCACACGCTCAAGCTCGCGCGCGGCATCGAGCCCCGCATCGTGGCCATCGAGGCGCTCATGGACAAGCGCGATCCCAAGCGCCGCGTGGGGCTGTACGTCGACGAATGGGGCACGTGGTACGACACCGAACCCGGGGCGAATCCCGGCTTCCTCTACCAGCAGAACACCTTGCGCGACGCGGTCGTCGCCGCCTTGACGCTCGACGTGTTCCACCGCCACACCGACCGCGTGCGCATGACCAGCATCGCGCAGATGGTCAACGTCCTGCAGGCCATGGTGCTGGCCGACGGCCCGAAGATGGCGTTGACGCCGACCTATCACGTGTTCGACATGTACAAGCCGTTCAAGGGCGCGACCCCGCTGGGCAGCCGCCTGACGACGGGCCACTGGCACCCCGGCGCGGACGAGCTGCCGTCGGTCGACGCGAGCGTCGCGCGCACCGCCGACGGTGCCACGGTGCTGGCCCTCGTCAATCTCGACCCGGAGCGGCCCGCGCATGTCCACACCAACCTGCAGGGCGAGTTCCGCGGAAGCCTCCTGACGGCGGCGAAGATGGACGCGCACAACACGTTCGACCAGCCGCACGCCATCGAGCCCGTGCCGTTCACGGCCCACGGCGGCGCCGAGGGGCTGACCCTGGACCTGCCGCCCAAGGCGGTGCTCGTCGTCAGCGCGCCGGCCCGGCACTGAACGATCGACGGGAACGACCATGATCCGACACCTTCGCACAAGGTCTGCCCTGCCCGCGCTGCTGCTGGCCATGACGGCGCTCGTGGCCGGCTGCGCCGCGACGCCGCAAGCCACTGCGCCCCTGGCGTCGATCCCGGCGCCCGCCAGCATGGCGGAGCTGACCGCGCAGATGACGCCCGGCATCAACCTGGGCAACACGATGGAGGCGCTGCCGAACGAGACGGCCTGGGGCAACCCGGTGCCCTCGCAGGCCGTGATGGACGGCTTTCGCGCCGCCGGCTTCCGCAGCGTTCGCATCCCGCTCGCCTGGCGCCCCTACGAGGACGCGAACCACCAGATCGACGCCAAGTGGATGGCGCACGTGAGGCAGGTCGTCGACCAGGCGCGGCGCGCCGGCCTCTACGTGATGATCAATACCCACTGGGACGGGGGCTGGATGAACCACCCGACCTACGACCACCAGGCGCAGATCCAGGCGCAGCTGGCCACGTACTGGCGCCAGATCGCGACCGCGTTCGCGGACGACGACGAGCACCTGCTGTTTGCCGGCAGCAACGAGGTCGGCGTGGAGAACTCGGTGGCACCACCGACCCCCGAGCAGGCGGCCGTGCAGAACGCGTTCAACCAGACCTTCGTCGACACCGTGCGCGCCACCGGCGGTCGCAACGCCACGCGCTATCTCGTCGTCCAGAGCTTCAGCACGAACATCGGCCACGCGATCCAGTTCTCGACGGTGCCCAAGGACACGGTGCCCGGCCGGCTGTTGATGGAGGTGCACTACTACGACCCGTACAACTTCACCATCAACGACAAGAGCAAGGTGTGGCAGTGGGGCAAGCGGGCGACCGATCCCGCCGCGTCCGATCCCTGGGCCGACGAGCCCTGGGTCGACAAGCAGTTCGCGTCGATGAAGACGCACTACGTCGACCGCGGCGTGGGCGTGATCGTGGGCGAGTACGGCGCCTACGCCAAGCCGGAGTTCCCGGACTCGGCGCCGTACATCCGGGACTGGGCCCGCTACGTGACGGGCGCCATCGCCCGCAACGGCCTCGTCCCGATGTGGTGGGACATCGGCGCCCTGGTCGATCGCCGCACCGGCGCCCAGAAGGACCCGGAGCTCATCCAGGCGATCGTGGGCGCCACGAAATGATCGGGTCGCCGCGGCCGACTTCAGGCGGCGATCTCGATGGACGCCTCGCTCGCGATGGTCGCCATGAGGGGGCGTGTCAACCGGTAGCGCACGAGCGCCGCGGCGCCCACGGCGACCGCGTCGCGGCCGAACCGGGAACTGCGCACGTTCGGCGGCGGCAGGTTGGCGGCGGCGGCGTAATCCGTGAGCGTGCGCAGCGCCGGCTGCAGGAAGACGTCGCCGAGTTCGGCCATCTGCCCGCCGATCACGATGGAGCCCGGGTCGTAGGCCGACGCGAGGTTCTGCAGCAACACGCCCAGGTAGCCGCCCGCCTTCTTGACGGCACGCAGGGTCTCCGGATGCCGCTCGTGGACCAGGCGCCGGATATCGCGCAGCGGATGCGGATGGTCCTCCGGCGCGCCCAGGATGGAGCGCGGGCCGATCAGGGCCTCCGCGCATCCGCGGCGTCCGCACGAGCACATCGGCCCGTTGATGTGCAGCACCATGTGGCCGACCTCGCCCGCGAAGCCGCGCCGGCCAGTGAGCAGGCGGTCGCTGAAGATGACGCCGGCACCCACGCCCTGGTTCATGCTCAGGTACAGGAGCGGATCGGACGCGATCGACGGATTGAATTCCATCTCGCCCAGCGCGGCGACGTCCGCTTCGTTCTGCACGAACAGCGGCACGCCCGACAAGGCGGTGCCGGCGAGCTTCTCGCGCAGCATCGCGCCGACCGGCACGTCGCGCCAGCCCAGGTTGGGGGCGAAGTGCAGGAAGCCGGTGTCCTCGTCGACGCCGCCGGGCAGGCCGACGCCGACGCCCACGACGCGCTGCCGGCTCGAGTTCAGCTGGGATCGCACCTTGAGCATGGCGCTGCCCAGGCCGGCGATGCAGGCCTTGGCAGACTTGCTGGCGCCGAAGTTGGCCGTCGCGCTGGCCAGGATGTCGCCGGTCAGGCTCGTGGCGACGACGCGCGCCGATTCGATGTCGACCTCCGCGCCGATCAGCAGCAGGCGCTCCGGATCGATGAACAGCGGCGTCGGCCGGCGCCCCAGGTCTCCCGTGGCGACGATCTCGCGTTCGCACATCCAGCCTTCCTCGATGAGCTCGCGCACGATGGTGCTCACGGTGGACTTGGTCAGGCCGACGGCGGCGGCCAGGTCCGCCCTGGACATGCCCGGGCGGACGAACAGCTGTCGCACGAGCGACATGCGGTTGATGTCCTTGAGCAATTGCTGGTGTCCAGCGGAGTCGGCTGTCACTGTTCGCTTCCTTGGTGGGCTATGTCACGCGGCGATCTGCCCGGCTGCCGCGGCGGCATCCAGGTCGAGTTGGGACGCATGTTAGTTCGGTCGCTGCACGAATGAAACGGCGTTTACACCTAAGGGGCGGCTGAACGAGCGCTCGGCTGGCCGACCCCCATTGTCACGGAAACTTGCGCTGGTGCCAGGCATCGACGATCTGCCGCGCGAGCGCCTCGGCGTCGCGCTGCTGCTGGGCCGTCATGGCGTCACGCCGCCGCCAGGCCGATCTCGAGGACGGTGACCGGCCGGCCCCGGAACTGCGGCGCCACGGACACCGCCAGGCCGTCCGGACCGTCGCGCCAGGCGACGCCTTCGCCGGACAGGTTCCTGAGCGAGGTCACCCGCCGGGGCATGGCCGGCAGCACCAGTTCGTCCGCCGGCCAGGCGTGCACGAACAGGGTCGCCCGATCGCCCTGCTGGGTCATGCCGCACACGCCGTCGACGGGCTGCAGCGGGCCGGGCCGGGTGCCGAACACGGCGTGGCCGTAACGGTCGAGCCAGCGACCGACCTCGCGCAAGGTCTGCGCCTGGATCGGCGGGATGACGCCGTCGGCGTCCGGGCCGACATTGGCCAGCACGTTGCCGTTGCGCACCACCGCGTCGACCAGCAGGGTCACGACGGCATCGGCACCCATCACCTGCGTTTCCGGGACGTAGCCCCAGGCGCCGTTGAGGCTGAAGGTCTTCTCCCACGGCCTGGCGCGGATGGGTCCGCGGATCGGCGCGGGGCCTTCCTCCTCGTCGTAATCGCCCTGCCAGCCCGAGCGTGGGTTGATCACGATCCGGGGCTGGTAGCGCCGGACCATGCGGTTGAGCTTGTCCGGCTCCCAGAACCAGGCGGCGTCCGCGTCGGTGCCCTGGTGCGCCAGCCAGCCGCCGTCGTACCAGAGGATGTCGATGGGGCCGTAGTGGCGCATCAGCTCCTCGACCTGCCCGTAGGTCTGCTGCTTGAACAGGCGCGCGTTGTCCGGCATCTCCTTGGGATGGAAATAGGCCGGAAAGCGCCAGTCCAGGGGCGAGTAGTAGAAGCCGACCCGCAACCCGTGGCGCCGGACGGCCTTCACCCACGGGGCCACCAGGTCGCGCCGCGCCGCCGAGTGCGGCGCGTCGAAGTGCCGGTAGCTGGCCTGGCTCGCGAACAGCGAGAACCCGTCGTGGTGGCGCGTGGTGAGGACCATGTACCTGGCCCCGGCCTGGCTCGCCAGCGCCGCCCACGCGTCCGGATCGTAATGGCGCGGATCGAAGCGCCGCGCGAGCGAGGCGTACTCGTCCGCGGGCACCTTGTCGTTGAACATGTGCCATTCGCCGCGGGCCGGGATCGCGTAGAGGCCCCAGTGGACGAAGACGCCGAACTTCGCATCGCGCCACCAGTCCAGTTCCTGGGGCGGCAGCAACAGGTCCGGCGCGAGCGCCGCCTGGGCATTGGCGGCCTTGAGCGCGGACCGCTGCTCGTCGGTGAAGCCCGGCGCCTCGGAGGCCGCCATCGCCGTGGACGGCAGCAGCGGAACGCAGGCCGCCGCGCCCAGCAGGGCACGCCGGCGGACCTGGCCGGCACGGCCGCCATCGTCGATCGGCATCGCCGACAACTCAGAACTCGTACCGCGCGCTCAGGCGGTAGCTGCGGCCCGGCTCGAACCAGGCCCGCCCCATGTCGCCGACGTGCTGTTGCTGGGTCTGGCGGATCACGATGTCGGTCAGGTTCGTCGCGCTGAGCGAGACCATCAGCTTGTCCGAGAACTTGTAGTCCAGGCCGGCATCCCACTGGCCGGTGGCCTCCTGCCACGTGGGCAGGCTCCAGGACGTGTCCTGGGCGCCGTTGCGCGCCGGGTCGGCACTGGTGCCGTGGTCGCCCTGCGTACCGTTGACGTTGACGCCCTGCAGGAAACGCGAACGCCAGCTGTAGGCCAGGCGCGCGGACAACGGCCCCGCGTCGTACAGGAGGGCGAAGTTGAACGCGTTCCTGGACAGGTACTGGATCGGGAGCGAGGTGAACGGCAGCCCGTTGGTATCGCAGCCGTAGAGGCTCAGGTTGCCGTTGTTGAACGCGCTCGACGAGGGGCAGTAAGGCAGGCTGAACGGATGGTAGAGCTTCTGCGCGCTATGGATGTACGTGTAGTTCGCGGACACGCCGAAGCCCTTGAGCCAGTCGGGCAACGTGCCCTCCATCCCGGGCAGGCGATCGAAGTAGGTCGTGCCGCTCACCTCCAGACCGCCGATGGTGCCCTTGGCCACGTTGTCCTGCGCGGTGACGACGAAGGCCTGGGAGTTTCCGGCCACGTCGCGGTAGTTCTCCACGTGCGCGGACTGCAGGATGATGTCCTTCAACTGCTTGAAGAACACATCGGCGGTCAGCGTCGTCCCCGAGCGCGGATACCACTCCAGGCTCATGTCGTAGTTGTTCGACTTGATGGGCTTGAGGAACGGGTTGCCGTTGTTCTTGGCGTTGCCGGTGTACGTGATTCCGCTGACGGCGCCGTTGCTGTTCGACACGTTCTGGTTCAGCGTCACGTAGTCCTGCAGGTCGCCGAATCCGGGACGGTACATGCCTTGCGACAGGGCCAGCCGGGCCTGCAGCTTGTCGGTCAGGTCGGACTTCAGGTTCAGGCTGGGCAGGAAGTCGAAGAACGAACGCACGACCACGTGCGGCGCGGTGATCGAGGCGGCGTCGAACACCGGCACGTCGGGCGGCGGGTTCTGCGGCGCGTTGAAGACCGTGTACCCGTTGACGGCCGTGCGCGTGTGGACCACCCGCAGGCCGAGATTGCCCTCGATCGGGAACTTCAGCTCGTCGTCGCTGAAGCGCACGGTGCCGTAGACGGCCTGGGTCTGCTCCTTGACCTTGCTCGTGTTGGACGGGTCGCCGTCGAAGGTCATCGGCTTCCAGTCCGTGCCGTCCTTGGAGCAGTCGTTCGTCGATCCGTAGAGCGCCTTGCCGTCCAGGCATTCCATCTGCAGGATCTGGGGCAGGTTCGCATAGCTGCCAGGGTAGCCCTTGACGAGGTCCATGCTGGGCGCGATGAGGTTGGGCGGCGTCCCGGCCTTGCCGTTGAAGAAGTCGTTGAAGGCGATGGTCTGCGTCGGCACCAGCGCCGCGTAGCGCGGATCGCTGAAGTAGCCGAACGTGCCGCGATGCTGCCAGCTCTGCTCGTCGTTCGGTCCGGGCAGTTGCCCCGGAATCTTCGTCTGCTTGACGGCCCACGGCTGGGCCAGGCTGTACCACCCCGTGCCGCTGCCGCCGACGTTGGTGGACGACCGGTCCGTCACGCGCACGCCAAGGCGCACGTCACGCAGGAAGCGGCCGTCGATCTTCGCCTGCGCGTCGGCCTTCCAGGCCACCATGTCGGCGGTCGCCTTGCCGATGGACGGCATCACGTTGAACAGGAAGTAGTTCTTCGGGTCCGCCAGGAACTCGGTGGTCGTCTGGTCGAAGGACAACTGGGGGACGCTGCCTCGCATGTCCACCGACATGCTCGGGATGAACGTGCCGAGCGCCACGACGCTGTTCTGGCTGCTGTTCGTGGCATGGACCCACTGGAGGTCGTTCTGGACGGCCCAGGTGTCGTTGACATCCCACTTGAAGTTCCAGGAGATGTCGCGGGTCTGCGAGCGGCTCGTCGAGTAGCCCGAGTCGACGTTGAAGCCGAGGCCGCCGGCCGCGTAGTTGTTGGCCCCCAGGCCGCCGAACGGATACGTGTAGGTGCCCGCGCGCAGCACGCCGTTGCTGTCGTAGACGGCGTTGCCGATCTGCGACTTGTACGGATCCTCGACCGCGGTGAACAGCGCGTGCTCGGTGTTCATGTCGCGATACGACGAATTGAAGATCGTCAGCGACGACTGCTTGGTGGCGTTCTTCCATTGCAGCGCCGCGTAGACGCCGGCCCGATCGGTCTGGCTCGTGTTCGTGCGCCAGGAGGCCGACTTCGGCACCCAGACCGTCTGGCCCGGCACCTGGTCGGTGCGCGGGAAGAACGCGTCCTGTTGGATCGTGTCGTTGTGGGTGTTGCTGCGGTTCACCGACAGATCCAGCAACGCGCCCCATTCGCCCGCATCGTTGCTCCAACGCGTGCTGTACAGGCCGGACGCCGCGTGCGAATGCTTGCGGCCCAGCGCGGTGTAGTTGTCGGACAGCGAGACGACCGTCTTGGTGCCCTTGTAGTCGAAGGGCAGCGCGGTGCGCAGGTCGACCTGGCCGCTGATGCCGCCCTCGATGAGCTCGGCCGGCGGATTCTTGTGCACCAGCACCGCCGACATCAGTTCGGAAGGAACGTCGCCCCAGCTCAGCTCGCGGCCGGGCCATCCGGCCGAGAACGATTCGCGGCCGTTGAGCGTGGACGATCCCCACGACAGCCCGCGCACCTGGATCCCCGAGCCCTCCACCGAGAAGTGCTCCGGATCGCCACGCGAGCGGTTGCGGTCCATGGTGACGCCGACCACGCGCTGCAGCACCTCGGTGATGGACTTGTCCGGCAGCTTGCCGGCCTCTTCGGCGACGACGCCGTCGACGATGTCTTCGGCGCTGCGCTTGATCGCCTGGGCGGATTGCAGCGCCGCGCGCTGGCCGGTCACCACCACCTTCTGGACGCCGTCGGCGCCGCCGGCCTGGCTCGCGGCCGACGCCGGCGCCGAGGCCGCCGCGGGCGCGGCGGCCGTCTGCGCGACGGCCCCGCTGGCGCAGAACATGAGCGCCTGCGCCGCTGCGATCGACAACGTCGAGTTGCTGAAGTGTCTCCTCATTCTCATCTACCTTCTGAATATGCTCTGGTGGCCGGCCTCCGGTGGAGGCGGGGTGGTGGATTCATGCATCCTGCGGCGCCCGATGGCGATGGCCGGTGCCGGCACCTTGCCGGCGTCCGGTGCGACCGACGTCGATGCCGGCCGCACCCCGCTTCAGGGGCGTGCGGCCGGGTGCGCGCCGGGGCGTGCGATCACTGGAAAGTGATAGCGCCGCCCAGGGTGATCGCGGTGGTGTAGCTCGGGTCGGTGGGCGTGGTCTCCGATGCCGAGGTGTTGGCCGTGGCCGCCTCGAACTTCATCTGCACGATCGGGTAGGTCGCCAACTCGTGGACAGGGTCCAGGCCGGACAAGCCACAGGTCTCCGCCTGGCCCGTGAAGGCGCTGAGGTTGAGCTCGTAGCCCTGCAGGTTCGCGGTCGTGGGCGTCATGACCGCCTGCAGCGCCACGTTGCACGGCTTGTTGTTGTCGGACGCCTTGAGCGCGAAGTGCCCGAGGATCAGCGTCACCTTCACGTCCGCGTTGTGCTTGGCCGAATCGGTGGGGGCGGCGGTGCCGAACCAGGCGGCGTTCTCGGCCAGCTGGAACCGGACGGTCGACTGCTTGTCGATCTGGATGCCGGTCGTCGTATCGGCGGCCGTGTCGAAGCCGGTGACGCCCGGAGCGAAGACCGAGAAGCCCGCGTAGCCGCCCATCCAGTTGTCCGTGTTCGGATGCTTGGGGTCGCTCGGCTGGATCGAGTAGGTGAACGTGAAGCTGCTGCCATCGCTGGCGCTGCTGCTCGAGCACCAGTTCGGATCGCTGCACCACCAGCCGTCCTTGTTGCTGCCGGCGAACGTGCCGATGCCGCCGCCTTCGACCGTGGCGCTGGTCGAGGCATAGCCCGAGGCGAAGGTCAGCACCGGGGGCGGCGCGTCGCCAACCGTGAACGTCACGGACGCAGGCACCGCCGGCGTGTAGCTGCCGTTGCCGGGCTGCGACGCGGTGATCGTGCACTGCCCGCGCGAGACCAGCGTCAGCGCCGGGCCGTTGACGGTGCAGACGTCCGGCGTGCTGGACACGTACGTGATCTCCAGACCCGAATCGGACGAGGCGGCCAAGGTGGCCGGCGTCTCGCCGAAGGCCTGGAAGCCCGGCGACGGGAAGGTGATGGCCTGGGCGTGCGGCAGGATCTTGAACAGCTGCTGGGCCGGCAGCGCGCTCGCGAACTCCGCGTTGCCGTCCTGCGTCGCGGTGATCGAGCACTCGCCGACGGCCACGGGCACCAGGTTGCCGTCGCTGACGGTGCAGGTGGACGGCGTGTTGCTGGAGAACGTCACAGGGAGCCCGGACGTCGTCGTCGCGGAAAGCGGCGCCGCCGCCGTCGCGAGGTATCGGGTTCCCGGATAGGGGAAGTCGATGGACTGGGTGGTCCCTCCGGAGGAGCCGCCGCCGCCGCCGCAGCCGGACAGAAGTGCGCTGCACGCAACGACGACGGTCGAAGCCTTGCTGAGCATGGTCGCTTGTCTCATGTCTTTTCCTAGTTATGTCGCGATTGCCCGGAATCAAATGCCTGCGTCGCATGCAGGGACTGCGTCGATCGAACGAGGGCCTGCAGCGGCCCCGATGTGCGCATCCGACCTCACGGCGGCGCTCGGGAATTCGTTCGACCTTCGGCATGTCGCGCCTGCGACGAAGCCCTTCTGGCACCGACCTGCGATCTGCAGTCGGGGGCGCAACCGACCGGTCCATCGCATCGTCTGCGTGCCTGTCATCGCGCTTGTTTCGAATACTAGTTCGGGCGATGACCGAACAAATTCGTACAAACACCTATCGGCGTCGGGGCCTTCCCTCCGGCGCCATCCTCGTCTCGCGGTCCCCACCAAAAAAAGGGGCGCCGGACGCCGCGTGCTCCGCGTGGAGTGCATCGCCCGGCGCAGGAGACGCATCGATCGTAGGCAGCGGGTGGCGGACTGTCATAACCAACCTATGACGGAGGCGAGACGAAAGCCGATCGCGTGATGCTTTCGCACGCCGGTTCCGGCGGGGCCGCCGGAGGCCGTTGAGGGTAAACACCGCGCTGTTTGTTCGCCGACCAAATTAATATCTCACCCAGAAATGCCGCGCCACGACAAGTTTGTCCGCTTTTTTGATTTAGCGCTACATCTATCATGCGCCAATGCCGGGCGCGACGCCACGCGATCGTCCATCGACGACATGGCACCGGCCTGGCGCGGACAGACGCTTGTCGCCGGCTGAACTCACCGAGGTTCCCATGCTCGAACTTTCCCAAGCTGCCTCCCACAGGAACGCTCCCGTCCGCGGCGATGCGCGTCCCGACCTGCCGCGCCGCCCGTGCCCGCCCGCGGACTGGCGCTTCGGACGCTGCGAAGTGCGGGCCTCGCGGCGCGAGCTGCGCGTGGACGGGCAGCTGCGGCAGATCCAGCCGCGCCCGTTCGACCTGCTGGTCTACCTGATCGCGCATCGCGACCGCGTGCTGTCGGTGGACGAGCTCCTGGACGTCGTCTGGGGCCAACGGATCGTGCAGCCCAGCTCGCTCACCGTCGCCATCAACCGCATCCGCAGCGTGCTGGGGGACGAAGGCGGCGAGATCATCCGCACGCACCATCGCGTGGGCTATCGTTTCGTCGCGGAACTGGAAGACGCCGGCCTGCACTTCATGCCTCGGCAGCAGGCCGGCATCGCCTGATGGCAACCCGCGGAGCGCGCCTCCCGGGCCGGCGGGCCTGCCTGCTCGCGCTCGCCGCCACGGCCTGCGTCTCGCCGCGGGCGGGACACGTCGTGAGCCCCGCCCAGGCGCGTGCCGACTTCTCGAGGCCCATCGTGCTGGCGGCCGACGATGTGCGCGCGTTCCCGCTCCCGCCGCGCGGCTTCGCCGACGCGGATCCGGCGGTGGCGCCCGGTCGCATCGAGGACTTCAGCTATCCATCGGCGGTCACCGGCACGCGGCGCCAGGCGCGCATCTACCTGCCCGCCGGCTACCAGGCCGGCCGGCGCTACCCGGTGCTCTACCTGCTGCACGGCATCGCGGGCAATCAGGACGAATGGCGCGGCTACGTGCGCGCGCCGGCCATCCTGGACAAGCTGCTGGCCGCCGGCCGCATGGTGCCGATGATCGTCGTCATGCCCAACGGCCGTGCGCTCGCCGACGACGCCCCGCCGCCCGCCGACCAGGTGTTCACGCCGGCCAATGCGGCCGGCTTCGAGAAGTTCGAGCGCGACCTGCTGGACTTCCTGGTTCCCGCGGTCGACGCGGCCTACCCGACGCTTGCCGACCGCGAGCATCGCGCCATCGCCGGGCTCTCGATGGGCGGCGGCCAGGCGCTGAACTTCGGGCTGGGCCATCTCGACCGCTTCGCCTGGGTCGGCGCGTTTTCGCCCGCGCCCAACACGCGCGCCATCGACGACCTGGTGCCCGACCCGGCCGATGCACGGCGCCGGCTCAGGCTGCTGTTCCTGTCCTGCGGCAACCAGGACGCCTTGATCGCCGTGGCGCAGCAGGTGCACCGCGGCCTGGCGCAGCGCGGCGTCGCGCATCGGTGGAACGTCGACGACCACGGACACGACCGCGACAGCTGGGCCGAGAACCTGCACGCCTTCGCGCAGCTCGTCTTCCGGTGATCGTCAGGGGCCCGCGGGCTCCAGCACGACGCGCCCCACCAGGCCCGATTCCTGTCCGGCCTGCGCCTGCACCAGGACGTTGAGCGTGCGCCACGCCGGCCCCTTCGGCAGTTGCAGCGACAGCGGGCCCGGCGCGGCGTCGGTCTTCTCGCCCAGCTTGACGCCTTCGGACCACACCTCGGCGCGGCCGGAGATGTCGCGGAAGACAAGGCGGGCCCGTCCATCGTTGCGATCGGCCCGCACGCCGAACGACGCGCGGTAGATGCGCCACGTCGGCCCGTCCGGATCCTGCTTCATCGGCGGTTCGCCCCAGCCCCAGGTGTTCATGTCTCCGTAGCTCGGCGCGGTGCCGGGATCGGGACGGTCGCCCTGCGGCGGCGAGATGCGCCAGCCGCCGATCTTGGTGAAGGGCCCGGCCTCCGGCACGGCGGCCGGCGGCGTCGCGGCCGTCACGTCGAGCACGACCGACGACGCCTGCAGGCCAGGCGCCGTGGCGCGCAGCGTGAGCCCGCCCTGCCCCGCGCGCCGCGCCTGCACGATCACCTGCGCCAGCCCGTTGAACAGGCTGCGGTCGCTGCCCTTGTCGGCCTCGTGCGAATTGGGATCGCCGTTGCCCAGGCCGATGATGGCGCCGGGGCCCTGCAGCTCGAAGTGCACGGGCAGGTTCGCGGTGGGCACGGGACGGCCCTGCGCGTCGACCGCGCTGACCGTCACCGGCACGGCATCCAGGCCGTCGCCGGCGAGCGCCGACCGGTCGGGCGTGAGCACGAGTCGCGCGGGCGCGCCGCTCGTCTCGACGCTGTCGCGCCCGACCTCCACGCCGCCGCGCAGCGCCACCGCCTCCAGCCGGCCCGGCGCATACGGGACCTGGAACGTCACCATGTCGATCGGATCGACATCGCCTTCGGCGACCGGCTGGCCGTTGAGCAGGACACGCACGCGCTGCGCATTGGTGGCCACCATCACCCGCACCGGTCGGCCCTCGCGGCCGGCCCAGTTCCAGTGCGGCAGCACCTTGACGACCAGGCGATCCTTGACCCAGTGGGCCTGGTGGATCCAGAACGCCGACTTGGGCAGGGCGCACAGGTCCATCGCGCCGAAGAACGAACTGGCGCTGGGCCATTCGAACGGCGTGGGCTCGCCGCGGTAGTCGATCCCCGTCCACACGAAGCCGCCGGCCACGAACGGACGCTCGGCGATCGCGCGCCAGGCCTTGCGGTGCGTCGCTCCCCAGTCGGACGGCTCGTCGTCGTAGCTGCCCAGGACGTGCTGCGCGCGGTCGCTCTCGAAGGCGCCCCGCGTCATGTACGCCGAGGTGTCCTCGGTGCTGGTCATGGGCTGCGTCGGATGGGCCTTGTGGAACCGGTCGTAGGCCCAGGCCTGGTAGTTCAGGCCGGCGACGTCGACCGCCTGGGTCACGTTCACGTCGCCGAACAGGCCGTCGTGCATGGCGGCGGTGACCGGACGCGTGGTGTCGAGCTTCTTGACCTCGGCCACCATGCGCCGCGCCATCTCGTAGCCGACCTCCGTGCTCTGGAGCGGCTCCTCGTTGAAGATCGACCACAGGATCACGCTCGGGTGGTTGCGGTCGCGCCGCACCAGCCAGGTCAGCTGCGGCAGGTAGTCGGGCGACGGGTTGAAGTTGCGGTTCTCGTCCATCACCAGCAGCCCGAGCCGATCCGCGAGATCGAGCACCTCGGCGGCCGGCGCGTTGTGGGCGAAGCGCACGGCGTTCACGCCCATCGCCTTGAGCTGGCGCAGCCGGAACGCCCAGATCGACTCGGGGACCGCGACGCCGACGCCGGCATGGTCCTGGTGGATCGCCACGCCCTGCAGCTTGACCGGCTCGCCGTTGAGGAAGAAGCCGCGGTCGGCATCGAAGCGCACCGTGCGAAAGCCCGTCTGCACGTCGACCCGGTCGAGCTCCCCGCTCTTGTCGCGCAGCACCGATCGCACGCGGTACAGCGCCGGCTGCTGCAGCGTCCACAGCGTGGGCTGGCGCACGCTCAGCTCGAGCCGCGCGGTCGACGACTCGAGCGCGCCCACCTGCACGCGCGCGCGGCCCGTGGCGACCTGGCGGCCCGCGGGGTCGGTCACGGTCACCTCGACCTCCGCCCCGCGCGCCACCTTCGCGCTGCTTTCCACGTCCACGGTCACCGGCACGATCCAGCGGTCGCCCTGGCGCACCGGATCGGCATGGACGCCATCGGTGGCGATGTGCAGCGCATCGCGCTTGACGAGCCAGGTGTGGCGATAGATGCCGGCGCCCTCGTACCACCAGCCTTCCTGCGCGTCGGCGTCCACGCGCACCGCGATCACGTTGACGTCCTCGCCGTAGCGCAGGTAGGGCGTGATGTCGATGTTGCGGCCGTTGTAGCCGGACCAGTTGCGGTTGACGACGATGCCGTTGACCCACACCTGGCTGTGCGTGGCGATCGCGTCCAGCTGCAACTCGACGTGGCGGCCCCGGTCCGACGGCGGCACGGCCAGGTAGCGCCGGTACCAGCCGATGCCGCGCGGCCGGTAGCCCTGCGAGGCGTTCTCGCCCGGATCGAACGGGCCCTCCACCGCCCAGTCGTGCGGCAGGTCCAGCCGGCGCCAGCCAGAGTCGTCGTAGTCGGTCGCGGCGGCGCCACCGGCGTTGCCCGCCTTGGCGCCGCCGTAGCTCATGCCATGCCCCTTGGCCGCGGGCGGCACGACGTCGCCCAGGTGGAACAGCCAGCCCGCATCGAGCGACAGGCGCTCGCGGGTGCCGGCACAGGCCGGGCCTGCGGTGACCAGGAGGGCGAGGAAGGCGGCGGCCAGGAGGCCAAGGGTCTTGCGCATGGTCGTGTCTCGTACGGAGGTGGGTGCGTCGCAGGCGATGCGGGACTCGGTCGATGGCTCAGGGTGCCAGCAGTTGCCGCAGGGGCGCGTCCATGGCCTGCTGCCAGATCGCGTAGCCCTTCTCGCCCGGATGCAGCAGGTCGGGCATCACGTCGCGCGACAACGTGCCGTCCGGGCGCAGGAATGCCGGGCCGATGTCCAGGAACACCACGCGGCGGCCATCGGCCTGTCCGGCGATGATCCGGTTCACGCGCTCGTTCAGGCGCCGCTGCGGATCGTCGGGCGTCTCGCCACGTGGAAAGATGGCCAGCAGCAACACCTTCGAGGCCGGCAGGCGCTGGCGGATCTCGTCGAGGATCCGCTGCACGCCGGCGGCCGTCGTCGCCGGATCCTCGGCGCGATGGCCGGTGTTGTTGGTGCCCACCATCAGCACGAGCACCTTGGGCGCGATGCCGTCGATCTCGCCGTGCTGCAGGCGCCACAGCACGTTCTCGGTCGCGTCGCCGCCGAAGCCCAGGTCGAGCGCGTGGTACGGCGCGTAGTGCCGCTGCCAGAGGGCGCTGCCGCTCTTTTCCCAGCCTTCGGTGATGGAGTCGCCGATGAACACCAGCTCGGGCGGCGTGCCCGCGGCCAGCAGGCGATCCTTTTCCTGCAGCTTGCTCTGGTGGCGCGGCAGCCACCAGTCCACGGACCAGGACTGGTCGAGGATCGCCGGCGTGACCGATTCGGTCCGGTAGTCCGGGCAGGACAGACCCGGGCGCGCCTCGCGGCTGAAGCGCACGTTGGCGACGCTGACGCGGCCGCTGCCGCTGCCTTCCAGCGTGAACGGCTGGCGCACCGCCGAGAAGTCGCCGCCGTCCCGCGCGAAGCATCGCATGGCCAGGGCCACGCGCCGCGGCCCCTCGCCGCTCCAGGCCCGCGCCTGCCTCATCAGGTTGACGCTGCGGCCGCAGCCGTCGCCGCAGCCGACGCGCACCTTGACGCCGCCGTGCGCGAGATCTGCGACGTCGAGGTCGAACTCGAGCGTGCCGTCCGCGTACGGCCGCAGGTCGAGCGGTTGCCGGCTGTCGACGCGCAGCGTCGCCAGCCACAGGTCCTTCCACTCGAACTGCAGGCTCTGCCGTGCTCCGTCGCCGGACCCGCGGCTCGCCTCGAGGTGGCTCGTGCGGGCGTATTCCTCGCGCGGCACCGGCACCTCGACCCGGGCGCCGGTCAGCTCCGCCTCGGCGTCCCAATGGCCGACGACGATGCGCCACGCGTCTGGCGCCGCTGGAAGGACGACGAGATCGGCGCCCGGCACGGCGCGCCGCTCAGAGGCGCAAGCCACCAGCACGCCGGCCAGCCCCAGCATCGAGGCGCCGAGAAAGAGCGAACGAAGGATCTGCTTCATGCGAGCGCGCTCCCTGCATCGAGGTGCCGGCCATCAATTGCTGTAGAAAAGGCCCCGGCCGTTGCCGGCGACGTAGACGCGACCATACGTGTTCTGGTCGGCCGCGATCGCGCCGATGCCGCCGTACTGGTGCGCATCGTCGTTCAAGCGCGTCCAGGTGGCGCCGCCGTCGTCGGAACGATGCACGCCCCACACGCCGTTGATCACGCCGACCACGTAGACGGCCGCCGAATACGCGGCGCCGGGTGCCGGCTTGCCCAGTGCCAGCGCGCTCGCGCCCTGCACGTCGGGCCACGCGTTGCCGCCCATGATCGAGGCGAAGTCGGGGAGCTTCGTCCAGGTCGCGCCGGAGTCGAGCGAGTGGTAGACCGCGTTGCCGTCGGCCATCCAGACGTCACCCTCGGCGTTGGGGTTGACCGCCAGCGCGGTCGCCCAGAAGTAGTTGGGCGCCAGCTTGGCGTTGACCGACGCCTGGCTCACCGCGAAGGTGTGGCCGCCGTCCGTGGACACGTAGACCTTGCCGGATCCGGCCCACCACGCACCGCCGGCCTCGTAGGCATAGACCTTGTTCGGGTTCTTGCGGTCGGCCGCCAGGTGATAGGTGCGCCCGATGCCGGTGCCCACGCTGGGCAGCGCCGGCAGGTTCGTCGCCACCCACGTGGCGCCGTTGTCGGTGGTGTAGGACGGCACCGAGTCGGTGGGCGCCCAGACGACCTTGTTGCGCGCCGTGACCGCGACGCAGCCGCCCGATGCGCCGGCGCCACCCGGCGCCTTGGCGGCGAACGACGCCCAGCTCTTGCCGCCGTCGCCGGACCAGAACCCGAAGCCGGCCGCAGTGCCGGCGCCGTTGATCGCGCCGACGCCTGCGATGTAGAGCCCATCGGACCAGGCGGTGTCCGCCGAGAAGCCGTTGCTCCACTGGCTGCTCGGGCCTTCCGTCGGCTTGCTCGCGAGATCCGTGTGGACCCACGTGCCGATGTCCCCCGCGCTGTCGACCACGATGTACGGGGCGCCGGCCGGCGGTGTCGCGAGGGCCGAGATGGCGTTTTCCTCGATGCCGGCGACCGTGCCGGCCCAGGTCGGCGTGGCCGCAGAGGCGTTGCGGGTCTCGATGATGCCGCCGCCGTGGACGTGCAGGATGTGGTCGCGGTCGGAAGGATCGATCTCGACGTCGTCCACCCAGCCCGACGCGGTCTCGCCCGACGTGCCGGCTTCGATCTCGCGCCAGGTCTTGCCGTCGTCATCGGACAGCTGGACGATCTTCATGCCCGCGTAGTGGCCCCAGGTGCCGCTCACGCCCAGCGCGATGCGGGTGGTGGCGCCGCTGCCCAAGACGGACACCCCGCCGTAGCCGCCGGAGTCCGAGCTGGCCAGCAGCGTCCAGGTCGTGCCGTCGAACTTGTAGAAGCGGCCGGGGCCCGCGTCGCCCGGGCCGGCGCCCTTGGTGAACGCGACGTAGAACAGGCCGTCGGCGGCGCGCACCATGTGCGGGATGTGGTATCCGGTCACCGGCGTCGTGACCGGCGTCCAGGTCGCGCCCGCGTCGGCGGACTTGTACAGCGTCGAGGCCAGGCTCGCCGCGTTGACGTAGTCGGGCGCGATGGCCGCGTAGATCGTCTTGGTGGCGGCCCCGCCGCCCTTGGAGCCGGTGTCGTAGACCACGAGTTCGACGCCCATCGCGGTGCCGCCGATCGCGCTGAGCTGGTCGGAGCTCATCTTGGTGGCCGACAGCGAGGTCACCTGCGCCCAGGTGTGGCCCGAATCGGCGCTCTTCCACAGGCCGGCCGTACGCGAGCCGTAGAACAGCGTCGACGGCAGGTTGGGGTCGACCATCATGCGTTCGCCGATGGCCCGCCCGTTGTTGTTCGCGCCCGCCGAGAACGGCAGGTTGACGTGCGTCCAGTGGTCGCCGCGGTCGCTCGAGATGTACAGGCGCGCGGTCGCGCCTGCCGAGGCGTAGAGCCCCGTGCTCATGTAGACGAGCTGGTCGTTGTTCGGGTCGAGCGCCATGCTCTCGGCGCCCTGGAAGAAGCTTTCGGCGGCGCCGAATCCATCGGTGATCGGCAGCCACGACGACGTGGCCTGGTTCCACCGGTAGGCCCCGCCGATGTCGGTCCGCGCGTACAGCAGGTTCGCGGACGTGGGATGGAAGATCAGGCCCGTGACGTAGCCGCCGCCGCCGATCTTCGCGTTGGTCCAGGTCGTCGCCTTGGGCGCGCCGG
>Ga0209677_100652_pt1 | contig 18305 bp, 16 predicted proteins | sample AraplaCvi_mCL_r2_2_FD_184285 | JGI IMG/M metagenome (GOLD analysis project Ga0209677, IMG submission 184285) | Arabidopsis root microbial communities from North Carolina, USA - plate scrape CL_Cvi_mCL_r2 (SPAdes) (version 2) | ecosystem: Host-associated > Plants > Roots > Endosphere | place: USA... | reverse complement strand
AACTGGTGGGCTTTGTCGTGCCCTTCCTGGTCTGGAACGGCCTCATCGGGTTCGTCGTCTACGTGCACCACACCCACACGGGCGTGGCCTGGTACGAGGACAAGAAGACCTGGGCGGCCGCCCAGCCCTTCGTCTCGACGACCGTGCACCTGACGTTCCGCTCCGCCATGGGCGCCTTCCTTCACAACATCATGGAACACACGGCGCACCACGTCGACATGAGCGTGCCGCTGTACCGCCTGCCGCAGGCCCAGGCCCTGCTCGAGCGCGAGCTCGAAGGCCACATCGTCATCCAGCCGTTCTCGTGGCGCTGGTATGTCGACACGGCGCGGCGCTGCAAGCTCTACGACTTCACCGCGCGCCGCTGGACCGATTTCAGCGGGCAACCGACGACGGCTTGAGCCAACCCGAGGGACGCGACCATGAAAGCCACGCCAAGACTTCCCGGCACCGAGACCGGCTTGCCCACGTTCGAGCCGCTCGAAGCCTGCCACCGGGACACCCTGCGCAAGCTCGGCGAGCTGTCGATGCTCGTCGCCCGCATCGAGCAGGTCGGCGTCGACCCTCGCGCACGCGAGATGGCGCGGGCGGCGAGCCGCTACTTCGGAGAAGACCTGCGCCAGCACCACCTGGACGAGGAGATGCACGTGTTCCCGGCGCTCGCCTCCTGCGGAGATCCGGAGACCGAGCAGGCCATCGCGCGCCTGAAGCAGGATCATGCGTGGCTGCGCGCCGACTGGCGCGTGCTGTCGCCCCTGGTCCAGGGCCTGGCCGCGGGCCAGTCCTGGGTCGACGTCGACGCCCTGCGCGACGGCGTCGAGGTGTTCTGCGCACTCTCGCGCGACCACATCGCGCTGGAGGAGTCGCTGATCTACCCGCAGGCCAGGATCCTGATGCTGGAGGCCACGCGCCGCGCGACTCGGCAGGCGCTCGCGTCGCGACCCTGACTCGGGCCTTCAGCGGCACAGGTCGAGCAGCAGGGCCTGCAGCAGGTGGCGCCCGTCGTCCTCCACGTCCGGGTGCGTCGCGCGCAGCGAAATCCACTCACCGGCCAGGTCGGCGATGGCGGGAATGCCGGCAGCCTCGCGCAGCCGCTCGACGACCTGCGCGGGGAGGTCGACGCAGATCAGGGTGTCGTACAGCCGGCCCAGCACCCGGCCCGTCTTGTCCACCGCGAGCAACGCGTCCGCGTCGTTCAGGCCGCAGCGAACCAGCGAGACCCGGGCCCCGAGGTCCGTGGCGGCACGCTGGAGCAGGAACACTTCGGGACGCTGCGATTCCTCGCACAGGATGGCGATGTTGCGGCCGCGCAGGAGCGACGGGGTCGCGCCTGCCAGCGCGTGCGCCTTGAGCACGGCGAGGCTGGCCTCGAGGGCATCGGCGGCGCTTGCAGCGGCTTGCCGGGCCCGGGCGGGCTCGGCAATCGAGGACGTGGGTGCCATGGACGGGGTGAAGCTCTTGAAGACGGCAGGCATGCGTGGCGAGACAACGCCAGCGTAGATCGCCCGCCGCTGACCGGGTTGAGGTTTCTCAAGCCCGCGCCATCGGCGCATCGAATCTGACCCAGGTCAAGCTCGGCCGTGATCGACGTGCCGACGGCAACCAGGCTTGCGTCGACACAAAGACCGAAGCGGCACGGCGCGCTGCAATGGACACATCCCAACAACAGCAAGAGAAAGACCATCATGCGCTCCCTTCCGCGCCTCGCCCTCCTGGCCGCCGCCCTTCTTCCGTCGCTCGCTTCGGCCCAGGCCGCCAACGACACCGGCGACTGGCTCGTGCGCCTGCGCGCCACGTACCTGCAGTCCGCCAACAAGGACTCGACCGGCCTCGACCTGGCCATCAACGACAAGACGCTGCCCGAGTTCGACGTCACCCGGTTCTTCACGCCCAACATCGCCGCCGAACTGGTGCTGACCTACCCGCAGAAGCAGACGATCTCGGCCGGCGGCACGCCGATCGGCTCGCTCAAGCACCTGCCGCCGGTGCTGACCCTGCAGTACCACTTCACGCAGCTGCAGGGCTGGCGTCCGTACCTGGGCGCCGGCCTGAACTACACCCGCTTTTCGGACGTCCAGTTCGACTCGGCCACGACGACCGCCCTCCACCCGTCGATCAAGCGCAACAGCTTCGGCCTGGCGCTGCAGGCCGGCGTGGACGTGCCGATCGTCGATGGCTGGCTGTTCAATGCCGACCTCAAGAAGGTGCAGATCTCGACGGACGTCAGCTCGTCCGGCACCCAGGTCGGCACCTTCAAGGTCGACCCATGGCTGTTCTCGCTGGGCGTGGGCAAGCGCTTCTGAACGGCACGTGCCGCGAGCGATCCGCGATCGTCGCCGCGGCGCGCACCTGCCTTGACCTGCAGCAAGCGCAGGGCCGCGTGCCGGTGCGACGCTGCGGCTTTTCAGCGGGCCTGCAGCATGCATTCGACGATCCGGATCCTGCGTTCCGAACATACGGCGCTCGTCGCCCTCCTGCGCACCGCCACGTCGATGGTGGAGCGGGCGCGTGAGCAGTCGAGCCTGCCGGACTTCGCACTGTTGCGCGCCATGCTGTTCTACATCGCCGAATTTCCCGAACGGCACCACCACCGCAAGGAATCGGAGCTGCTGTTCCCGCGGCTGCGCGCCCGCACGCCGCTCGCGCGCCCGCTGCTGGATCGCCTCGAGGATGACCATGCGCGCGGCCACGCGCGGATCCGGGACCTCGGGCATGCCCTCGTCGCGTTCGAGATGATGGGTCCGCCGCGCCGCGCCGCCTTCGAGACCGCGCTGGAGCAATACGTCGACTTCTACCTGGTGCACATGGCCCTCGAGGAGCGCGAGGTGTTTCCACTCGCCGACAGCGTGCTCCACGGGCGGGACTGGGACGAGCTCGACGTGGAGTTCGGTGCGGGCGTCGATCCGTTGACCGGCGCGGAGCCGGAAGCGGCGTACGCGTGCCTGTTCGCGCGCCTGAGGCCGCAGCTGCAGGCCTCCGGCGCCTCTCCTTGATGCGCCGTGCTTGATCCAGGTCAAGCGATGGCCGCGGCCCCCGTCCACGCCGGCCGCCCGACGCCGATAGGAGTTGAGCAACCTGCATCGGAGCCGCCATGAGAACCAACGAGCCTGTCACCCAACGCGAATATGCCTTCCCGGAGGGAAGGACGCTCGTGTCCGTCACCGACCTCAAGGGCCGCATCACGTACTGCAATTCGTCCTTCATCGAGGTGAGCGGCTATTCGGAGCAGGAATTGCTGGGGCAGGCGCACAACATCGTGCGCCATCCCGACATGCCCGCCGAAGCGTTCCGGGACATGTGGGCGACGATCGAGTCCGGCCACCCCTGGACGGGCCTGGTGAAGAACCGGCGCAAGTCGGGCGACCACTATTGGGTGCAGGCGAACGCCACGCCCATGCGTGACGGCGACCGCATCACGGGCTACCTGTCGGTGCGCACCTGCCCGGAGAGGCAGGCGGTGCAAGCCGCCGAGCGGCTGTATGCGCGCATGAACGAAGACGCGGCGCGCGGGCGAACGGTGAGGGGCCTGCATCGCGGTCGAGTCGTGCGCCTGGATCCCCTCGGCCGGCTCGGCCAGCGGCTGGTGCCGGGCGTCAACAGCCAGGTGGTGCTGACGCAGCTGGCGGTGGCGACCGCGTCGATGGCCGCCAGCCGGCTGCCGCTGGCGGCGGCGTTGCCGCTGGCCGCCGTCGTCGTCGCGGCCTCCGCCTGGAACCTCTGGCGCCTGGCCATCCGCCCGTTGGGCGAGCTCACCGACGAGGCCAATCGACTGGCCTCGGGCGACCTGACGAGCAAGGCCGCAAGCGACGACCGCGGCGCCGTCGGCGAACTTCGCCAGGCGCTGATGCAACTGTCGGTCAACCTGCGCACGGTCATCCTGGACACCCGCGCGGGCATGACAGGCGTGCGCACTTCGGCGCGCGAGATCGCGGCCGGCAACCAGGACCTGTCCGCGCGCACCGAGTCCCAGGCGAGCAGCCTGCAGCAGACCGCGGCCTCGATGGAGCAGATCACCGGCAGCAACCGGCAGAGCGCCGCGTCCACGCAGGAAGGCGCCCGCATCGCCGGCGAGACCGCGGCGGTGGCCCAGCTCAGCCAGCAGGCCGTGGGGGCCGTCGCCGAGACCATGGACAGCATCACCAAGTCGTCCAGCGAGATCCACGACATCATCCAGGTCGTCGAGGGCGTGGCCTTACAGACCAACATCCTGTCGCTCAACGCCGCCGTCGAGGCGGCCCGCGCGGGCGAGGCCGGACGCGGCTTCGCCGTCGTCGCCACCGAGGTGCGGGCGCTGGCCCAGCGCACGTCCGCGGCGGTGCGGGAGATTCGCCAGATCATCGCCCAGTCGTCCGAACGCGTGGCCCTGGGAACCCAGCGCAGCCGCGATGCCAGCGAGCGCGTGAGCGACGCCATGGCTTCGGTCGAGCGCGTCAACACCTTGCTGGGCCAGATCAGCGAGTCCTCCATCCAGCAGCAGGCCGGCTTCTCGCAGGTCAACGAGGCCGTCGCGCACATCGACTCGATCACCCAGCAGAACGCGGCGATGGTCGAACAGCTGGCGGCCTCGGCGAAGTCGCTGGAAGGCCAGGTCGAATCGGTCGACAACTCGATGCGGCTGTTCCGCCTCGCGGCCGGAGATTGCACGATGTCCGAGGTGGATGCCGTGCAGTTGCGCCGCCAGGCCAAGGCCGGCACCGCGCAGGCGCACGCCAGCTGGTCGTCCCACTGAGCAGGCGGCGCGGCACCGCGCGCCGACGGGTCGGACGCAGAGGCAGGCCAGCCGCGAGGCGGCCTTGACACCGTCCGTTCACGCAGTGTTACCCAACGATTCCGTCCATTGGCAACGCCGTGGCGAGGCGTCCTTAGCATGACTTCATCGAATCGAAGCCCCGCCACCTCCAGGACGCCGCCATGCTCAACACCGACCTCCAGCCGATCCATGCCCGCCTCGCCTGCGCTCCGCTCGCCGGCCTGCCCGCTCCGCACGGCACGGCTGCCCCGGCGCGAAGCCTGACAGCGCGAGCCGCCGACGACCTGCAGGTGCGGCGCATCGCCGACATGCTGGCCCTCGTCGGCGACGCGCTCCAGCCCCAGAAGCGCATCGTGCGGGCCGGCGACGTGCTGTATCGCGCGGGCGAGCGCTTCGACTGCCTGCACGTGCTGAACTCCGGCATGGTCAAGGTCGTGAAGCTGACCGCCGATGGCCGCGAGCAGGTCGTGGGCATCAAGTTCCGGGGCGACTGGCTCGGATTGGACGGCATCGCCCGCGGCACCTACGGCTGCGACGGCGTCGCCATGGATACCGGCGAGGTCTGGTCGTTCGGCTACGACGCGCTGCTGGCCGCGTCGGGCCGCCATCCCGCGCTCCTGACGAGCCTGCACGCCGGCATGAGCCTGGAGATCGCTCGCGAGCGCGAATCGCTGATGTCCGTGTGCACCCTGCCGGCCGACGCCCGCGTCGCCGACTTCCTGCGCTTCATCGCCGAATCGCTCGGGACGCGCGGCCTGCGCACCGACCAGATCACCTTGCGCATGACGCGCGCGGAGATCGGGAACTACCTCGGCCTGACGCTGGAATCGGTCAGCCGCGCGCTGTCGCGGCTCGCTCGCGACAAGGTGATCGCCTTCTTGGAGAAGGGCCGTCGCGAAGTGCAGATCCCCGACGTGGCCGCGCTGGCCGCGTTCGTGCAGCGCTGCGTCTCGCCCGAGGCCGTGACGCTGCAATAGCCGTCGCCGGGCGCCGCCCGTCCTTCTTCCGTCGTCAACCGCAGGGATCGCGATGAGCATCCGAAACCTCGACGCCCTGCTCGCCCCTCGCAGCGTGGCCGTCGTCGGCGCCTCGAACCGGCCGGGCAGCGTGGGCACCACCGTCTGGCGCAACCTCCTGTCCGGGCCGTTCAAGGGCACGTTGCTGCCGGTGAATCCGAAGCACCGCGAACTCGACGGGATCGCCGTCGTGCCGGACAGCCTGAAGCTCGCGACGGCGCCGGACCTGGCCGTCGTCTGCACGCCGAGTGCGACGCTGGTCGACGTCGTGGGCCAGCTGGCCGCCGTCGGCACCCGTGCGGTGATCGTCCTGACCGCGGGAGTGGACGCCAGGCTCAAGCAGCGGCTGCGCGAGCTGGCGCGGCCGACGACGATGCGCCTGCTGGGCCCCAACTGCCTGGGCCTGCTGTCGCCGGCGCTCGGGCTCAACGCCAGCTTCGCCCACACCGGCGCGATCGCCGGCGACATCGCCTTCGTGTCGCAATCGGGCGCGCTCGTCACGGCGGTGCTCGATTGGGCGAAGTCGCGCCAGGTCGGCTTCTCGCACATGGTGTCGCTCGGCGAGCACATGGACGTGGACTTCGGCGACCTGCTCGACCACCTGGCCAGCGATGCGGCGACACGATCGATCCTGCTGTACATCGAGTCGATCGAATCGCCGCGCAAGTTCATGTCCGCGGCTCGCGCGGCGGCACGCAACAAGCCGGTGATCGTGGTCAAGGCCGGTCGGTCGAGCAAGGGTGCGCAGGCCGCGGCGTCGCACACCGGCGCCCTGGCCGGCTCCGACCTCGTGTTCGACGCGGCGATCCGGCGAGCGGGCATGCTGCGCGTGGACACGCTGCAGGACCTGTTCATCGCCGCCGAGACCCTCGCCCGCTTCGACGCCGACATCGACCGCGGCGTGACGGTGATGACCAACGGCGGCGGCGCCGGCGTGCTGGCCGCCGATGCCGCCGAACGCGCGGGCGTGCGCCTGGCAACGCTCGGCGCTCCCGTGCTCGCACGCCTGGATGGCGTGCTCACGAGCCAGTGGTCGCATGCCAATCCCATCGACATCATCGGCGACGCGCCGGCGGCTCGCTACGTCGACACGCTTCAGGCCCTGCTGGCCGACTCCGCCACGGGCGCCATCCTCTTCCTGCACGCGCCCACCGCCATCGTGTCCAGCGCGGACATCGCACGTGCCTGCCTGCCGCTGGCCCGCACCGCCAGGCGTCGCCTCCTGAGCTGCTGGCTCGGTGACGGCGCGGTCGCCGAGGCCCGCCACCTTTTCGAGCAGGCGGGCGTGGCCGACTTCGAGACGCCGGAGGACGCGGTGCAGGCCTGCGCGATGCTGGCCACTTACCGCAACAACCAGAAGATGCTGCTGGAGTCGCCGTCCGCGAGCGCGATCGACGCGCCGGACACCGCCCGCGCCCGCGCCATCGTCGCCACGGCGCTCGCGGCGGGCCGCGAGTCCCTGGACGAGATCGAGAGCAAGGCGTTGCTCGCCGCCTACGGCATCCCCACCGTTCGCACCCGGCGCACCCTGGCGACGGCGGACGACGCCGTCCAGGCAGCCGCCGCGATCGGCTATCCGGTGGCCCTCAAGATCCTGTCGCCCGACCTCAGCCACAAGTCCGACGCGGGCGGCGTCCTGCTGGATATCGCCGACGAGGCGGCGCTGCGCGCGGCGACGCGCCAGATGCTCGGCTGCGTGGGCGCGCTGCGGCCGGATGCACGGATCGACGGGTTCAGCGTCCAGGCCATGGCCCGCCGCCCGCACGCCCAGGAGCTGATCGTCGGCGCCAGCGTCGATCCGATCTTCGGTCCGGTGCTGATGTTCGGACACGGCGGCACGGCCGTCGAGGTGATCGCCGACCGAGCCGTCGCCCTGCCGCCGCTCAATCGCGTCCTCGCCCGCGACCTGGTGTCGCGCACCCGCGTCGCCAAGCTGCTGCAAGGCTATCGCGGGCGTGCGCCGGCCGACATCGACGCCGTCTGCGATGTCCTGGTCGCACTGTCGCGCATGCAGGCCGACCTGCCGGAACTGGCCGAGCTGGACATCAATCCGCTCTGGGCCGACGACCAGGGCGTGATCGCGCTCGACGCCCGAGTCCGCCTCGACCGGAGGCCGGTCGCCGGCGCCGCGCGCTTCGCGATCCTGCCGTTCACCGACGAGCTGACCGAGCGGGTCGATTGGCAGGGACGCACGGTCACGATCCGCGCGATCCGGCCCGAGGACGAGCCGCTTCACCGCGCCTTCCTCGCCCACGTGGACCCCGCCGACCTTCGCCTGCGGTTCTTCAGCAGCCGGCGCGAGTTGCCGCGCACAGAGCTCGCACGACTGGTGCAGGTCGACTATGCGCGGGAGATGGCGTTCATTGCGCTGGACAGCGCGGACGACGCCACGCAGGAGACGCTGGGGGTGGTGCGGGCGGTCCGGGACCCGGACGACGTCGAGGCCGAATTCGCCATCCTGGTGCGCTCGGACGTGCAGGGCCGGCGTCTCGGCTCCGTGCTGCTGTCGAAGATGGTCGGCTACCTGCGCGGACAGGGCGTCTCACGGATGACCGGCCACGTGCGGCGCGAGAACGCCGCGATGCACGCGCTGGTGCAGTCGCTCGGCTTCGAGCACTCACCGGAGCCGCGCGAACCGGGCACCGTGTACTACACGCTGGACCTGCAGCGTTCGCCCGCCCCGAGCGCGGCCGCGGACCGCGCCTGAGCACGGGCTCGCGATGGCGATTGCGATGGCGATTGCGATTGCGATGGATCAACCGGCGGCCGCCACGCCGCTGAAGAATCTGATCCACGGCACGCACTCGCGCGCGATCCCCGAAAGGACGTCCCATGACCTACCCGAGCATCCTCGTCCCGCTGGACAACCAGACAGCATGCGCCGTCCGCACGTAGGCCGCGCTCGCCCTGGCCAAGGCCATGGGCAGCCACGTGACCGGCGTCGCGCCGATCGAAGTGATGGACCTGCGCGCCAGCCTGCGCGCCTCCGCATCGGTGGCCTCGCTGCCGATCCTCGGGCGCGACATCCTCCTCGAGGACGCGACCCGCGCCGCCCTGGCCTTCGACGTGGCGTGCGAGATGGCCGGCGTCACGAGCCGCAAGGCGCTGGTCGAGGAAGGCGACATGAGCGGGGCGCTCGCCCGCCGCGGCCGCGTCAACGACCTGCTCATCCTCTCCCAATCCGATCCACGCGCCGATGACGGGCAGGCTTTCAGGAACCCGCAGGTCGAGGCCGCCATCCTCGCCAGCGCCCGGCCGGTGATCGTGCTGCCTTATGCGAATGCCGCTCGAACGCTGGGTCAGCGCGTCCTCGTCGCCTGGGACGACAGCCACGCCGCCGCCCGCGCCGTCGCCGATGCGCTGCCGATGCTGCGGCGCGCCCGGTCGGTGCTGGTGGTGTCCTTCAACGGCAGCGGCACCAGCGACGAGGACGGCCGCAGCAACGACCTGGCCAGCGTGGCCGACTGGCTGGCCCGCCATGGCGTCGCGGCCAGCACCTGGGCCGAAACGACGCGGATCCCGGTCGCCGACACCCTGCTGTCGCGAGCCGCCGACCAGGGTTCGGACCTGATCGTCATGGGCGCCTTCGGCCATGCCCGCTGGCGCGAACGCCTGATCGGCGGCACCACGCGCAGCGTGATGGGCACGATGACGGTTCCGGTGCTGCTGTCCCATTGAAGCCTCGGGTGCACCGGATCAGCCAGGTCTTCGACCGCATGAAGCCTGGCGACATCGAGGGACGTGCCGCCCAGCGCCTCGACGCCGGACGGCCCCTGAATGCCCGCCCGCCGTCGGGACGTTCAACCCAGTGCCAGGACGGTCGACGCGGCCCCGACCAGGACCATCGCGACGGCGGCCACCGCGATGTGGCGGCGCAGCGGCCCCCGCGCGACCACGAGCACGAGGGCGCTCTTGAACACCGTGTTGGTCAGCAGGGCGACGATCAGGGCCACGGTCGTCCGACCGGGCGAGGCGCTGCCACTCGTCAGCGACAGCGTGATGGCGTCCACGTCCATCGCCCCGGCCAGCCCGGAGACGACGTAGAGCCCCGATGCCGGGAGCACCCGGCCCGCGATCTTGATCGCGACCAGCAGCGCGGCGAACAGCGCCCTCAGGCGCATGGCCGACGCGAGGCTGAACGGGTTGCTCACCGGCAGGTCGTTGGTGGCCGACGGAGCGCCGACACCCTTCAGGTAGTGGCGGGCCGCGAGCGAGGTTCAGGGTGGTCGCGGTCGCGCCGAGCGCGCGCGCGAGCCACGCCGACACCCCGCCCACGAGGCCGAGGAGGATGTGGGTCCGGATCCCTCCGAACGCGTGGGCCGGGTCGTCGTGCTTGCGCTTCTCGCGCTCGATGCCGACGAGCGCACCGATCAGCAAGGCCGCCAGGAAGCGACGGGCGAGCTCAGGATCCATGGGCCACCAGCGGCCGGTGCAGGGTCATCCCGGCTTCCAAGGCAGTGCGAATCGACATGCGGCAGTCTGGCCTGGCTGGCGGCATCGTCCTTGCGGTGCCGCAAGGACGCAGCGCCCAGCACGCCAATCGCGCGACCGCGTCAGCGGCGCGGCCGCCGCGGCTCCGGGCCACCGCCGCGGCTGGGCGTCGCGCGCTTGACGCACCGCAATGGCCGCGAGCCCCGGCGGCCGAAGAATCGGCCCATGCCCCCGTCTGGCCGCGTCGCGCGGCCGTCTCGCGAAGGAGAATCTCCATGTATTCACGCATCCTCGTGCCGGTCGATGGCAGTGCGCCGGCGGAATGCGGCCTGCGCGAGGCGATCCGGATCGCCCAGGCCAGCGGGGCCAGCCTGGTCGTCCTGAACATCGTCAATGATTTTCCGATCCTGATGGATCCGGCGGCGATGTCGGACTACGACAACCTGCTGGAGGCGCTGCGCCGCCGTGGCGAGGAGATCGCCGGCCAGGCCGCCCAGGCAGCGCGCGACGCGGGACTGGCCTGCGAGGGGGTGGTGCTCGACGCGGCGTCGGGGTCGGTCGCCAACCTGATCGTGGATCAGGTCGTCGAACGGCGCTGCGACCTCGTCGTGATGGGGACGCATGGCCGGCGCGGGCTGCGGCGCCTGGCGCTGGGCAGCGACGCGGAGCTCGTGGTGCGCCATTGCCCGGTGCCCGTGCTGCTGCTCAAGGCGCCGGTGGGGGCCGCTTGACGTGGGCGCCTTGCGGCAGCAGCGCCTGCCCTCAGGGCACGATGGCCAGTCCGGTCACCACGCTTGGCGCAGCGATGCGCTATCCGGGCTGCGGACCGTGGCGGATGACGCGTGCGATGGCCTGCGCCAGCTCCTCGCGCGTGCACGGCTTGGGCAGCAGCTCCCAGGAACTGGGCGAGTCCCGGTCCGCCGCGATGAGTTCGGAAGAGAAGCCTGACATCAGCAGGATGTGCATCGCCGGATGCCGCCGTTGCACTTCCCGCGCCAGCGCCGTGCCGCGCATGCCGGTGCCCAGGGCGATGTCCGTCAGCAGCAGCTCGACGTCCAGGCCCGCGTCCAGCGAGACCAGCGCCTGCTCCGCGGACGAGACGGCCTGCACGGTGCAACCCAGCGTCTGCAGGAACTTGCAAATGACCGCGCGGACTTCGGCGTCATCCTCGACCAGCAGCACCCGAAGGCCCACGGGAACGTCGGCGACTTCGCGATCGCGCAGCGGAGCGGGCGCGTCGCGTCCGCTCGGGCCGGGCAGCACCATCGCGATGCTCGTGCCCACGCCAGGCGTGCTTTCGATCGCGATGCTGCCGCGCGACTGCTTCACGAAGCCGTAGACCGTGCTGAGTCCCAGGCCCGTGCCCCGCCCTGCCTCCTTGGTCGTGAAGAACGGCTCGAACGCGCGCTCGCGCACCTCCTCCGACATGCCTGACCCGGTGTCCGAGATCGTGATGCGGACGAAGTCGCCGTCGGGCGCGCCAGCATCGGCCGCTTCGGGCTCGACATCGAGCAGGGCCGCCGCGTTCGCGCGTGCCACGAAGCGCAGCACGCCCCCCTTGGGCATGGCATCGCGCGCATTGATCGCGATGTTCAGCAACGCCGATTCCAACTGGCCCGGATCGGCGACGACCCACAGGTCGCCCTCGCCCACGTCGACCTCGATCCGGATGTGCTGGTCGACCGTGCGCCTCAGCATGTCGGCCAGCGAGCCCAGCAGTGCGCCCACGTCGACCGCCGTCGGCTGCAGCACCTGGCGGCGCGAGAAGGCCAGCAGCTTGCTCGTCAGCTCGGCGGCGCGTCGCGTCGCCCGAAACGCCGCGGCGACCATCTGCTGGCCGCTGACGTCGCCTTCGAGCGCCGGCAGTTCCTCGAGCACCTGCAGGTTGCCCTGGATCACCGTCAGCAGGTTGTTGAAGTCGTGGGCGATGCCTCCGGTCAACTGGCCCACGCTCTCCAGCCGTTGGGAATGGCTCAAGGCCTCCTCGGTCTGGACGCGCTGCAGGCTGCTCGCGAGCAGGTTGGCGAGCGATTCGAGGAAGCGGGCCTCGTCGTCGCCGAACCGCGCGCCGTGCGACGAAAGCGCGGCCAGGACGCCGATGACCCGTCCCCGGTCGAACAACGGCACGCCGATGGCGCTCGACACCCCCGCATCCAGGAATCGCTGCAGCACGCTGAACCGGGTTTCCTCCTGGAGCGACGTGGAATGCACCGGCCCCGACAGCTGAGCCACGAGGCCGGGCAAGGTATCGCTGCGGTTGGCACGCACCTGGCCGACGGCGCTTCGTCCCAGCATGCCCGCTCCGGCGACGACCCGGAACTCGAGGCGCCCCGGCTCCAGCAGGTACACGACGGCGGCCTCGACCTGCAGCGCCTCGCTGGCGATCTGCGGCACCTCTCCGAGCAAGGCCTGGGGTTCGCGCGTGTCGACCGCCAGGCGGCCCAGCTGCGCCAGGTGCTCGGCGTAGCGCGCGCGCTGCAGCGCCTGCTTGACGCGCGGATACGCCCCGATGTCGCGGATGGCCGCCACCACCAGCGGCACGCCATGGCCCTGAAGCGGACTCAGGGCGATCTCGACCATCACCTCGGAGCCGTCCTTGCGTCGCGCGACCAGCTCCATCTGCGTGCCCATCGGCCGCGGGCGCGGCGCGCTGCCATAGGCCTCGCGGTAAGCGGCATGCCGCGGCCGGATCGACTCGGGCACCAAAGCGTCCACGGACACGCCGGCCAGTTCGCCCACCTCGTAGCCGAGCAGGCGCGCCGCGGCCGGGTTCGCCATCACGATCGCGCCGGACTGCTCGACCAGCAGCAGCGCGTCGGGATAGGCCGCAAACAGCGAGCGGAAGACGCTTTGCTCGACCGGGGCGTCCACGTCTTCGCCGGGGCCGGAATGTCCTGGCGCCGCCATCAACGCACCGCGACCTCCGGCGCCAGCACATAGCCGGCGCCGCGAACGGACTTGATGATCTTCGGGTCGTCCGCATCGGCCTCGAGCTTCCTGCGCAGGCGGCCCACCTGGACGTCGATCGTGCGGTCGAACGGGCCGGCATCCCGACCGCGCGTCGCCTGCAGCAGGAAGTCGCGCGACAGCACGCGGCCCGGATGTTCCGCGAACACCTTGAGCAGCTCGAACTCGCCCGTGGTCAGCGGCACGTCGGTGCCCGTGCTGTCCGTGAGGCTGCGTGCGGCGGTGTCGAGCGTGAAGCCTGCAAACACGAGCCCGGCCCGCTGTGCAGCCGACGTCGATGCAGGCTGTGCGAGGGACGGCGCGGCCTGCGCGGGTTCGGCGGGCGAGGTGCGGCGCAGGATGGCGGTGATGCGGGCCAGCAGTTCGCGCAGGTCGAACGGCTTGGTCACGTAGTCGTCCGCACCGATCTCCAGGCCGACCACCTTGTCGACGGCATCGCCACGTCCCGTCACGATGACCAGCCCGCAGCGCGATCGCTCGCGCACCTGTCGGGCGACGGCCAGGCCGTCCTCGCCGGGAAGTCCCAGATCCAGCAGCACGACCGCGGGCGGATCGGACGCCAGCAGCGCCATCAGGTCGCGGCCCGTGTGGACCTGCGACACCCGGTAGCCACGTCCTTGCAGGTAGTTCGAGATCAGCGTCGTGATGTCGACCTCGTCGTCCAGGACGGCAATGTGGAGAGCGGCGCTCATGCGGGGGCGGGGTACCTTGGATGCTTCGGGCGCAAGCGTACCAGTTGTCGGGTGCAGGCTCCACGCGTCCAGCCGTGAGGCCGACGCCGCGTTCATGCACGCCGGCGCCCCGCGTCCGGCCGGCGCGCGCCGTGCGTGCCCTTGATCGCGCAGGGATGCCGATCTTCAGCGACCTTCCAGCGCCGCGACGGCCGTCGGGCCAGGCGAAGCGCAACCGTCCGAGCCGCAGCCATGGATCGCCTCGTGCGGCAGTCGCTCGGGCCGCGAGACCTCGCCCGTGACGAGGTCCAGGCCCATCCCGCGAAGGTGCAGGGCCAGCGCCGCATCCATGCTTTGCGCATGACGCGGAAACCACAGCGCGAGTTCCAAGGCCAGCCTTCGCACCACATCCAGTTGCCCTGCGCGCCCGAGCGCGAGTCCTTCGCGCAAGGTCGCCAGCACGACGGCATGCTGGGTCGCATGGCAATTGCCGGACGCGAATCCGGCCTGGCGCATCCAGCGGTCCTCCTGCGAGAAGTGCGCGTCGGTGTGGTCGACCAGCGCCTCCCAGGCTGGCATCAGGTCCGCATCCGCGGCGTCGGCCACCGCGCCGAGCAGCCCGACGAACTCGCGGTGGGTTTCATCCATGAGCGGCAGGTCGAGCGCCAGGGCCTCCGACCAGGTCAGATCAGGCATCAAGGTTTCCTTTCAGGCAAGACGGGCGGGCCGGCCCGGGCGGCGCGCGGGCGTGCGCCGGGATCGAGCGGCAGGCGCGCCGCCCATGAGTTGTCGCGTGACGATCGTCTTGACGAGGTCGCTGACGACCGGCATTCGGGCGGCGGCATCCAGCACGAATCGCCGTGCCAGCTTCGCCGTCGGGCTGTCGTCAGTGAAAAGCGAGACGAGTGCGTTCGTGCCGGCGTACAGCGGCCACGTGGCGAGGCGATGCGCGCGCTCGAACGCTTCGAGCGCTCGCCGGTCGCCGATGTCTCCTCGGCCCGAAAGCCGGGCGGCACGCAGTTCGCTCGCGAGCGTCTCGACGCCTTGCAAGCCGAGGTTCCAACCATGTGCGGTCACCGGATGCATGCCCACCGCCGCGTCGCCGACCAAGGCAAAGCGCCGGGCGCAGAACCGCTGCGCGTACACGCCCACCAGTGGATAGTGGTGGCGCTCTCCGACCTGTCGCAGGGCACCGAGTCGCGCGCCCGACTGCGCCTCGATACGGGCGGCGAACTCCGAGGCCGGCATCGCAAGCCAGTCACCCACGGCATCGGCCGGCACCGTGACGACCGCGGACGACCGGCGATCGTTCAGGGGCAGCAGCGCCAGCGTGTTGCCGTCGCCGAAGCATTCGCGGGCGACGCCGTCGTGCGCGTGTTCGTGCGCCATGCACGCGACGATCACGCTGCGCCCGAAGTCGCGCATCGACGCCCCGATGCCGGCCATCCTGCGCACGCGCGAGAACCGGCTGTCCGCCGCGACCACCAGCAAGGCGTCCTCGCGCTTTCCGTCCGCGAGCAGCACGCTGGCGCGCTCATCGCCGAGCTCGATGCCGACCACCTGGGTGTCGCACTGCAGCGCCACCCCCGGCCGACGCCGCGCCGCCACCAGCGCGGCGGCGCGGATCCGGTGGTTGGGCACGAGCCAGCCCAGCGGATCCGATTCGCTCGCCGGAGCCAGGAACCGCAGGGCCTGCGCGTGATCGCCATCGAGCACGCGCGCCTCGCGCAAGGGCGCGACCGCGTCCACGGGCAATGCGTCCCACAGCCCCAGCCGCTCCATCGATTGCCGAGAACGGTGCGTGATCGCGATCTCGCGTCCGTCATCGCCGGGCGTCTCGAGTGCGGCGAGCGGCTGCTGCTCCAGCAGGCGCACGCTCAAGCCCGCGTCGGACAGCGCGCACGCCAGGGCCAGGCCCGCCGGGCCGGCGCCGACGATCACGACATCGAGAGGCGCCGCAGTCTTGGGCGTTAGGTTCTCCATGCGCGCATGGTGCGTCGCAACGATGGCCTCGGTCTATGACCTGGGTCAGTCCCTGCGTCGGCGTGCGCCCGATGGCGCCACGGCACCGGCCTGGGGGCAGACATCGCGTCACGGATCCGACCGCGACCCTGGGCCAGGCGTCGAGATCTAGGGCCTGAAACGAAACAACGGCCGGCGCGGGAACCGCGAAGGCCGTTGTTGTTTGAAGTTCCTGGCCGAGTGTGATCGGCCAGGAACGGTAGATGGTGGAGCCGGGGGGAATTGAACCCCCGTCCGAAAGCCATCACCGGACAGTTCTACATGCGTAGTTCTCTGATTTGAGTCTCGCACCAGCGGTCGCGCAGGAACACGCTACCGATGATGCCAGCTGCTAAGTCTCGTATTCCGCCGAGCAGCCCGGCGGAACACCAGCCAATGTGAATGACCTCTCAGCTCAGGGTATTGCTACCAAGTGCCCGGCCCATCGGCCAACCGTTGAGAGGCTCACGGGTTTTAAGCCGCGAGAGCGTACGAAGAGTCGTTCGCAGTTACTTTGTTTCCAGTGGATTTACGAGCGAACTGGTGCTCGGCATGCCCTGCGCCGGATCCGTACCCCCGTCGAAACCTGGTCGGCCCCAGAACGATCATTTTAGGGCAAGCGGGGCGCCTTCAAGGCGGCGCGCCAAAAAAGACAAGGGCGCGTCGCATCGCTGCGAAGGCGCCCTTGGCCCTGCCGGGCCGTCGCGCGACGGCCCTGGACGATCACTGGCGGCGGCGGCGCGCGCTCAGGCCGACGATGGCCAGGCCCGCGGCGAACAGGCCCAGCGTGGCGGGTTCCGGCACCGCGGAGACGCTGATGTCGTCGATCGACGTGCCATAGCTGTCGGACGTGCCCGTGCCCCACATCGACAGCGTGGTGCTGCCCGACGTGGCCACGAACGTGCCGGTGAAGTGCTGCCACTGGTTGCCGCCGGAGGTGTTGAAGCCGCCGCCCGGGATGCCGGCCGTGTACGTGCCGGCCTTCAGTGCCCAACCTTCGCTGGAGCCGGCCACACCCGTGCGGTCGGAGAACCAGAACGAGATGCTGTAGGTCTGGCCGACCACCGTGTTGAACGTCTGCGAGATCTTGTCGTTCTCGTTGCCGTCGAGCTCGATGTAGCGCACGCCCGATTGCGCGTCGCCGGCCACGCCGTAGCGCACTTCCAGGCCGGCGACGGAGCCGCCGCCGGCAGCGCTGCCCACCGTCCAGGCGCCCACGCCTTCGTCGGCGGTCAGCGTGGCCTGGTTGATCAGCGCCCAGCTGTTGGGGCCGACCTGCGACAGCTGCTCGAAGCTGCCGTCGACGATCAGGTTGGTGGCAGCCGACGCCCCGGCCGAGACGGCGGCCAGCGCCGCCATTGCAATGATTTTCTTCATGTTCGAACCCTCGAAAAGACTGATGACCGATGGTAGAGACAGCGTCTGTCTGCGGCCTGTCCCGTGGCCTCCATGCGCAGGCCGCGAAACGCGAGTCGGCGTGATCTAAATCACGACCGATCGAAGACCCCCCTAATTCGAAGCGAATTTTGGCGGATAATTTGGTGCCCAAGCCGCTTGCCGGAACGACAGTACGCTCGGCACTAAGCAAGATCCCGGCCAACTGGACCGGATGGGTCGCGCGACGCGCTCTCACCTCGGTGGAAGCTCGGCACCGTAACGTCGGGCCAGCGCTCAGGCGTCGCCGGCACGCCTCAATGTGAGCCATCCCGGCAGCTGTTGGGGCACCTCCAGCAGCACATCCGCACCCCACGAGTGCACCGGCTCGCCCAGGCCCAGGTAGCCCCAGGTGGCGGCCACCATCGCCATGCCCGCCGCCTTGGCGGCCTGGGCGTCGCGCAGGTCGTCGCCCACGTACACCACGCTCTCGGGCGCCAGCGCCATCGCGCGTGCCGCGTGCAGCAGCGGTTCGGGATGGGGCTTCGAATGCGGCGTGGTATCGCCGCAGACCACCACGGCGGCGCGCCCCGCCAGCCCCAGGCCGGCCACGATCGGCAGCGTGAAGCGCGTGGCCTTGTTGGTGACGATGCCCCAGGGGATGCCCGCAGTCTCCAGCTCGGCCAGCATCGCGTCGACGCCGTCGAACGGGTGCGTGCGTTCGAGCAGGCCGGCCTCGTAGTGCGCGAGGAAGGCGTCGCGCAGCGGCTCGAAACGCGCGTCGCCCGGCGCCACGCCGAACGCCACGCCGACCATCCCGCGCGCCCCCGATCCGACCATCGGGCGCAGCTGCGCCAGCGGCAGCGGCGGCAGGCCATGGTCGCCGCGCAGCCGATTGGCGGCGCCCGCGAGGTCGGGGGCGCTGTCGATCAGCGTGCCGTCCAGGTCGAACAGCACGCCGCGCACGTCGCTGGCCATCAGGCCGCCGGGCGGCGGCACGCCACCATGTAGTTGACGGACGTGTCGCCCGACAGCCAGTAGCGCTGCGTGAGCGGGTTGTACTCCATGCCCACGAGCTCCAGCGTCTCCAGGCCG
>Ga0209677_100648_pt1 | contig 18413 bp, 16 predicted proteins | sample AraplaCvi_mCL_r2_2_FD_184285 | JGI IMG/M metagenome (GOLD analysis project Ga0209677, IMG submission 184285) | Arabidopsis root microbial communities from North Carolina, USA - plate scrape CL_Cvi_mCL_r2 (SPAdes) (version 2) | ecosystem: Host-associated > Plants > Roots > Endosphere | place: USA... | reverse complement strand
GATGCGTCGCAACTGCCGGAGACACGCGGCACCGTCAAGCAATATACGCTGACGCCACGTGGCGACGTCGACGGACTCATCCTCAACGACGGGACTGAGGTCAAGCTGCCCCCTCACCTCACAGCGCAGGTGGTGTTCGCGATCCATCCCGGCGATGAGGTGTCGATCCGCGGCTTGCGTGCCCGCGCGATTCCGCTCGTCGACGCAAGCTCGGTGATGAATGTCGCGACGGGCAAGGGCGTGGTCGACAACGGTCCGCCGGATGGCCCGGGAAGCCGTACCGCGGACCGGACGATCAGCGGCCGGGTTGCCTCACTTCTGCATGGCAAACGCGGCGAGGTGAACGGCGCATTGCTCGAGGATGGGACCGAGCTGCGTCTGCCGCCCCCGGAAGCGGATCGTCTCTCCGACTGGCTGCATCCCGGACAGACAATCTCGGTCCGCGGCGACCTGCTGGACACGCTGCTCGGCAAGCTCGTGGATGTCAGGGCCATCGGGACGTCACCGGATCGATTGACCGAGATCGACGGCCCGCCTCCGCCGCGTGGACCCAAGCGTGGTCCCGATCGGCTCGGTCCGCCGCCCCCGCGCGGCTGAATTTATCAATCCGACAATCAAGCGAGACATAGGAGAACAACATGCATTGGATCGACCCCGACAGCCTGCCCGAGGTGAGCGGAACAGTCGAGCGCTTCCTCCTCAATCCCCATGGCGAGGTCGACGGATTCGTGATGACGCGCGACGGCATCGCCGTTGTCGTGCACACGCCGCCGCACCTGGAAGAGGAGCTCACGCGTCACGTCAAGCCCGGCGATTGCGTCGGCATTCATGGAGTCAAACCGCGCGGCGCGGACCTGCTCGCTGCCGTAGCGGTCACCACGAAGGACGGCCGGCGCATTGTCGACAACGGACCTGATCACGAGCGCGAGCATCCCCGTCATGCCCATCGCAAGATGGAGGTCGAAGGCACCGTGCGCCTATCGCTGTTAGGCCCGAAAGGCGAGTTGCGTGGCGCGCTGCTCGCCAACGGCACAATCATGCGGATCGGCCCCAGGGAGGCAGAGGAGATCGCCGATCTGCTCGCGCCGGGCAGCAAGCTTGCGGTGCGCGGCGAGGGGATCGAGACGCGCTTCGGCCGGGTCATCCACGCCAAGGAGGCCGGTCATGAATTGGCTGCACTCAAGCCGCTGAAGCACGACAAGCCGGAGAAGGACAAGCATGGTCCCAAGCCGAAGCACGGTCCCAAGGACAAGCATAAGCCGAAGCACGAGCACGACGCGCATGCCTAAGCGCCGGTAGCCGGAGCGAGCAAGAAGGACTGAGACCAGCCATGTCGCAGGATGCAAGCATCAAGGCCCGTGCGGGTCACGCGCTCGATGCCGCCAACTTCTTCCTCGCCGACGTGCGCGACGGCCTCGGCCCCTATCTCGCGGTCTATCTGCTCACCGAGCAGAAATGGGACGAGGCCTCGATCGGCGTCGTGATGTCGATCGCGACCATCGCAGGGATCCTGGCCCAGACCCCGGCCGGCGCGCTGGTCGACGCGACCAGGGCCAAGCGGCTGGTGATGGTGCTGGCTGCAATCGCCGTCACCGTCGCCTCACTGCTGCTGCCGGTGATGTCCGGCTTCTGGCCGGTCGCGATCTCGCAAGGCATCGCGCATGCCGCCGGCGTGGTCTTCCCGCCGGCGATCGCCGCGGTCTCGCTTGGGGTCATGGGACATCGCGCCTTCACGGCGCGGATCGGCCGCAACGAGACCTTCAACCATGCCGGCAACGCAGTCGCGGCAATCGTCGCCGGCGGCGCGGCCTACGCGCTCGGCCCCTCCGCGGTATTCTATCTGATGGCGGTGATGTCGCTCGGCAGCATCGCAAGCGTGCTTGCGATTCCCGAACGCACGATCGACCATGATCTGGCGCGTGGGCTGCACGAACATGAGGGAAAAAATGACACGGCGGACGAGCACCCCTCCGGCCTCGGCATCCTCCTGGCCTGCCGCCCGCTTCTGATCTTCGCGCTTTGCGTGGCGCTGTTTCACCTGTCCAACGCGGCGATGCTGCCGCTGGTCGGCCAGAAGCTCGCATTGCAGGACAAGAATCTCGGCACCAGCTTGATGTCCGCCTGCATCGCGGCCGCGCAGATCGTGATGGTGCCGATGGCGATGCTGACAGGCCGCAAGGCCGACCGCTGGGGCCACAAGCGCTTCTTCCTTGCGGCGCTCGCGATCCTGCCGCTGCGCGCCGTCCTCTACACATTCTCGGATGCCAAAACCTGGCTGGTCGCGGTGCAGCTGCTCGACGGCATTGGCGCCGGCATTTTTGGCGCGATCATGCCCGTGATCGTCGGCGACCTCATGCGCAACACCGGTCGCTTCAATGTCGCGCAGGGCGCCGTCATCACCGCACAGAGCATCGGCGCCGCCCTTTCGACGGCACTCGCCGGAATCGTGGTGGTCCACGCCGGCTATAGCACCGCTTTCCTGGCGCTCGGCGCCATTGCCGCGATCGGCTTTGCGGTGTGCTGGCTGCTGCTCCCGGACACCGGCGATCGCATTGTGCAAAGCCGGAAGACAGCGCCGCGCCCTTCCGCTATTCCGAGCAGCATGACCTTCCGCATCCAAGACCTCCCGTGACCCCGCCCCCCCACGATACCCTGCTCGCCTTCGGCATCATCATTCCGGCCACAGCCGGTGTCATCATCCGGCCGTTGCGCTGGCCGGAGGCGATCTGGGCCATCGCCGGCGCCATCGCGCTGGTCGCCATTGGCCTGCTGCCAGCCGGCGATGCGCTCGCCGGCATCCGCAAAGGGCTCGACGTCTATCTGTTCCTGATCGGCATGATGCTGATCGCCGAGCTCGCCCGCCGCGAAGGCCTGTTCGACTATCTCGCCGCTTATGCGGTCGAGCACGCGCATGGCTCGCCGCAGCGGCTGTTCCTGCTGGTCTATGCGGTGGGCACGCTGGTCACGGTGTTCCTGTCCAACGACGCCACGGCGATCGTGCTGACGCCGGCGGTCTATGCCGCGACCCGTGCAGCCGGCGCCTCGCCACTGCCTTATCTCTTCATCTGCGCCTTTATCGCCAATGCGGCGAGCTTCGTGCTGCCGATCTCCAATCCGGCCAATCTCGTCGTGTTCGGCGAGCGCATGCCGCAGTTGATCGACTGGCTGCGCCAGTTCACCCTGCCCTCGATCGCCGCCATTGTGCTGACCTACGCTGCGCTACGGCTGACGCAGCGCCATCCGCTGAACGAGGAGCGGCTGCGCACGGACGTGGAGAAGCCGCATCTGAGCCGCGAAGGCCGCTTCGCCGCTTTCGGCATCATCGTGATCGCGCTGGTGCTGCTGACGGCCTCGGCGCTCGATGTCCAGCTCGGCCTGCCGACCTTCATCTGCGGCGCGGTGACGGCCGCCGCGATCCTCCTGATCAGCCGGCAGTCGCCATGGCCGATCCTCAAAGGCATTTCCTGGGGCGTACTGCCGCTGGTCGCCGGCCTGTTCGTGATGGTCGAAGCGCTGGAGCATGTCGGCGCGATCGGCCAGCTCAGCGCGCTCCTGCACCAGGCGGTCGCGCAATCGCCCACCGGCGCGGCCTGGGCAGCGGGCCTCTCCACCGCCATTGCGACCAACATCGCCAACAATCTGCCGGTCGGCCTTGTGGCGGGATCGGTGGCGGCAAGCGATCATTTGCCGCAACCTGTCATCCGCGCGATCCTGATCGGTGTCGATCTCGGCCCCAATATCTCGGTCACCGGCTCGCTCGCGACCATCCTGTGGCTGACAGCGCTGCGGCGCGAGAAGATCGAGGTGACCGCCTGGCAGTTCCTGAAGGTGGGACTCTTGGTGACGCCGCCAGCGCTGCTTGCAGCCCTGGCGGCGGCGATGTGGTAACAGAGTGCTCAGCGTTAAGCCGCAGCTTCGTAATTGACCTCGCTCTCGGCGACCTTGCTCAAGAGCTCGTCGGTCTTCTTCTCCTCGTTCAGGGTCTGGTCGAGCAGCTTGATCGCCTGCTTCAGCTCGAGCTTGGCCGCCCAGGACTTCAGCGTGCCGTAACGCGAGATCTCGTAGTGCTCGACAGCCTGCGCCGCGGCCAGGAGGCCCGCGTCGAGCGCCGGCGTGCCCTTGTACTCGGACATGATCTCCTTGCCCTCGTCGAGAATGCCCTCGATCGCGTCGCACTTCTTGCCGCGCGCCGGTTTGCCGAGCAGCTCGAAGATCTGGTCCAGGCGCTCGATCTGCCCCTCGGTCTCGTCCTGATGCTTCTCGAATGCGCGCGCGAGCTTCTCCGACTGCGCCGCCTTCGCCATCTTGGGCAGCGCCTTCAGGATCTGCTTCTCGGCGTAGTAGATGTCCTTGAGGGTATCGAGGAAGAGTTCGTTGAGATCTTTCTCAGGCATGGCCTTCTCCTTGTTGTTGTAAGCCGACAACAAGGAAATGTGAGGCTGGTTCCTGCGGTCCGCGGGCGTCTCGCTGAGACCGATCGCCGCCATTTTGTAACTAGAGCAATCGTAGCGTCCCTTGTAACAATTTTGTCATGCAGCAAAACTAAACCGAACTGGCCGGCCGCCCCGGCCGATGCGCCCCCCTTTCCTTTAGGAGCTTTTCCATGCGCCGCTCGCTGCTCACGCTGTGCGCCGGATTGACCATGTGGTCGGCCGGACCGGCGTTCGCTGATAATGCGACCCCGCACAATCTCATCCTGTTCGTCCCCGATGGCCTGCGCGCCCTGAAGATCACGCCGGAGACCGCGCCGACGATGGCTGCGATCCGCGACAAAGGCATCAATTTCAAGAATTCGCACTCGCTGTTTCCGACCTTTACCATGGCCAACGGCTCGGCGATGTCGACCGGCCATTACCTTGGCGACAGCGGCACCTTCTCCAACACGATCTGGACGGGTTACACCTCCGTGCCTGCCGGCGATACGGTCACGCCCTTCCTCGAGAACGATGCGGTGCTCGGCGACGTCGACGAGCATTTTGGCGGCAATTATCTCGATGAGGACACCATCCTGAAGCTTGCCCGCGCGAGAGGCTACTCGACGGCCGCGATCGGCAAGGTCGGCCCGACCTATCTGTTCGATCACACCGATTGTCCCTGCAAGCCGGGCGTGACGCATTCGGTGGTCATCGACGATGCCACGGGGTCGAAGACCGGCGTCCCCCTCGCGGACGAGCTCAAGGACGCTCTGACCAAGGCCAATCTGCCGCTGGCCGCGCCGTCGCGCGGCGACAACGGCAAGGCCGGCGATGCCAAGACGCCTGGCACGACGTCCGCCAATACCGCCCAGCAGGCCTATTTCGCTGACGCAGCGACCAAGGCGGTGCTGCCGATGTTCAAGGCCCGCAACAAGCCGTTCGTGCTGGTATTCTGGTCGCGCGATCCCGATGGCAGCCAGCATAACCAGGGCGACAGCCTCAACACCGTCACGCCCGGCATCAACGGTCCGACCAGCATGGCGGCCATCAAGAATGCCGACGATAATCTCGCCCAGCTCCGCAAGGCGCTCGACGAGCTCGGCCTGGCTGAGACGACCAACATCATCGTCTCGGCCGACCATGGCTTCTCGACGATCTCCAAGGAGAGCAAGACCAGCCCCTCGGCCAAGGTCTCCTACGACGACACGCCGAAGGATTTTCTCCCGATGGGCTTCCTGGCGCTCGATCTCGCCAAGGCGCTCGATCTGCCGCTGTTCGATCCCAACGACAAGAACGCGGCCGTGAAGGATGGCGCCCATCCGAAGGCCGGCAACGGCGTGCTCGGCAAGGACCCGACCAAGCCCGACCTCGTGGTTGCCAGCAATGGCGGCTCGGACCTGATCTATCTGCCGAACAAGGACAAGAAGCTCGCCGCGCGCACCATCAAGGCGCTGCTCGCGCAGGACTACGTCTCCGGCCTGTTCGTTGATGATTCCCTCGGCGATATCCCCGGCACGCTGCCGCTGTCGCAGATCAACCTGAAGGGCAAGGCGGCGACGCCGACCCCGTCGATCGTGGTGAACTTCCGCTCCTACGTCGAGGGCTGCGACATCCCGACCAACTGCTCGGTCGAGGTCGCCGACACCGTATTGCGCCAAGGTCAGGGCATGCACGGCTCGTTCGGCCGCGGCGACACCATGAACTTCATGGCCGCCATCGGTCCTGATTTCAAGGCCGGCTATGCCGACGCCCTGCCCGTCAGCAACGCCGATGTCGGCGCCACCGTCGCGAAGCTCTTGGATCTCAACACCAAGCCGAATGGCAAGCTGCTCGGCCGTGTCATGTCGGAAGCGATGCCGAACGGCGAAACGCCGAAGGCCACCACTGACACGATCCGGTCGGATGCCTCGGCCGGCGGCCTGCGCACCGTGCTGAAGCTGCAGCGCGTGGGCTCGCAACGTTACTTCGACGCCGCCGGCTTCCCGGGCCGCACCGTCGGCCTCGATGCCGACACGTCCAAGAAGACCGCAGCGAAATAGCGCGACCGCCGCCACACCCGTTCCGTCTCGATCAACATGAATGCCCGGCGCAAGCCGGGCATTCTTCATGCTCACGGTCCCATCACAGGAATAGGCGGGATAGGCTCACATCCCGATATCGATCATGTAAGGCAGCTGCGACAGCGGCAGCGCGGTGACGCCGACCAGCGTCGCCACCATCGTCATGAGCGCGCGGTTGGACAGCCGCTTGCCGCGCATCTGGCTTGCCACCCACTCCAGGATATCGGTGTTGACGCCGCGCGCATTGGCTGGCGCCCAGCTCTCGATCGCGGTCTCCGTCGCGAGCGCGACGCTGCGCCGAGGCACCGGCAGACCCGATGCGGACGCGGCATGATGAGCGATCGCCTTGGCCAAGAGGTCGTCGAAGCGGCCTTCGTCGCTGCGCTCGGTTGCAGCTTCGTTGATCTCGAACAGCGCTACGGCCTCAGCGCGACTGACCGGCTGATCATTGACCGCAGCGGCGGTCAGGATGCGCGCGCACCACGCCGCGTCGTCGGCATCGAGCACGCGGGAGAAATGGACGCGCCCGCCGGTGGTCGGGCCCTCGCCGGTGATCACGCCATCGCGGACGATCGCGAGCATCGAGGCCGCGGTTTCACAACAGGTGGGTTCCAGGACGTCGGGGGGGTCGACAGCCTTCAGTGCAGAGGCAGACATGCTCGCTTCTCAGTTGCTGGGTTGCGCCCACCATGTCGGTCGGGACGTGAACGAGCGGTTAACGCTTCGAAACCGTGATCGCTCGCTTTTGAGACGGTTGCCGAGATGTCGCAGTGTCTCTGTCACGGTTCGCAGGCCTTGCCTGCGAGCGCGGCGTGGTGATACCCCGACATGGCGAAATCTGGGCGGACCGCAGTCTTACGGATATTTCGTCGCCCTCCGCCAACTCAAAAGAACTTGTTGGCACATTTGATTTGCGGAGAACGTTGTTCTCTTTTATGAGCCCCCGTTCCCTTTTTTGAAGCGAGTTCCTATAGTGGCAGGAAAGAATTTATCCATAACTGGAAAGACATGAGGTGATCAAATGGCACTCCAGATTGGCGCTGTGGCCCCGGATTTCGAGGCCGAAACCACCGAAGGCAAGATCAAGTTCCACGACTGGATCGGCGACAGCTGGGCGCTCTTGTTCTCGCACCCGAAGGACTTCACACCGGTCTGCACCACCGAGCTCGGCGCGCTGGCCAAGCTGAAACCGGAGTTCGACAAGCGCGGCGTCAAGCTGATGGGCCTCTCCGTCGATCCGGTCGACAGGCACCACGGCTGGTCGGAGGATATCCGCGAAACCCAGGGGGCCGCGCCGAACTACCCGATGATCGGCGACACCGACTACAACGTCTCCAAGCTCTACGACATGCTACCCGCCGCGATCTCCGGCGATCCGGCCAAGCGCACCGCGGCCGACAACCAGACGGTCCGCAACGTCTTCATCATCGGACCGGACAAGAAGATCAAGCTGGTGCTGGTCTATCCGATGACCACAGGGCGCAACTTCCAGGAGATACTGCGCGTCATCGACTCGCTGCAGCTCACCGCCAAGCATCGCGTCGCGACGCCCGCCGACTGGAATCAGGGCGAGGACGTGATCATCGCAGGCTCGGTCTCCGACGACGAGGCCAAGGGCATCTATCCGAATGGCTGGAAGGCGCCGAAGCCCTACATCCGGATCGTCCCGCAGCCGAAGTGAGGTTTCGAGTTTAGCTCGAAACGTCGTCGCGGGACGCGCCGTCAGGCGCGAACCCGGGATCTCGAAGTTGCCTGGCGAGATTCCGGGTTCAGCCCTGCGGGCTGCCCCGGAATGACTGCAACTAACGACATCCGAACCGACGCCCTCCCTTCGGTCCTCTCCACACTTGTCCGGCGAAGATCACCCGCGCGGTTTCTTCCTCAACTTCCGTCCATTTGCTGCTTTTCCGTCCTTCGCCCGCGGCGTGTTGAAGGACTGCTTGTGTCCGGTATGGCCGGCTTTGTTCCGGTGTTTCTTCTTCCCGAAGGCCGGCTCGCCGCCGAATTTCGCGCCGCTGTCGCGGTGCGGCTTGCCACGTTGCGTCGGTGCTGTCTCGTCGCGCGACTTGCCTCGCGGATGAGCGTGGTGACGCGTCCCATGATCGGTATCGCCAGTATCGCTCCTGCTCGCGTGGGACCGCTTGTCAGAAGGTGCCCGCGCGGACGGCTCATCCATCAGCGGCTCGATGCGGATGCTGTCTTCCTTGTCCGGACGCCGGATGTTGGCGGCAAAGGACTCCGCGACCCGCTCGGCGATTTCGAACTCGGTCGTGGTGTCGGAAATCTTGATGGCGCCGATGTCCTGCCTGTCGATGCCGCCGCGACGGCAGATCATCGGCAACAGCCAGCGTGCTTCCGCATTCTTCCTTCGCCCGATGGCGGCACGGAACCATACGCTGCCCTCCGCCATGACGTGACGCGACGACGATGGTCCGGACTTTGATGGCTCACGCTTCGATCGAGGGCCGGTGGAGCGGTCATCGCCGCGGGGCGTCCGGTCCTTGCCGCGCCCCCGATCGTCGCGAAATCGCTCGAGCTCCTGCCCGGGATCGAGAATGTCCTCGGGCGAGGGAAGCCGCGCGCGATAAAGCCGCGCCAGCGCCGCGGCGATGTCCTCGGGCGACCGCTCGGCGAGGAGTGCCTGCGCCAGGATCAGATCGTCGGAGGTCGTCTCCTCCGTGAAGACACTATCCTGCAGCATCCGCTCGTGATCGAGCTTGCGGATCTCATCCGCCTGCGGCGCCGAGGCCCAGACGGCGTCGATACCGGCGAGATTCAACAGCGTTTCCGCCCGCCGTCGTCGTGCTGACGGCACCAAGAGGATGCTGACACCCTTGCGGCCCGCGCGACCGGTGCGGCCCGAGCGATGCTGAAGGACCTCCGCATCATTCGGCAGATCTGCGTGGATGACGAGATCGAGATTGGCGAGGTCGATGCCGCGCGCCGCCACGTCGGTCGCCACGCAGACGCGGGAACGTCCGTCGCGCAGCGCCTGCAGCGCCTGAGTTCGCTCGTTCTGTGTCAATTCGCCTGACAGAGCGACGACGGAAAAACCCCGCTCCAGGAGCGCCGCCTGCAAATGCCTGACCGCCTCTCGCGTATTGCAGAACACGATCGCAGTCGGCGACTCGTAGAAACGCAAAACGTTGACCACCCCGTGCTCGACATCGCCATGCGCGATACGGATGGCACGATATTCGATATCGGCGTGTCCGCCTTCGTCGCCCGCGACCTCGATCCGAAACGCGTGCTGCTGATATTGCTTGGCCAGCGCCACGATGCCGCGCGGGAATGTTGCCGAGAACAGCAAGGTGCGACGGGTCTCCGGCGTGGTCTGGAGGATGAATTCCATGTCCTCGCGAAAACCGAGATTGAGCATCTCATCGGCCTCGTCGAGGACGACGACCTTCAGCTCCGAGATGTCGAGACGGCCGCGTCGCAGATGGTCGCACAGCCGGCCGGGCGTGCCGACGACGATATGCGCGCCCGCGGCAAGCTCGCGCTGTTCGCGGCGCGGATCCATGCCGCCGACGCAGGAGACGACGCGGCCATCAGCATATCCATAAAGCCATGCGAGTTCGCGATGGACCTGCAGAGCGAGCTCGCGGGTCGGTGCAACGATCAAGGCAAGCGGTGCGGCGGCGGGCCCGAACTGCTCGGCCTCGCCGAGGAGATCCTTTGCGATGGCCAGCCCGTAAGCGACCGTCTTGCCCGAGCCGGTCTGGGCCGAGACGAGAAGGTCGCGGTCGACGGCTTCGTATGCCAACACAGCGGTTTGAACCGGAGTTGGCCGCTCGTAGCCGCGCTCGGCCAAAGCTCGGGCGAGCGGCGGACTTGTGATCGGAAATGACACGGGATGGAAACCTTTGATGATGCGAGCTTAGCGGCCGCACGCGCGGCCTGATTCGGTTCGCTTTACGCCACAGCGCGCCAAATCACCATGCCCAAGGCCGAAAGCGGCCAATCCACAGGAGCCCGATCATTCGGCGCTCCATGCTGCGCTCCGGCGAGGATCAATGTACCCTCGGGGGACAGCGTTGCGACCTGACCATGGCCCCCATTTCGCCCCGCGCGATCAGCACAGACCGCCTGCTTCTTCGGCCGACAACCGTGGCGGATGCGGATTGCGCGTTCCAGATTCAAAGCGATTGGGAGGTCACGCGCATGCTGCGGCTCGTGCCGTTCCCTCCCGACATTGGGGAGATCCGGCAATGGTTCGCCGGTCACGCTGGCGAACGGGAGACCGGCCGCGCCGTTCGATTTGCCATGGTACGCGATGGGCGCATGATCGGCCTCGTCGATATCGATACAATCGCGGAGCGCGTGGGAACGCTGGGCTACTGGCTCGATCGCGCCGCGTGGGGCCATGGCTATGCCACTGAGGCCGCGCAGGCCGTGATCCGCTTGGCGGCCGACGAGCTTCATCTCGTCCAGCTCAAGGCGGGGCATGCTGAGGACAATCCGGCCTCGGGGCGCATCCTCACCAAGCTCGGGTTTCGTTTCCTCGATACCGTGCAGCGCTTTTCCCGGCCCCGCAACGCGACCATCTGGCAGCGCCGCTACAGGCGGACGCTCCGCGATGAGCCCCGTGCTAGGCTCGCTGAACAATGACGGGGAGGCGTGAGCATGTATGTCGCAGGATTCGTGATTCCCGTTCCGGAAGAGAAGATGGAGGCCTATCGCCAATGGGCCGAGAACGGGGCGGCGCTGTTCCGGGAATATGGCTGCATCGAGATCGTCGAGTCCTGGGAGGATAACGTGCCGACCGGCAAAACCACCGACTTCCGCCGCGCGGTCGACGCCAAGCATGGCGAGAAGATCGTCTTCGCGTGGCAAATATGGCCCGACAAGGCGACGCTCGACGCCGCCGAGGGGCAAATGCGGAACGACACCCGCTTCGAGATGCCGGCTGATCTTCCTTTCGATCCCAAGCGCCTCATCCTCGGCTGTTTCGCACCGCTTCATGTGATGGGACGCGAATGAGCCGAAACAGCGGAACTTGACGGGCCGTCAGGCCGTTTCGGTCTATGAGAGGCGACATCGCGTTACTTCACGCAAATGCCTGAGCGGGCATATAGGTTGCGATTCGACACGCGATTGCGGCAGGCGCGGACAGGCACTCAATCAGGGCATGACATGGACAATCGACTGACGACGGTGCGATCCAGCGGAGCGATGCGACGTCGGAGGCTTTCCGCGATCGTAACGCTTGCCGCGGTCGCCGCGCTGACCACCGGCGCCGCGGCGCGGCAGGCGCGCCCTGCGCACGCCGTCGAGGCCACGGCGCCGCGCGCGACGGGCGAGCCGATCATGGCGATCGTGTCGATCAAGGCCCAAAAAGTCACGTTCTACGACGCCGAGGGCTGGACCTTCCGCGCGCCCGTGTCCACCGGCGTTACGGACCGGGAGACGCCGGCCGGCGTTTTCGCCGTGATCGAGAAGGACAAGGATCACCATTCGACCCTTTACGATGATGCCTGGATGCCGAACATGCAGCGCCTCACCTGGAACGGCATCGCGCTGCACGGCGGCCCGCTGCCCGGCTATCCGGCCTCGCATGGCTGCGTGCGGATGCCCTATGGCTTTGCGGAAAACCTGTTCAACAAGACGCGCATCGGGATGCGGGTGATCATTGCGCCTGATGATCCCTCCCCGGTCGAATTTGCGCACCCGGCGCTGTTCGTGCCCAACGCGGACGCGATTGCGGCCGCCTCCGGACGTGCCGAGGCGCTCGCCAGGACGGCCGCGGAGGCTGCGACGACGGCCGACGAGGCAAAGAGGGCTGCGGCCGATGCGGCGCGCGACACGAGCGCGCTCACCGCCTCGCTGCGCAAGCTGGAACGGGCGAAGAGCCGCACTGATGCCGATCTCGCCTCTCTCGACAAGGCGCTCGCCACCGCCAAGACCGACCAGGCCAAAGCGCGTCTCGAGGACCTGAAACAGAAGGCGGCCCTCAAGGCCGCGGATGCCGGCACGGCGCTCGACACCACCAAGGCCGATGCGAAGCCGAAGCTCGATGCCGCCGCCACGGCAAAGGACGCTGCCAAGACGGCCGAGGCCAAGAAAGCCGACACCGCCAAGGCGGCGACCGAGGCCAAGCTCGCCCTAGAGCCTGTATCGGTCTTTATCAGCCGCGCCACCCAGAGGCTCTACGTGCGGCGCGACACCCACAAGCCGGCGCGCGACGGCGGCGGTGAGGTGTTCGACGCGAGCATCGAGGTCCCGGTCACGATCCGCGATCCGAACCGGCCGATCGGCACCCATGTCTTCACCGCGATGGCGCAGAGCGGCGCGGGCCTGCGCTGGAGCGTGGTCACCATCGACAATGGCGACAATGCCAAGGACGCGCTCGACCGCATCACGATTCCGCAGGAGGTGCTGGACCGCATCGCGCCGACCGCATTGCCGCGCTCCTCGATCATCATCTCGGACGAGCCGCTCTCGAGCGAGACCAACTACCGCACCGAGTTCGTCGCGGTGCTGAGCAACCAGCCCCAGGGCGGCTTCGAGACGCGCCAGCCGTCCGCTGATATCAACATCGTGAGCGGCGACGACTCGGACGACGGCGCATCCTCCTCCTTCTATCAGCGCAGCTGGGACTCTCAGCCCACCTATGCCCGCCGGCGCGGCGGCCAGTATTTTCGCCCCGCGCAGCAGAATTGGTGGCCGTCGTGGTGAGGCGCGGCGTCCGGAGCCCAAGCGCAGATCGGTTCGGACAGGCGCGGGCCAAAGCAAGGTAAGGAGGCCGCCGCTTGCGGCAGCCTTTTGCTGTCCGCCGTCTTCAAGTCACTTCGTGTAGCCCTGGCTTGTGCACCCCGACATGGCATCAGCCGGCGTGGCGCCATGCTCGATCACGTACTTGCGGCAAGCTTCGTAATTTTCGGCGTAGCGTTTTGCGCACGGCACCTCGCGTGACACGCAGCTGCCGGCTCAGGATAGCTCCGCAGCCGCCGCGTCAGCCGGCTAAAAATCTCCGGGCGATGTCGGTCTCCCCAAACCTCATTCGTCGTTCCGATGCCCGCCCGATGAGGCCGGCGCGAACAAGGAGGCAGACGATGCGTGTCATGGTGCTCGTGAAGGCGACCGACGATAGTGAAAGGGGGAATTTCCCGGAGCCCTGGACGACCCAGATGATGGAGGCGATGGGCCGCTTCAATGACGAACTGCGGCAGGCAGGCATTCTGCTCATGGCCGACGGTCTCAAGCCCTCCTCCGATGGCAAGCGGATCGCATTCGACGGCACCGACCGCACGGTCATCAACGGGCCTTTCGCAGAGACCCGCGAACTGGTAGCCGGTTTCTGGCTCTGGGACGTCAAGGACATCGACGAAGCCGTCGCCTGGGTGAAGCGCTGTCCCAATCCGATGCCCGGACCGAGCGAGATCGAAATCCGGCCGCTCTACGAGATGGCCGATTTGCAACGAGAACGAGGTTGAACATGCGGCCGAGAACGGCGCTGGCGCCGATCCCGGCGTCGATCTGTCAGTTAGCTACGTCTTGGAAAGACGCTTGATGATCTTGGCTGCGTGCTTGGGACCGCGCCAGCCCAGGAAATGCAGCTCCTTGCTTTCGAGGGCATCGGTCGCAACAAAGAACTTTTCGAGCTCGTCGCGGGCGCGGGACGGGAGATGGCGGACGTCCTTGAGATCGGTCTCAAGCGGAGGGCGATCGGGCACCGCGAAGATACGATCGTTTCGCTCCGTCTTGCCCATGCTCTTCTGCTCGACCTCGAGGATCCCGATCGGTCTGCATGTCAGCACCACCCCAGGATACGTCTGGGCGTCGTGAATGACCAGGACGTCAAGCGGGTCGCCATCTTCGGCTTTGGTCGAGGGAATGAAGCCCCAATCATACGGGTAGCTCAGCCCTGCCATCAAAGGCTTTGCGAGCGTAAAGGCGCCGAGCGAGGGGTCGAAATCCAGCTTGCAGGTGCTTCCGCGAGGCGTCTCGATGACGGCAAGGATGTGTTCATCGTCGGCCCAGGTCGGGAGTTTCAGAAAGTTCGTCATCTCGCGTATCCCGTGCTGCAAAGATCCTATGCGACATGATGACCCGGCCGTTCGTCGGGCCGGTAGTCCCTGCCCCCCGAGCGACCTTGCCTTGTCGTCGTCAATGTCCGCGAGAGAACCTGCGGAGGCGGAAGAACGTTCCGATCGCGCGCGAAGGACAGCAATAGCAGTCACGCCCGCAGCCGACCTGATTTCCGGGAATAACTGGAAACTTCCACCGCAGGGACGCGTTGGCGTCCGACATGTGTTTCGATCTGGGAGCTGAAAAATGGTCGACGACGGACCGCTACGAGCAGCGGTGGAGTCCGCCTGGTCCGTGTATCGGGCGAGGCACCGCGACGTCGATGCTGCGGATGCGCGTCGTTGCCTCCTGGAACGCCAGCTGCAAAGGAGATGGGACGCGCGCGAGGGCGATACCGAAGAGCTCACCGGGTTCGGGATCGGCTACCTCGAGCTGCTCTCCAATGACGAATGATGAGGGTCATGAAAGGGCTCCGCGCCTCGTAGGCTCCGATGGGGCGAGGCCGGATCGGACACTGCCGGCGATTCCGAATCTGCTTTTTGCAGCCATCGCGCCGGTCGTGCGCACTGGGATCTAATCGTGCCTTCGATGCGCATCGCTCAGCTTGCCCCCTTGGCCGAGAGCGTGCCTCCAAAACTCTACGGCGGCACCGAGCGCGTGGTGGCCTGGCTGGTGGACGAGCTGGTCGAACGCGGCCACGATGTCACTCTGTTTGCGAGCGGCGATTCCCGGACCAAGGCCAGGCTGCACCCGGTTTGGCCCCGCGCGCTGCGTCTCGGGCGAAAGGGCGCGGATCCCAACGCCGCCAGCGCGATGCTGCTGGAGGCAATCGCTGGGCGTGCGAAGGAGTTCGACGTCATCCACGCGCATATCGACTGGCTGCACCTGCCGCTGCTCAGCCGGCTCGACGTGCCGTGCCTGACCACGATGCATGGGCGGCTTGATCTGCCTGGACTTCCCGACGTGCTGCGGCAGTTTCCCACGGCCCGATTTGTCTCGATCTCCGATCATCAGCGCCTGCCGCTTCCAGAGGCCAACTGGATCGGCACAATCCAGCATGGGCTGCCGACGGAGCTGTTTCGCCCGTCCTACGAACACGGCTCCTATCTCGCATTTCTCGGACGTCTGACCGCCGAGAAGGGGCCCGAGGATGCCATCCGCATCGCCCGTGCAGCCCGCCTGCCCCTTCGTATCGCCGCGAAAATCCCCCGCGCGGAAACCGCCTACTTCAAGAAGCGGCTCGAACCTCACATCGATGGCGAGCACGTCCAGCTCGTCGGCGAGGTGGACGATGCGAAGAAGCAGCCTTTTCTTGCCGAAGCAGCCGCCCTGCTGTTTCCAATCGATTGGCCGGAGCCCTTTGGCCTGGTCATGATCGAGGCGATGGCCTGCGGGACGCCCGTGATTGCCTATCGGTCCGGCTCCGTTCCCGAAGTGATCGAGGACGGCCTGACCGGTTTCGTCGTCGAGAACGAGGATGAGGCCGTGAAGGCGATCGGCAAATTGGGCCGGCTGGATCGAAGAAAGGTGCGCGCCCGCTTCGAAGAGCGCTTCTCGGTGAGCCGCATGGCGAGGCAGTATGAAGACCGCTACCGCGCGCTCGCGGCCGCCGCGGCTTCAACGGGCGAAGCGCCCCGGTTCGAACCGCGGCCGTCGGACACATGAAACGCGCGCCATATCGCGGACTGATACACCCTCGAGCCAACTCTTGTCAGTCAAGTCTTGTGAGCCAAGTCTTGTGAGCCAAGTCTTGAATGCCGAGCGCTACCTGCGTGTGACGTCAAGCGATGTCAGGTCCTTGACCGCGGGAACGAGTGATCGTCAGGCATGTTTCGGCTGAGGCGTCGAACGTACAGCGTACCCCAGCCCAGTCCTAAAGTGGCGGCGATGAGCGTGGCCGCAAGTACGCCTAGTTTGGCCGCATTCAGGAGTGTCTCGTCGGCGAAGGCGAGCATGGCGATGAAGATGGACATGGTGAATCCGATCCCGGCCAGCAGGCCGATCAGACAGACCCCGCTCCACGAAATGCCAGGCGCCAGGCGGCACCAACCCAGCCGAACCGCGAGCCATGTCGCTCCGATGACGCCAATCGGCTTTCCCGCGATGAGCGCCACACCCACGCCCACTGCAACGTACTGTGCTCGTTGCGAGAGATCCGCGCCGGTCAGGCTGACGCCGCCATTCGCGAGTGCGAACAGAGGCATGACTCCATATGCCACCCAGGGATGCAGTGCTGTTTGCACCCGTACGACAGGCGGCAGCATCTCGCGTCGAGCCACGTGAAGTTGCCGCAGCGGCGCTTCCAGCCGATGCGTGTCCTTCGCCCTGACGGCATCGCTGCTCCGCAATTTTTCGGCGACACGCGCCAGCATGTCCAACGGGTGTTCCCGCATTGGCATCGAATTGACCGGCGTCATCAACCCCAGCACGACGCCCGCAAGGGTCGGATGGATCCCCGTGATCAGAAAACCGCTCCAGACGACTGCACCCGGCAGCACATAGGCGAGCGCGGAACCGATGCCTATCCATCGGAGCGCAGCGATGAGCACCACGCCGAATAGCACGACCGCCGCTCCGCCAATCTGCAGGCTACTGGAGTAGACAAGCGCGATGATCACCACCGCGATGACATCGTCGATGATGGCAAGCGCCAGCAGGAAGACCCGGACGTTGACCGGAATGTTTCGCCCGAGCAGTGCGAGCACGCCGACTGCAAAGGCAATGTCGGTCGCAGTTGGAACAGCCCACCCGTGGCTGCTGACCGGCTCCGGGTTGAGGCCGAGATAGATCAGTGCGGGAACGAGGACGCCACCAGCAGCCGCAAGCGCCGGCAGAACAGCCTGATCGAACCTGCGCAGCGCCCCCTCGTGAATCTCGCGCCGGATCTCCATGCCGACAACGAGGAAGAACACCGTCATCAGCGCGTCGTTGATCCAGAAGTGCAAAGACTTGGAAAACGTGAACTCGCCGAATGCGATCCCAAGCGGAAGGTTCCAGAGGGCATGATAGGCATCGGCAAACGGTGAGTTCGCCCAGCTCAGCGCCGCCGCAGCGGCGATGAGCAGCACGCAACCACTGACGGCCTCGACATGTAGGAAGTGCTGAAGGGTGGCGAACGCCCGCTCGGCAATGGAGTGAACCCGCGGCAGGTCGGTTGATGATCGATGATCCATCCGATGATCCCTTGGCACACGCTTTCCGCGTGGCGGCCCGACCATCGCTTGACCTGTCGCTGCTGCATGCAGCGAACACCCGAGGCCGTTTTACACGCCGATGGCGATAAGGCAACCCGGCTGAAGCGCGAGTGCAACGGCAGCGCTGGTCTGCATAGGGCCGCTGATCAAAGGAACCATCTCACCAGCGAAACCCGCTAGCGGTTGATCCGCAGAGCAGGCGCAGGTCCCGCGACGCATTGCCGGACAGCACTGTTTCAAATGGCAGCAGCATCATTCCCGATCTGCGCTGCGCGAGGCGCAAAGCGGCCTGCGCCGAAAAACTCATTTCACCAGCTCTTTCAAGACCCTCATGCGAGTCTGGCCATCCCGCCGCAAAATTTATCTTTCGTTTTTTCGGAAATCGTGATTTACTGCCGCCGTCTCGCCTCATGTAGAGGGACGTACGCGCGTCGTCACGAACGTCGGGTGCGGGATGCGGTGGGCGTGTCGGATGCAGCGCGAACATCTTCGTGCCGACGAACATCCCGATGCGCACGGTGAAATCGTGTGGTCCTGGCGCCCCGGTGCTGGCGTCCAGCGCAACGCGCTTGCGCGTTGTCGCGACACGGGGGCAATCAAGCCGGTCCCCGAGGAGAGCGCGTATAAGCCGTCAAACATCGCGCAGGGAATGCCGGATGATCCGGCTACACCTGTGGTGACTGCCGCCTGCTTTTTCTTCTGCAGGCGGGCCA
>Ga0209677_100647_pt1 | contig 18443 bp, 19 predicted proteins | sample AraplaCvi_mCL_r2_2_FD_184285 | JGI IMG/M metagenome (GOLD analysis project Ga0209677, IMG submission 184285) | Arabidopsis root microbial communities from North Carolina, USA - plate scrape CL_Cvi_mCL_r2 (SPAdes) (version 2) | ecosystem: Host-associated > Plants > Roots > Endosphere | place: USA... | reverse complement strand
GCCACCACACCGAGGTCGCGATCGATACCGGGATCATGAACGGCGCCGACATCATCGCCGCCTACGCCCTCGGCGCCAAGTTCACCCTGATCGGCCGTGCCTACCTGTACGGGCTGATGGCCGGCGGCCGGCAGGGGGTGGATCGCACCATCCAGATCCTCACCGACCAACTGGTGCGCACCATGAAACTGCTGCAAGTGCGCTCCCTCGCCGAACTCGGCCCCCAGCACGTCACCCAACTCGCACGCCTCCAACCCCTGCCACGCGAGGCAGTGCGCACTGAGGGTCCTTAGAACATCGTGTTTCGCGATCAGTTCGTGGCGGCTTCGAGCACTTTCGCGGTGTCGACGAACTGTTCGAACCGCACGATCAGCCCCCCGCGCACGACGAAGTGGTGCGCGACGCGAACGTTCAGCGGTTTCCGCGTGGTCCGGTGGATGGCGGTGTACCGGGCGAGGACGACGACGTTCTCACCGTCGGCGATGTAGGTGTCGTCGTGTGCGGTCCAGTCCTGCCAGCCCTCCCCGAGCTTCTCCATCACGTTGGAAGTCACGCCCTCGGGGGTGCGGTAGGTGCCGGCGAGGGGAAAGCCGGCCATCTCCGTCCACTCCACATCGGGCGCCAGCGTCGCGCGCAAGGCGTCGAGATCGCCGGCCGCGGAGGCGAGGTACTGGCGCCGGACGACGTCACGTGACTCCGCCGACGTATCGCCCGTCGGGTTCTGGCTCAGCCCCATGTCATCTCTCCCTTGGCCACCTTGGGTCCGATCTGAGCGGCGATCAGCATCCCGGATCCGGGGTAACGCTGCACGAGGGCCTCCGTGACCGACGCACCGTCGCTGGACTGTGCCAGAAGGTCCTCGAAAGCGAGCAGGTAGTCGCGCGTGTAGGCGATCGACGTGGCGTCGTTCGCGCTGGCAGGCTGGCGATGGCCGGCGACGACCAGCGCCGGCTCTCGGGCGGCGATCTGCTCGAGCGTGCCGACCCAGTCCGCCCGAAGCTCGGGAGTGGCGGTGTCCGCGGTCCACACGTGCTCGTCCTGGAACAGGAGGACGCCGCCGAGGATGCTGCGGGATGGCGCGTGCCACAGATAGTGACGGTCCGGGAGCAGCTCCGAGCCGCCGTGCAGCTCCAGCCTGTCATCGCCGATGGCGAGGGCGTCGCCTGTGAACGGTTCCAGGTCGACGAGCCGCGTGGGGAGGTTCTGGCCGAGTGCCGCCCACGCCGCGAGCTTGCCCTCGAAGGATGCGCGGATGTGTTCGATCACCAGCGGCGTGGCAACGAGCGTCGCTGCGGGGAACGCGTCGGCGATGACCTCCAAGCCGAAGTAGAAGTCGGGGTCGGCATGGCTGACGAACACGGTCGTCAGCTTCTTGCCGGAGTCGAGGATCGCAGCGACGAGTCGGTGCCCGTCGGCCCGCGTGAAGCCGGCATCGATCAGCACCGCTTCGGACTCGTTCGAGACGAGGACGGCCGACTTGTTCTTCGACCCCGCGGGAAAGTCGAGGTCGAACACATCGAAATTCAACGGCATGGGGAAAGCCCTTTCAGCAAGTGCCCGGGCAACAGAGGCCCGGCGCGGACCAGGCGGTCCGCATCGCACTCAACATAGCTGACTAGTCAGCTATTCCCCCAGGAGCGATTTTCTCCGCGCCTTACGGCATCACCGGGAGCGACCGTGCTGCGCTCTCGCTGAGCTTCCGGATCATGGTCGAGAACGACGCCATCTCGTCATCGCCGAGAACGTCCACAAGGTGGCGCTCGATGTTGCGCACGTGCACATTGCTTGCCTCGGTGACCGTCCGCGCACCGACGGGCGTGAGATGGATGAGCTGCACCCGTGCGTCACGTGCGGAGTGGGTACGTGTCACCAGCCCCTGGGCCAACGCGCGCTGGACCAGTCTGGTCGCGCCCCCGGAGGTGAGCACGCGGGCTTGGGCGATCTCGCGAATGGGCAGTCCCTCCTCGCCCGCCCTCCCCACGAGCAGGAGCAGTTCGTACATGACGTGCGGGAGCCCGAGCCGCTCCTCCAGATCACGTCCCAAGAGGAACTCGAGTCGGTTGGCGGCACCGAGCAGGCGACCGAACGCCAGAACGCGTGGATCGTTCGCCGCCTCTGCGGCGCTGTGGAACCGGGTCTCGTCCGCCATGGGTCAAGACTAGGCGGAGCGACGAGGGTGGGAGCGGCTCGCTGAAACATCCGACCATTAGGCTGGGCGCGTGGCAGTCACCGATGAGGCGATCCTCAAGATCAAGAACATGATCCTCTCCGGCGAGCTTGCTCCCGGCGACCGTCTCCCGCGCGAGCAGGAGCTCAGTGAGCGACTCGGTCTCTCGCGCAGTTCCCTGCGCGAAGCCGTCAAAGCCCTCGAAGTGATCCGTGTGCTCGACGTGCGGCGCGGCGATGGAACCTACGTCACGAGTCTTGAGCCCCAGCTCCTGCTCGAGGCCATGTCGTTCGTCGTCGACCTGCACGACGATTCATCTGTTCTCGAGATCTTCGCGGTGCGTCGCATCCTCGAACCGGCCGCCGCGGCTCTCGCGGCCGCCGCGATGACGGACGACGCAGTGGCTGCGCTTCGGTCAGAGGTGAACGCCGTCGACGTTTCGACCAGCATCGAGGGCTTGGTCGCACACGACCTGGCCTTCCACGAGCTCATCAGCGAATCGTCGGGCAATGCGTACCTCGCGAGCCTGATCCACGGACTCTCGAGCAGGACTGTTCGTGCACGGGTCTGGCGCGGCCTGACCCAGGAGAATGCGGTTGAACGCACGTTGACCGAGCACCACGCGATCGTGGATGCGCTCGAACGCAGAGACGCCGAACTCGCGAGGGCTCTGGTGACGGTGCACATCGACGGGGTCGAGTCATGGCTGCGCAAAGCGCTCTGACATCACGTCGCCGATTCAGGGACGACCAGGCCTTTGCGGAGTAGGGCATTCCCGTAGCTGCGCGTCTCCCCGGTCCGGATGACGAGGAAAGCTTCGGCGGCGAGGTCGTAGAAGGCGTGCCGTTCGACGAACCTCACGTCGTCATCCCCGGCCCGTGCGGCGGCGATGAGTTCGTGCTGCACGGTGAGCGTGGCTCCGTCGGCCGAGCGCATCAGGTCCAGGGCGGGCGCATCGTCGAGAGGGAGCACGCTGCGGACCGCCGCGAGCACCTGAGGCGAGGCGAGTCCGGGGGTGTCGACGACCCGAGCGCCGAGCCGCGCGGCTGGAAAGTGGGCGTCAGCGACGACCACGGCGTCCGAATGCCCCATCGCGTCCAGATGTGCGAGCAAAGTACCCGTGAGGATCGGGTCGATCCCGCTCAGCATTGTGAACTCTCCCGACCGGATACCGGATCGCTGAGGGAGTAGGTCGTCACGGCGGTGTTCCACAGGATGTGCTCCTGCTCAGCGACGCTGAGCTCGCCGATCCATTCTGCGTAGACGGCCCAGGCGCGCTGGTACCCTCCGAACCGCACCGTGATCGGCCAGTCCCCTCCGTACATCAGGCGGGACGGTCCGAACAGCTCGAGAGCCGCATCCCAGGCGGGTCTCAGAGCCTCCGCCGTGAACGGCACGCCGGGGAGGGTCAACCCGGACACCTTCGCCACCGTGTTCGGAAGGGCCGCGACAGCGCCGAACGAGGTATGCCACGCGCCGAACGCATCGCGACCCACGGGCGGTTTCGCCAGGTGATCCACCACGACGGTGAGTTCGGGGAGCGCACGCGCCACGTCGCCGGCCTGATCGAGGTGGCCGGGCCACGCATCCGGAACGTCGAAGGTCAGCCCCCGGCGCGCCACTGAGGCCAGCGACGATCTGACCTCCGCGAGTTCGAGGAAGTCGGTGCGGGGGTCGTCGTGCACCAGATGCCGAACGCCACAGAAGGCCGGATGCTCGCCCCAGCGATCGAGCGCCGCCTCGGCCGCCCACGGTTCGTCGAGCGGCACCCAGCCCACCACGCCGGCGATCCACGGGTTCTTCTCCGCCACACCGAGCAAGTAGCCGGTGTCGCGGAGCGTGTCCTCCGCCTGCACCAGGATCGCCGACTCGACTCCGGCAGCGTCGAGTTCGGCTCTCGCTTGTTCGGCTGTGAAGGTCGCGTACAGCGCGCCGTGCTCGGGCGTGAGCCAGGCGTATTCGCCGGCGTCGAGATCCCACAGATGAAGGTGCGCATCGATGCGGCGCGAGGATGCGAGCGTCACGGGATCAGATCCCGGTCGCGAAGGTCGGTCCACAGCGCTTCGGGGATCGCCGCGCCCATCCGCTCCACCGTCTGTTGGAGCTGCGCGGCGGAAGCGGCACCGGCGACGACGGTGTGGACGGCCGGGTTTCGCAGGGTGTACTGCAACGCGGCGGCCGGCAGTTCCACGGCGTGCTCAGTGCACACGGCGGCGATCGCGCGTGCTCGCTCGAGCACGGCGGATGGCGCAGCCCCGTACTCGTAGTGGGACGAGGGGTCGGGCACGCTTCGCGCGAGCAGACCCGAATTGAAGACGGCTGCGTTGACGACTCCGATCCCGCGCTCGGCCGCCTCGGGAATCACGTCCTCGAGTGCCGGTTGCTCGAGAAGGGTGTAGCGGCCGGCGATCATCAGCAGGTCGAGTGCGTCGGTTCGGAGGCCCGCGAGGAGCGCGTCCACGGACTTCGAGCCGACGCCGACGGCTCGCACGAGGCCTTCGTCGCGAAGCGCGGCAGCAGCGGGCACGCCGTCGGCGATCGCCGATTCGAGATCGAACTCGTCCGGGTCGTGAAGATATAGCACATCGACTCGGTCGAGACCAAGACGGACGAGGGAGTCTTGGAGGCTGCGGCGCACGCCGTCGGCACTGAAATCCCAGACACGTCTCAGGTCGTCCGGAACAGCGAACCCGTTCTCGTCGTCGTATCCGGCGCCGCCTCCGGGGTTGTCGACGAGCAACCGCCCGACCTTGGTCGACAGGACGAATTCGTCACGCGGCTTCGTCGCGAGGAACGCGCCCAGCCGGCGTTCGGACAGACCCAGGCCATAGTGCGGCGCCGTGTCGAAGGAGCGGATGCCCGCCTCCCAGGCGACCTCGAGCATCGCGTGAGCATCGTCATCGCTCATTGCGCGAAAGAGGTTGCCCAGGTTCCCGCCGCCGAACGAAAGCGGACCGAACGCGAGGGTGCCCGCGCGGGCGGAACGACGTAGAACGGATTCAGGCACGGACGCCCCAGTCGAACTCGGCGATCGATGCCTCGTGCATCTCAGCGCCGGACCCAGGCGTCGCCGGCGGCCAGTACCGCCCGTCGTGAACATCGACCGGGACGACGAAGTGCTCGTGCAGGTGATCGACGAACTCGATCATCCTGTCCGTGCTGGTGCCCGAAACCGCCAGGAAGTCGAACATCGACAGATGCTGGACGACCTCGCACAGTCCGACCCCGCCCGCATGCGGGCAGACACGCACGCCGAATTTCGCTGCGAGGAGCAGGATCGCGATGTTCTCGTTGACGCCGGCGACCCGGCTCGCATCGATCTGGAGCACACGGAGCGCGTCCGCCTGCAGGAACTGTTTGAACATCACACGGTTCGCGCCGTGCTCGCCGGTCGCCACCGGGATCGGCGCGATCCCGCGAGCGATCGCAGCGTGGCCCAGAATGTCGTCCGGGTTCGTGGGCTCTTCCACCCAGGCGAGGTCGAAGGGTGCGAGGTCGGCGATCCAGTCGATCGCCTCCGCCACATCCCACCGCTGGTTCGCGTCGACCGCCAGCCGGATGCCGGGGCCGATCGCCGCGCGAGCGATGCCGAGGCGACGAACGTCATCGGCTCGATCGGCGCCGACCTTGAGCTTGATCTGCGCGAACCCGTCGGCGACGGCCTCCCGGCACAGCCGGTCCAGTTTGGCGTCGTCATAACCGAGCCAGCCGGGCGTGGTCGTGTAGGCGGGATAGCCCGTAGCGAGCAGTTCCGCGCGGCGCGCATCCCGGCCCGGCACGGCGGAGCGCAGGATCCCGAGGGCATCCGAGGGAGTGAGTGCGTCAGTCAAGTAGCGGAAGTCGACGAGCGACACGATCTCCTCCGGCGTCATCGCCGCGAGGAGCTCCCACAGGGGCAGACCGGCCCGCTTCGCCTTGAGGTCCCAGAGCGCGTTGACGACGGCCCCGATGGCCATGTGCATGACCCCCTTCTCGGGTCCGAGCCAGCGCAACTGGGAGTCGTAGACGAGATCGCGCCAGGTCGTCCCCATGTCGTCGAGCAGTTCCTCCACGTCGCGTCCGAGCAGGTGACCCTCGAGCGCCCGGATCGCCGCCACCTCGACATCGTTGCCGCGCCCGATGGTGAACACGAATCCGTGACCGGCGAGGCCGTCGTCGCTGTCGGTGACGATGCGCAGGTAGGCGGCCGAATAGTCGGGGTCCGGGTTCATCGCGTCCGACCCATCGAGCATGGTCGAGGTCGGAAAACGAACGTCGTAGGTGTCGAGTGCTGTGATCGTGCTCACGTGGGTTCCTTCAGTGGAGGGTACGCATGAGCTTAGACATCCGATGTCTAGCCTGTCAATCGACGTCAACCCGGCCGCGTGAGGTCCAAACCGGGCCAGGGGTCACCTCATACTTCGGATGTTCCGACTCTGGAGGGGGCGGATGCCCTCGAGCTGGGCTTGCAGGTTCCCGCCGTCACATCATCGAGATCAGCGCCGCGAAGTGGTCGCCCTGATCCCGGATCCCGGCCACATCGTCGAACGTTCCGATCGGGATGATCCCGGTGTAATAGCCGACGTGCTCGTAGTAGAGCACGAGCACCCGGTCGGGCGCGTAGTACCCGATGGTTCCCGGTTCAGCGGCGCTGCCGGGGGGCATGCCGTCGACGGGCAGCGCGGCGGGGAGGTCGGCGATCTTCTCCTGTCCACCGAAATCGCGGAATGAGAGATCGAGCGGGAGCTGGGCAACCAGTGCCCGGGCAGTGGCGCTCTGCTCGAGCGAGCCGGTCACCGTCCGCCCTGCGATGGCGATGGCGATGGTGGTTCCGGACATGGTCAGGGTGCGATTCCGGGGTAGGACAGTTGCGGCGGGACGCGAACCCTGCGACGCGGGGAGGTTCGCCGGTGCTCTCGTGGAGTGGAGCCGGTCACGCGCCGGAACTGACGGTTGAAGTTCGAGAGGTTCGTGAAACCGACGGATTCGGAGATGGACGAGATCGGTTCGTCGGTGGTTTCCAGCAGGCGGCAGGCGTGAGAGATGCGAAGCTTTGCGACCATTTCGGTGAAGGTCATACCGCTGGCCCGCTTGAAGTACTTGGAGAAAGTCGACTCGGACATGTTCGCCAGTCGGGCGGCTTCAGCCATGCTGACGTAGCCGGTCAGGTTCTTGAAGATGTAGTCGACAGCGAGGTCGACCGTTGCTGTGGAGCGAAGGTCGGCGTCGTGGCGGGTGTAATTCGATTCGAGGCCTTCGACGTCGATCTCCGGTGCCCTGGCAAGCGTACGGAAGACTCCGATCAGCGCGAGGAGCCTGTCGATTCCGCTGAGGCTTCCCATGGAATCGATGGCCGTAGCCAGCGTCGCTGCGGTCTGGCCGTGGAAGACGACGCCTCGCCGCGCGCGCTCGAGAAGCGGTGCGAGGTCATCGAGTTCTGGCATCAACGACGAGCAATTGGCGAGCCATTCGCCGTCGAACTGGATCAGTGCATCTCGGTTGACCACGACTTCGCCGGGTTCGAGGAAGCTGATCCAGTCGTGGGGGATTCCGGGGCCGACCAGAGTGACTTGGCCCGGCGAGAAGAGCCCGACGGTGTCTCCGACGATGAACCTGCCTTCGCTCTTGCGGATGAGGTGCAGTTCGTATTCGGGATGGTAGTTCCAGCGCGCGATGTCGGCGGGGTAGCTGTGTTCCGCCCACCGGACGCTGTATCCCTCGTCCGGCCGGATCACTTCCCTGTCCGCCTGCTGGGCCCAGGAGCGCTCGGCCGGAGACAAGGAGGGCAGCGGCTGTGAACGGGGAGAAGTTTTCACTCGATAAGTAATACTCCGTTGATTCTCATCCGGCAAACGCTGGAGCCGAATAGTCGTCACTCACCGGGTTGAGCCCCGTCAGATCGCGTCCGAATGGGGGCAGCCGCTTGGCCGCGGAATCTCCCGTGCGGCTGGCATCCGGAAAATTAGTATCGGAAATCAATGCCATTCGCGCTAGTGGTGCCTCGAATCATCACCCTAATCTCAGCTAACGCACTCGCAAACGCAGCTCGATGCGACGACCCCGCGCCATCGAATCCCCCACTTTCCCGATGAGCGCGAGCATCGCACCTTGCGCAGCGTCAGCACTGCGCACCACCAGCACATTACAAAGGAGTGATCGAATGCGATTCAAGAAACGAATCATCGCGGCAGCCGGATTGTCGGTATTCGCCGTGGCCTTGACGGGATGCACCGGAGCCGGAGCGTCGAACGGCGCCAATGGCGGCGATGTCGTCAACGTCCTGATGGTGAACAACCCCCAGATGCTGGACCTGCAAAAGCTCACGGACACCTCCTTCACAAAGAAGACCGGGATCAAGGTCAACTACACCTCGCTGCCCGAGAACGACGCACGTGCGAAGATCGCCACCGAGTTCGCTGCCCAAGCGGGTCAGTACGACGTCGCATCCATCAGCCCCTACGAAGAGCCGACGTACGCCAAGAACGGCTGGCTGGCGCCGCTCGACTCGATCGCCCGTTCTTCTTCCTTCGACCAGGCGGATGTCTTCCCGGCTTTCACGAAGGCGCTGAGCTCCGATGGGCACGTCTACGCGGAGCCGTTCTACGGCGAGTCCTCCTTCTTGATGTACCGCAAGGATGTCTTCGCCCAGCTCGGGCTCACCATGCCGGCAAAGCCGACCTGGCAACAGGTCGCGGACCTCGCCGCCAAAGCGGACGGTGCCCAGGCCGGCATGAAGGGCATTTGCCTCCGAGGTGAAGTCGGGTGGGGCCAGGTATTCGCACCGCTGACCAGTGTCGTCAATACGTTCGGAGGAACCTGGTTCGAGAAGAACTGGACTGCGGGAGTCAACGCTCCGGCGTTCAAGGATGCCGTCAACTTCTACGTGAACCTGGTCAAGGCTCATGGTGAACCCGGCGCGTCACAGTCCGGTTTCACCGAATGCCTCAACGACCTCTCCCAAGGCAAAGTCGCGATGTGGTACGATGCCACCTCTGCGGCGGGCTCGCTGGAAGCGCCCGGGTCGCCGGTCGCCGGAAAGATCGGGTACGCACCGGCACCAGTGGACAAGACGAAGAGTTCCGGCTGGCTCTGGGCATGGTCGTGGGGGATCGAGAAGGCCTCGAAGCACACGGCGGCCGCCGAGAAGTTCATCGAGTGGGCCTCGAGCAAGGACTACGAGAAGACGGTCGGACAGCAGCTCGGCTGGGCGAAGGTTCCCGCAGGCAAGCGGATCTCGACCAACGACATTCCGGAGTACCAGAAGTCCGCTGCGGCCTTCTACAAGCAGACGCAGGACGCCATCTCCAGCGCTGATCCCGAGAACCCCGGTGTCCAGCCGCGGCCCGCACCCGGAATCCAGTTCGTGGCCATCCCCGAGTTCGCAGACATGGCCACCCAGGTGTCTCAGGGCGTGAGCTCTGCGATCGCCGGCAAAGAATCCGTCGACCAGGCCCTGAACGACGGGCAGGCGCTCGCTCAAGCCGTCGGCGACAAGTACAAGAACAAGAAGTAATCCGCCGCTTCGGGTGGCGGCCGCATCCTGCCGCCACCCGAAGCCGGATTCAAGGCAAGGAAAGAATCGTGACCACTTCGACCGACAGCCTGCCAAGCGTTGGCAGGTCGGCACCACCATCGCTCCCGCGGGGCTCGACCACTCTCAAGAAACGGACGATCACAAGAGCCGAAGGGTGGGCACGGCGCGCGCCACTTCTTCCGGCGCTGGCGTTCATGGTCGTCGTGACACAGATCCCCTTCGTTCTGACGTTGATCATCTCCTTCTTCAACTGGAACGCGCTCTACCCGCAAGACGTTCACTTCGCCTGGTTCTCCAACTACGTCAGCGTCTTCACCGACCCGGCTCTCCGAAGCGCCATGCTGACCACGGTCGAAATAACGGTGGTCGTCGTGCTGACCAGCCTTGTTCTTGGGCTGGGGATCGCGTTGCTCCTCGACCGCTACTTCTGGGGACGCGGTTTCGTCAGAACGCTCCTCATCGCACCTTTCCTCATCGTCCCCGTCGCGTCCGCACTGGTCTGGAAGCACGCTCTCTACAACCCGACGTACGGGCTGTTCAACGGTGTCCTCGCCTGGATGGGGAATCTCTTCGGGGTGCAGGCGCCCCAGCCGGACTGGATCTCATCGATGCCACTCGGGACAGTGAACGCTGAGCTCATCTGGCAGTGGACCCCGTTCATGATGCTGATCCTCCTTGCCGGTCTGCAGGGTCGCCCGCTCGACATCATCGAGGCGGCCCGGATCGACGGCGCCAACGAGTGGCAGATCTTCCGATTCATGACCCTGCCGCACATGCGCCGCTACCTCGAGCTCGCGGCTCTGCTCGGATCGATCTATATCGTCCAGAATTTCGACGCTGTCTTCACCATCACCACCGGCAGCCTGGGCACGGCGAACCTTCCGTACACGATCTACCAGCAGTTCTTCCTCGGACACGACTACGGAGGAGCTTCCGCATCCGGGGTCATCGTCGTCATCGCGTCGATCGCGATCGCAACGTTCGCACTTCGAACCGTCTCAACACTGCTCAAGGAGGAAAAGCGATGACTATCGCACTCCGCTCCCGCACTCGGCAGGCCGGTGCGCTTGACGGCCGTCCCGAGCCGCGTGGACGATTCCGGAAAGCCGGTCTCGGCGTTCTCGCCTGGGTCATCGCCTTGATCTCTTTCGCGCCGATCGCGTGGATGGTCCTCACGTCGCTGCATAGCGAGACGGATGCAGCGACGAATCCGCCTTCGCTTTTCGCACCGTTGACGCTGTCCGCTTACGCGGCATTCTTCGGAGCCAGCACGGGCGCCAGCCCGATCCCCTATCTCGAGAACTCCGCTATCGCGAGCATCGGATCGACAGTGTTCGTACTGATCCTCGCAACGCCTGCCGCCTACGCGCTTTCCATTCGGCCGGTTCGCAAGTGGTCGGACGTTCTCTTCTTCTTTCTCTCCACCAAGATGCTCCCCGTCGTCGCCGGGCTGCTCCCGATCTACCTGATCGCGAAGGCTGCGGGACTCTTGGATACGAACCTTCTCCTCATCGTGTTGTACACCTCCGCGAACCTGCCGATCGCGGTGTGGATGATGAGGTCGTTCCTCAGTGAGATCCCCGTCGAGATCCTCGAGGCCGCCTCCATCGACGGTGCAGGATTCTTCTTCAAGTTCGTGAAGATCATCATCCCGCTTTCGTCGCCAGGGCTAGCGGCAACAGCTCTCATCTGCTTCATCTTCAGCTGGAACGAGCTGCTTTTCGCGAACGCGCTGACCAGCGTCTCGGCCGGCACCGCACCGGTGTTCCTCACCAGCTTCGTCACCAGTGAGGGTCTCTTCCTGGCGAAGGTGTGCGCTGCGTCGGTGGCGATCTCCCTTCCCGTACTCATCGCCGGGTTCGCCGCGCAGGACAAGCTCGTTCAGGGCCTGTCGCTGGGCGCAGTCAAGTGAACCTCCCGCACACCGAAAGGCACGAACACATGATCACCGACCCTACGATGCGCGCAAGTTTCCTGTACGGGCAAGGTCGAATCGGCGTGGAGACGATCGCGAAGCCGGCACCCCAGCACGGACAAGTCCTGATAAGGATCTCCTCCGTCGGAGTGTGCGGATCGGACATGCACTACTACCATCACGGCGCGATCGGACACCACGTCGTCCGGGAACCGATGATCCTCGGCCACGAGGCGGCGGGAGTCGTCGAAGATGTCGGCGCCGGCGTATCTGAATCCTGGGTCGGCAAACGGGTCGCGATCGAGCCAGGCGTTCCCGACGGCACCTGCAGCTACTGCCGGGCGGGCAAGTACAACCTGTGCCCCAACATGGTGTTCTTCGCCACTCCGCCCGTCCACGGTGCATTCGCCGAATACATCGCGCATCCGGTCGATTTCGTCTACGAGCTTCCCGACAATGTCTCTGACGACGCCGGCGGTCTGATCGAGCCCCTTTCGGTCGGGATCTGGGCGCTGAGACAGGCGGCTGTGCAACCCGGGGGCAGCGTGTTCATCGCGGGCGCGGGACCCGTGGGGATCATGGCCGCGCAGGTGGCACGCGCGACAGGACTGACAGAGATCATCGTCTCCGATGTCTCCGAATTCCGGCGCGATGCAGCGCTTCACTTCGGTGCGACCCACGTCGTCGATCCGCTGACGGACGACCTCAAAGACATCGCCGTCGACGCCTTCATCGACTGCTCAGGAGCCCAGTCCGCCATCAGTTCCGGAATCGCGGGAACCAAGCCGGGCGGTTCTGCCGTCCTGGTCGGAATGGGAGGGGACTCCATCAGTCTGCCGCTGAGTCTCGTACAGGACCGCGAGCTCGCGATCAAGGGCATCTTCCGCTACGCGAACACCTGGCCGACCGGTATCGAAATGGCTGCCACCGGCCTCATCGATCTGGACGGCATGGTCACCGGTCATTTCAGCCTCGATGAGGTGGAACAAGCCTTGAACCCCGACCCGACCGGCACGCGCATCAAAGCGATCGTCCGGCCGTGACCGTGAAACACCTGGCGACCGTCACCCCGCCACTGAAGAGCAGCTAGGAGTTGACGATTGAGCATCCTCGTTATCGGCGAATCGCTTATCGATAGCGTCGTCGCCGACGGTGAAAACACCCGGTCCTCGCCCGGCGGCAGCCCGATGAATGTGGCCGTCGGACTCTCCAGGCTGGGTCACGAGGTCACCTTCGCCACTCAGATCGGTGAAGACGCCGACGGTGAGATGATCGTCGACTGTCTTGGGCGCGAGACTCTCACCGTGATCAACGAGCCAGGAGAGCGGACGAGCCGAGCTCACGCCACCGTGAAGAGTGACGGTTCAGCCGACTACCGATTCGACATCACGTGGGATCTCAGGCTGGACCGGCTCCACAGCCGGGCGGCCTTGAGGACTGCGGGAATGGTCCATACCGGGTCCCTCGGAGCGCACTTTCCGCCCGGTGGCAGCCAGGTGCTGCGCGAGGTGATGGCCCGAGCCGGCCGATCTGTCATCAGCTACGATCCCAACTGCCGACCGTCGATCCTGGCCGACCGGGCAGCGACACGGTATGAGGCCGAGCAGTTCGCTTCGGTGAGCGATGTTGTGAAGGCCAGCGACGAAGATCTGCGGTGGCTGTACCCGGACAGCTCGCTCGAGGACGTACTCGAGCAGTGGATCCGGTCGGGCGTCGGTCTGATGGTCATAACGCGCGGCAGTGACAACGCTCTTGCCGGCACGGCCTCGGGAATCCGGCTGAGTTCGGCGTCCGATCGTGTCGAAGTCCTCGACACGATCGGCGCGGGAGATTCCTATATGGCGGCGCTCCTCAGCGAGCTGCAGCTGTTGGGAGTCCGCGGCCCGACTGGCCGGTCCGCCCTGGACGCCCTGTCTCGGGACGAATTGGCCGCTGTCATGACGAGAGCCGCTGCCGCTGCGGCCATCACCTGCTCACGGGCCGGTGCGAACCCGCCGAGCCGAGCGGAGCTCGACTCGTACATCGCAGATTCACCTCACCCTTGATCGGACTCGGGCGCGTGCACTAGATGGATTGCCGGTAGCCGAAGAACTCGTGGTCGTTGTTGTAGCCGCCGAGGCCTCCTCCGAGTTCGGCGAAGTCCTCCACGAACTCGATGCCCTTGATCCACTTGACCATTTTGAAGCCCAGTTGTGTCTCGTTGCGGAGACGCAGGGGGGCGCCGTGGCCGAACGACACCGGTGCACCGTTCATGTCGTAGGCGAGCATCGTCAAGGCGTAGCGCATCTGCTCGATGGGCTGGGCGTCGTAATAGATCCCACCGTCCGGCCCGGCCGCGAACGAGTAGAAGATGGCCCACTTCGCCTCAGGCTTCGGCCGGACCACGTCGAGGATGGTCGCCATGGAGACGCCGCCCCATTTCGCAACGCCCGACCACCCCTGGATGCAGAAATGCTGGGTGATCTGCTCGTGGTACGGAAGGACGCGCAACTCATCGAGGCTGAACTCGGTCGGATTCTCCACGAGCCCGCTCACCACGAGCCGGTAATCGGCGAAGCGGCCCGCTTCGAGTCGCTTGTACTCGTCGGTCTCCGGGTACTTGCCGTTGTGCCAGAAATAGGGCGAGATGTCCTTGTCGGTGTATTGCCCGGGTTTCGAATCGATGTGCTCGAAGAGCCGCTGCGCGGGCCCGATCAGTGCGAAGCCGACCTTCTGCACAACGCGCGGATGCCGGTAGGTGAATGGCGTGGCGGCGACCCACGCCACGATGACCACGATCATCGACGCCGCGAAGATCCAGAATCCCAGCCAGGACTGGGTGTCCTGCGAGGCATACATGTGGTTGAGGTTGCGCAGCGCTCCGGTGGTGAGCACCAATGCCACGTGCACCACGATGAAGATCACGAACCAGCACAGCACCAGGAAGTGCAACGACCGGGCGACCTGGATGCTGAAGATCGAGCTGATCGCCCGGAAGCGGGTCGAGAGCGCTGGCGACATCCCGAGCCCCGTGATGAGAGCGGCAGGGGCGGCGATGAACACGGTGACGAAGTAGGCGAGCAGTTGCAAGCTGTTGTAGTTCGACCAGCCTGACTCTGTCGGCCAGTCGAGCGAGAGGTACTGGATCGCGACCGAGATGGCGTTGGGGATGACGTCCCAGTGCAGCGGGACCAGGCGCAGCCACTGCCCGGTCGTGAAGATCAGGACATAGAAGACGATTCCGTTGAGCAGCCAGAGCGTGTCGATTCCGAGGTGCCACCAGCGCGCAAGCCCGATCGAATGCCGCCGGCCGGGGAGGCCGACGCCATTGGGCAGCGTGATGGAGTCTGCCTTGGCCGTATAGAGCGGGTCTGTCGGCACGGGCTTCTGCATGCGGAACCAGTCCTTGCCGGGCGTCGAGTGCCTGGTCCAGTAGAGCCTGGGGTGATCGGACAGGATCGTCACCCCCGAGCGAATGATGAAGACCATGAAGAACAGGTTGAGGAAGTGTTGCCAGCCCAGCCACGCAGGAAGGCCGACCGGAGCGTCCGCCGGCAGTTCGGACATCCCCGGGAACCGGTGCATGAAGTCCTGTACGGCGGGAATCTCCCGGATGCCCTTGGCGACGGCGATGCCGACGATCAGCACCAGAACGCCGATCGGGATCAGCCAGAGAAGGTTGAACCATTTGCTGTTTCCGATGCGTACTCGAGGTGCGACTCCGTACTGCGCAGGCACCCCACCTGCCCAGTCCTCATCGACCACCGTGTAATGCCGGCTGTCGAGTTCGTCACGGAAGCTCTTGTGAGAGCCCCCCGCTCCGATGTCCGGGGCGGGAGAGAACCGGTCTCCAGGTGAAGGCTCCATGTTCGGGAGCCTAGCCAGCCCGGGCCGGGTCCTGAATAGGGCCCAACGACCCTATTCGCCGCGGCCGAAAGCCGATCTATCGCGAGAAGTGCGGCAGCATCCCCGCCCCGATGGCCAGGAGTGCCACGATGCCGATCTGCACATACTCCACCACGGAGAAGGCCGTGACGATGCTGGCCGGAGCGAGGGCGATGTAGAGGCTCCCCAGTGTCGCGACACCCAGCGCGAGCCCGCTCTGCTGCACGGTGATCAGGACTCCGCTGCCGATCCCGCCGAGATGGGTCGGGACATCAGCGAGGACACTGCGGAACAGCCCGGCGAAGAGCATCGACTGCCCGGCACCGACCAGAGCAAGCGGTGCCGCCATGACCCAGAGGCTGACCTGCGGCCAGTCCCAGGCGAGCACCGCCACGAGAGACGCGAGCCCGGCAAGCTGAACGACGGCTCCGCCCGTCAAGGTCGCCCGCCCGAAACGAGTGATGAGTCTCGGGGCGACCAGGGAACCCGCCAGGAACAGCAATGCCATCGGAAGAATCGCCAGGCCGCTGTGAAGCGCATCCTGGTGCAGGCCGTTCTGGACGGTCAGGGAGAACACGAACATGAACGCACCGAATCCGATACTGAAGGCGAATACCATCAGCAATCCGCGCGACATCGACGGCAGCCGCAGCAGCGAGGGAGGCAGCAGGGGAACCTTTCCAGCGGCCTCGGCACGCCGCTCGACGACGTAGGTCGCGACGCCGAGCACGACGGCCAGAGCGATCAGCGCCCCGGTCCACCAGGGCCACCCCACGGTTCCGCCCTCGGCGAGCGGAACGAGCAATGCCGTCAGAGTGGCCGCGATGAGCACCGTGCCAGGGATATCGACGGTGAGTGGATGCGCCGATCTCGTCGCCGGTACGACACGAGCGGCACACAGGAGCACGAGCAGTCCGATCGGGACGTTCACCAGGAAGATCGGCCTCCACCCGGTACCGGCGATGTTCGCGCTGACCAGCAGCCCGCCGACCAGCTGACCGACGACTGCGGCGATCCCGGAGGTGGCGCCGTACAGGGCTAAAGCGCGAGACTTCCGTTCGCCTTCCAAGGTGTGGTGGAAGGTCGCCAGAACCTGCGGGATCAGCAGCGCCGCGCATCCACCCTGCAGGACGCGCGCGCCGATCAGCACTCCCGCTGTCGGCGCCAGCCCGCACGCCAGCGAGGCAACCACGAACCCGATCAGCGACGCGAGGAAAAGACGGCGACGGCCGAAACGGTCGCCGAGACGTCCACCCAGGACCAGCAATGACGCGTAGGCGACGCCATATCCGGCGATCACCAACTCGAGCGAGGCGGGCGTCGAGTGCAAGCTCGCATCGATGCTGGGAAGGGCGACGTTGGTGATGAAGAAGTCCATGATCGGCAGGAAGGCGCCCACCAGGAGCGTCAGGACGCCGAGGGGGTGCAAGCCGCCGACGCGAGCCGTTGCGCTCGCCGATGCTCGTGAAGTGCGTAGTTCGATCGACTCCGTGGTCATAGCGCCTTCCATTACTTATCACCATATAATTATGCCTGCATGATGATGCTATCGACATAACCGGATGGTCGCAATGGGCTAGCGTGGAGTCGTGGAAACGCATGGGCGGGCTCAGCCGATCGACGCGGAAGAGAACTGGGCCGAGTTGGCCGACCTCATCCTGATCATCGCGAGAGAGATTCAGTTCCGCGGCTATGCGAGCAAGGAAGCCGTCGCGCTCTCCCCGTCAGAGGGAATGGTCATGCGATACCTTCACGACGCTGTCGACGCCTCCCCGAGCCGAGTCGCTGCAGCCACCGGCTTGCAGCGCACGAACCTCTCCACTGTTCTCCGCGGTCTCGAGCGAAAGCACCTGATCGAACGTCACGGTCGGGTCGACGATGCTCGCGCGGTCGTCATCCACCTCACCGACCTGGGCAGAACCAACTACGACCTTGTCCGGCACGAATGGGCCACTGTCGTCGCTGATGCCGCCCACGCCGACGCACGGAATCTCGACGCGTCCATCGCCCTCCTGCGCACGGTGAAGGACGGCCTCACCGCGTTCCGGGCGCAAGATCCCCTGTAAATCGGGAGTCCGTGCGGCGACGGACGGCGAGAGTGATCGTCGGGACCAGGGTCAGCGCGATGACGATTGCGCCGATGACGGACGGTCCGTGGATGCCGAGCGACGTGGAGAGCGTGGCGCCGGCGATCGGCGTGCTGATCGCGGTGCCGGCGTTGAAGGCGGAGACAGCGAGGGCGGATCCCATCGGTGCGGCCCGACCGGCGTGATGGACGGCGAGATGGATGAGTACGCCGTTGGCGCTGAGCCCGAACAGTCCGAGGAGGACGACCAGGATCACTATCGGCGCCGGTACGGCGGTCGTCACTGCGATGAGTGCGATGAGCACCGTGGACACAGCGGGGGTGAGGATGGTGACCAGGCCCGGGTGCGCGTCGCCGAATCGCCCGCCGAGGAGCGTTCCGGCGAAGGAGCCGATCCCGAATCCGGTGAGGACGAGCGGGACGAAGCGGGCGGGGATGCCGGCCTGGTCGGTGAGGATCGGTGCGATGTAGGAGTACGCCGCGAGAACACCGCCGCTGGTGGTGAGGCACGCGAGCAGTGCCAGCCAGAGCCGTCCGGAGCGGAGCCCGTCCAGCGAGGAGCGGATCGGACCGCGCCCCTGCTCGGGGGAGTCCTTGGGCAGGACCCACGCGACCAGGAGGCCGACCGCGGCTGCGGCGACGGCGAGTGCCCAGAAGGTTCCGCGCCACCCGGCCGCCTGGGCGATGAAGGCGCCGAGGGGGACACCGAGCACCGTCGCCAGCGCGCCGCCTGCGCCCACCACACCCATGGCGCGCGCACCCGATGCCGCGCCTGAGGCGCGCGTGGCGACGATCGCGGCCACGGCCCAGAACGCTCCGGTGGCCACGGCGGTGACGAAGCGGGCGACCAGGAGCACGGTGAAGTCCGAGCTGAGCGCCACCAGGACGTGTCCGGCCA
>Ga0209677_100646_pt1 | contig 18446 bp, 16 predicted proteins | sample AraplaCvi_mCL_r2_2_FD_184285 | JGI IMG/M metagenome (GOLD analysis project Ga0209677, IMG submission 184285) | Arabidopsis root microbial communities from North Carolina, USA - plate scrape CL_Cvi_mCL_r2 (SPAdes) (version 2) | ecosystem: Host-associated > Plants > Roots > Endosphere | place: USA... | reverse complement strand
GCGAACTGATCGGCATGGACGTCAGCCGCGCGCGGCGCGCCGAGGTGATCGACGAGCATGCCGCGATCTTCATCCTGCAGGGCGCGCTGGACCGGTTGGCCAGACTGCGGAATGAGGGGCGCTGACCGATGGCCGTCGTCATCGCGGCGCTGCTGCCGGTGTTTCTGCTGATCCTGCTTGGGGTCGTGCTGAAGCGCAGCCTGATCCAGCCCGAGCCGCAATGGCAGGGGCTGGAGCGGCTGACCTACTATGTGCTGTTTCCGGCGCTCCTGGTGCAGACCCTGGTCAAGGCCGATTTGTCCAAGGTGCCGATCGCCGGCGTCGGCGGCGCACTGTTCTTCGCCGCGCTGCTGATGGCCCTGCTCTGCCTCGCGCTGCGGCCTGCGCTGGCACGGCTCGCGATCGACGGCCCGGCCTTCACCTCGATCTTCCAGGGCGCCACGCGCTGGCAGACCTATGTCGGGCTCGCCGTCTCCGGCAGCCTCTATGGCGCGTCGGGCCTCGCGCTTGCTTCCGTGGCGATGGTCGCGATCATTCCGCTCGTCAACGTCCTGAGCGTCACGGTGTTGGCCCATTATGCCTCGCCCGAACGGCGCTCGGCGCGCGATATCGCACTCACGATCGCGCGCAATCCACTGATCTTGGCTTGCATCGCGGGACTGGCGCTGAACCAGTTGCACATTCCGCTGCCCAAGCTCTGGCACGACGTTGCCGATGCGCTCAGCCAAGCGTCGCTCGCGATCGGCCTGCTTGTCACCGGCGCAGGCTTGCATTTCGAGGGACTGACGCGCTCAGGGCTCGCCGCCGCGCTCGGCGTCGGCCTCAAGCTGGTAGCGATGCCGGCTTTGGCGCTGGCTCTTGCGGTCTGGTTCGGTCTGACCGGGCCGAGCCTCGTGATCGTCGCGGTGTGCGCCGCGGTGCCGACTTCGCCAAGTGCCTACGTGCTGGCGCGGCAAATGGGCGGTGACGCGCCGCTACTGGCGCAGATCATCACGCTGCAGACAGTGCTGGCGGCAGTGACGATGCCGCTCTTCGTCGCGCTGGTTTCACGGAGCTAGCTACCCGGCAGCAGCGCCATGCCCAGGAAAATCATAATATATAGATTGATCGCCGAGTGCACGACGACCGCCAAATAGGTCGAACCGCTGCGATAGCGGAAGTAACCGAGCACAAGGCCATCCACGAAGATATCGAACCTGGCGGACCAATCGTACTGGGTGTGAAACGCCGCCCAGATCGCCGAGGTGAGCACGATCGCACCTGCGGGTCCGAGGAAGGATTCCGACCAGCCGCGGAACAGAAATCCCCGCACCGTGAATTCCTCGACAATTGGCGCGCCGACGCAGGTCGTTGCCAGAAGCAGAAATAAGGAACTGCCGGTTCTGGCGCTTTGGTATTCGGTGACGATGCAAGTATCAGCCGTTGCACCGAGCCAGGCGCTAACGAAACTCGATATCTGCAGGACGACAAACATGACGATCAGCGCGACCACAAGCTCGCTGCGCCGGGGCCACGTCAGCGCAAGGTAGTCCGAGACTTGCCACCCTGCACGTCGAACTGCCAACCAGATGACAACAAGCCCCCAAGGGAACGTGCCGAGCCAAACCATGGCATTCCAGTATGCCTGGTCGGAAAGCTCCTCCGGCGAAGCCGTCGATGAGACATGATGCGCGACAACCAATGCCGCAGATGTCAGCCACCCGCCGATCGCGAACGCGACATAAATCGCCAGCCCAACACCCAAAGTCTCAAAAAAATCCAGGGCTCGCGGCGTCCCCGGCGCGCGAACGGTATCACTCATAACTGCCCCCGCCTCTTCTCAGGCAATTCTCGCGCGAAAGGCGGAGGTGAGCAACTACAGGATTAGCGATCTTTTTGAGCTAGCTCTGCCCGCTCGCGAGCCACATCGTCTGCACCGTGGCCGCCAGATTGTTGAGGCCATGCAGGACGATGGTCAGCCAGGTCGAGTGGCTGAGATAGCGGATGGTGCCGAACCATAGGCCGAGGCAGAACACTTCGGCGAAGAAATACCAATCATATTGCAGGTGCAGCGCGGTCCAGACCAGCGACGACAGCACGATCGCGCCGGGCACCCGCAGCCATGAGTCCGACCAGCCGCGATAGAGGAAGCCGCGCGCGAACAATTCCTCCGAGATCGGCGCCGCGACACAGAACGCGATCACCAAGAGCCACACCGTGCCGTCGCCCTGCGCCGTCTTCAAGACGTCGAGCATGAAGCCGGGCGCGGCCTCGCGTCCGATGGCGCGCGACATCAGATCCCAGCCCATCACGACCGCGATCATGCCGGCGATGCCGAGCGCGAGATATTTCCAGGAGGCCCAGCGCAGCCCGAGATACTCCGCGAATGGCGTGCGGGTGTGGCGCACGGCGAAATAAACCGCGACCAGCACCGCCGGCAGGCCCATGATCACCGACAGCGACAGTGTCAACCCGCTCCCTGCGATCTGGCTCAGCGCACCATGGCTGAGTGGCCCCTCGAGCCGCCACACGAAGAAGACGATGACGGCGAGCTGCCCGGCAAACAGCGCGATGAAGATGACGATGCCCCACAGCGAGGTCCACCAGAAACCGAGCGTACGCGGCTCACGCGGTGCCGGCGTGACGAGAACGGGCGGGCTCTGCGAATCCTGCGAATCCACCAGCCGACTTTCAGGGAGATCAGTCACTGCAGCGCGCGCTCCAGCAAATTGCGCATGCAGGCAACGTCGAGATCGACGGCGCCGTACATGCCGGGATGGGTCGAGGCAAGACGGGTGGCGGCAAACAGCTCGGCGTGACTCGGCATGACTGCGTTGAGGGCCGCTGCTGCCGCGAGCAGCGCCAGCTTCTCGACGGCGAGCCGGGCAATCCGCTCGGAGTCAGGCCGGCGGAAGGCCTGCCCAACGAAGCCGATGGTCTCGGCGGCGCCCGGCAGCCCACGCGTCTCGTTGCCAAGCGTGGTCAGAACGGCCATCGCCGCCTCTGGCTCGCGCGACAAGGCCCTGAGCACATCGAGGCACATCACATTGCCCGAACCTTCCCAGATCGCGTTCACAGGCGATTCCCGGAAGTGCCGCGCGAGCGTGCCGTCCTCGACATAGCCGTTGCCGCCGAGGCACTCCATCGCCTCGTACAGGAATCCGGGCGCGCTCTTGCAGACCCAATATTTGATCGCAGGCGTGAGCAGCCGCATATAGGCGGCCTCGCCGGCGTCGGCCGGCGCACGGTCGAACGCCCGGCACATCCGCATCACCAGCGCCACGGTTGCCTCGATATGCAGCGCCATGTCCGACAGCACCGACTGCATCAGCGGCTGATCGGCGAGATGCTTCTGGAACACGCTGCGATGCCGCGCGTGATGCAGCGCATGCGCAAGGCCCGAGCGCATCAGCCCGGCGGAGGAGATCGCGCAGTCCTGCCGCGTCAGTTGCACCATCTGGATGATGGTGCGGATACCCTTGCCCTCTTCGCCTACCCGCGTCGCATGCGCGCCGATGAACTCCACCTCGGACGATGCATTGGAGCGGTTGCCGAGCTTGTCCTTCAGCCGCTGAAACTGGATCGCATTGATCGAGCCGTCGGGCGCAAAGCGCGGCATGAAGAAGCAGGTCAGGCCTTCATCGGCCTGCGCCAGCACGAGAAAGGCGTCGCACATCGGTGCCGACATGAACCATTTGTGGCCGGTGATGCGATAGCCTTCGGATGTGCGCTCGGCACGCGTCATGTTGGTACGCACATCGGTGCCGCCCTGCTTCTCGGTCATGCCCATGCCGAGCGTCATGCCGCGCTTCTGCCACCACGGCGCAAACGCCGGATCGTAGTCGCGGCTTGCGATGACCGGCATCGTCGTCGCCAGCAGCTCCGGCTGCGACGCCAGCGCCGCGACCGAGGCGCGCGTCATCGTGATCGGGCAGAGATGGCCGCTCTCGACCTGTGTTGCGATGTAGAATTTCGCCGCGCGCACCACCTCGGAAGGCTCGCCGAGCGGCTTGCCCTCCTTGGTCCAGGTCGAATTGTGCAGGCCGGCCCGCACCGACTGCGTCATCAGCTCGTGATACGAGGGGTGAAACTCGAGCACGTCGCGGCGGTAGCCTTTGGAATCATAGGTGCGCAGCTTCGGCGTGTTCTCATTGGCGAGCCGCCCGCGCTCGGCCATCGCGGCCGATCCCCAGAGAGCCCCGAACTCCGACAATTCCTGCCGTGCGCCCGCGCCGCCATTGGCCGCGACCGCCGCCACCAGCGGCTGATCGCACATATACAGATCGACGTCCTCGAACGGCGGCGACTGGTTGAAGACCTCGTGGGTCGCGAACGAAGGCTGGGTCATGGCCGTGTTCCGTCTGGCTGTTACGATCGGCGCGGCCGAATGGGAAAATCATAGGCGGTCGCGCCCGCGCCCGGCAGCGAAAACTGCCGCCGCCCCTTTCCATAGTTCACAAAACCTTGCCGCGAGATTGCGGCAACGAGCTTATGGCACGAGCCGCGTTGTCTTGACGTGATCGTGGGTGCGGCCAAATGCGCCCAGATGTCGCGATCGGAGCCCCTGCGCCCATCCGCGGATGGAACGGGGGATAACTCGGAACACCGGCTTTCGCCCTTGCCCGCCATGGAAACCGCGCCTATAGCTCTGGCTTTAATGACAGCCTCTCCGAAATCGACGTTTGTCCTTGGGCACCGGCATTTGCTGGGAATCGAGGGCCTTTCCGCTGATGACATCACCGGCCTCCTCGACCTCTCCGAGGAGTATGTCGAGCTGAATCGTCAGGTCGACAAGAAGCGCACCGTGCTGCGCGGCCGCACCCAGGTCAACCTGTTCTTCGAGGCTTCGACCCGGACTCAATCCTCGTTCGAGATTGCAGGAAAACGGCTCGGCGCCGACGTCATGAACATGTCGGTGTCCTCCTCGTCCATGCGCAAGGGCGAGACCCTGATGGACACCGCGGTCACGCTGAACGCGATGCATCCGGACATCCTGGTGGTGCGCCACCATGCCTCCGGCGCGGTGGAACTGCTCGCCCGCAAGGTCGACGGCTCCGTGATCAATGCCGGCGACGGCGCGCATGAGCATCCGACCCAGGCGCTGCTCGATGCGCTGACGATCCGCCGCAACAAGGGCCGGATCGAGGGGCTGGTGATCGCGATCTGCGGCGACGTGCTGCATTCGCGGGTGGCGCGCTCCAACATCATTCTCCTCAACACCATGGGCGCGCGCGTTCGGGTGGTGGCGCCGTCCACGCTGCTGCCGCAGGGCATCGAGCGCATGGGCGTCGAGGTTGCGCGTGACATGCGCGAGGGGCTGGACGGTGCCGACATCGTGATGATGCTGCGGCTGCAGCGCGAGCGCATGAATGGCTCCTTCGTGCCGTCGTCGGGTGAATATTTCCGCTATTTCGGACTCGACCAGAAGAAGCTCGCTTACGCCAAATCGGATGCGCTGGTGATGCATCCGGGCCCGATGAACCGCGGCGTCGAGATCGAATCCATCGTCGCCGACGGCGCGCAATCGTTGATCCGGGAACAGGTGGAAATGGGCGTCGCAGTGCGGATGGCGGTGTTAGAGGCGCTCGCCCGCAATTTGCCGAATGCTTGAACGAGAATCGGGAACGACCATGCTGACCGACCGCCGCCCGATCCTGCTCGCCAATGCACGCGTCATCGACCCGCCGCGCGATTTCGACGGCATCGGCGACGTGCTGATCGCCGATGGCGTGATCCGCGACTGCAGGCGCGGCATCGGCGCCGCCGGCGTGCCTGAAGGGACCGACATCATCAACTGCGCCGGCAAGATCGTGGCCCCCGGCCTGGTCGACATGCGCGCCTTCGTCGGCGAGCCCGGCTACGACTACCGCGAGACGTTTGCCTCGGCGAGCCTGGCGGCTGCAACTGGCGGCATCACCACCATCATCTGCCAGCCCGGCACCGCGCCTGTTATCGACAACTCAGCGACGGTCGATTTCGTGCTGCGCCGGGCTCGCGACACCGCTGTGGTCAACATCCAGCCGATGGCGGCGCTGACCAAGGGCCTGCGCGGCGAGGAGATGACCGAGATTGGGCTGTTGAAAGCCGCCGGCGCGGTCGCCTTCTCCAACGGCCACACCAGCGTCACCAACGCGCAGGTGATGCGCCGCGCACTGACCTATGCCCGCGATTTCGACGCGCTGATCGTACACCACACCGAGGACCCGGACCTCGTCGGCGAAGGCGTCATGAACGAGGGCGAGTTCGCCTCGCGCCTCGGTCTGGAGGGCATTCCACCCGCGGCCGAAGCCGTCATGCTGGAGCGCGACATGCGACTGGTCGCGCTCGCCAGAGGGCGCTACCACGCGGCGTCGGTAAGCTCGGTCGACTCCCTCGAGATCCTCAAGCGGGCCCGCGATGCCGGCCTTGCCGTCAGCGCCTCGGTCTCGATCAATCATGTGACCTTGAACGAGAACGACATCGGCCCCTACCGCACCTTCCTGAAGCTGTCGCCGCCGCTGCGCACCGAGACTGATCGGCGCGCGCTGGTGGAGGCGCTGGCTTCGGGCTTGGTCGACGCCATTGTCTCCGACCACAACCCGCAGGATGTCGAGGTGAAGCGGCTGCCGTTCGCCGAGGCCGCCAGCGGCGCGGTCGGGCTGGAGACCATGCTGCCGGCCGCACTGCGGCTCGTGCATAATGGCGAGCTTTCCTGGACCACGCTGATCCGCGCGATGTCGACCCGGCCGGCCGAGCTTTTGGGCCTGCCCGGCGGCACCTTGCGCGCAGGCGCGCCCGCCGACATCATCGTGATCGATGCCGACGTGCCCTGGGTGCTCGATCCGGCCGATCTGAAGTCGCTGTGCAAGAACACCCCGTTCGACGAGGCGCGGTTCACCGGGCGCGTGGTGCGCACCATCGTTGGCGGCCGCACCGTGTTCGAGCATGTCTGAGGCGCTGCTAATCGCCTAAGAGGAGTGATGCGTGATGGGATCTGACGCCTTCCTGCCGGTCGCCCTGGCTATCGGTTATTTGCTCGGTTCAATCCCGTTCGGCGTAATCCTGACCAGATGGGCCGGCACGCAGGACCTGCGCAGCATCGGCTCGGGCAGCATCGGCGCCACCAATGTGCTACGCACGGGGCGCAAGGAGCTTGCGGTAGCGACCCTGCTCGGCGACGCGCTGAAGGGCACGGCAGCGGTTGTGCTCTGTAATCATCTCGGCGGCGCGAATGCGGCGATGCTGGCCGGCCTCGGCGCCTTCCTCGGCCATTTGTTCCCGGTCTGGTTGAAGTTTCGCGGCGGCAAGGGCGTGGCCGTCTACATCGGCATCCTGCTCGGCCTGTTCTGGCCCGCGGCGATCTTCTTCTGCCTGATCTGGCTCGCAATCGCTTTCAGCTTCCGCTACTCCTCGCTGTCGGCATTCGTGGCGAGCCTGCTCACGCCGATCATGCTGTTCGCCGTCAACCACACCGCGCTCGCGGCACTCTCAGCCGTTCTCACTGTCCTGCTGTTCTACATGCACCGCGAAAACATCAAGCGGTTGCGCGCTGGGACGGAGAGCAAGATCGGCGAAAAAAAATAGACCGCATTCTTACGGAAATTGTGGTTTTCCCCTGCGTTTTCGCGGCAATGCAGCAACACTGCGCGAAGTTCCGGATTCACATCGACGCGAGACTCTGGCGGGAATCAGCTGAGCCTGTCATCGTCGAATCATGTGGTTCAGAAAGACCAATCTCAGCGGGTCGTCAGCCACGCGCGATGACCTCACAACACAGCAGGAGCCGGTGCAGCAGCAGGCCGCACCGCCTTGTTCCAACGCGAGCGCCCTGCTCTCCGCCGCCCAGATCTGGTCGACCGGAGACAGCACGAGTCCCGCTCCGATCACGCCCGCGCCGGTCGTCGCACCCGCGTCGGCTGTAGAGCCTTCGCGGCCGAACGACGTCGCTGTCGATGCGCCGAACGTCGCGCCGGTCGCGACCCAGCCTGTCGTCGCCGAGTTGATCCTCGCTGCCACCGGCATGAAGCCGATCGCCGAGCTGCGCCCGACCGTCACCGAGGTGAAGCCGCCTGCGACCAGCGAACGGTCGCTCGCGCAGACGATCGCCGCGACACCGGCACTGACACCGGCGCCCCGCATCTGGCCCCCGCGCAAGCTGTCGCTAGCGCTGCAGGGCGGCGGCACGTTCTCCGCCTTCTCCTGGGGCGTGCTCGAGCGCCTCCTGGAAGAGCCGGGCGTCGACTTCGATACCATTAGCGGCGCCAGTGCCGGCGCCATCAACGCCGCGCTGCTCGTCTGCGGCCTCGCCGATGGCGGCCGCGAGGCCGCGCGCGAGCTGCTTGCGCGGTTCTGGAACCGCATGACCAGCGAGGCCTCGTTCCGCTCGCTGATGCTGGTCGGCGGCTTCTCGCCTGCCAGCAGCGAGATCTCTGTCGGTTCGGGATTGCGCGCGTCGCGGTTCGATCCGTTCGACCTCGCGCCGCTGCAGGAGATGCTGACCGGCAAGATCAATTTCGCCGCCGTGCAGGACCCGGCCGCGCCGCGCTTGTTGATAGCAGCGACGCGCGTAAGCGATGGCAGCCAGCGGATCTTCCGCAATGCGGAGGTCACGCCGAACGTGCTGCTCGCCTCGACCTGCCCGCCCCAGCTTCAGTCTCCGATCAGGATCGACGGCGAGGCCTATTGGGATGGCGGTTTCACCGCCAACCCGCCGATCGTCAGCCTGGTGCACGAATCCAGCGCCGCCGACCTGTTGGTGGTGCAGGTGACGCCGGCGCGCGATGACGCCATTCCGGACAGCCCTGCGGCGATCGACCGTCGGCTCGATCAGATCGCGGCCAATGCCATGCTCAACGCCGAGCTTGCCGCGCTCGAATGGGCGCGCAGCGACGGGCTGCATCCGCCGCGCGTGCACCGGCTGGCGGCCGAGGACACGGTCGAGGGTCTTGTTCAGAACAGCGCCACCGATTTCGGGTCCGGCTTCATTGCGATGCTACATGAGCGCGGTCGCGAGGCGGCGGGCCGCTGGCTGCAGGAGGCACCGAGCGGCACCACGCTGGCGCCTCAGGAGCGTCGCGCGGAGTTCGATCCGGCCATCCTCGATTCGCTGCTGGTCTGATTGGACCTTGCGGGGCGCCGATAACGCGCCCCCTTCCCTACGCGTTCAGGTTGCTTCATGCTGCCTCGATCTGGAGGTCAAGCGTGGACGCCATCACCACCACCATCGAGCTGACCGAGTCCGAGCGGCTCGACCGCTTGCGGCTGATCCGCTCCGACAATGTCGGGCCGCGGACTTTCCGCTCGCTGCTCGATCATTGCGGCAGCGCGGGCGCTGCGCTCGCGCAATTGCCCGAGCTGGCGCATCGTGGCGGCCGCCGCGACTTGCGGATCTGCGGCAAGGATGAGGCACGCGCCGAGCTTGCGGCATCACACAAGCTCGGCCTCCGCCTGCTGGCACCGGGCGAGACCGGCTATCCGTCACGGCTGGCCACGCTCGACGATGCGCCGCCGCTGCTCGGGGTGCGCGGCGCATCTGATACCTTGATGCGTCCCATCATCGCCATTGTCGGCTCGCGCAACGCCTCAGTCGCCGGGCTCAAATTCGCCGGCCAGCTTGCGCATGAGCTGGGCCAGGCTGGCTTCGTCGTCATCTCCGGCCTTGCCCGCGGCATCGACCAGGCGGCGCATCGCGCAAGCATCGGCAGCGGCACCATCGCGGTGCTGGCCGGCGGCCACGATCGCATCTATCCGCCGGAGCATGAGGATCTGCTGGCAGCGATCCTCGCGGCCGATGGCGCTGCGATCTCCGAGATGCCGCTCGGCCACGAGCCGCGCGCCCGCGACTTTCCCCGGCGCAACCGGCTGATCTCAGGCGCTGCGCTCGGCGTGGTCGTGGTCGAGGCCGCCCATCGCTCGGGCTCGCTGATCACCGCGCGGATGGCCGGCGAGCAGGGCCGCGAGGTGTTCGCCGTGCCGGGCTCGCCGCTCGATCCGCGCGCGGCCGGCACCAACGATCTGATCAAGCAGGGCGCAACGCTGGTGACCGGCGTTGCCGACATCGTCGAGGCTGTCGGGCCGATCATGGAGCGGCCATTGTCCCTGCCCTTGCGTGAGGACGATGACGCGCCGTTCGCACCTGATCCCGAAAGCCACGACCGCGACCAGATCCTGAGCCTGCTCGGGCCGACACCGGTCTCGCTCGACGACCTGATCCGCATCTCCGGCATTGCGCCGGCGGTGGTCCGCACCGTGCTGCTGGAGCTCGAACTGGCCGGCAAGCTGGCGCGCCATCGCGGCGGGCTGGTGTCCCTGGCATAAGGGCGCGATCAGTCCCTCTCGTTCCGTTCGTCGAAACGCGAACGCGCTGCCTCGATCTGGTCCTGATGGCTCATGGCCCACTCCCCGAGCGACTTCACCGGGTCGCAAAGCCCGCGGCCGAGATCGGTCAACTCATAGTCGACGCGCGGCGGAATGGTCGGAAACACGGTGCGCGTGACCAGCCCGTCGCGCTCCAGCCCGCGCAGGGTGAGCGTCAGCATTCGCTGCGAGATGCCGCCGACCAGCCGCTTCAGCTCATTGAAACGCTTCGGCCCATCGCCGAGCATCATGATGACGAACACGCTCCATTTGTCGCCGACGCGCGCCAGGACCGAGGCGACGCCACGGCAGTCATGGTCATCGAGTGAATGCGGCGGAGGGGTGGGACCAAGGATGTTCTCAGGTTTCACTGATGTGCCCGGGTTTCAAAAATGTGCGTTCTTGTGCGCTCATCGCACAGTTACGCATATAGCGCCAGTTACAAACCCATACCAAAACCCAAAAGGTAACCGGCGATGACCAAGCTTCTCCATATCGATTCCAGCGTGCTCGGCCCCCACTCTGTCAGCCGGCAAGTCTCCGCCGCCATCGTCGACCGGCTGCGGCAGACCACGCCCGGGCTCGAGATCACCTATCGTGATCTCACCACGGTCCCGCTCGCGCATCTGTCGGGCGCGCATCTGGCGGCGGCCCAGGGCATGATCCCGGCCGACCCGACCGTCCAGCAAGACCTTGCGACGGCACAGGCCGTGCTGGCGGAATTCCTCGCCACCGATATCGTCGTGATCGGCGCCCCCATGTACAATTTCTCGATCCCGAGCCAGCTCAAGGCTTGGATCGATCGCATCGTGGTGGCGGGCAAGACATTCAAATATGACGCGCATGGCCCGGAAGGCCTGGCCGGCAACAAGCGCGTGGTCATCGCCGTCTCGCGCGGCGGCTATTACGGCGCGGATACGCCGATGGCCGCGTTGGAGCACCTGGAGACCTATCTGCGCGGCATCTTCGGCTTCATCGGAGTCACCGCGCTCGAATTCATCGCCGCCGATGGCATCCAGGTCGGGCCTGAGCATCGCGAAAAGGCGCTGGCGGGCGCGCTCGAAGCCGTGAGCCATCTGCAGGCGGCGTAAAGATGTGATCGCGGCTGCCGACGCCCGCGCGGCGGCCGCTTTTCCATCTCAGGCTTTGACCCCGGCGGGATCAGTCCCAGACCAGCGGAAGGCCCAGCACCAGAGCCACCAGTGAGACCGTCAGGCCTGCCAGCGAGAAGATCATGACGCTCATGAAGATGTCGATGACTGATTGGTCGCGCGCCGATTGCTCGGCTGGTGTCGACATCAAGATAGAAGAACGCGCAACCTTGGACATCATGCGCTCCAATATGAATACGTAAAAAAATCCCCTCTCGGAGGTCTTGGCTGCGGCAGCGACGGTTCAACGCGGCGTACAGTTTTTTCGCTCTAGAGAGGTCAGCGCCTCCTCCGACAGGGAGAAACACGCTGACCGCAGACTATGACAGACCTCTTATTATTCCGTTATTTCATTGCCGCGCCGCTTGCGCTCGAAAAATCGGCGCACCGGCGGGTGAACTGGTAGCGCCGCCATCGACGAACAATTCCTGGCCCTGAATATGCGCGGCCTCGTCGGAGGCCAGGAACAGCACGGTATTGGCAATGTTCTCGGGCTCGCCGATATGGCCGAGCGGCGTGGTCGCGCCGATGCGCGCCTCGAAGATCTTTTCGGCCTCCGGCGTCGCCGTCGCGGCCCCCCAGATCGGCGTCCGGATCGCGCCGGGCGCAACCACATTTACCCGGATACCACGCGGCGACAATTCGGAGGCCAGCACCCGCGCGATGGCGCGCACGCCCGCCTTGCTTGCGGCGTAGGCTGAATAGCCGGGATTGCCGAGCAGCGAAATCACCGAGCCGTTGAGAATGATCGAGGCGCCGTCGTTCATATAAGGCAACGCTGCCTGCACCGTGAAGAACACCGCGGTCAGGTTGGTGCGGATCACCTGTTCGAACACGCCGAGCGACGCTTCGCCCACCGGCGTCTGGCCGGGAATACCGGCATTGGCAAAGAGAATGTCGAGCTTGCCGAAGCGCTCCGCGGCGCGGCGGATCGCGTCCGTCGTCGCTGCGAGATCGGTGACATCGGCTGCGAGAGCCAGCGCCTGCGGCCCCAGCTCCCGGGCCGCAGCCTCGAGGCGCTCCACATTGCGTCCGGTGATCGCAACCTTGGCTCCCTCCGCCACGAACCGCTTCGCGGTCGCAAGACCGATGCCGCTATTGCCGCCGGTAACGAATGCCGTCTTGTTTGCGAGCCTCACGACCAATCTCCATATCTTGATTGGTTTCATTATGAAACCATATGGCTATCTAGCTAGATCAGTTTTATAATGCAACCACACAAGCCCGTGATCGCTATTGTCCGGCGGCCGGAGCGATGAGCGAGATTTGAGGAGCCCACGCATGGTCAAGCGCACGAGCCTCGAGGGCGACGCCTGCCCCATCGCGCGATCGCTGGATGCGATCGGCGACTGGTGGTCGCTCCTGATCATCCGCGACGCCTTCATGGGGCGCCGCCGCTTCGGCGAGTTCCAGCGCAGCCTCGGCCTCGCCAAGAACATTCTGACCGTGCGGCTGCGCGATCTCGTGGAGCGCGGGATCCTGGCGACGGAGCCGGCGTCCGACGGCAGCGCCTACCGCGACTACGTGCTCACCGCTAAGGGTCGCGGCCTGTTCCCGATCCTGGTGGCGCTGCGGCAATGGAGCGAGGAATTCGACGAAAAACCGCAGGAAATCGCGACCATCCTGGTCGACTGCAGCAACGGCCGGCCGGTGCGCAAGCTTCAGCTTTGCGCCGATGACGGTCGCCTGCTGACACCAGCCGACACCACGCTCAAGCCAAGGCCGGTGACGCTCGCAAGCAGCGGCGGTACACGCTCGGCGAGCGCAGATGCGCCGAGCTAAAAGGCTGCAGACCTTCGCTCGCGCTCTCAGGAACGCACCGGTCCCGGTGCGCTATGACAGCTTCCGGCGGCTGCGCAGGCGCAGCCGCTCCTCGGCCTCGAGATGCGTCATCCGCAACAGGTAGTCGAGCATCTCCAGATTATGGCGCCGGGCGATCCGAGCGAGTCGCTGCGTGGTCTCGGCAATCAGCGCCGTCGCCTCGTCGACTCCGCCTTCCTCAGGGACATCGTCGTGAAGTTGGCGCCGCTCTCGGCTGGGGGACGTGCGCTTTCGCTTGCGCGCTGGTTTGGTCAAAAAATTCATCCGAATCCGGCTTGAGTTGACAAAATTACCTATTAAAAAACCACAACCATTGCATGGTATTCCACAACCAGTCCGATATAACTCGACCCGCCGGTACTGGTTTCGACATCTGGCGATTTGACAGGAACCCCCTCACCACCCATGTTCGGGGTCAGAGAGCGTTGGCGCGAATCCCGCGAAACCAGCCTCAATCCTTCCCGTAAGCTACTGGAAATACATGAATATTGTTATCGTGGAGTCGCCGGCGAAAGCCAAGACGATCAATAAGTATTTGGGCTCCTCTTATGAGGTTTTAGCCTCTTTTGGTCACGTCCGCGACCTCCCCGCCAAAAATGGATCGGTCGATCCGCAAGAAAATTTCCGGATGATCTGGGAGGTCGATCCCAAGGCGGCCGGCCGGCTGAACGACATCGCCAAGTCGCTCAAGGGGGCCCAGCGCCTGATCCTGGCCACCGACCCTGATCGCGAGGGCGAGGCGATCTCCTGGCACGTGCTGGAGGTGCTCAAGGAAAAGCGCGCGCTGAAGGATCAGAAGATCGAGCGCGTGGTGTTCAACGCCATCACCAAGCAGGCCGTCTCCGACGCGATGAAAAATCCGCGCGAGATCGACGGCGCGCTGGTCGACGCCTACATGGCGCGCCGCGCGCTCGATTATCTGGTCGGCTTCACCCTTTCGCCTGTGCTGTGGCGCAAGCTGCCGGGCGCGCGCTCGGCTGGCCGGGTGCAGTCGGTGGCGCTGCGGCTGGTCTGCGACCGCGAGCTCGAGATCGAGAAGTTCGTCGCGCGCGAATACTGGTCGCTGATCGCGACCTTGGTGACGCCGCGCGGCGACAGCTTCGAGGCCCGCCTGGTCGGCGCCGACGGCAAGAAGATTCAAAGGCTCGACATCGGCACCGGCGCGGAAGCCGAGGACTTCAAGCAGGCGCTGAATGCCGCGGCCTTCACGGTGACGACGGTCGACGCCAAGCCGGCGCGCCGCAACCCGCAGGCGCCCTTCACCACCTCGACCCTGCAGCAGGAGGCGAGCCGCAAGCTCGGCTTCGCGCCGGCGCACACGATGCGCATCGCCCAGCGGCTCTATGAGGGCATCGACATCGGCGGCGAGACCACCGGCCTCATTACTTATATGCGAACCGACGGTGTGCAGATCGACGGGTCCGCAATCACTCAGGCGCGCAAGGTGATCGGCGAGATCTACGGCAACAACTACGTCCCTGGCAGCCCGCGCCAGTACCAGACCAAGGCCAAGAACGCCCAGGAAGCGCACGAGGCGATCCGCCCGACCGACCTGTCGCGGCGCCCTGCCGAGCTGCGCCGCCGGCTCGATGACGACCAGGCCAAGCTCTATGAGCTGATCTGGATCCGCACCATTGCGAGCCAGATGGAATCGGCCGAGCTGGAACGCACCACGGTCGACATATCAGCCAAGGCTGGCTCCCGTATGCTGGAGCTGCGCGCCACCGGCCAGGTCGTCAAGTTCGATGGCTTCCTCGCGCTGTATCAGGAAGGCCGTGACGACGAGGAGGACGAGGACAGCCGCCGCCTGCCGCAGATGAGCCAGGGCGAGCCGCTGAAGCGGCAGGATCTCTCCGTCACCCAGCATTTCACCGAGCCGCCGCCGCGCTTCTCCGAAGCCTCGCTGGTCAAGCGCATGGAGGAGCTCGGCATCGGCCGGCCCTCGACCTATGCCTCGATCCTGCAGGTGCTGAAGGACCGCGGCTATGTGAAGCTGGAGAAGAAGCGTCTGCACGGCGAGGACAAGGGCCGCGTCGTGATCGCGTTCCTGGAGAACTTCTTCCGCCGCTACGTCGAATACGACTTCACGGCCGATCTCGAGGAGCAGCTCGACCGCATCTCCAACAACGAGATTTCCTGGCAGCAGGTGCTGAAGGATTTCTGGACCGGCTTCATCGGCGCCGTCGACGACATCAAGGATCTGCGCGTGGCGCAGGTGCTGGACGCGCTCGACGAGATGCTGGGGCCCCACATCTATCCGCCGCGCGCCGATGGCGGTGACGTCAGGCAGTGCCCGACCTGCGGCACCGGCCGGCTGAACCTCAAGGCCGGCAAGTTCGGCGCCTTCGTCGGCTGCTCGAACTATCCGGAATGCCGCTATACGCGTCCGCTCGCGGCCGACAGCGAGGCTGCGGCCGACCGCATTCTCGGACAGGACCCGGAGACCGGGCGCGACGTCGCCGTCAAGGCCGGCCGGTTCGGGCCGTACATCCAGCTCGGCGAGCAGAAGGACTACGAAGAGGGCGAGAAGCCGAGGCGCGCCGGAATCCCGAAGGGCACCCAGCCTTCGGACGTCGACCTCGAGCTGGCGCTAAAGCTGCTGTCGCTGCCGCGCGAGGTCGGCATCCATCCGGAGACGGGTCTGCCGATCACGGCCGGCCTCGGCCGCTTCGGGCCGTTCGTGCGTCATGACAAGACCTATGCCAGCCTGGAGGCCGGTGACGAGGTGTTCGACATTGGACTCAATCGCGCCGTCACGCTGATCGCGGAGAAGGTTGCGAAGGGTCCGAGCAAACGTTTCGGTGCTGACCCCGGCAAGGCGCTCGGCGATCATCCCTCGCTCGGCGCGGTTGCGGTGAAGAGCGGCCGTTACGGCACCTATGTCACCGCCGGCGGCGTCAACGCGACGATCCCGTCCGACAAGGACAAGGATACGATCACCCTGCCCGAGGCGATCGCGCTGCTCGACGAGCGTGCGGCGAAAGGCGGCGGCAAAGCCAAGAAGGCTGCAACGGCCAAGAAGGCTGCGAAGCCGGCCAAGAAGGCGGCCAAATCCAAGACCAAGTCCGACGCGGGCGAGGACGGGGACGAGGCCAAACCCGCGAAGAAGGCCGCGGCCAAGAAGGCAGCGGCCAAACCGAAATCTGAATCCACCAGCAAGGCGCGTGCGCCGGTTGCCGTATCTTCCAAGACATCGGCCGCCAAGACCTCGGCCAAGCCGGCCGCGAAGGCGGCTGCCAAGAAGAGCGCCGGCAAGGCCCGCGGATGAGAAAATGAGCAAAAAGCGCGACCACGGCTTCCCGTCACGGGAGGCCATTGTCGCCTTCATCCGCGCCAATCCAGGCAAGGTTGGCACCAAAGAAATCGCGCGCGAGTTCGGCCTGAAGAACGCCGACCGCGCGGAGCTCAAGCGACTCCTGCGCGAGCTCGTCGACGATGGCGCCGTCAAGAAGAGCGGCCGCAAGACAATCACCGAGACCGACTCCCTCCCCGCCACGCTGATCGCCGACATCACGGGGCGCGACAGCGATGGCGAGCTGATCGCCAAGCCGGCGGAATGGGACGAGGCCGAGCAATCCGAGCCGCCGCGCATCCGCATCCATACGCCGCGCCACGCCCGCCCAGGCGCCACCGTGGGGGTTGGTGATCGCGCGCTGCTGCGGATCGAACGCATGCACGAGGGCGACGGCACGACCTATCGCGGCCGCGTCATCAAGCTGCTCGACAAGGCACGCAATCGCGTGCTCGGCATCTTCCGCGCCCTGCCCGGTGGCGGCGGCCGCCTGATCCCGGTCGAGAAGAAGCAGGCCGGGCGCGAGCTCTCCATCGCCGAGGCCGACAGCCGCGAGGCCAAAGACGGCGATCTCGTCAGCGTCGATCTGCTGCGTGGCCGCGGCTTCGGCCTGCCGTCGGCCCGCGTCAAGGAACGTTATGGCTCGATCGCGACCGAGAAGGCGATCAGCCTGATCGCGATCCATGCCCACGAGATCCCGCTCGACTTCTCGGCTGCCGCCGTGAAGGAGGCGGAAGCGGCCCAGCCTGCAACGCTGAAAGGCCGCGAGGACTGGCGCGAGCTGCCGCTCGTCACCATCGATCCGCCGGACGCAAAGGATCATGACGACGCAGTGCATGCCGAGCCCGATCCCGATCCGAACAACAAGGCCGGCTATATCCTTCATATCGCGATCGCCGACGTCGCCTATTACGTTCGCCCCGGCTCGGCGCTCGATCGCGACGCGGTCCAGCGCGGCAACTCGGTCTATTTCCCCGACCGCGTCGTGCCGATGCTGCCTGAGCGCATCTCCAACAATCTCTGCTCGCTGGTGCCGGGCGAGCCGCGCGGCGCGCTCGCCGTGCGCATCGTGCTCGCGGCGGACGGCCGCAAACGCTCGCATTCGTTCCATCGCATCCTGATGCGCTCGGCCGCAAAGCTCTCCTACGCGCAGGCGCAGGCCGCGATCGATGGCAAGCCCGACGATGTCACCGGCCCCCTGCTCGATCCGATCCTGAAGCCGCTCTATGCCGCCTACGAGGTGGCGAAGCGTGGCCGCGACGCGCGCGATCCGCTCGAACTGGATCTGCCCGAACGCAAGATCCTCTTGAAGCCCGACGGCACCGTCGACCGCGTGGTCGTGCCCGAACGGCTCGACGCGCATCGGCTGATCGAGGAGTTCATGATATTGGCCAATGTCGCGGCGGCCGAGGCGCTGGAGAAGAAGTCGCTGCCGCTGATCTATCGCGTGCATGACGAGCCGACGGTCGAGAAGGTTCATGCGCTGCAGGAATTCTTGAAGACGCTCGACGTGCCTTTCGCGAAGTCCGGCGCGCTGCGCCCGTCGCTGTTCAACCGCGTGCTGACGCTCGTGGCAGGCCAGGACTACGAGAACATGGTCAACGAGGTGGTGCTGCGCTCGCAGGCGCAAGCCGAATATTCCTCGGAGAATTACGGGCATTTCGGCCTCAACCTGCGGCGCTACGCCCATTTCACCTCGCCGATCCGCCGCTATGCCGACCTGGTCGTGCATCGTGGCCTGCTGCGCGCGCTGGACCTCGGCGATGGCTCCTTGCCCGACGGCGAGACCGCGGATCATTTGAGCGAGGTCGCGGCGCAGATCTCGGTCACCGAACGGCGCGCGATGAAGGCCGAGCGCGAGACCGCCG
>Ga0209677_100645_pt1 | contig 18473 bp, 19 predicted proteins | sample AraplaCvi_mCL_r2_2_FD_184285 | JGI IMG/M metagenome (GOLD analysis project Ga0209677, IMG submission 184285) | Arabidopsis root microbial communities from North Carolina, USA - plate scrape CL_Cvi_mCL_r2 (SPAdes) (version 2) | ecosystem: Host-associated > Plants > Roots > Endosphere | place: USA... | reverse complement strand
TCAAGCTTGCAAATAGGCATTCATGATCTTGCCTTGGATCGACCGCGACACACCATGCTCGCTCACAAGCTCAATCATCCTGTCGCCGGCGCCGCGCTCGCGGTCACCTTGGTTGCAGCAATATCGCTCGCATCCTGGCGGAGACCTTCTGCGGACCATCAGCTTGCGATCAAGAGCGATCGTCTCGAGCAGAGCGATCGTCGTGACCTGGATGTGGGCTGTGCGCGGGCCGTGTGGCCCTATGGATGCGGCTGGCAATCGCCTCCGGAAGGACGAGAAACAAAGAGGCACTTCCCTAAACGGCGGCGGGGATTGCTTTGGTTTCTCGCATGATCACGTGCGAGGCGTCCTGTCTCGTCGAGCGGAAATGTTCAGCTTGGTCAGAGCACCGCGTTTTACCCAAAGCGGCTCTAGGAGATCCGCTTCACGCCGGGAGGCCGCCAAGTTCCTTTGCCCACCGGGAGGATCGAAGGTGGCTCCGACCTCGGCCAGTACAGCCGCATGGCCAGATAGATCGGACCATTCGGAGCAGGCAACCAGTTAGATTCCTTATCAGGACCGGGTGATTTGTTCTGGATGTAGATGGTCAGCGATCCGTCTGCATTCTTCTTCAGGTTGGCCAGCATCGGCGAGTTGACCAGATAGCGATCGATCGGGTTTTTGATCAATAGCTGGGTTTTGCCATCATACATCGTCACCGACCAGAATGCATTGACCGGCGGTAGCTGACCTGCGGCAAAGGTGAGGGTGTAGGCATGTTTGCTGCCACTGCATCGTTGCCGTAGATCCCACCCTTGGCACCAGCGGCGCGGAGCAGCCAGTTGCCGTTGTAGAAGGCGCTATCGCCAAAGTACGAAGCGACGCGCCAACCGTCCACGTCCGTGCCGGCTTTGGCGAGATACTCATCGACCTTGCGCTCTCCCTCCTTCATGCCCAAGGCAATTTCTGCCTTCTGCTTCAAGGAGAGGGTTTTGAAGTCGAAGGTCTTCCCGGGTCCGACGCCAATGCGTGCGAGCTTTGCGCGAACCTCTGTTTCGACCGGCTCGGCCGGGGCGAACTGGAGGGCAAAATCGAGGTACTCGAAGAAATTCGTCTTCACCAATTCCTTGTTGATCTTCGGGAATTTGATTTCCGGCGCAGGCGGCGGTGGCGGCTGGTTCAGGTACTTGGAGAGCGGCTGCACCTTGTAACCGGACTGAACTTTCGCGACGTTTTCGATGTCGTCCGGGCCGAACAGTTGAGTGCGATAGGCTGCGGCCGAGAACTGGGTGGTGGACCGGAAAACCTTCTTGATGCCGCGCGGCGTTTCGCCTTGCCAGTTAGGGCCAACGACCATGTAGTCGCCGGGCTCGCTTCCCGTGGCACGGCTGCCGATATATCCGTAATTGTAGCAGTTGGCATCGCACAGCATGACCGAATAGTAGCGCTTCGGATCGACCGCCGGAACGGCAAGAACAATCGGCTCGGCCCGCAAATCGATGAAGAGCATGGAATAGGGCGTATCGCTGTTGGGAGTGATGACAGCCGTATCCTTGTAGGTGAAGACTCTCGCCTCATTGTGGATCTGATTGAAGGGCGCCTTATACTGGCTTGAGGAGCGGTCGATAGCATATTCATACATGACCGCGTAATTCATCACGATAGGCAAACCGTAAATGAAGCCTTCTTCGGCGATGTCTTTCGCAGCGAAGAAGCTGGGCTGATTTACCTGAGCCAATATCGGAGTAGACTTGGATCCCGCTGCAGCAATGGCAACTGCCGCGCTGCCGCGAAGAAGTTGGCGTTTTGTGAACATGGTCTGCTCCCGAGACGAATGGTCAACGCTCGCATGAGCGGACATGGCCTCCTTGATCCAAGTCAAGCCCCCGAACCAATCCAATGCCGCTGATCGATCGAGCGCAGAAGTCCCGCGATGTCCCCCTGTTAGGGGCATAGCGGACGTTCAACGGCGTCCCCCGATTCATGAAGTGCGACCCTGGGCGACGTGGCCTCCCTCTATCTCGGTCAAAGGAGACACGAGCATTGCATCCCGGGGGGGCGTTGTTGCCGTATAATCCCGGAAGCGTAAGCCATCAAAGTGGCACTATAGTAGTGTACTGTGCTCCGTTTGCTACATTCGGTTGCCAATTGTTCCTGACGTCGTGACGGCTATCGCCCGGCGCAGGATGCCCTGTCATATTGTTTGCATCATACTCGGCGCTCATTCTGCGCCGTGGCTCGTGGTCTTTGCAGGGGATTGCCATGAGAATGACCAAAGCGCTTGCCGCCATTGCATTTGCGGCCGTTGCATCAGTACCGACGATTGCCCAGGCAGATGAGAGTGGCATCAGCTTCTGGATTCCGGGCACATTCGGTAGCCTCGCGGCCACACCTCAGCAGCCCGGCTGGTCGGCCGCATCAATCTATTATCATACTTCAGTATCTGCCGGTGCGGACGTGGCGCGCGCCCGCGAGATTCAGATCGGCCGCATTCCCGTGAACTTGACAGCGACCTTGAACGCAAACGTCAATGCGAACGTGGATCTCGGCCTGCTGAATGCGACCTACGTTTTTGCAACGCCGGTTCTCGGTGGTCAGGCATCTGCCAGCCTGATCGGGATCTACGGCGCAAATGCGACCTCGCTTAACGGATTGGTGACGGGCTCACTTTCGACACCGGGCGGCTCGATTCCGTTCTCGCGCTTTGATTCCATCAGCGACTCCGTCACCGGCTTCGGTGATCTGATCCCTCAATTCGCAATGCGCTGGAACGCTGGCGTCAACAATTACATGGCCTACGTCATGGGTGACATCCCTGTCGGTGCCTACCAGTCCACGCGCCTCGCCAATATCGGGATCGGGCATGGGACGATCGATGCGGGCGGCGGCTACACCTATTTCAATCCACAGACCGGACATGAGCTCTCCGGTGTGCTCGGCTTTACCTACAATTTCACGAATCCTGACACGCAGTATCAGAGCGGCGTCGATATGCACTTCGACTGGGGCGCTTCTCAATTCCTGAGCAAGCAGGTCCAGGTCGGTCTGGTGGGCTACGTCTACAAGCAGCTCGGCTGCGATAGCGGCTCCGGCGATCGCGTCGGCTGCTTCCGCTCGCAGGTCGCGGGCGTCGGCCCGCAGGTCGGGTTCATCTTCCCGGTCGGTGACATGCAGGGCTACCTCAACTTCAAGGCTTACAAGGAATTCGCCGCGGAGAACCGGCCTGACGGGTGGAATGCATGGGTGACGTTTGTCATCTCGCCGGCGGCGCCAACGCCGACCGCGCCGCCGAAGCGGATGATCACGAAGTAGGGGCTCCGGCAAGCCGCAGCAGGCGAAGTGACGTTCGCCGAAGAAGACGGCACGATATCTACGACGCCAACAGCGATAATGAGTTCTGACGTGGTGATCTCGCGCAGAGCAGGATTGTCGGCCTCAATATGCGCGCTGTGTTGGCAATGTATGACCGTCTTAATACTGTAAGCACCGCTGACCTACGGCGATCGCGGCTCGATCGTTTCCGCCAAGTGATTGAGTTGGTTCGACAGAACGACTTGTTGGCGGCGGCTTATGCGTCACGCGCGCCGCTTTCTCCGAAACGCGGAAATTGATTTGCATCAACGCGCGGCGCGAAGCCGCGTGGCTCGCTGACAGCATCCAATTGCGGGGTGCGAGACGCCGGAGTCAGATGATGATCGCGCGATTGCTTGTTCTAACCTGCATTCTTAACGCGGTCGTGGTGACTGCTGTCCCCGCCGCGAGCAGGCGCGTGACAACGACGCCCCCTGCGGCTCAGACCAATGCCCGAGTGGGTGAGCTGCCTCCCGCCAGGAGCACGGTGCTTCGGCAGGATTTGTTTGACCGGAGAAACCCGAACAACGTCAGGACGGATTGGCCTGCTCCGCCTTTCCAACCTGCGCAGTTCTAGAAGGGATTTAGCAGATGAAGGCCGCTCTGTTGTCGCTCGCGCTGCTCGGAAGCAATTCGTCCATACCGGTCGCTGATCGCATGCCCGAATTGAAAGTGGAGGCGCTGTGCCAGGCCACGACGGCCATCGATAAAGCGATGGGGCTGAGCGAAGCCCAAAGCCTCGCCGACTGTATGCGCGATGAAACAACCGCACAGCAGCAGCTCCAGGCGATATGGCAGGGGACCGCTCCTTCCCTTCGTGACCGCTGCGAGGGCGAGGCCACCTCGGCGGGAGCTCAGAGCTATGTTGATCTTCTCACCTGTATCCAGATGGAGGAAATAGCGAACTCGCTACCGAACCCGTCCGGATTGAGAGGCGCCAGCAAGAGCAGAAGTAAGAAATAGCCGACGCATACATTCAAGGAGGCTCATCATGAAGTGCATCAGCGCAAGATCTTGGTTGATTGCTGCGGTCGTAGTTTGTGCAACAGCAACCTCTGTGCAGTGGTCGCGCGAAGGCGGCTACTCCGTTTCGATCGACCGGGCCGAGGCTCGGGTAGGGCGTCCCGCAACTCCTGTGAGTGCTGCAGGCGTTGCGCGTCGGACGACGCGCCGCGCAGTCGTGGGCGGCGCTGCCGCCGCGGCGGGCGCAGCGGCAGTTGTGGCACCCGCCTGCGCCCGCGTCCTGGTGAATGGAGTATGGGTCTGTCGGTAGCTTGGCGAGCCGGGTATCCCCGGCTCCGTCTTTTCAGGAGAAGATTATATGAAGCATTTATCGATCGTTATATGCGTCGCCGCGACTTTTGCGACGACTGGTGCTTTGGCACAGCCGGCCAATCTCACAGGGGTCTACAAATGCGTTCAGATGTGTCGCGGAGACTTGCCGGCTTACGTCACGCAGAATGGGACTGAACTCAACCTGTTGACCGAAGCAGGCGTGCCGTCCCGTGCCTGGCCCGACTGGTACTCTCCGGCAAACCGGATCTGGATCGATGCGTTCAATCAAAGCGCGGTCTATTCACCTGACGGGATGCTCATCCAGTTTGACAATGGGACCATCTGGCAGCGCGACGTGCCCCCGCTTTCGCCGCCTGTGCGGCGGCGCCGATAAGTATGTACGAGATCGCATCGACGACGGGCCATGAAGTGGGGCGGGTGCGACGAGACGAATAAGAGCATCTGCGCCGAGCCGAGCAGGATCGACGTTGAACTTCCGCTCGGAGTCATTTTCGGCGGAGTGGGCCAGTGCTGTCCGGGCAGGGCGCACGAAACGACACATTTTTCCTCCCCAACATCATCCGATAGAAGCCCGGCGCCTGCGTCCGAACCTGGGGAGCGGCAGCGCTTGCCTGTCCCCCGAACGCCAGAGCTACGAGGGCCAAGGTCGTGCCGGTGTAGATCGAGTTCATCTTCGCTCCCTTGGGTTCAAGACCTCTGTCCGATCTTCCGCCGCACGGTCGGAAAGTGGCCTTCCGGCTCTCAACCCTTCCATCCCTGTAGGAAGTCGAGAAGAAGCTTGTTGACCCGTCCCGGCTGTTCTTCCTGCGGAAGATGGCCGCAACGCTCGATCGGGGCGACCGAGAGGTTTTCTGCCATCTCGCTCCAGACCGCTTTCATGTCGAAGAGGCGGCCGACAGCGCCGAAGTCTTCACCCCAAAGGGAAAGAACGGGGCACCGGATCTTCTGCTCGGCGTCCTCGAGATCCTGCGCGATGTCTTCTGCGCCGGCGCGATAGTCGGACATCGCGCCCCGTACGGCTCCAGGCGCGCTGTAGGACCTTACGTAGGTCTCGAACGCCTCGCCGGAGATCGTCATTGGGTCGTGGCACCAGTCGGAAAAGAAGTGACGAAGCCAGATGTCCTCGCGTCCCGCGATCAGTGCCTCCGGCAGGTCGGGGATCTGGTGGAACATGAAGAACCAGTATTCGCGGGCGACTTTCGCGTTCATCTCGCGCGCCACGATGCGGGTCGGAACGTTATCCATGACGACGAGGCGATCGACCAGATCCGGGTGGTCCTTGACCAGGCGGGTCGCGACCCGCGCGCCGCGATCGTGTCCGATCAGTGCCACGCGCCCCACGCCGAGTGTCTTCAACAGCTCGACGACGTCGTTGGCCATCGTCCTCTTGTCGTAGCCGTCCGGCGGCTTGTCGGTCTCGCCGTATCCGCGCAGGTCCGGCGCGATCACCCGGTAGTGGGCGGCAAGCGCCGGTATCTGGAAACGCCAGGCGAAGCTGGTCTCCGGGAAGCCGTGCAGTAGCACGACCGGCGGGCCGGCCCCGGCTTCCAGATAGAACTGGCGGATGCCGTTTGCTCGGCAGGTTGCCCGACGAATGGTGGTCACCGATCTCATGCCCCGGGTGCGAGGTTTTCGGGCGCGATCCTTCGTCAAGTCGGAGGTAACTGATTGCAGGTTTTCACGGCGTTTTGCACGATTGCATCGCTGCAGCTGCGGGAACGCCCGGTCAGGTGCCGAATTTTACCCTGGCGGCGGTTCCAGGATCGGGAGAAAGTCCAAGACGCGCGGCGATGTTCGGGATTGTCTGTTCGAAACGAGTAGCAACCGAAGGGAGAACGAGGACCCGCGCGCGGAGATGGTGCTCCGAACGGACGGCCTCGGGACCAAGGATTAGGCAGCAATTGCGTGAACGCACGGGGACTTCATCACGTCACAGCGATCATCGGCGATGTACACCGCGCTGCCGACTTCTACGCGGGTGTGCTGGGGCTCAAGCGGGTCAAGAAGACCGTCTGCTATGACGATCCCGGCAGTTACCACGTCTACTACGGCGACGACGTCGGCAATCCGGGTGCCGTAATCAGCACGCTCGCCTGGAATTGTGTGACGCCGGGGCTCAGCGGCGTCGGCGAGGTCGTCCAGACCGCCTTCCGCGTCGCGCCGGATTCGCTCGATGGATGGGTGAATCGGCTCAACTCCTCAGGGGTCCCCAATCGATTGGACGTGTCGCCGTTCGGCGAGCGCATGGTCTGCTTTTCCGATCCCGATGGCACAGCGCTGTCGTTGGTCGAGGCGTGGGAAAAGCAACCAGCGCGAACCGGCCAAGACTCGACGGCCGATCGTGCGCTACGTGGTCTTCATGGTGTCACGCTGAGCGTCCGCGAGGAGGACGAGACCATCGACATCCTTCAGAAGGTTTTCGATTTCCAGCTGGTCTCTCAGCGAAACGGCGCCATGCGCTTCGTGGCTCACGACGGCCCAGGCGGGACCATCACCTTGCGCATGATCGGAAAGTCATCGCGGGGGCGCCTTGGCGGTGGCACCATCCGGCACGTCGCCTTTCGCGCGAGCAATCTCGATCATCGATCGGAGATGGTCGAGAAGCTCCGGTCGGTGTACGGCATCGTGGTGAGCGAACCCATCGAGCGAACCTACCTGAATGCAGTCGGCTTTCGCGCGCCTTGCGGCGTGCTTTTCGAGATCGCGACCGACGGTCCGGGGTTCGCGGTCGACGAGGCGCCGGAAAGGTTGGGCCAGCAACTTCAGCTTCCCTCTTTTCTCGAAGAGCGTCGCGCCGAATTGGCGGCGATCCTGCCTCCGCTCGCTTGAACTGCCTGTCGACCGTTGCGAGCCCGACCGTCCATGAAATCGGTCAGTCGCGGGCACATGAAGTCAAGGAATGCTCTCACGCGAAAGGGCAGCCGCGGTCCGCCGTGATAGAGCGCGTGTATTTGCTCTTCGTCGCCTGCCGTGCCCTCGAGCACTTCGACCAGGTGGCCAGCCGATATGTCGCCGCGAACGTGATAATCGGCGAGCCTTGCGAGGCCAATGCCCGCGATTGCCATTCGCCGCAGGCTCTGTGCGTTGTTTGCAAGCAGCGATCCGCTGATTGCGCGGTCGACAATTCGCCCGCTCTCCTTCAGAGGCCAGACCGGGGCAGAGCGTCGGAAATTGAATCCCAAGCAATTGTGACGTGAAAGGTCCTGAACCCTCTTCGGCTCACCCAGGCGATTTATGTAGTCTGGAGATGCGACGATCCTTCGTTTGACGACCCCGATGCGCCGGGCGACCATTGCGGAGGCCTGCAAGGGACCGACGCGGAAGGCGACATCGGTCCGGTCGAGGTACATGTCGACGATTTCGTCGGAGAGCGAGATGTCGACCACGATCTCCGGGTGAGCTTGCCAGAAGGCGGGGAGCAGGGGCTCAAGGCCGAGAATGCCAAAGGCGATCGTGGTGTTGACCCGGATCGTTCCGCCCGCGGCCGCTGCGCCCTGAGAGATTCCGCGTTCGATGCCGTCGAGCTCGGCCAGCAGCGCAACGCTCTTGTCGTGGTATGTCTGCCCTTCGGATGTCAGCGCCAGCCGCCGCGTCGAGCGCTCGAACAGCCGGACGCCGAGCCGTGCCTCGATCCTCCCGATGAGCTTGCTGACGGTGGACGGCGTCATCAACAGACGACGGGCCGCCTCCGAATAGCTCTTGGCTTCAACCACCCGGAGGAAAACCTGCATTTCGCCGATGCGATTATCCATCGCGTATCCATCTATGAAATCGTTTCACAGATAAAATGGAACTGGAGCGGATTATCAAGTCCGCCAAATGTCACCTATCCTGTGCCATCGTTTCCTTTTGCGATCGAATTTCCTGCCGACACATCGCCGTCGGGACGGTGACTTGAACAAGGACGACTATCGCTCTATGAGGAAAATCGATGCGGTGGACGTGAGCTGCACGTGGTCCTTCGGACTCACGATGGCCGCGTATCCGACGACGGATAGCTTTGAACACCCCCGATGATGGAAGAGTCTGATAGCACGGCAGCCGGCTTCTATGGGCGTCGCCTCAGCCAGCACTTGGGAATGGAGGGTGACTGCCTGCTGAGCGTCAAGCGCGAAGGGCAATTGGCCCTGGCGATGACCCGGCTGACCTGCTCCCAATTCATTCGGGAGCGGACCGCGCCGATTCCTTCCGAGCCGGCCTACAGCATTTTGCACCAGCTAGGCGACCTCGAACGGCATTCCTGCTGGCTCGCGGGACGGCCGAGATATTCGGGCGCTTTCGGTGCGGGGAGCGTCAGCGTTATCAACCTGATGGACAACCCCCAATGTGAGTTCAAGGGCCCGTTCGATGCCGTCCAGTACTACGTGCCACAGACGGCGCTCGACGAGTTCGCCCGAGAGCACGGCGCCAAGCCGATCTCGTCGCTTAAATGGAGCAGGGATCAGCGTGATCCCTTCCTCTCGACCCTGTCCAGCGTTCTGCTCAGCGCCGTGGAGCAGGATCCGACGAGCAACCAGCTCTTCGTCGATCAGATCGGGTTGAGTGTCTTGGCCCATTTCGCCCAGACCTACGGCGGAATGCGGTCGCAAGAAAAAGCTGCGGGTGGCGGCCTTGCTCCCTGGCAGGAGCGCCGTGCGAAGGAAATCATGCGAGCGCGTCTCGCCAGCAATCTGACGATTGCCGACGTCGCCACGGAATGCAAGTTGACGCCGAGCCACTTCGCCAGATCGTTCCGGCGCAGCACGGGCGTTGCCCCGCACGAATTCCTGTCCCAGCTTCGCATCGATGAGGCGAAGCGCCTGATGTTGAGCACGAAGCTTCCGCTGGCGGACATTGCGCTCATTTGCGGCTTTGGCGACCAGAGCTATTTCACCAGGGTGTTTTCCCGCAATGTGGGGGCCAGCCCCGGAGCCTGGCGAAGGGCCCGCTCCGAGGGCTGAGCAACCGGCGCCGCGGGCCTCGGCTTGTGGCGTTCTCCTCGTAAGGGGTTGCGGATGGCTGAAAGACGGCCCGCTCCAACAGCAAGAAAATCCTAGACGTCGTCCAAGGTCACAAGAACCGGCCTGGCGTTGGGCCTACGGTGCCAGCTCAATCAAAGGAGCTCGACATCATGAATAAGTCCGCCCCACCGACTGTTGTCCTTGTCCACGGCGCGTGGGCGGACGGTTCGAGCTGGCGGCTCGTCATCCCATATCTGCTCAAGAAGAATATTCCGGTGGTGGCGGTCCAGAATCCCACGAGTTCGCTCGCCGACGATGTTGCCGCGACGAACCGCGCGCTGAACGCGATCGCTGGACCGGTGGTTCTCGTCGGCCATAGCTGGGGCGGCGCCGTGATCACCCAGGCGGGAAACGATCCGAAAGTGAAGGCCCTGGTGTATGTCGCGGCCTTTGCGCCGAAGGTCGGCGAATCGGTCGGCGATCTCGTGGGATCGTATCCGCCGCCGCCGGGGCTGGCCCAGATCATCGACGATGGCTCCGGCTACCTCAAATTGAGCGTCGATGGATGGATCAATGATGTCGGACAGGATTTGCCGGCGGACGAAGCGCGCATGCTGGCCGTCCTTCAGCCCCCGCTGTCGGCGACAACGTTTGGCGAAAAGATCACCGAAGCGGCCTGGTCGACCCGTCCGAACTGGTACATCGTTTCCGCCGAGGATCGCGTCGTCAGCATCGAGCTTCAGCGGCAGTTCGCGGTCAGGATGAACGCCAAGACCACTGAACTCAAGGCCAGCCATCTCTCCTTGCTGTCGATGCCGGCGGCAGTCGCCGATGTCGTTCTTGACGCGGTGAGCGTCACGGCGGCGCAGACCTGAAGCTCTGGCGCCGGTAAACGCGTCGGGCTGCGTCTCCTGTGAGAGAACTCGCCCGCCGCTATGGACGAGATTTTTCGGGTGACGGTGCCGCGCAAAACGAAGCCGCGGCGCCGTCACCCGAAGGAGCATCTCGCCTCGCCGCCTTCAGCCCTTGATGAAGGCGAGAAGATCGGCGTTGATTGTTTCGGCCTGCGTCGTCGGCATTCCGTGCGGAAAGCCCTTGTATGTCTTTAGCGTGCCGCTCTTCAGAAGCTTGGCACGAAGCGGTCCGGGATCCGCGTACAAGACGATCTGATCGTCGTCGCCATGCATCACCACGACGGGAAGCTCGATCTTCTTCAAATCCTCGGTGAAGTCGGTCTGCGAGATGGCGACGTCTCCATCATAGTGCGCCTTGGCACTACCAATCATGCCCTGCCGCCACCAGTTCTAGATGATTTCTTCGAACGGCTGCGCGCCACGATTCTGTCACAGGCGAAACTTGCGGAGCCGCCGTGGTTCGCGTGCAAGGTTGCGGATGAGAAGGAGCTTGGCTTGCACGATCTGCGCGTCGTTTGGACAAGCTGGCGATCTCCGACCGGCGCGGCGGACCTGCGCCCGGCAATTCGCCGCACCTGAGTGATCATCGTGCCGAAATCCAAGCCGCGACGAAATCGTCCAAGCGTTGGCCGGCGTTCAGGGTTCACGATACAGCCGCCTGCCCATCCCCTTTCGCTCGATCGCTCATGCCGATCGCAAGGAGACCTTCTCGATGTCGAAACTCGATATGCTCACCCCCGACAACAGCGCGATCGCACTGATCGACTACCAGCCGGCCATGTTCCAGGGCGTTCAATCGCATGACCGCCTGGTCACGGTTAACAACGTCCAGATCCTGGCAAAGGCCGCGAAGCTCTTCAGGATCCCGACCGTGCTGACCACGGTGGCGCGGGATTCGTTTTCCGGACCTTTCATGCCGGAGGTTGCCGAGCTGTTTCCGAAGCACGATATCATCGACCGCACGTCGATGAATTCGTGGCTCGATGCGAACTTCCGCAAGGCTGTGGCTGCCACCGGCCGCAAGAAGTTCGTGATTGCCGGTCTCTGGACCGAGGCCTGCGTGATCTTTCCGACCTTGGACATGCTCAAGGAAGGTTACGAGATCTACATTGCCGCCGATGCCTGCGGCGACCTTTCGCTCGAAGCACACAACCGCGCCATGGAGCGCGCCATCCAGGCAGGGGCGGTCCCCATCACCTCGTCGCAATACGCCTACGAGCTTCAGCAGGACTGGGCGCGCAGCGAGACCTACGAAGGAATGATGGACATTCAACGCGCGCATTCGCCCTACGGAATCCAGATCCGCTTCTCGAAATGGGCACTCGGCGAGCACGCCTCCGAAGGGGGCACGAAAGCCGGCTGACCTCCTCCAATCGCGGATCGCCGTGATGAAAATCTATCTGTTGTCGCTTGGCGCCGGCCTTTTGGTCGGCGTCATCTACAGCCTTCTCAACGTGCGCTCGCCCGCGCCTCCGCTGGTCGCGCTGGTCGGGCTTCTCGGCATCCTCGCCGGTGAGCAGATCGTTCCGGTGGCCCGACAGCTGCTGTCCGGACACGGACTGGCCTCGGCGTGGGAACAAGCCAAGTGCGCTCCGCACATGTTCGGCATGCTGCCCGGTCGTCAAAACGGCCAATCGAAAAATGCCGCCTCGGTGGACGGCGTGGAGAAACATTCATGAGCGTCGCCCCCGATATCATCCTGCATCGTGGTCTGTTCACGACGCTCGATCGCTCGAACCCGACGGCTTCGGCGGTCGCGATCGCTGGCGGACGCTTCGTCGCCGTCGGACACGATCACGACGTGATGAAGCTCGCCGGTCCCTCGACCAGGATCGTCGATCTGAGAGGGCGGCGGGTGCTGCCCGGTCTGATCGACAATCACCTCCACATCATTCGCGGTGGCCTGAACTTCAACATGGAGCTCCGCTGGGACGGCGTGCGCTCGCTCGCGGATGCGATGGACATGTTGAAGCGCCAGGTCGCCGTCACGCCGCCGCCGCAATGGGTGAGGGTGGTCGGCGGGTTCACCGAGCACCAGTTCGTCGAGAAGCGGCTTCCGACGATCGACGAACTCAATGCCGTCGCGCCGGATACGCCGGTCTTCCTGTTGCATCTGTACGATCGCGCCATTCTCAACGGCGCGGCTCTGCGCGCCGTCGGCTATGCCAAGGATACGCCGGAACCCCCGGGGGGCGAGATCACGCGCGATGCCATGGGCAATCCGACCGGCCTGCTGCTCGCAAAGCCCAATGCCAACATTCTCTATGCGACCCTCGCCAAGGGGCCGAAACTTCCCTTCGACTATCAGGTCAATTCGACGCGTCATTTCATGCGCGAACTGAACCGGCTCGGCGTCACCGGCGCGATCGACGCCGGCGGCGGATTCCAGAACTATCCCGACGACTACGCGGTCATCCAGAAGTTGAGCGACGAAGGCCTCCTGACGATACGGCTGGCCTACAACCTTTTCACCCAGAAGCCCAAGGGCGAGAAGGAGGACTTCCTGAACTGGACGAAAACCTCGAAGTACAAGCAGGGCGACGACTATTTCCGGCACAACGGTGCCGGCGAGATGCTGGTGTTCTCGGCAGCAGATTTCGAGGACTTCCGGGTCGCGCGTCCGGACATGCCTGCGGAGATGGAAGGCGAGCTTGAGGAGGTCGTTCGCGTCCTCGTTCAGAACAAATGGCCGTGGCGGCTTCACGCGACCTACGACGAGACGATCTCACGGGCGCTGGACGTGTTCGAGCGGGTCGACCAGGACATGCCGCTGGCAGGCCTGCACTGGTTCTTCGATCACGCCGAGACGATTTCGGACCAGTCTATCGATCGCATCGCGGCGCTCGGCGGCGGCATCGCCGTGCAGCACCGGATGGCCTATCAAGGCGAATACTTCGTCGAGCGCTACGGAGCCGGGGCCGCCGAGGCGACGCCGCCGGTCAAGAAGATCATCGACAAGGGCGTCAAGGTGTCGGCCGGTACCGACGCGACCCGCGTTGCGTCCTACAATCCGTGGGTCTCTCTGTCCTGGCTCGTCACCGGCCGGACCGTCGGCGGATTGCGGATCACGCCCCAGCGCAATTGCCTGGATCGCGAGACGGCGCTGCGGATGTGGACCGAGAACGTGACATGGTTCTCGAACGAAGAGGGCAACAAGGGGCGGATCCAGATCGGCCAGCTCGCCGATCTCATCGTCCCGGACCGCGACTACTTCTCGTGCAGCGAGGCCGAGATCGCCGACACGACCTCGCTGCTGACCATGGTCGGAGGCAGGATCGTTTATGGCGCGGGAGATTTCTCCAGGCTGGAGGGTGTCATGCCGCCGCCCGCCATGCCGGACTGGTCGCCGGTCCGCCGCTTCGGCGGGTACGCGGCCTGGGCCGACGACAAGGCAAAGGCGAAGGATACCAACCTCGCAATGAAGGCGATGCAGATGTGCGGCTGCGCCAATTCCTGCGGCGTCCACGGACACGATCACGCGACGGCCTGGTCGAGCCGGTTGCCGGTTTCAGACCTGCGAAGCTTCTGGGGGGCGCTGGGATGCGCCTGCTGGGCGGTCTGACATGCCTGACGCAGCGACACCGAACTGGATCTCGGCGATCCTGCGCTGGCCGCTGCTGTGGCATGCGGCCAGGCTGGCCCTGGTCTCGGCTTATCTGCTCGGCGGCTTGACCAAACTGCTCGATTTCGCGGGCGCGGTGGCCGAGCAGGAACACTTCGGCCTGTATCCGGGCTGGCTGTGGGCGGCCGCCGCGATCGTGGTCGAACTCGGCGGTTCTCTGCTGGTCGTCGTGAATCGTTTCGTGTGGCTGGGGGCCGGCGGGCTCGGCGTCCTGACGTTCGTCGCGATGCTCACCGCAAACGCCTTCTGGACCATGGGTGGCCATGAGAGGTTCATGGCCACGAATGTCTTCTTCGAACACCTCGGCTTGATCGGGGGGCTCATCGTCGTATCTATCGTGTCCGGCGAGGCGCGCCCTTGTTCTGGCCACTTGGTGCGATCTCAGACCGTCCAAGGAGTTTCTCGATGAAATCGACAAGGATTTTCACGCTGCTGGCCTTCGCCGCGGCCGTTGCTGCGATAACGCCGGTCTCGGCAAAGGAAGCAACGAAGTCCAGAGAGACGGGAATCGCCGTCGCGCCCCAATACGACACGACGCACGTCTACGTGGCGCCGGAGGACGTGGACAAGTTCGTGTCGAGCTTTCTGGCGACCTTCGGCGGCAAGAGTACCAAGCAGGTGGTGGCGACAGTTACGCCGACGCCGAGCAGCACCACGTCGCAGCTGTTGCAGACGCCGGTCGGCACCGTCTCGCTGTTCGGCTTCAAGACGCCGATCCCGTATCCGTTTGGCGCCGAACGCAACGGCTATCTGGTTGCGGACATGGACGAGGCAATCAAGGCGGCGCGCGGTGCGGGCGCTGACGTAATCGTGTCGACCTTCCCGGATCCCATCGGGCGCGATGCCGTGGTCCAGTGGCCCGGCGGGGTCAATCTCCAGCTCTACTGGCATACGACGAAACCCGACTATGCTCCCTTCGAGCGGATTCCGGAAAATCGCGTATACGTTTCGCCCGACAGGGCCGCCGCTTTTATCCGGAGTTTTCTTGCATTCTCCCGCGGGAAGGTCCTCTCGGACGAGACGAAGGCGCCTGGTGTCGAGATCGGAAGACCCGATGCGACCTACAGGCGCATCCGGATCGAGTCCCCGTTCGGGAAGATGGTTGTCCTGGTCACCGACGGTCATCTGCCCTATCCCTACGGTCGGGAGACGACAGGTTATGAAGTGCCCGACCTCGCCTCGACTCTCGGCAAGGCAAAGGACGCCGGTGCAACGGTGCTGGTCGAATCCTACGCCTCAAGCGGCCGCTCCGCAGCTTTTGTCATGTTCCCCGGCGGGTATGTCGCCGAGATCCATGCGCTTGGCCCGAAGAGTGCATCGCGGTTGGACGGCAAATGAGGTGACGTCCGCCGATGCTGGCACGGGGCGATATGCGCAACTTCTGGATCGTCCTGACGCTTGCGACCCTTGGCGCCGGCGTCGGGTTGGCGCGAGCCGAAGACGGGGACGTTGCGGTCGCCAAGAGGCCCGCGATCCAGGCGAACCGCTGGGCCGAGGACTGGTCGGTCCTTGCTGATCCGAGGTTGCGGACCGAACCGTTCGACGCGCTCAAATACATCCCGCTTTGGGCCACAGATCCGAAAAGCTACGTCTCGCTGGGCGCCACGCTGCGTGAACGATTCGAGACCAATGGCGCATCGGCGTTCGGCACCGGCAACACGTCCTCGGACAGCTATCTCATCCAGCGTTTGCAGGTCCACGCCGACATTCATTTCAACGAGAACTGGCGCGCCTTCGTTCAACTCGAGGACGATCGCGCCTTCGACAAGCTGAGCATCTCTCCGGTCGACCAGGACCGCGCCGATCTTCGTCTCGCCTTCCTCGAGTACGTCAACACGTTCTCGGGCGGGACCCTGAAGGCGCGCATTGGACGACAGGACTTTGCCTTCGACCTGCAGCGCTTCGTATCGTCGCGGGATGGACCCAACGTCAGGCAATCATTCGATGCGATCTGGGCCGATTGGGAAACCGGCGTCTGGCGCTTCATCGGCTTCGTCAGCCGCCCCGTCCAGTACTTCGACGTTCGCCCTTTCGACGACACCTCGAACGACAATTTCCGCTTCAGCACGCTCAGGGTCGAACGGAAGGTCATGGGTGACAACGAGCTGTCGGGCTATTACTCGCTGTACGAGCGGAAGGGCGCCAGATATCTCGATGCGGTGGGTGACGAAAGCCGTCACATTCTGGATGCGAGATTCGCGGGAAAATCCCAACAGTTCGACTGGGATCTCGAGGCCATGGGGCAGGCGGGCCAGGTGGGGGCGAAGGATATCCGTGCCTGGGCCGTCGGCACGCGGATTGGATACACGTTGACCGGTGTTCCCTGGCTGCCGCGCATCGGCCTCCAGTTCGACGCTGCATCGGGTGACCATCACTCCGGAGACGGAACGCTGGGAACGTTCAATCCGCTGTTCCCGAACGGCTATTATTTCACGCTGGCCGGTTATACCGGCTACGCGAACATCGTTCATCTCAAACCCTCCATCACACTAAGTCCGGCGGACCGTCTGAAGGTGATGGCTGCGATCGGCCTGCAATGGCGGGAAACGACGGCCGACGCTATCTACGTCCAGCCGAACGTGCCGATCGCCGGTACCGCCGGGACGGGCAGCAACTGGACCGGGGCCTACGGTCAGCTTCGTATCGACTACGCGTTCAACGATCACCTGACGGGCGCCATCGAAGCAGTGCATTTCGACGTCGGTGATACGATCATCCGTGCTGGCGGGCACACCAGCAACTATCTCGGCGTTCAGCTTCAATACGGTTGGTGACATGCCACGCAACATCCTCGCGCTTCCGCTTTTAATGAGCCTGAATGCCGGCTTCGTCGATACCGCCGGCTTCCTTGCGCTTCAGGGTCTCTTTACGGCGCATGTCACCGGCAATTTCGTGACGTTTGGTGCGGCCATGGTCAACGGAACATCAGGCGGTTTGGCAAAGCTGCTCGCGCTTCCCGTGTTCTGCCTGGTTGTCGTGACCACGCGGATTTTCAGCTTCCTGCTGCCGAGGTTAGGCCTACCGATTTTCCGGTCGATGCTCATCATCAAGACCGCGCTGCTGGCGGCGGGAGGAGCGTGTGCCGTTCATTTCGGTCCGTTCGCGCAAGGCGATAGCTGGCAAGCAATCCTTACGGGAATGATCCTGGTCGCCGCCATGGCCATCCAGAACGCCGCCCATCGCATTCATATGAGCACGGAACCTCCCAGCACGCTCATGACCGGGACAACGACCCAGATCATGATCGACGTCGCCGACGTCCTGCGCGGTGCGCCAGCCTCCGTGTTGACAATAGCCCGACCGCGCCTCGGCAAGATGGCTGCGAGTGTGGTCGCCTTCGCACTGGGATGTGCCGGCGGCGCCTGTCTCTATGCGGGGTTTGGGACCTGGTGTTTTCTACTGCCTCCCCTGATAGCATTGCCCGCGGTGTTCCTGGCCAAGGCCGAGCCGAAGTGACCCCTGTGCATCGTCGGAAACTTTCAACGGCCAAACAATCGCGCGATATGACTTCCGATTGCTCTAACGGGCAGTCCTGGTCCCGCGCAACGAAGGCACTTATCTAGAGGCGTGAGCCCTGCCAGCTCTTCGAGAAGCGAAGCCACAGCTCGCAAAATCGACCGACCGGGGTTGCGGGTGCTGAAGGCGCGGCCGAACATTCTGGGGGATCACCGCTCCTCCAACTCATGGATCCCTTAGCGTTTGAAATCGTGACGTATTTTGTGTTTTCCCGAGCGCGAATATTGCTAGCTACGGTTGGTAGCTTACGGTCGAGGCCCTTAGTTACCTCACCGTCCGCCGATTTGGCCTGATCACCACTGCACCCGCAACAGAATCTCCGCGACCGCTTGACCTGGATCAAGCCCACGGCTGGAGGCCGACGCTGTCTAGGCGCGCCACTTTACGATTCATGAGCGTCGAGCCTTGAAGCTTCCTCGCGATCTCTTCAGCGCCGAAGGCATTGTCCAGCTTTTGATCCGGTTGGCGCTGCTGGCGCTGTTGGTCGTCTGGACCTTCATCATCATCAGACCGTTCGTGCCGATCCTGACCTGGAGTGCGGTGCTTGCGGTGGCGTTCTATCCGGCGTTCGGCTGGCTCGCCAAACGCCTCGGGGGACGCCCGCGGATCGCCGCTGCCATTCTCACCCTGATCACGCTCGGCATCGTTCTCGGGCCCGCGGCATGGCTCGGGCTGAGCGCGGTCGAAGGCGTCAGGGACCTTGCGAGCCAGATCGGATCCGGTGATCTAGCGCTGCAGGCCGCCCCCGAGCAGATCAAGAGTTGGCCGCTGATCGGCCCCCAGCTCTACGATTTCTGGAATCTGGCTTACACCAATATTCGCGCCGTGCTGCGTGAGGTGGCGCCGTATCTGAAG